>Ga0316605_10000005_pt1 | contig 395980 bp, 333 predicted proteins | sample OWC_soil_day20_n_FD_207666 | JGI IMG/M metagenome (GOLD analysis project Ga0316605, IMG submission 207666) | Wetland soil microbial communities from Old Woman Creek delta, Ohio, United States - OWC_soil_day20_noCT | ecosystem: Environmental > Terrestrial > Soil > Wetlands | place: USA: Ohio... | reverse complement strand
TTTTCCAAGCAACATCTGTTACTGAAGCTGAAGTCCACGATATATCTGCTTGCATTGCTTGAATATTTGCAACTGATGCAACTGTTGGTCTTGGACATGAGCCTTGATAATCTATTTCTAAATCATCTATATGGTAATAATAACCTACATTATTATTTCTTGCAAATACGAAACGATAGTCTCCTACAAGATTTGTTAGTGGAATTTCGTATTCGTTCCAAGTGTATTTGTTTGTATCATTGATAAATAAAAGATCCGTAAAATAAACTGTATCTGTTATTGAATCAAATGCTCCATATAATGTTTCGTTATATGCCTTTACCCAAATATTTTCTGGGTAATTTGATGTTGTAGAGTATCCTTTTCCATAGAAGTTGATTTTTTCAGCTCCTGTAAGAGTGAAAGTTGGTGTAATTAAATAGTCTCCCATTGATTGATTATATCCATATAACTGAGCTGAACCTGTACCTGTTCTTTGATACGCTGGAATACTTATTGAAGTAGATTTTCTCCATTTGTAAGATGTACTTGCTCCTCCATTAACATTTATCCAACAATTTCCTGGGATTGCATCATTTCCTGGTAATACTGCTGTTGCCCATGTGCTTTCAAATCCTTCTTTCCATGGATATGCTGTAATTGGTGCACATACTGTATTGAAATTTACAATACCTGTCATATAACTTGTATCTGTAGCACAGCTTGCTTGAATCTTTACTTGGTAGGTTGAGCTTGGGTTTAATCCTGTTAGCGTATAAGGATTTGTTGTTGCTGTTACCATTGACCAAACTGTTGAGTTTATGTTCTTATAATAAACATTCCATGCTGTTGCTGTTCCTTTTTCAACCCATGATAAATCTACTGAATTTACTGTTGGGTTTGAGGTTGCGAAAGTGATTGGTGCTGGACAAGTGATAACATTGATTGACATATTATCAACCGCTGCTGGTGGTTGTGCTGTACCTGCAGTATTTTCATTTCTCCAATGAACTAGTAATCTCCATGTATTATTTGCTAATAATGGGAATTGTGTTTCTGTAATTCTGAATTTTGCATGTTGCCAAGAAGTTTTCTTACTTAACCAATGCTGACCTACTCCTCCTGTATAATTACCTATCATTGCTGAAGCATCTAATCCTCCTAGAGGGATTGCTCCTGCTGTTATTGTTGCTGTAGTAGGTACAAGATATACTCTAAGAAAATCTGTTGTTGCATCATTTCCATTGGCTCTCCAGTCAAATTCCAAACTGACTTCAGCTGTTCCAGATGGAATAAAGAAATCTCTCAATGCATAGACTCTTGAAACATTTGCAGAAGAGCCTCCTAAATACATATTTGTATCTCCAGTTGCATTACCTGCGATATATAATGATTTTGTAGAGCCTAGGGTATCTACAGGTAAACCTGTTAATACATCTATTGCTTGACCAACATACCATTTGTTAACTTGGGTTCCATTTATAAATTGCCAATTTGAGTTATCTGTAGCATTCTCAAAATTGGTTGTGAAAGGAAGTTGTGTTGGGATTGCTGGGGTTGTAAATGATAGTGTATCTGACCATCCACTTACTACACCAGATCCACAATTTGACTGTACCTGAAATTGATAATTTGAATTTGGTGATAAAGATGTTAGCTGATATGGTTTGGTAGTAATTGATTGGATTGGTGTCCAGTTTACATCTGTTGTAAGTTTATATTGCAAATTCCATTGGGTTTCTAAACCTCCTAATGCCCAATTAATTGTAGCATCAGAAGGATTAAATGTAATAATAGAAGGGCTTTCTGGGCTTGCCACACCACAGGCTTCTGCAAAATAAAGTTTAACTTGAGGGACATTACTTCCCCTTGTTCCTGTTGGTGGAGAAGCAGGATTTGGATTTGTTGGATCACTATAGTAATAAAGACCGCAATTTGTGCTAGTATAACTATTATAAGCTATAGCTCCTGTAAGATTATAACTAGGCATATTTTCATCTACTGCAATAACTAGGTTATTAGTTCCATTATAAACGAATGGTGTTGTTAGATAAATTGTAAACCAACCTGCTGATGTTGGCGCTGTTATATTTCCATCAAAAACAACTGTCATAGAGGTATCTATAACCCAGTCAGATGTACTTGTGAAAGATGTTTTAGTCGTATGACCTAAATAAACCTTCCATTGAGTAGAATTATTAAAGTTATAAGTACCCGTCCAATAATAACGGATTTTTGTAATTGTTCCTCCTGTTAAAACAGTCCCTGAGGCTGAAATTTCTGAGGCCTTAATTATTTGTTGTGAATAGGTATATCCGTAATATGCATTAACGGGAATATAACCTTGGGTTGCCGTCCCTGTTCCTATCTGAACATCTTGGGTCCACCCTTGAATAGCGAAAATTATCGCCAAAAGAAAAAATAATACTCTTTTCATTGTTAATCAATTTTTGAAAAATAATAAATCTGCAATCAAGATTATGCAAAAACACTATACTAGACTGCTAATATCTTAGGGCAAATTTATTATTTACTAATATCAATAGAAAGTTAAAACCCATGAAATGGGAAATGGGAACAATGAAATGGGAAATAGGAAATATAGAATGGGTAATAAGGAAAGAATAAAAAAGGGAAAAGTGTTATTTTTCTCCCCCATTCATCCATTTTATAAACTCAGAGACTCTTTCGTAGCTAACAATAATTGGACTATTGTATTGAGGTTCGAGCAAGATTTTTAATCTCCCCTTTGTGTATTTGGATACCTCTTTTATTGAATCAAAACTTGAAATGCATTCTCTTGAAATTCTAAAATACTTTTCTTGGTCTAATTGAGAAGATAATGCATCAAGAGTATTATCTACAATATATTTATTATTATCCTTTGTATATAAATAGCATGCACCTGAATCTGCAATGAAATAGGAAAAATTACTTTCATCAACTGAAATTATTTTGTCTCCAAGTCTAATCAAGCATCTTTTACGATATTTTCTTTCAGGATTAATCTCTTGTAAGAGTCTTTCCATTTTCTCAAAATAGTTTTTGCCAACGATTAGTTCTTTATATTTTTGTAGCGCTTTATCAATTTTGCCTTTGCTTAGAGGCTTTAATACATAATATATACCATTAACATCAAAAGCCTTTATTGCATATTCATCAAAGGCAGTTGTGAAAATTATTGGAGTAGAAATATTAATCTGATCAAATATTTTAAAGCAATTTCCATCCTTAAGATGGATATCCATAAAAATTAAGTCAACACTATGCTCATTAAGATATTCTATGCTATCTTTTACAGAGTCTAAAATCTTTACAATCTGAATTTCTGGATAATCATTTGTCAATAAGTCCACAAGAAACTCTTGTGCCACTTGTTCATCTTCAATTATAACTACTCTCATATTAATGGAATTTTAACTTTATAAACACCTTCTTTATTTATTATCTCAATACTTTTATTCGCAACCAATTTATATCTCTCATTCAAATTATTTAATCCTATGCCTGTTGTAACAACCTCTTCTTCTCTTAAATTCTTATTATTTGAAACAATAATAAAATCTCCCTCTGAATAGATTTTTATTATAATGGGCTTCTCCTTTGAAACTATATTATGTTTTATACAATTCTCAACCAATAATTGTAAAGACATTGTAGGAACAAATCTATCAAGAACATCCTTCGAAATATCTATTTCGAATATCAGCCCTTCCCTAAATCTCGATTTTAGAATTCCTATATACTTCTCTATAAATTCAATCTCTGATTTTAATGTTATTACTTTTTTCTCTTCATTCGTTAAAACATAACGATAAACATCAGAGAGTTTTTCAATATACTCCCCACTTTCCTCATCTTTCTTCTTATAAACCATAGCTGCTAATATATTCAAACTATTAAATAGAAAATGAGGATTAACTTGACTTTTTAATTGATTATACTTATACCTTTCATTCTCAAGGTAAGATCTTTCGAGTTTTAGTTCTCTCTCCTTTTCTCTTTGAAATGAGTAAATAATCTCTATAAATAAGATTACAATTAAATTTTCAATAGCATTTGAGTAAAAATATCTGGCTTCAAATAATTGACTTATTTCCCAAAAAGCCACCATACCTTTTATAAAAAATGTACCCAAAAAAACGATAAAATTTATTGCAAATAAAGATGAAATAGCTTCAAATATTATTCTTACAATTAATTTATTATTCCAATAGCTTTTATTAAAAAAAAATACTATAATAAAATTTATAATATTAGTAAGTGGCAGTGTTAATAAATTCCATCCTACGTAAAATTCAATCCCAATTTTGAAAAATGAATCGAAATTTACAATATAGTCTATAAAAAAATGAATGAAGAATGATAATAATAGAATTACTAAATAAATAGTTATTAACCTTTTCTTATCTATTACTTTTTTAAGAATAATCATAATATTTAATGTATTTAGCTAAACTCAAATCTATGATTGCAAAGGTATAATTTTTTTATAAATTGCTTTGTTATTGGAAAAAAATATCAAATAATTGGGGTGTGGTTTCTTCGTTTTTGGAAAAAATTGTTTGATGTTTTTTGTTTTTGCTCCCACCCCAGATACTCTGCTGAAATTCATCTTTTTACAAAACTAGGGGGAAGAGGGGGAAGAGAAAACCATATAGTTATATGACGCGCGCAAAAAAATATTTTTTTATTTAAAAAATAAAATATAAAATAAATACATATACGTAATAATATATGAATTTCTCTTCCCCCTCTCCACCCCAGAGATTTAATTTGCTGATTATCAATATTGAATTAGGGGGAAGAGAAATTTATATTGGTAAAAAAAGAGACGTGATAAATGAAATCACGTCTCTATATTTTATATTTATTATAATTATTATTTCTTTGGGGCTGGTGCTGTTGGGGCTGGTTTACCTTCTAGTTCACGAATTAATTTGCCGTCAGCTTGTGCTCCTTTTGCATCTCCTGTCTTTGTTTTTGCTGTTGCACGACGTTTTAATGCATTTAGATGTTTTGGATTTTCTGCTATTACTAAATCGAAGTCTACTATTGCTCCTTTATAGTCTTGTGCATTAAATTTTGCAGCTCCACGACGGTAGATTATATCAATATCTTTTCCTCCTTTTAGTTCTAATAGTTTTTCGTATGCTGCTATCTCTGCCTTATAGTCTTTTATTGCACTATTGATTACTGTTAAAGCTGTATAGGTTTGCTCAGTTGCTGCGCCCAATTCTACAACTTTATTATAATCTGCTACTGCAAGTTTAAAACTTTCAAGGTTCTTTATTGAATAGTTCGCATAAGCACGGTTATTATAATAATCTTTGTTTGATGGATTTAATGCTATTAGTTTTGTGTAGTCTCCTATTGCTTCTGTCCATGCTTGGCTTTTTGCGTAAGCACTTGCACGATTTTCTAAATATGTTGCATTTGTTGGTTCTAGAGCTATTACTGCTGTTAGTTCTTTGATATATCCTGCATAATCATTAGAATTTAGATATACATTTGCTTTGTTTAGCATTACTGGGATATCATTTGGTGAGAAAGTAAGGTATTTGTCGTAGTCTGCTATTGCATTTTTTACATCTTTCTTTTCTGAAAATGCATTTGCTCTATTGATATATGATGATTTCACCATATCTTTTTTATCATCTGCAATAGTTGTATTTTTATCAATAAAAATAGTTAGGTTCATAATTGCATCGTCATAATTCTTTGCATTTACATCTGCATAACCGATATAATAGTAAACTAAATCCCATTCTGGAAGTTCTGCTTTACATTTTCCTCCTTGAGAAAGCATTCCATTCCAATCCTTTGCCTCAATTGCTGAATTGAAGACTCCTATCCATTTGTTGATTTTCTCTGCTTGTGCATTGTCTTGAGCGTTTAAACCTAGACTTAATAGTGCAAATAAAAATACTAATGATAATTTTTTCATACTTATTTGTTTTAATTGATTAATTATTATAACTCGAATTTTATGTACGTTATTGGTTTGCCTTGTGAAAGATATATTCCTTCGTAATGTGTTTTTATACCTATTACATCATCATTAAAACCAGAGTTATAAAGGTCTGGACTATGAAAATGTATCTTATTCTTATTTGGAATTAATACTTCATTTACTGTGTAGTCGTAAAGTTCAAAAGAGTCTGTTTTTAGGTGCATTATACCATTTTTCTTAAGCACTTTCTTATATCTGTTCAAAAAGCGTGCCGAGGTTAGTCTTTTGTTTGGTTTCTTTAGTTGTGGGTCTGGAAAGGTTATCCATATCTCGTCGACTTCATTCTCTGCAAAGTACATATCAATAAGCTGAACATGACTGCGAACGAAGGCTATATTATTCATATTTTCATCTATCGAGGTCTTACATCCTCTCCACATTCTAGCTCCTTTAATATCCATTCCAATAAAGTTCTTGTTTGGATATTTCTCCCCTAACCCTACGGTATATTCTCCTTTACCACAGCCTAATTCTAATACTAGCGGATTGTCGTTCTTAAAGAATTCTTGCTTCCATTTCCCTTTTAGTGGAAAACCTCCACTTGTTTGTAACTCCTCATATTGCTGTTGAAACATATTTGGAAATGTTTCATTTTCTGCAAATCGTCTTAGTTTATCTTTCCCCATCTATATTTTTAATTAATACAGCCCCTTTACTTTTGCTGGTGCTGCCACAAAGTTTTTTAAATAATACGGCTCAAAGTATGCAACGTCTTCAAAGTCTTTGGTAACGAATTTATCATATACCATTTCGCTCATATAACGCGTTGAAAGCTTAATATCCTCATCGAATATAAGGTTTTCATACTTAGAGAAAGCCTCAGAACATTTCTTGGCTCCATCCCCTACTACTACAAATTGTTTATCCAGTTTAAAGTAGTCTTTGTATATATCTTCTTCAATTATATCTGCCGAAAGCTCTTTTACTATATTTCCTTCTTCATCGAAGATAGAGCAGTACACCTCCATTCTTCTTGCATCTATCATTGTTAGAGCATAAGCCTGAGGGTATTTAGCCTTTACTGCTTTTTGAAGTATTCTTAATGTTTCAACACTTATTAGTGGTATATCTAAACCATAGGCAAATCCCTTTGCACTCGATACTCCAATTCTCAACCCTGTGTAAGAGCCCGGTCCTTTACTTACCGCTATTGCCGATAAATCTTTATATCTTAGATTCGATTCTTCTAATATTTCTTCTATTAATAATGATAAACGTGAGGAGTGTGCATTTGGTATATCTATATCCCTGATTGCTAATATTTCCTTTCCCTTGCTTATTGCTACTGAGCAAATTTGGGTGGAAGTTTCAATCATTAATATCAATGGAAGATTATCTATCATAACTTAATTTTCGGTTCAAATACGAAAGGCAAATATACAATTTTTTTTATTTTTCTCTTCCATTTTCAGCATTTTTCTCTATCTTTGCAATGCAATGCACACGTGGTGGAATTGGTAGACATGCCACTTTGAGGGGGTGGTGTCGGTTACGACGTGCAAGTTCGAGTCTTGTCGTGTGCACTATGTTATTAAAAATACATCCTCAAGGTATTGAACAAAAACAATTAGATATTATTTGTAATTGTTTGGAAAAAGGTGGGGTAATAATTTATCCAACAGACACTGTCTATGCCTTTGCCTGCAAACTAGGCAATCTAAAAGCTTCCGAGAAATTAGCATCTTTAAAGGGAAAGAAATTCGAAAAAAGTAATTTTTCTATTGTTTGCAACAATATCAGCCAAGCTTCAGATTTTATCAAACCACTGACAAATGATTTCTTTAGGGTATTAAAACACAATACTCCTGGGGCTTTTACCTTTGTTTTTGAGGCCTCTTCAAAAATCCCTAAGATACTCCAAACTAAGAAAAAGACAATAGGTATTAGAATACCCGATAGCGAAATTGCCCAAAGAATTGTTGAGCTTCTTGGCTATCCTATTCTTACTTCTTCTTTGCCAACCGAGGACATGGAATTGGAAGAGTATACTAATCCTGAAATTATGGAAGATATTTATAATTCAAAAGTAGATATTATTATTGACAATGGTATTGGTGGAGATAAAACATCTACAGTTATTGACTTTACATGTGGAGAAATAAATATCATAAGAGAGGGTATTGGAGAACTTGTTTTATAGTTTTACAATTTATAGTTTTATTATTTTCTAATATCAATTCTTTAGCACAAGAGTTAGATTTAGATTACTATATAAAAAAGGCCTCTTCTGAGCTTGATTCAAGCAAATATAAGCAAGCAATTATCACAATTAATGAGGCACTGGAGAATGATTACGAGAGTAATACTCTTTTAGAGATAAGGGCTTATGCTTATTATAAGACCAAGGATATTTCTAGAGCAGTTGGGGATATTGAATTTTTAATAGATAATGAGACTAAGGAGATTAAGCTATACAGTATTCTTTGTGTATATTATTTAAATAATAAGAATGAATCTAAGGCATTAGACATATTATTTGAACAATATAATCTCAGTAATCAATCTTTACTTGAGGGGTTAGAAATACTTTCAAAGGCTGAGAAATTGAAGGTTACTGAATTAATAAATAACCAATTAAAGAATGAGGAGGTAGATTCATTATTGTATTCAATATCTTCTATTATAAATTTCTCTCAAAACAATTTCAACCAAGCTTATTCCGATTTAATTATTGCTCTGGAAAATGAGAAGGATAATGGTTATCTATATTTTATTTATGGGCAGATAAAGCTTAATAGGAAAGAATATATAACTTCTATTGCTAGCTTTAATTCTTCCATTGAATATGGCTATAAAGATATTGAGGTATATAAACAAAGGGCAATAGCAAAAGGTTTTACAGAAGATTTCAACGGGGCTATTGAGGATTATGATTATTGCATTAAACATAAATCTGAGGATTATGAGCTTTATTATCTTAGAGCCATTGCAAAAAATTATATTAGGGATTATTACGGGGCTATTAAAGATTTAGATAAATCTATTGAGCTTAATGGAGATAATGCTTCAGCATATAATTATAGGGGTATAATATATACTAATGTTTCTCAATATGCTGCCGCTATCTTAGATTTCGAAAAAACAATTGCTCTTGACCCAAAGCATCCATTTACCTATAATAATATTGGTCTTGCTAAGATTAATGCCTCTCAGAGCAATACTGCCGAGCCTTATTTCACTAAGGCAATAGAACTAGACCCCAAACATGCCGATGCTTATTATAACAGAGGTAGACTTAGATTTACTTATGGAAGGATAAATGAGGCTAAGCAAGATTTAATAAAGACAATTGAACTTAATTTCCAAAACCCTAATGCCCATTACCTAGTTGCCAAATGTTTTATTCAAGAAAAAGGGATTAAGAAAAATAAGAAGTTAGAAAATCTTATTTGTAAGGAACTTGAAATTGCCTCAAGTATGGAACATCCTCAAGCAAAAGACCTTTTTGAGAAACTTTGTCAAAAACAAGAAGAAGTAATAGATGAAACTCAAGAAAAAACAGAAACACAAGATGAAATTTCAGAATAAATAAAGGGCGAACACATAGATTCGCCCCTACTTTTTTATCTAACCATTTTCAAAAATACTAATTAATCCCCACAACCAGAGCCTAAACCCTTTGCTGTGTTTTTACAACAATTTGGTAGTTTCTCTATTGCCTTTCTATCTGCTTCAAATCCATCTGCTTCAACTCCTTCTTTTGCAAGTGATTTTGCAATTTTCTCTTGATTTGTTGATTTAGTTTTGTAGACAACCTTTACTGCTTTTTCCTCTGGAATAATTTCAAAATCCTTTACTCCTTTTTCGTAAGCCAATGTTCTCTCAATAGTTTCATTTAAGCTTTTACAGCAATACTTATTGAGTTTAATAATTACTGTTTTTTCTTTTGGTTCTTGTGTTTGTGCATTTAAAGTTACAAATCCGAACACTAACATTAGTGCTAATAAAATTGTTTTTTTCATCTTTATATTTTTATAATTTCTGTATTAAACTCAATAATTATTATTTTATTGTCATTCTAAATCCAACATATAGTAATCTTCCCATAACTGGAGCATATACTACTGAGGCATCGAAATGACTGCTAAATGGTCTGTCGGCTCCCATTACCAAATGCTCTTGTGTATAGTTTGTTATGTTTTCGCATCCTGCATAAATATCAAAGCTCTTGAATTTTCTTGTTATCTGACCTAACATATATATGTATGGTTTAGAATAATCATCTGTCTTTCCCATATAATTTGGTAAACGTTGTCTTCCATTTAACTGAGTTGTTAGGTCAAAAGTCCATTTATCATATTTTGTTTTATAAGACATAACTACCAATCCTTTCCATTTGCTCATATAAGGTTTTTCCATTAATGTATATTCATTTGTCTTACTATCTTTATATGTGGATTGAACATCATTGTATCTTACTGCCAGAGTTAGATTGAAACGCTTTATTGGTTCAAGTAAGAAGTCTAACTGAACACTATTTGAATATGACTCGCCTCCAATATCTGAAAGGTTATAAAATACTGCTTTATGAGAACTTTGCTCCAAATCCATTATTACTTGGTTAATAAATCTTGTATGGTAATAATCTAGGGTTATTGTAAATTCTCTTTCATCTTTTGTTTTCCAGCAATGAGAAATATTAAGCCCTCCATTGAAGGCATCTTCCATTTTCAATGGATTATTCTTGTCAATAATAATATGTCTTGATGATGCTAATAAACCAAAGTTATCTGCTAGTATATTTGCACTTCTATAACCTTTACCTATTGATCCTCTCAATGTCATATCGTCGGATAATCTCCAACGGAAATGTAGTCTTGGTGTTATTATGCTTTGTTCATAATGTGAATTATAGTCATAACGCATTCCTGCTGTTGCTAGAAATTTCTTTCCATAGATAAAAGTAAATTGACCAAATACTCCAGGTACTATTTCTTTTCGGAAGAAATTCTCTCTTATTAATTCACTATTTGTATTTATTGTATTATATATTACCTTATTAGAGTCAATAGCTCTACCTAAATAATCTTCTTTTGCATCGGTATAACGAAAGCTTGCTCCTAATGTGTAGCGATGTCCTCCCCTTGCTTCATTGTCAAAAAGGAAATTTGCATATATATCACTCTGTTCTCCAAGATAGTCATTAATTCCATAGAAAGCCTTATTTCTAAAATATGTACCCGTTATTTGTGTTCCTATTGATCCTGTATTTCCTACGGTAAACCCATTTTTTGTAAAGAAGTGTAATCTATCTACATCTCCTCCTAATCCATATATTGTTGTGTCCCCTATCTGACTTCTCTTAAATCCTAATTGTCCTCCTGTTCTTGTTTCATGGAGATAATTTATTAGGGATTGACTATGAAAGCCTTTACCCTCGTATTGCCAACGATTTACAAAATTTAGTTGAGACATCTTTGGGTAATCCATAAATCCATCTTTATGAACATCATTTTCCTTTCCTAAAAAAGACCCATGAACTAATAAACCTGTACTTAATCTGTCGGTTATCTGACGATTTGCCTTAAGATTTATCTCTCCCTTTGTCTCGGAATTCAAATATAGATTTACGAAAAATGGGTCTGCATTATGTGGTTTTTCATATTCTATATTGATTTGTCCTGTAGTTGTTTCATATCCATGTATTACAGTGGCAACTCCCTTGCTTATTGATATACTCTCCATCCAAGAACCTGGAACATATCCTAAACCAAATGGTGCAGAAAGCCCTCTAAGGAAAGGCATATTTTCTAGAAGTAATTGAGAATACACTCCAGTTAAACCTAATAATTGTATTTGTCTTGACCCTGAAACAGCATCGGAATAACCAACATCGACTGTTGCTGAATTTTCAAAACTTTCTCCTAAATTACAGCAAGCTAAATGTTTTAATCCTTCTGCCGAGATAAACTCTTTTTTATCCACCGAAATCTTAGAAATAAATGTGCTTTGTTGACGTTCATTTATTGTTACTTGTGATAATTTTGTAGCTGAATTCTTTAGGTATACATCTACATTTTTACTCCCTTTCTTCACAGAGATGGTATCATTGGAATATCCTGTGAAACTAACAACTAGCTTATCTGTTTTTGAATTAGGATTGATTGAGAACTTCCCCTTTTGGTCTGAAATTGTTCCATTGGTTGTACCTGACCAGTAAATATTTGCTGAAGGAAGAGATTCTTTTGTGTTATCATCATATACATTACCCTCAACCTTGTCTTGTGCAAAAAGGTTGATACTTAAAAGCGAAGTTAAAATAAGAGTTAATCTGAAAATTTTTCTATTCATTATCTTTATCTATAAAAGTTTCTTGCTTCTATAGACATAGAAAATATTAATTCCTTACACCTATTTAGTTATTTTTTTAAATCCTTTGTTTGGAATATACATAGGTTGTTCTGAACCTTCTCTTTTCCTTTTAGGTTCAAGGCCTTTTTTTGGATTATCATTCCTTGGTAAAACTCCTTCGATAAATCTCCAACGTCCTCTTTCAAATTTAAAACCATTTACAAAGCCTGAGCCCACAAAGAATTGAGGCATATTCTCCATTCCTTCATACATTGGTTCTAGCTTCTCATAAACAATCATCTGCTCATAAATTACTGTGCTTGGGTCTGGGGGAACATTCTTGTCTGCTTGAATATTTGGAGTATTAGTTCTTTTGAAAAAAGCTGAAATTGGGTTATTTTTTTGTTTTGCTTTATTTTCATAGTATTGATTATCCCATTTTAGCACAAAGCTTGTTTCTGGGTTATATTCAAAAACAAATCTTTTCCTATCCCTTTCTTTAAAAAAAACAGAAGCACCAAATTCTGGCTGCGAAGACCTGCCTTTAAAATTTATTGGTTCAATTATTTTTCTTTTTGTATATATACTATTCCCATCAAAACCTAATAATGTATAATATGTTCTATCTTGGTCTTTAAGTTGAATTAAATCATAATAAACAGCACCAAACCAATTGGCATTATCACATTTTGCTTCATTTGGATTAAAAATTTCTTCACTCCTATCCGTAAGCTTATAAACCTCATACTCCCCACTATTTTCATTCAATGATTGAACAAATCCGAAGTTCTCAAAGGTTCCATCTTGAGCAATAACTGCCCAAGTAAAGATTCTAAACCTATTGTCTGGAGATTTTAATATTGATATTCTTTTTAATCCCTCAAATGAATAAGAAAAAGACTTACTCATTGATAATACCTCTTCAAGATTTACCAAAAGCTTCTCATTTGCATTGAATCTTTCATTATCAGTTGGGGCATCGAAGACTAAATCAACCAAAGGTTTCATGTTCGCTTCTAACTCCTTCATTGCTTGGTTGCTTTGAGAGAAGGTGCTTATGAAACTCAAAATACAAACAAAAAATATTATTATTATCCTTTTCATTAATGCAAATTTAAAAAATTATACCTTACAAACTAATAAATTGTTACTTATTAAACGAAATAAAAACTTATTTTTGCATCCCAATAATAATAAATTGAATGAATTAACATGAATCAAATTATGAAATCTAAAACTATATCTCAACTTGCTTTGCTTTATCCAATTCTTGCTCAAGGAGTTGAGAATACAATTCTTAAAGATGCTGCACAAAAGAGTGTTGAAGCAAATAAATGGTTTGATTTTGAAAGTATAGACTATTCAATAAAAGCTCTAAGCCTTTGGATGAAAGAGGAAAACTTAACAGACTTTGCCTCAAGATATACTTTTACCAATAATCCTAAAACTATTGCTGTTATATGTGCTGGAAATATTCCTTTAGTTGGTTTTCACGATATGTTATGTGTATTATTGAGTGGGCATATATTTTATGGTAAACTCTCCTCAGACGATAAATTTCTTCTACCTGCAATTGCTGAAATACTATTCGAAATTGATTCAGAATTTAAAAATAGGATATTTTTTACAGAAGGTAAAATAGAAGGCTTTGATGCTGTTATTGCAACAGGGAGTAATAATACTTCGAGATATTTCGAATACTATTTTGGGAAATATCCAAATATTATTCGCCATTCAAGAACTTCTGTTGCTGTATTAGATGGAAATGAAAAGAATATTGATAAACTCGCAATCGATATACTTACTCATAAGGGGTTAGGATGCAGAAATGTCTCAAAAATATTTATTCCTAGGGGCTATAATTTTAAAGAATTAGTCCAATCCTTCCAAAAATTCAATTTTTTATTAGACCATAATAAATATCGCAATAACTACGACTACCATAAAACTATATATATAATGAATACTATTCCATTTATTGATACAACAAACTGCATTTTACTTGAAAACGAGGAGCTTTTTTCTCCAGTTTCGGTAGTATACTATGAATATTATGATTGTATTGAGGATGTGAAAACAAAGCTAGATTTATTTAAAGAGAATATTCAATGTGTTGTTTCGGAAATAAAAGAAATTGAAAACTCTATCCCATTAGGTAAGGCACAAGAGCCAACAATCTTCGACTTTGCAGACAATATCGACACAATGAAATTCTTAAACTCTCTATAACTTATAAGTAATAAAAAAGATTTATTTCGTTTTTTATTACTTATGATTAATAAAATTACTATTTTTGCATTGTTTATTAATCATAAATTATAGATATATGGAAGTTTTTTATCGCCCCCTATACACTAATAGAATAAAACCATTTATTGATAAGGGAATAATAAAGGTATTAACCGGTCAAAGACGAGTTGGAAAAAGTTTTATCCTCCTTCAATTAATGAGTGATATTAAAAAAGAAAATCCTGAGGCCAATATTATTTATATTAATAAAGAAAATGAGAAGTTTAGATTTATAAAAAATGATTTAGACTTATTCGATTATCTTAGAGACAAATTTCTTCCTCTTAAAAAAAATTATCTTTTTATAGACGAAATTCAAGATATTGATTGCTTTGAAAATGTTTTAAGAAGCCTATTGTCCGAAAATAAATGCGATATATTTTGCACTGGAAGCAATGCAAGAATGCTCTCAAGCGAATTATCGACCTATCTATCTGGCAGATATATTGAATTTAGAATTCATAGTTTAAGCTATATAGAATTTCTTGAATTCCACAAACTTCAAGATAATGATGATTCTCTAAAAAAATATCTAAGCTATGGAGGGCTTCCTTATCTTTCAAAGATTGAACTTAATAATGAAATTGCCTTTGAATATCTTAGAAATGTATATTCTACTATTTTACTTAAAGATGTTATTTCTAGAGAAGGTATAAGAAATGTAGACTTTCTTGAAACACTTATAGATTATGTAGCCGACAATGTTGGCAGTCTATTTTCAGCAAATAATATTCATAAGTTCCTTAAGTCTCAAAAGGTAGATATGTCTGTAAATATTATTATCAACTACCTAAGAGCACTATCTAATGCATATGTTATAAATAAAGCTCAAAGAATAGATATTAAAGGTCTGAAAAAGTTTGAAGTTGGAGAAAAATACTATTTTGAGGATTTAGGCTTAAGAAATTGCAAGCAATATCTTGATTTTTCTAACGATATTAATAAATTAATTGAAAATGCAGTCTATCTCCATCTAAGAATAAATAACTATCAGGTTTATGTTGGAAAGCTAAATGAGCTTGAAATAGATTTTATTGGGATAAAGGATGATAAAAAAATCTATATTCAAGTTTGTTATATAATTGCAGATGAAAATACAAGGGAAAGAGAATTCGGCAACCTTCTCAAGATTGAAAATAATTATCCAAAATACGTCGTAAGTCTAGACCCAATAATTATAAACTCTAACTATAAAGGAATAAAACACCTACACCTAAGAGAATTTCTTAAAACAACAGAATTATAATAGTATTTGCTTTACTCTTTTTAGACTTTCAATAAAGTAATCTATCTCTTCTTTTGTTGTATAGATTGCGAATGAGACTCTTGCCGTTCCAACAATATCATAATGTTGCATTACAGGTTGAGCGCAATGATGTCCTGTGCGAATAGCAATACCTAACTGGTCAAGGAGAGTTCCAACATCGAATGGATGAACTCCATTAAGATTAAAAGAAAGAGACCCTGCCTTTTGTTTTGCATTACCATATATTGTAATATCTCCAACCTCTAATAGTTTTTTTGTGGTGTACTGCATCAGCTCATCTTCATGCTTTTGGATTGTTTCAAAGCCAATAGAATTAACATAGTCTATTGCTGCTTTAAGCCCAAGAACATCTGCAACAGAAGGTGTACCAGCCTCGAACTTATATGGTATTTCATTAAAAGTTGTTCCAGAGAAACGAACCTCTTTAATCATCTCTCCTCCTCCATGATAAGGAGGCATTGCTTCTAAGAATTTTCTTTTCCCGTATACAATACCTACTCCCATTGGAGCATATAGTTTATGACCAGAGAAACAATAGAAGTCGCAATCTAAGTCTTGAACATCTATCTTATAATGAGGAACACCTTGAGCTCCATCAATCAATACTGGAATATTCTTATTATGAGCAAGTGTGATAATTTCCTTTATTGGATTCACTGTACCTAGAGCATTTGAAACATGAGCAACAGATACTATTTTTGTTTTTTCGTTTAATAGGGTTTTATATACATTGAGGTCTAATTCTCCATTATCATTAAACGGTATAACCCTAAGTATAGCCTTCTTTCTTTGTGCAATTATCTGCCAAGGTACTATATTTGAATGATGTTCAAGTTCTGAAACAATAATTTCGTCACCCTCTTTAATAAAAGCCTCAGAAAAAGAGGAAGCAACAAGATTAATACTCTCTGTTGTTCCTCTTGTAAATATTATTTCTTCTTGTTCTTTGGAATTAAGAAAGGTTTGAACTGATTTTCTAACATGTTCAAATTCAGTAGTAGCTTGTTGGCTCAAAGTATGAACCCCACGGTGAACATTAGAGTTTAAATGAAGGTAGTAATTACTCATTGCCTCAATTACACAAAGAGGCTTTTGAGTTGTTGCTGCATTATCTAAATATACTAATGGTTTATTGTTTACCTTTTCATTAAGAATAGGAAAGTCTTTTCTCAAATTTGTAAGATTCATAGTCGATTATTTATTGCATTTTCCACTTTATGAACATAATAACAAAAAACAAAATTAAAAGAAGAATCAATGTATAAAATACAATACTCCCCGTATTGCTTAAATAAACCAATTGTTTACCCTCTTTTTTATCAGTATCTAATTTTTTCATTATTCCTTTATAGAAAAGAAAACCTATTCCTGATGCAACAATCAGAGTAATGATTAATGTAATTATATTCATAGATTATATATTAATAGTACTAAACCAAGATTAACTCTGGTATTTCTTTCATTTCCTTAATGAAATGGAAGCTTAGACCTTCAATATATTCCTCTTTAATATCTGCAATATCTTTTCTATTTTGTTCAGAAAGTATAATATCTGTAATCTTTGAACGCTTTGCTGCCAAGATTTTTTCCCTTATTCCGCCAACAGGAAGAACCTTACCCCTAAGAGTAATTTCACCAGTCATTGCAATCTTCGATTTAACCTTACGATTAGTAAATATACTAAGCATAGCTGTAAACATTGTAATACCTGCCGAAGGACCATCCTTTGGAGTTGCACCTTCTGGAACATGTATATGAAGATTTACATTATCAAAGATATTTGGGTCAACATTTAATATTTCAGCATGTGCCTTAAGATATTCATAAGCTAGCGTTGCAGATTCTTTCATCACATCACCAAGGCTACCTGTCATTGTCAATGTTCCCTTTCCTTTGCTTGTACTTGCTTCAACAAAAAGTATTTCCCCTCCTACTGCAGTCCAAGCTAGTCCTGTTACAACCCCAACTGTGTCATGTTCTAAGTGCATATCATGTTCTGCAATAGGAAGACCAAGTATTTTTTGCAATTCATCAATCTTAATTGCCTTATCATACTTTTCATCCTTTGCTAGTTGAACTGCTCTAAAGCGAACAATTTTAGCAATCATTTTTTCAAGTTGACGAACGCCAGATTCACGAGTATAATCATTAATAACCTTAGAAATCACAGAATCAGAAATAGATATTTGTGTTTTCTTCATACCATGGTCGGTAATTTGTTTAGGGATTAAATGCTTCTTTGCTATTTGCATTTTTTCCTCATGAATATAACCTGGTATATAAATTACTTCCATTCTATCAATAAGTGCTGGCTGAACAGTGTTAAGAGTATTCGCAGTAGCTAAGAACATTACTCTCGAAAGGTCATAATCTATATCTAGATAATTATCATGAAATGCGGTATTTTGTTCTGGGTCTAATACCTCAAGCATAGCTGCCGAAGGGTCTCCATTAATACTCATCCCATTTACCTTATCAATCTCATCAAGCACAAAAACTGGATTTGATGATTTTGCCTTGTTTATTGATTTAAGTATTCTTCCTGGCATAGCTCCTATATAAGTCTTTCTGTGTCCACGAATCTCACTCTCATCATTAAGACCTCCTAAAGCCATACGAATATATTGTCTTCCAATAGCCTTTGCAATAGATTTACCCAAAGATGTTTTACCAACTCCTGGAGGACCTACTAAACAAAGAATTGGAGACTTCATATCTCCTTTTAATTTTAATACAGCTAGATATTCAATTATTCTCTCCTTAACCTTATCTAAACCGTAATGGTCTGCATCAAGAATCTTTCTTGCCTTGTTTAAATCGAAGTTATCATTTGTATATTCATTCCAAGGTAATTCTACAAGAAAGTTCAAATAGTTTAACTGCACAGAAAAATCAGGTGATTGGCTATGAGTTCTCTCCAAACGAACAAGTTCCTTATGAAATAACTCATCAACTTCCTTATTCCAACGTTTATCCTTTGACTTTTCTATTAGCTCTTGAATAGCTTGATCAGAAGGAGAACCTCCAAGTTCTTCTTGAATTGTTTTTAATTGTTGAGTAAGAAAATAATCTCTCTGTTGCTTATCCAAATCGGTAGAAACCTTCTGTTGTATCTGCAACTTTACTTCTTGCATCTGCAATTCTTTGCTCAATATGCTTAGAACCTTAGTTGTTCTTCTAGTGAAGTCGTTAATTTCAAGAAGTTTTTGTTTTTCAGCAAGGTTTACCTCTAAATGCGAAGCAACATAATTAAGTAGGAAATATGGATTTTCAATATTTTGAATTGCAAAGCTTGGGTCGGTGGGCAAGTTAGGGCTCATCTTCAAAAGCTTGAGATAAATATCCTTCATTGCAGCAACAAGGGCTTGAGCATTTCTCGGCAAATCCTTTGCTCCATCAGGATAAAGAGTAACTCCACCCTTCCAATAGGGTTCACTTTTATTTAGTGAATCTAATTTAAATCTTTCAATGCCCTGCATAATAACCATTGTAGTTCCATCTGGCATATTCAAAGTTTTTAATATGCGAGCCGCAGTACCAACCTTGTATAAGTCATCGTAATCTGGATCATCAACATCGTTCTTTTGAGCAACGACACCTATTGTTAATTTCTTTCTATATGCCTCTTTGATAAGCTGTATAGATTTTTCCCTTCCTGCTGTAATTGGGATTACCACTGATGGGAAAAACACATTTCCTCTTAAGGGCAAAATAGGGAGTTCAGATGGTAAATCTGCACCCCCAATTTCTATTGTATCTTCTTCAGTTAATAAAGGAATGAACTCAGGCTCCCCCCCAAACAACTTCGAGAATTCAATCATGTCTTTATTCATATTTGTTATCTTAGTTTCTTATTTTTTAATGTAACTTGGTATATATATCTTAATATTTTTTCATCAACTTCAGACATTTCAAGACCTCTTCTTGCCATCATTCTCTTAGCAACCTCAAGCGCCTTATCTATCTCGTAAAGTTTTAGACCTGCATTCCCACCCCAAGCAAATGAAGGAATGAAGTTTCTTTGATAGCCATGTCCGAATATATTTGAACTAATACCCAAAACAGTACCTGTATTGAACATAGTATTAATACCACACTTTGTATGGTCACCAAATATTGTTCCACAGAATGTTTGTCCTGTGCCAACAAATGTATTCTTTTCAATACTCCAAAGCTTAACCTCTTCGTAAGTATTTTTTAGATTAGAGGCATTTGAATCTGCACCAATATTACACCATTCTGCAATAACAGAACTTCCAATATATCCATCATGTGCCTTATTTGAGTAACCAAAAATCACAACATTAGCCAACTCCCCTCCAACCTTTGAATAAGGTCCAAGTGTTGTTGCTCCATATATTTTAGTATTTAGTTTTAGAACAGAATGTTCGCACATAGCAAAAGGACCACGAACAACTGAGCCTTCCATTATCTCAGCATCTTTTCCAATATAAATTGGACCCTCTTTTGCATTTAAACTTGCACATTCAATCATTGCACCTTCTTCAACAAAAACATTTTCAGGACAAATAACCCTAACAGTATCACTAAGCTTAGCTGATGTTCTTCCCTTTGTTAAGAGTGCAAAATCATTTTTTATTTCTACTTCATTGAATACAAAGATGTCCCAAGTATTAACTATTCGAACAAAATCTTTATCAAACTCTACTTTCTCAGATTCGTCATTATCTGAAATAAAATCAGCTTTTGTTTTGTGCATTGCAATGATATTCTCATCTGGCGAGACCAAAACTTGATTAACAGACAATTTTTTTAATGCCTTAACTAATTCAGGGGTTGGACACACAGAACCATTGATCAAAAACATTGAATCTGAAAGCTCAATTGGGAATTTTTCTGACAAATAATCTTCAGTTAGAGTTGAAGTTTTAACCCCAAGATATTTTTCCCATTTTTCTCTTATTGTTAGAATACCAACACGCATATCGCAAACTGGTCTCAAATAAGACAATGGTTTTAAAGACTCGCGAGAAGCGTCATCAAAAAGTATGTAGTTCATGATGATATATTTTGTTAAGTTGTTTTATTTTATAAACGCAAAGCTAAGCATTTTGTTGCATATAAACAAAGAGATTAGAAAATAAATTTATTGAAATAAAAAAAAGGGTCTCAACTTTTAAGATGAAACCCTTTAAACTGTCTAACTATTAAGAATAGTCTATTATTTACGATTTTTGTATTTATTCATAAATTTATCAACACGTCCTGCTGTATCCACAAGTTTAACCTTACCAGTAAAGAAAGGGTGAGAAGAACTTGAAATTTCCATCTTAATCAATGGATATTTAACTCCATCAATTTCTATCTCATCTCTTGTTTGAGTGCAAGATTTAGTTAGAAATACTTCTTCATTTGACATATCTTTAAACGCACATACGCGGTAAGATGTTGGATGAATGTCTTTTTTCATTTTTTTAAATTATTGCCGTTTGACCGTAAATCCATCAAACGATTATTAAACATTATTTACAATTTCGGAGTGCAAAGGTACAAATATTTATTTAATAGCCAAGCACTCTAATTAAAAAAATAGTTATTCAGCCTTAGGGGCTTGATCTAACATTTTTAGCTTAGCTTCATTTAATGCAATCTCTTGTCTTGCATTTTGCATCTTCTTTTCAAACTCAGCCTTTAAAACATCTGCTTGTTTAGAATTTGCTAAAAATCCAAGATTATTCTCCCATAAGTTTAAATCTTCCTTAAGCTTAAGAATCTTATCATATAAATATTTCTTTTCCTTAGAAGCGTTTGAACCATCACCAGAATGATTTGAAATTCTATCTCTAAATGAGTTTAGTTTTCCTTCTCTAACATCTATTTGAAGTTTATCAAAGTGGAAATTAATCGCATTACGGAATTCTTTTTGAAGACGTTCTTTTTCAGTAACTGGAACAAATCCAACTTCAACCCACTTACGTTGAAACTCTTTTATTGCCTCAAGGTTAGCTTCCTTTTCCTCTCCAAATGTAAATTCCTTCACAGCTTGAATCAATGCTTCTTTCTTCGCTAAGTTTTCAGTCTCATTTGCTCTGTTTGCAGAATAAAAAGCAGATTTCTTTTCAAAGAAAGTATCACAAGATGAGCGAAAACGAGCCCAAAGTTTATCAGAAAGTTTTTTATTAACATATCCAATCGACTTCCATTCTTTTTGCAATTCAAGTAATTCCTCTGTCGCATGCTTCCAGTCTTCTCTCTCTGCAATTGCCTCAGCCTTAACACAGATTTCAACCTTTTTGTTATAGTTTACATCTTGCTCATCCTTCATCTTTTCGAAGACTTCTTTTTTGTTTTGAAAGAAAGTATCTAAAGACGATTTAAAGCGATGCCAAATTGCTTCATTATCTTTTTGTGGAACCTGACCTATTGTCTTCCACAATTTAAGCATATCATTCAACTCATTTGTAGCATCATTCCAATCCTTTATTGAAGGGAATTCTTTTTTAATAACCTCTTCTGCCTTTTCGCATAAAGCAATTTTAGCTAATAAATTATGCTCTAGTTCAGTTTGAATACGTTCATAATATTCAATTCTGCGTTTGTTTATTTGATCAGATGCTGTTTTGAAACGTTCCCAAACCTCTTCATTCTTATCACTTGGTACAGGTCCAATCTCTTTCCATTGTTGATGAATTTCTTGAAGAGCCTTGAAAGATTTATTAATTGACTCCTCAATCAATAATCCTTCGACCTTTTCACAAAGTTCTATCTTAGAATCTAAGTTCTTTTTTAAATCTAAATCTCTAAGCTCACGATTGATTTTTACCTTATCGTAGAACTTTTCAATCAAGAAATGATAGTTTTGCCAAAGACCATTAACCTCTGTTCTTGGAACTTGACCAATAGCTTTCCATTTTTCTTGGATAGCATTAAAATCATCGTATATTTTCTTTAATGCCTCTTCAGAATTAAGTAATACACGTAATTCTTCCAAGATAGCATTCTTAGCAGCCAAGTTATCAAGCTTAATCTTTTCTTGACTTTCTATATAATTTTGTCTTTTTTCTCTATAAAGGGAATAAACCTTACGGAAATCTATCTCAAGAGCGCTTTCCTCTGGTTTAAAATCTTCCTCAACTCCTCCATCTGCAAGAAATTTCTCTTTTAATTCATTTTGAGAAGCTTGAACAAGGAGGTTAAATGCATTACGTACTAAATTAGCACGCAATTTCATTGCATTTATGTTTTCGGAATTAGTAAGTTCTTTGATTTGAGCTAAAAGTTCTTCCTTATTCAAAGTAGAATAATGAGCTGTTAGTTCTTCAATAGATTCAGTTTCGTGCTCTTCAATATGTTCTTCATGGTCAGCAGAAAGAATTTCAGCCGAATGATTATCAACAATTGGAGTTTCTTCGATTGCAAGTGGACTTTCCTCTTCGATAATTGGTTTTACCTCCTCTTCAATAACTGGATTTACTTCCTCTGCAATAGGTGTTTGTTCAGCAATAATTGCTGCATTTTCTTCTGTAGTTTCAACTACATTTGGTTCTTGATTCATAATAATAATGTTAGAATTCCTTTTGCCAAGGGCAAAATTTAATCAGATTACTTATTTTACTTATATTTCTGTCATTCCAGAAATAAGGCTGCAAAAATAACATTTTTTTCAATCAAACAAATATTTTATAGTATATTTGCATTTACAATTAATAACATAAAACTTATACACGATAATGAAAAGTACATTTAAGACCTTATTAATTTCATTTCTATGCTTAACATCTAACTTTGTTTTTGCTCAAAAGCAACAACTTAAAGTTGAAATAGAGAATATTAGTGTTAGAACTCCAGAGGACTGGAAAGTTGAAAAAACTGAGAAGAAAAAGTATGGTTTTACAATAAAACTTTTTAATGAAAAGAACCAAAATGCATTAAAAATAGCGTGTATAAAACGCACAATGAATCTTGAAGCCGCTATTGTGAATCAATCTTCCGAAACAAGTAAGAGAGAAGGCTTTCAAGATATGATAATTGAAAGAGTAAAAGATGGTAAGTTTGGCAAATACAGCGGAAAGTTTTTAGAATATACAAATAGCCCTCTAAGAGATTACTATCGTGGAGGATATTACAGCGTAGTAGACAATGGATATACATATATAATAGAATACTATAGCGCAGACCTTCCTGAGGATCGTCTACTAATTAAGAATATTCTTTCTTCAATAGATATCCTTAAGCCAGAATCAAGACCAAACTTCTTTATTGTAGAAAAAGAGTTTATCCCAGAAAACGTTTCTGCTCCAAAGCCAGAAGAAACGAAAGAAGCCATTGATGCTAAGAATGAAGAAGACTCAAAGAGTGAGTCTAAACTAACCAAGGAGGAAGAAAAAGAACTTGAGAAACAATCAAAGAAAGCCAAAAAAGAACATCTTAAGGTTGTGAAAGAAGAAAAAAAGGCAGACTCTCAAATAGCAGTAGTAAAAGATAAAACAAAAGCAGAAATTAAGGCAGAAAAGAAAGCCCTTAAGAAAGCCGAAAAAGAAAGAATCAAAGCTGAGAAAAAAGCCGCAAAAGAAAAAGCTAAAAAAATAAAAGCAGCTTTAGAAGAATTAAAGAAAGCAAAGAAAGTAGATAAAGAAGATAAGAAAGAAACCAAACGTTCATTCTTCTCATTTCTAAAGAAGAAATAATCGTAGGGGCGAATCATCATTCGCCCAAAAATAATAAAAAACGGGGGATTTAATAATCCCCCGTTTTTTTTGGGCGAACACATAGGTTCGCCCCTACCGTAATTACGATTGAAATTACGGAATAACCGGTTCCGCAGGAGGATTGATTGGCTGATAACCTTTAACCTCAATATCTCTTAATACAAATGAAGACTTAGAAAGGTCTTGCATAAATATAGGAGAAGGGTAGAAACGACACTTAGCCTTTTGAATCGTGGTTATATCAACTTCCTCTAAGGTTTCCATCGCCTTCGCCTTAATAGAAGGTATAAAAGAACCTAAGAGATTGAACTTAACAGCCTGTCCGTTTAAGATATGCCTAGAGACATTAATCTCAAGAGCCTTTAAACAAGCCAAAACATCAGGGTAACCAACAGTCGTTGATTGCGAAATCTCAATACAAAGATCATTCATAGAGACATCCCCGTTTCTAAAAATCTTAGCAAAAAACTTCTCGCCAGGGTTATAACCAGTGACGATATTTTTCTTTACTCTAACATAAGAAATTGCCATAATTGTATGGGTTTTAATTTAACACTATTGTTAATTCACAAAATAGGAGAAACACTCAAATAATATCGCGAATCTATCAAAATATTCATCCATATTTTCTATCAACAAAGATAGAAATATAAATTATAATGAACTAATAAATAAAATAATAGACTTCATTTGGTTTCAATAAGTTTCAAATGAATTCAAAGAGTTTGTAATATTCTATCAAGATGAAATTAAATATTTATACGATAACATAATTAACAAAAGATATTGTATATTTGCAGTAAACAATCAAAAAATAATATCATGTTAAACGAAAGAAAAATTCCTAAGTACACGCAAAAAGATGTACAAAGGATATTACAGATCTCTCAGACAACCCTCTATCGTTTGAGAAAAGAAAATGGACTCTTAACTCCTAATGTAAAGCGTCGCTTTACCGAACAAGAGATAGAAGAGTTAGGTGCCCTTATGTTAAACCAATACGGAAGGCAATGACAAAAGTAAGCTTGTTCTATAATCTAAAGACTCCAAGTAATACTTTAGATTTTTCGGAAATAATAAAAGAGATACAATCTCCAAAGCATAGAGAAAGTATCCTTGCTCTAAGAAAAGCCAAGGAAGAGGGCAATGAAACTCTTGGCAACGAGATAAAGAAACGCCTACCGGCCTTTACCTACGGCGCAACCTTCGAAGGAGGAAGAAAGCCAGAGTATATCAATAGCTTTGAGAATATAGTAGGTCTAGATTTCGACCATATAGGAGATAAGAAGGCTGTACAGGATATTGCAGATAGGCTAAGAGAAGACAAACAAGTCCTAGCCTTCTTTGTCTCCCCAAGCGGAGATGGTCTAAAGGTATTCTTTAGGATAGAGAAGATAGAAAAACTAGACCAATGGCTAAAAGAAAAGAACTATGAGCAAATTTCAATATACTATGCTAATAGGTTTAGGAAGGTCAATACCTACGCAGAAGACAAATATGGAATAAAAGGAGATATATCGGTAAAAGATATAACAAGGTTATGTTTCATAAGCCATGACCCAAACGCATACTACAACGAAGAAGCAGAAAGTATTGGAGAGATAAATAATAATCTGCTACCTATATACGAGAAGCATATTAAGAAAAATCCTAAGAATATTGGTAACAGAAATAACACCCTTTATGCCTTTGCACATAAGGCTATGGATAAGGGCATTGGCAAGGAAGAGCTTCTAAACTTCTGCATAGATAAGTTCTATGACCTAAGCTTTATTGAGATAAATAACACCATCCTTTCAGCACAAAATTCTAACAAAGGCAATAAGAAGAAAAAGAAAGAAAAGAAAGAGAAAAACACACAAGACAATAAGGAATTATCCAACGAAGAACTAAGGGATATTTTTTCTGAGAGGTTCCAGATAAGGAATAATATAGTAAGAAACAGTTTTGAGATACTCGATAAAATTAAAACAGAAGAGGGATGGAAGAATTACGACGAGGTAATGAGCAATACTGTCTTCTCCTTTATTACCGACACCCACACCAAGGCAAGAAAGATAAGCCTCGATAGGCTATTTAAGAATTCCGATATACCATCCTTCGACCCATTTGCCGACAAGCTCCACAGCCTTAAACCTTGGGACGGAAAAGATTATATATTAGAGTTTGCCCAAAGAGTAAAGACCACCGACACCGACCTATGGGCAAACGATATAACAAAATTCCTAGTCTCCATAGTAGCATCAGTACTCAACCCAAAGGTTATCAATCACTATTGCCTTGTTCTCTCAGGAAGAGAAGGAATAGGAAAGTCTACACTTACAAAGAAACTAGTACCCAAGGAGTGGATGGAATATTTCACACAAAGCCCCCTAGATATCAAGCACAAGGATACCAACTTCAAGCTAAGCCAGAACTTCCTAATAAGCATAGATGAGCTTTCGAAATACACCAGAAAAGACATAGAAAACCTAAAGGAGCTAATGACAAGAGACTGCATACAGGAGAGAGTACATTTTGGAAAAGACCAGCAACAATTTATCCGTAGAGCCTCCTTTTGCGCAACACTAAACGATATGCAGATACTCTCAGGCGAAGAAGGCGAAAGAAGGTTTTGGGTTCACGAAGTAACGGAAATAGACTACGAAAAAGAAGTAGATATAGACAATATCCTCGCCCAAGCACTCCACCTTTACAACACAGGCTTCAAGTACTGGGAAAGCGGAGAAGAAATCCAAAAAAGAAGAGAAATAAACCAAAAATACACCCGCCCAAACCTAATCCGTGAACTCCTGCTAAAATTATTCAAAGTCCCTTCAAAGGATGAAGTTTTGTTGAAATATGAAAATGCAAAATTCTATACATGTAGCGATATTACAAGAGATATAATATTGTACTTCGGTTCAAATCATAAGGATATTACTGCAATAAAGGTAGGAAAGGAACTTTCTAAGCTAGATCTTGTAACTAAACGAAAGGATGGATACAAAATGTATCTTTTAGTAAAGAAAGATGAATTTGAAAGAAACAAAGATCAGGCATTCGAATTAGTCGAGTCGGAAGTAGAGCCGGAGAATGAGAAATATGATGATTTGGAACTGCCTTTCTAGGTTGTCGGTTTAATAAAAAAAACATTTCAAGTGGGGAAGTGATAGTAAGTGATATAAAAATGCAAATAAAAAGTATTCTTACATTTTTTTTATTTCAGACAAAAAAAAATTGCAAAGCAGAAAAAAAATTGCAAAGGAGCTGTAAAATCTCAATTTACTATCACTTACTATCACTTACTATCACTTATTTAATATATATTTAATCAAATTAGCAATACTTAAGGAATGTGTAAGAGCAAAAAAACATCAAAAAACACACAAAAAAAAGGCAAAAAACAGCCAAAAAATGACCAAAAACACCCCTAAAAAACACAAAAAATCGACTAAAAAAACATCAAAATAGAATAAGATTCTAATTTCCTAGAACCTTATTCTATTTTTTTAGAATCTTATTCTAATTTTGTGGAATAAGGTTCTATTTTCTTGGAATAAGATTGTAAGGAATAGATAGTTGTTGAGGAAGGAAAAGGAGTTTAAAAATGAATATTTGGAATATATCTGAAAATTATGAAAATAAATTTCTTGGGGTGGGATTTTGTTTGTAAATTTGGAAATTGAAAAATAAAAATAATATGGAAAGTTATATATCAGAATTTGAAGAAGGATTAAATGTGTTTGTTGGTGAATTGAAAAAATATGTATCTACAAGTGCTGGTGATTGGACGATCAAAGGATTTATAGATGTACACAAAAACATATATACAATTTCATCAGACACAAAGATTGTTTCGAAAATTCTCGAGATTCATATATTTCCTGAAATTATGCGATTTGCTGAAAATATGGGGTATAAGATAGAATATGCAGATCATCAAAATTGGTATCCAGACTTAACCTTTGTTCATAAGCAAAATAATAAAGTGAAATTTGCACTTGACTTAAAAACAACATTTAGACGGAATCACTCTACTGCTGGTTTTACTCTTGGTAGTCATGGTGCATATTTTAAAGAAAGGGATAAGGATAAAAACATTCAATACCCATACAATCAATATGTTGGTCATTATTGTTTAGGGATAATCTATACAAGAGTTGTTTTTGATAATGATTTGGCTGAAACAGAGATTTATAAAGTTAATGAGCTTCAAGAACAATACGGAGATAAACCTGACCCTATAACAGATAGAAAAGTGACTAAAATTGAAAATTTGCAATCAATAACTTCTGTAATTAAAGATTTTGATTTTTTTGTTGCACCAAAATGGAAAATAGCAAGCGATAAACAAGGGTCGGGTAACACTGCTAATATTGGTTCTATTAACGATATTAATGATTTAAAGTCAGGTAATGGCGTATTCAGTAAACTTGGGGAACAATGGTTTGATGAATACTGGATGAATTACGGAAGTGCAACTATGATAAAAGATGGTAAGTCTTTGAAGATTACAAATATATGGGATTTTCTTGAATTTAAGGGAAGGTCGGATTTGTTTGATAAAGTTGTTTCTAAAAGAGCAAAAAGGAGGTTAAAATAATGAAAAAAATATTTGTTCCTCCAATAAAATCTCAAGGGATAAAAACAAAACTTGTGGAGTGGATTAGCTCTAATGCAAGTGAAGTTAAATATGAAAGATGGGTAGAGCCTTTCATGGGTACAGGGGTTGTTGCATTCAATATTAGACCCAAAAGAGCATTAATGTGTGATAGTAACCCTCATTTGATAAATTTTTATAAAGCTCTTCAGGATAAAAAAATTACTAGCAGTTTAGTTAAAAAACATCTAACTGAAGAAGGGGTTAAGTTATTAAAATCAGAAGGAGAGTATTATTATGAGGTTAGAGATAGGTTTAATAAAAATGGTAATCCACTCGATTTTTTATTTTTAAGCCGTTCTTGTTTTAATGGGATGATGAGATTTAATAAAAAAGGTGGGTTTAATGTCCCTTTTTGTAAGAAACCTAATAGGTTTGCACAAGCTTTAGTTACGAAGATTTCAAATCAAGTTGGTTGTATTTCTCAAATCATTGATTCAGGAAATTATACATTTATTAATCAGGATTTTAAAGATACATTAAAAGAAATTAATTCAACTGATTTAGTGTATTCAGATCCTCCTTATCTTGGTCGTCATGTGGACTATTTTGATTCATGGACAGAGGAAGAAGAGATCCTATTGAATAATTGGTTAGAGACATCAAAAGCTAAATATATTCTTTCAACATGGCTTAGTAACAAGTATCGTACTAATGATTATGTTTTCTCCGTGTGGAAAAATTGTAAAATTTCCACAAAGGAACATTTTTATCATGTAGGAGCGAAAGAAGATAATAGAAATGCTGTTTACGAAGCTTTATTGACAAACTTTGATGTTAAAGATTGTATTTCAGTCCAAAATATGAGAAGTAGAATTGAAAGAGAAGAATCGCATTTAACGAGTAAACAGAAAATATATTCAAATAAAATACAACAATACAGCTTACAAGGATTGTAGTAAAAGAAAGTCAGGTAAATAATTTTGAAATAAAATTTTTATATTTTTGCAGTTGGAATAAATTATTTCCTAACCTCAGCGGTTTTACTGCTGTTTTGGAGATTGTTTGTTTATTTGAGAGTATTTGATAACAGCAACTTAAGTAATAGGAGTTTGAAATGGATTGAATACTTTTTTTATGATTCTTCTAGGCGTGATGAATCACGTCTTTACGGTTGGATTTTTTTTGATTTATCGAATAATATATCCTAATAATAATAAAACAAGGGATTCGGAAATCCCTTGTGACGAGTATTCTGTTATTATCTAAATATATAATCAATATAAAGGTGAATATGCTGGTGTTAAATTGGAGTGGATAAAGGTTTAAATGATTTTTTTAAACATTTGCTAATAAAAAAAACCACATTTTTACATTTGATTAAAATAAATTACTAACTTTGCAGCTACTCATAAACAAAAATAATAGAAATGTCTTTAACAAAGGAAATTAAAAGTCAGACAATAGTTATTATTGCTGAGAATTTTAATCCATCAATATTTAATCAGCATTGGTTGATAAAAAATGGTTTTGTAGAAGAAAATCAAATGAAAAATTATGTTTTTTCAAATGAAGTTGCACAATTTTATACTGATGATTATAAGTTTCTAGTTGCACAAAATCAAATACAATTTTCATTAACAAATCACTCTAAAGACCTTTTTTTAGTCCTAGAGAGTTTTTTAATCAAAGTATTACAAAAATTAAAAGAGGTTCCATATAAGGCATTAGGTGTGAATTTTGATTGGGTTATTAAAGATAACGAATTATCTACAAAAGAATTAACAAAGAAGTTGTTTTTTAATGAGAATTCTGAATTTTATAGTCAGTTTTCCAATGAACAAAATTCTAGGTTTGGATCATACATAAGTGTAGATTTTGAAAATTCGAGAATGAAGTTAGATATAAGGCCTGCATTCATAAATGGAGAAACAGATAATGAAATATTAGTTTTTTCATTTAATTTTCATGTTGAATTGAACAATAGAGAAAAATATTTTGAGGATCTAATGAGTAGTTTGAAAGGATGGAAAAACTATAGCAATAAAGCTGAAAGTATTATCAATATCTTAAAATAATTATCATGAATTCTACATATAACTGTTATATTTCGGATATTATTCTTAACCCAAATATTAATCCCAAAATAGAAGATCTGTTTAATAAAGATATTGATATTATTCCGAAAAATATTTCGCTTAAGAATTTCTATAAAAAAAATGAGTCAGAGTGGAAAATGTATGTTTTTGAGGATCATTGCAACAGAACGGATAATCAAATTATTGATAAAGTAAAAGATTTAATTGAGGTTAATTATTTTTTTGCTGAACTAGAAGAAAGTAAAAAAAAATCCACTCAATCTATGTACGTTTATATATATTCATATTTTGATAAACTTATTGAAAATAAAAAATTTGATTTATGTAGCGAAATTTTAAATGATGCTATTTCTAAAATCAATGAGATGAATTTGTTAGTGTGTATACTTATGGCTACTTATCCTTATAAAATGCATATTAATTCAAGAGAAGGGTTTTATATATTTACCAAAGAAAATGTTAGTAAAATTTATTCAGAAGAACAAACACAAAAGCTAATTGCAGGTTTAAAATGATTTCTGAAATCTCAAATTGTGTTTATCCAATTCAACAATTTAATATATATGACGGTAAATTAGGTGTCGCAATTTCTACGGGTATCTTAGGTTTCCATTGTGGAATATGTTATAAAGATTTAGATAAAAATCAGGAATATCTTCTACATCTTGCTTTTCATTTTGATTTAAAAAATCAGAATGTTTCCGAATGTGAAAATTATTATTTTGTTGCTCCAAATTTAAGTGAATTACAACATGAATTAATATCAGCTAGATTAATAGCTCTTGGAATGGAACTGCCCCGAATTCCGTATGCTTTAAGGTATTTGAATACTTGTCTTACGAAAGAAGGATGTTTGAAATTAGGGGATGGTGAATGGGGTATGACTTGTGCAACATTTGTTTTGGCCTTATTTAAATCTTGTGGTGTTGCATTATGTGATGTTGTTACATGGCCTCAAAGGGATGAAGATGAAAATTCGCATAAAAATATTGTAGAATTGCTTGTAGAACATAAGGTTCGATTTAAAATTACTCAAGAACATATAGAGAATGTTAGAAAAGAGGTTGGCTGTGCGAGATTTAGACCAGAAGAGGTTGCTGCAAGTGTAACTTTTAACCCAATTCCCGGTTTAAATAATGATATAATTTATAGAGGAAAAGAAATTAAGGAATTTATTCTAAATTGCAGTAACAAAAAAGCTGGAGAAAATTAACTCTAGCTTTTTTTTATCCAATCATGTCAATTATTGTTTTAATTAGTCTTTCAATGATAATTGTAAACTTTATAATTGCCATTATTTTTTTCTTTTTCTTTATAATAATTACATGAAGGTTTCATCATAAGTTTTTTACAGCAAGATAAACAAAAAATATTAAAGTAGAAAGTATGAAAATAAGCGAAATTGGACTGCTACTGAGTTGATAGTTTGTTTCTTTGAGAGTATTCGATTACAGCTCGTCCGTTTTGGACGTAGAAATGGATCGAATACTCTTTTTTCTTTTAGACGTGATACAATGTTAGACGTGATGAATCACGTCTCTATGGTTGTATGATTTGGCGAATAATATATCCTTATAATAATAAAACAAGGGATTCGGAAATCCCTTGTGACGTTCGTTCGTTCGTTGTTTTTATTTGAGGTTTTATGCCTTTGTTTCTTTTCTTCTTTGAAGTTCTTTTTCTATTAGCTTTAATTCACGGGAGGTTTGACCTTTTACTGATGAGTTTTCTTCTGCACGGCGAAATAGATAGGGCATCATTGTTTTAACCTCTCCATAAGGAACATACTTTACTACATTATATCCTTGCTCTGCAAGATTATTTGTAATATGGTCACTCATTCCGTAGAGCTGTGCAAAATAAATAGAAGGATGGTTTTTGGGTAAATTATTTTGGGCTATTAATCTTGCTAATAGTTCAGAGCTTTCTTCATTATGTGTTGCTACCATAAAATCTATTGTGTCGAGATTTTCAATTAGGTATTGAATGATTGCGTCGAAATCTCTATCTGTTGAATATTTATCTGGTTGTATTGGTGATGGGTAACTTTGCTCAAAGGCTCTATTTCTTTCCTTTTCCATATATGCACCTCTTACTATCTTTAAACCAAATCTAAATCCTTGTTCTTTTGCAATTATATGGTGAGCTTTTAATCTTTCTATGCTGTCATGACGATACATTTGATAGGTATTCTGCACAATTGCTTTTTCCTTATTATATATCGCCATATACTTTAAAACTAAATCGTCCAACATAGGTTGTATCCACGTCTCTTCAGCATCTACTAGTATTGGAATACCTAATTCATGACCCTTTTCGAATATAGATTTAACCCTATTTTCTACTCTTTGAAATTCTTGAACCTCATCTTCGGTCAATTTTTCTCCTTGACTTATTTTTTCATATAAAGCAAATCTACCTAGACCTGTTATCTTGAAAACACTAAATGGGATATTGGTATTTGTGTGTGCAAATTCAATTGTTCTAATAACTTCTTCGAGGGTTGAGTCAAAGAATTCTTCCTCTTCTTCTCCCTCGGCAGCAAAATCGAGTATTGTCCCAACTTTTCTTGCTTTGAGCTTCTCTACTGTTTTTAGACAATCCTCAATTGAGCTTCCTCCAACGAAGTATTTGTATATTGTATTACGGATTATACCTTGAATAGGCAGATGAATAGAAAATGAAAGGTCGACTAAGTGTTTTCCCATTTTCACAAAGAAAGGGTTATTCATTATCTTGAATAATAAATATGCTTCTCTTAATTCTTTATTAGACTTATTTTTGAAGGAGATTTCTGAATTGCTGAAATCAATTGTTTTTGGGGTTAATTCCATAATTGTTCTTTTAGTTAGTTGATACAATGTTTTTGGAAGTAACCATTTCTCTAGGTCAATTGTTTAACCTAGGCTTATATATAAGTAAATTGAAATAATCTATATTTCTATTTCTCCCTTAAAGACTCTCTTTGCAGGTCCTTCAAGATAGATTTGAGAAAACCTATCTCCTTGTCTTTGGAAATGTACTCTTAGGTCTCCTCCTCTTGCCTTTATATTTACTTGGTTAGAGGTGATATTGAATTTGTTTGCATAGGCTATTGCCGATGCTGTTATGCCTGTGCCACATGCAAGAGTTTCGTCCTCTACTCCCCTTTCGTATGTTCTAATCTTAAGGTTATTTTCTGAAACCACTTGAACAAAGTTTGCATTTGCTCCAGAGGCAAAATCAAACCTCTTATCGTAGCGAATTGCTCTGCCTTGAGGAATTATATCTATTAGATCTACATCTTCGCAGAACTTCACAAAATGAGATGTTCCTGTGTTTAAATATTCTCCATCTTCGAAGACTTTTATTTCTGAGACATCAGAGATGGAGAGTTTAATTATATATTCATCATTAGAATATGATTTAATTTCCGCATTATGTTTACCATCGGGTGCTAAGAAGGTTGTATTGTCGCCTTTTATTAGTCCAAGACTATGTGCAAATGCAACAATACAACGGCCTCCATTACCACACATCATATCAGATGAACCATCTGAGTTATAGTACTTCATCACAAAGTCCACTCCTTGTGATAGCTCTAATAACATTAAACCATCTCCTCCTATACCAAAGTGTCTATCGCAAAGAAATTGTATATCTTGTTCTGATAGATTAATAATGCCTTGCCTATTATCTATTAAAATAAAATCGTTTCCTGCTCCGTGATATTTTACAAATTCAATCATTATCTTTTTCTTTGGTTTAGGATATTTGTATTATGATTAGATTCTTCCTGTATTGAACTTATAGCAAAACGCTAAAGACAATCTAAAGTTTCCAACATATTCAGAATTAACAACCTTTGCTGTGTTTGCTTCCCAAAGACCATATGCTGCTGCGGTATATTCTACCCCTGCAATAAATGATAATGCCTTGTTTGGATAAATCTCTAATCGTGGAGCTATTCTAAAAATATTATCTATATCTTTACCTACTCCATAGAAATTCTCTACTGCAAAGTATGAATTATATCCAAGGTTTTTTTGGTAACCTAGAAATAAAGCTGGGCGAAAAACTCCTTTAGGATAAGCAATATCAATCCAACATGAGGCAATCTGAGTAGGTGTATAAGTAAATTCATTATTTATTGAATCAAATATACTTTCAACAAAACCACCCAACATCATATAGTCATTCATATTTTGCCCCCAAAGTCCTTGAAGCTTAATGTCAAGAAAATCATTTTTATAATTTGCAAAGGCTGTGGCTGCAAAAGAATGAACTAAATTGTCTTGTGCATATTTTTTTGTTCCTAATGTATAATCTGTTCTAGGTCTAACTGCTTTATATTCCCCTCCTAATCCTGCAAATAGATTATCTTTTTTATAATGTAATTGAAGATTAAACTCAGGAATATTAGAGTTTATTTGATTAAATGGACTGCGTGCACTATTTACTCCATAAGAAGAATAATCTCTTTGAAAGCCTGCTGTTGCAACAAGCTTTAAGTCGGAACATAATTTTTGATCCAAACGAACTTGATTGGTTCTTGAGAATGGATGGAAAGGACCTCCTGTATGTAGGTCTTGCATAGATGGAACCATTTCTGGAAGAAATAATGCGCTCCAAGCGTGTCCTATTAATAATTTTGTATTTCCCCAATCCAATGTAATATTAGCTTGACGAAGACGAAAAAGATGAATATTTGCATCTGATTGTCCTGTAAAGTCACCCTCTATTTGCCCTACTATCTTTGCTCCAAAAACATCTGGAGAATAAATTTTCATCCCTATTCTCGATGTTGATAAATTGAAGTTTGAGGTTGGTCTTGCATTTATATCTTTCCCATTCTCATCTAAACTTTTCGGTAAACCATAATAACTTAATAGTCCTTCACGAGAATATCCTGTTTGACGAGTGTCATAAAAATATTGCCCACTAACCCAACCATAGGCTTCAAATCCAAAATCTTTTGTAGATTTTTGCTCAGTTTGGGCTGTCAAGTTTTGACCTAATGATAATGCAATTAGACCAAAGCATAAAAGACGCATTTGTTGCGTCTTTATGTTTATATTAATATTTAACTTCATATTTTATTATTTCTTTTTCATATTTGCGATGGATAGGATTACTCCTAAGGCAACACCCAATAAAGCTGCAAAAAGTACTTGAAACTCTTTTGGCAACATAAATGTAATTGTATGTGCTGGAATCCAAAAATAAGGGAGAGTCTTCTTGAAAACAAAATTCCATTGAACATTCCAGTTAAGATTACATATTATTCTTCCAAAAGGAATTGGTCTAAACAATCCAGCAACCGTTCCTTTATTCTCAAGAATATGTGTATCTGTAACCTTATGAATTGTCATAAATACAGGAGCAAATATTAAATTCATAAATACTGAAACACAGAAAGCATAAAGGAATCTAACGCCAATTACTTGTTCTGATAATAACTTAGGGTCAATTTCTAATCCGAAGTATTTTAAAAATCCGAAGGTTCCACCTGCAAATATTCCCATTGCTATTGATATTGCTATACCAAGTATACCCCATACAATTGCTCTTGGCATTATACCAAAGCCTTTTTCGTTATATACTCCTTTTGATATTCTTAGTCCTATACTTTCTCCAAGTGTTGCAAGAACAGCAAACTTCATAAAGGCTAAAACAAAATAACGAACATCTTTTGCCTTACTCCACTCCAAAAACCAAGTATTTAATGGTTCAATAACGAAGAATAAAGATAATATTCCCAAGCATATTAGGATAAAATACAAATCTTTTAATTTCATATAAATAAGTTTTACTTTATTCCAATTTTTATTTCTCTAAACGAATACGTGCATCAACAGCTATTACTGCCTTTGCAGAACCTAATAGTGGGTTTAAATCCATTTCTGCTATCTCAGGAGCTGCTTGAACAAGAGCAGATACTCTTGCAATTTGTTCTGCATATAGATCTTCGTTAACTGGCTCTTGACCTCTTACACCTTCAATTATCTTATAACTCTTTAGAGATTTAATCATATTCTTTGCCTCTGCTACTCCTATCGGAGCAAGGTTAGATTGTACATCTTTAAATACTTCGATAAATATTCCACCTAAACCACAAAGAACTTGGTGACCAAATAATGGTTCTTTCATAGACCCAATAAACACCTCAGTTCCTTTAAGCATTTGGTTCATTTGAACAGCATAAGTATCTTTTATCTTCATTAAGCGGTCAAATTCTCTTCTTATTGTTTCTTCATCTTTTACATTTAAAACTACCCCTCCAACATCACTCTTATGTAAAGGTCCTACAACCTTCATTACAACTGGGTATCCATATTTCTTTGCAAAATCAACGCAGTCTTCTACCTTATCGGAAGATAATTCTGCTGCATGTACAATACCCGCTGCATCTAATAAATCATTCAATGTCTTATTATCCATATAACCACTTTCGCAGCTATCAATAATTTGGCGAATCTTAGGAACATCAATTGAAACAATATCTTTTACTTCTACAGATGGTTTTGGTGTAGAGATTATTCTGCCAAGTGCATTTCCAAATACTGTTTCGTCTGGGAAGAATACATTTCCTTTTGAAGCAAAATCTTTAACTTCATCTGCTGCAACCATTGTTGAAGGAAGTATTGGGAAAATTGGTTTCTTCGATGTCTTCATCTTTTGATCAAGAACATTATATGCATCATATATTGGCGCAAGACCTGGAGTTCCAAATATAACACACATTGCATCGATATTATCAAAGTCATTATTACAAGCATCAATAATTTCTGATAAATGTTCAGGAGTACCTGTTGCTAAAAAGTCTATTGGATTAGCAACAGAAGAACCACCATATAATTTAGATAAAAGCGCATCGGCCTTTGGTCCTTCAATATGAGGAATTTCCAAACCACCCTTACTTAGAGCATCAGTTAGCATTACTGCTGGTCCTCCTGCATGAGTGATAATTGCTATATTTTTACCTTGGAGTTCAGGATATGTGAATATTGAAGCTACTGTTGCGAGTTCTTCTCTACCATAGCAACGAACGATGCCAGCTTTTCTGAATAATGCATCAACTGCAACATCTGGAGAAGCTAGGGCTCCTGTATGTGAAGAGGCTGCTCTTGAACCTGCCTCAGAACTGCCTGATTTGATTGCTGCAATCTTACACCCTTTTTTGATTAACGATGATGCATGTTTAAGAATCTTTGCAGGGTCTTTTATGTTCTCAATATACATTATAATAACCTTTGCCGAAGTTTCTGGATTGAATACATCATCATGATATTCTAATAAATCTTCAATTCCTAATTGTGCAGAATTTCCTACTGCCCAACAATGATTGAAATTAAGTCCTAACTGCATTCCAATATCCATAATAAAACAACCTGTTGCTCCTGAACCTGTAATAAAGTCTACACCCTTTGCAGATGCTGGAGGAAAAGGTTTTGTGAATATTGCATGATGGTGAGGAGTAAATACACCTGTGCAATTTGGTCCAATCAAACATGCACCTGCATCCTCAATAAGTTTTACTATTCTATTTTCTAATTCTTTTCCTTCATAACTTTCTTCACCAAAACCAGCAGAAATAATAATAAAAGCCTTAGTACCTTTTTCTTGAGTTAATATTCTAACTGTTTCTTCTGAAAATTTTGCAGCAATAGCAAGCACTGCCATATCTACTTGTGGAAGGTCTTTTACATCTTTTGTGCACTTTACGCCTTGAATCATATCCTCTTTTGGATTCACAACATGTAACTGTCCTTTAAATCCTCCTTCAATAATATTTTTTAGAATAGCTCCCCCTGGTTTAGCCGTTTCGTTAGAACCACCAACCACAACAATACTTCTTGGATTTACCAATTCTTTTGTAACCTTTGTACTCATACGTTTATATAATTTTATTTATTAAATTTCGATTTAAGGAGCAAAGATACTCAAAATAATAATAATGGAAATAGTTAAAATAATAATTTCCCTTTATTTGTTTCTAATTATATAATTCACTATTTTTGCGAGCTTAATCGGTATAATATAACAAATTGAAATTTAATCTATGAAACGTATTGACCTTGTCCAAGCAATTGATTTAATCCAAGATGGGATGACAATAATGGTAGGTGGCTTTATGGGAGTTGGTGCACCTAATCGTTTTATTGAAGCTCTTGCTAAAGCTGGAAAGAAGAACCTCACGATGATATGCAACGATACTGCTATGCCCGACAAAGGTTCCGGCATATTGGTTGCCAATCATTTAGTCAAAAAAGTAATTACATCACATATTGGTACTAACCCAATTTCTGGAGAACTTATGCTTTCTGGAGAAATGGAAGTTGAATTAGTTCCTCAAGGGACATTAATCGAAAGGATACGCAGTGCTGGGGCTGGTCTTGGGGGAGTGCTAACTCAAACAGGACTTGGAACAATTGTTCAAGAAGGAAAACAAATAATAAATATTGATGGAAAGGATTTTCTCTTAGAAAAACCATTGAAGGCTGATGTAGCTCTTATTGGAGCATCTGTTGCTGACAAATATGGAAACCTTTTATATAGAGGTACATCGAAGAATTTCAACCCAATGATTGCTATGGCTGCTGATATTGTAATTGCAGATTGCTCAGAAGAAATCGGTGTTATCGAACCTCATAATGTAGCAACTCCATATATTTTTGTAGATTATCTAATTAAATACTAATTTTTATGACCAAATCAATGATTAGAGTAAGAATGAGCTCTCACGATGCACACTATGGTGGAAACCTTGTTGATGGTGCAAGGATGTTAAATCTTTTTGGAGATGTAGCTACTGAGCTATTAATAATAAATGATGGAGATGAAGGACTTTTCTGCGCTTATGACAAAGTAGAATTCCTTGCTCCTGTATATGCTGGAGATTATATTGAAGCTGTTGGAGAAATTACTAAAGTCGGTAACTCTTCTCGCACAATGATATTCGAGGCAAGAAAAGTTATTGTTCCTAGACCAGATATTTCTGATTCGGCAGCCGACATATTAACAGAACCTATCGTGGTTTGTCGTGCTTCTGGAACATGTGTTGTCCCAAAACAAAGTCAAAGAAAATAATTTAATTCTAATAAGAGATGGAAAAATTAATTATTACAGCAGCTATATGTGGAGCTGAAGTTTTAAAAGAGCATAACCCTGCTGTTCCATATACAATTGAAGAATGTGTTCTTCAAGCAAAATCGGCTTATGATGCAGGTGCTTCTATTATTCACCTTCATGTAAGAATGGATGACGGGACTCCAACTCAAGACAAAGAACGTTTTAGAGTAATTATGGAGGCAATTAAGAAGGAATGCCCTGATGTTATTATACAACCTTCTACTGGAGGTGCAGTTGGCATGACTAATGACGAACGTCTTCAACCAACCGAGCTTTGTCCTGAAATGGCTACTCTTGATTGTGGTACTTTGAATTTTGGTGGCGATGATGTATTTATGAATACAGAAAATACTATCAAATATTTCGGAGAAAAAATGATTGAAAGAGGTATTAAACCAGAGCTTGAGGTCTTCGATAAATCAATGATAGAGATGGCAATAAGACTAAATAAGAAAGGATATATTAAATCTCCTATGCACTTTGACTTCGTAATGGGAGTTAATGGAGGTATTGGTGGAGACATTAGAGATTTTGCTTTCCTAAGAGGTTCAATACCAACAGACGCTACCTACACCGTTGCTGGAGTTGGACGATTTGAATTTCCTCTTGCTACTCTTGCCATAATAGACGGAGGACATGTTAGAGTAGGGTTCGAAGATAATGTTGCAATTTCAAAAGGAGTACTAGCTAAATCTAATGGAGAACTTGTAGAAAAGGTTGTTCGTTTGGCAAAAGAACTTGGAAGAGAAATTGCAAGCCCTTCTGAGGCACGTCAAATCCTTGGGCTTAAAGCCTTGTAATAAATGCTTTTTAGGACAAAAAACAAAATTATAAAGCCTTTAATCTCATCTACTTCAATTGAAATAGATGAGATTATTATTAATATCCAATTCCGAAAAATAAAGAATATTCATTTAAAAATCCTACCACCATATGGTGATGTAAGATTATCTTTACCTCTAAATACAAGTAAAGAATTTGCTACTGGATTTATTAATTCCAAATTAGATTGGATAAAGAAACATCGCATTAGATTCAACACCGAGAGAATTGATATTGAGAAAAAATTCACTCATAACGAGAAGCATTTGTTTTTTGGCAAAAATCTCGAATTAAAACTCTTGGAGAATAAGTCTCGCCCAAAGGTATCGGTTGATGAAAACAATATTATTGTTTTTTGTAATGACATTTCTAATACTATATTAATTGAAAAGGCTATAGATGATTTCCTTAGAAAGGAGTTGATAGATGCTTCTAAAATATTTTTTGATAAATGGGAAAGTATATTAGGAGTAAAGTCATCTGATATTGGTATAAGAAAGATGAAAACACGCTGGGGAACATGCAATATTAGAACAAAGAAAATTTGGCTTAGTTTTGAACTTGCTCATAAACCAATTGAATGTTTAGAATATATTATTGTTCATGAGCTATGCCATCTTATTGAGAAAAATCATAATGAAAGATTCTACAATATTCTTCATCACCATTTCCCAAATTATAAGATGATTAAACACAAACTAAATAATTTTGTATATTTGCCTAACCAATAAATACTAAATATGAGCAATCTTTTAGATACTAAGATAGAATTTCTAAAAGGTGTAGGTACAAAGAAAGCCGAAGTTTTAAAGAAAGAGCTTGGCATAATTACCTATGCTGATTTATTAGAATACTATCCTTATCGCTATATTGATAAGAGTAAGTATGTAAAGATTAAAGAAATTGCTAGCGAAGATGTTTATATTCAAGTAAAAGGAAAGGTAGTTGGGAAAGAACAAATAGGTATTGGTGCAAAATCAAGATTAGTTGTAAAGTTCTCCGATGAGACAGGTATTATTGATTTAGTATTCTTTAAGGGGCTCAAGTGGATAAGTGAGAGCATCAATATTGGACAAAACTATGTGATTTTCGGAAAACCAAGTCTTTTTAATGGAGATTATAATTTTGCTCATCCCGACTTTGAAACCCTTATCTCTCACCAAGCACAAGAACCCGAGAAATTCTCTCCGCTTTATTTTACATCGGAGAAGATGAAAAACTCTTATCTAAACTCAAAGGCTATCTCAAGACTTACTAAAACATTGGTTGCTCAACTTAGTGGTATTATTCAAGAAACTCTCCCAAGATATATTATTGAAGAGTATCATCTACTTTCAAGAGAACATTCTTTGAAGCAAATCCACTACCCCACAACTCCAGAGGCTCTCAACCAAGCTAAAGCAAGGCTTAAATTTGAAGAGCTTTTCTTTATGCAGTTAGAGCATCAACTAATGAAAAACTTTAGAATAGAGAAATCCCAAGGCTTTGTATTCAATATTGTTGGAGAAAACTTCAATAATTTCTATCATAAATATCTACCTTTTTCGCTTACAAATGCTCAGCAAAGAGTTGTGAAGGAGATTCGTCAAGATATGAGAACTGGTCATCAGATGAATCGACTTCTACAAGGAGATGTTGGTTCTGGGAAAACCTTGGTAGGTTTACTTTGTATGCTAATTGCTATTGACAATGGTTTTCAAGCAACAATGATTGCACCCACTGAAATCCTTGCCCAACAACATTTTTTTTCATTGAAAAAGTTCTTGGCAGATATGCCAATAAATGTTGCATTACTCACTGGCTCTACAAAACAAAAAGAAAGAAAGCTCATACTGCCTGAGCTAGAAAACGGTACAATAAATATTATTATAGGCACACATTCCCTATTAGAAGACAAGGTAAAATTCTTTAATCTTGGACTATGTGTTATAGATGAGCAACATCGTTTTGGTGTTGAGCAGAGGGCTAAAATGTGGACGAAGAATCATACCCCTCCTCATATCTTAGTAATGACAGCTACCCCTATTCCAAGAACACTCGCAATGACTGTTTATGGAGATTTGGATTGTTCTGTTATTGACGAATTACCTCCAGGAAGAAAACCCGTTCAGACTGTTCACTTTTACGATAATTTTCGTCTTCGTCTTTTTGCCTTTATGAGAAAACAAATCTCTCAGGGAAGACAGATTTATGTAGTATATCCATTAATCAACGAATCAGAAAAGCTTGACCTTAAAGATTTAATGGATGGTTACGAAAGTATTGTTAGGGAATTTCCTTTACCCGAATATCAAATAAGCATTGTTCATGGACAACTTAAACCTGAGGATAAGGATTATGAGATGGATAGATTCAAAAGAGGAATAACAAATATTATGGTTTCAACAACAGTAATAGAAGTTGGAGTTGATGTTCCAAATGCATCTGTTATGGTTATTGAAAATGCAGAAAGATTTGGACTTTCTCAACTCCATCAGTTAAGAGGTAGAGTTGGAAGAGGTGCTGACCAATCATATTGTATCTTAATGTCTAGTTATAAGTTATCGAATGAGGCAAAGACAAGAATTGAAACAATGTGTAAGACAAATGATGGCTTTGAAATTGCAGAGGCTGATTTACAATTAAGAGGACCTGGTGATATGGCAGGGACAAAACAATCTGGTTTATTAGATTTAAAGATAGCAGATATAGTAAAAGACGAGGCAATATTAAAGATGGCACGCAATCTTGCCATTCTAGTTTCAACACAAGACAAAGAGTTATCAAAACCAGAAAACTACTTACTAAAACAATATTTCCAAAAAAACAAACCCCAAACCGATTTCTCAAAGATTTCATAGATAATTTTTTTTGAATACATTAAAATTTATATATTTGCAAAAATAAATATTAATATACTATTATTATGAAACGAGTTCTATTACTATTATTAATTATTGCCAATCTGCAATTATTTTCTCAAACAACAATAAATGAAGGTTTTGAAGGGACTACCTTCCCTCCAACTGGATGGAATATACACTCCCCAGCAGGAAATCTTTTATGGAGCAAATCAAGTTCGCTTAAACATAGTGGCAACTATTCAATTTATCTTCCAAATTGGAATAAATCACACATAGTTAGTCCAATGGTTAATATAACTTCAGATCAAGACTCTCTAACATTTTGGACAAACTATAGTGTAAATTATGGTACTGGAATTCTAACAATATACGCTTCGACATCAGGACAAACCTTTAATGATATTCCAGATACAGCTAATTTTATTAAAAGAGAATTAATCTCATCTTCATCAAGTGGCTGGGTAAGAAAAGCTATTTCTTTAAAGAATTATATTGGGCAATCTATTTATCTAACAATCCAATATGATAGTTGGAGTACAACAATGAATATTGATGATATTTCAATTTCAACAGCTAATAAACCATCTGTTTCAACTATCAAACAGTCAAATGTCACTCAAGTTTCTGCTACGCTAAATGGTAACTTCTTTAATTATGATAATGAAATCACAGCTAAAGGCTTTATTTGGAGAAATGCAAATAATAGTAATTGGGATACTGTATTAATTAGCTCAGATACATTAAAGTACAATATTTCAAACCTTATCGAGGATACAAAATATGAATATAAGGCTTTTATTTTAACCAATACAGATACAACTTATGGTAAATTACTTTACTTCTATACTAATATAAATCCAAATAAATCAATTCCATTATTTGAAAGTTTCGAAGATTCTATTTTCCCATCAAATGGATGGAAAAATTTAGCAGATAGTAGTTGGAATACGGCATGGGCGAGATCTTCTGATTCAAAAAGGACAGGAAATTACTCAGCATTTAGATCATATTGGAATGGTTCTTTGCTTGTTTCTCCTTTGGTAAAAGTTGAAAAAAACTTTGATACTTTGAGCTTTTGGTATAATTCAAATTCTTATAATAACGGGCAATCTGGTAAATTATGGGTATATGTTTCTGACTCGTGTGATTTTAATAATTGCAGGGACTATTCTAATTTAGCTCTTTATAAAGTGATTAATTCAAATACTAGTGGATGGGTAAATATAAAAATACCATTAGCAAAATATATTGATCAGAAAGTACATATTGGAATATTGTATCATAGCTGGACATATCAATTTTACCTTGATGACATTTCTGGAGTTTTGTATGCTGACAGTACTAAATCTTCTAACGTTACCACAAAAACACAAACTGATGTAACCCTATCTTCTGCTACCCTAAATGGTAACTTCTTTAATTATGATAATGAAATCACAGCTAAAGGATTTATATGGAGAAATGCAAATAGTAATAATTTTGATACTATATATATTGTTTCAGATACATTAAAATCTAATCTATCAAACTTATATTCAAATACAAAATATGAATATAAGGCCTTCATCAAAACAAATACAGATTTTATCTGCGGAGATTTATTATACTTTTACACCAATATTAACCCTAATATTTCTTTACCATTATTTGAAAGTTTTGAAGATTCAATTTTCCCATCAAATGGATGGAAAAATTTAGCAGATAGTTCTTTAGATATTCCTTGGATTAAATATAACAACCTAAGTAATACTGGCAATAACTCTGCTTTTTGTTCTTACTGGAATGATGCTTGGCTTATTTCTCCTCTAGTAAAAATTGAAAACATTTACGACACTCTAAGCTTTTGGTATAATGCAAGCACATATAATAATGGACAACATGGAAAATTATATGTTTATATATCTGATTCTTGCGATTTTTCAAATTGTAGAGATACTAATGGACTTGTATACTTAGATAGCATAGATAGTTATGATTGTAATGGTTGGATGAACATCAAAATATCATTAAATAACTATATCAACAAAGAGGTATATATTGGAATAAGATATGATAGTTGGACATACAGATTAAATATTGATGATATTTCTGGGGTTCTTTATGCTGACTCTCTTAAAACAATAACTCCTACCATTGATACTATTACCTATAATAGCGCAAACTTCAGTTGGCAAAAATATAACGCAAATCATTGGAGATTACAATTAACACTTGATAGTCTTGATTGGGATAATACAATTCATGACACTATTATAAGTGACACAACAATATTAATTAATAATCTTAACCCAAAAACTAATTACAAGTTTAGAATCAAAGCAGACTACGGAGATAATATTGCCTCAAGCTGGTCAAACACTATTCAATTTACCACATTAGATAATGTATCTATTGAAAATACAATAATTAGTAAAATTAGTCTTTCAATTATTCCAAATCCTGCAAAAAGCCAGACAACAATCAATATAGATAATATCTTTGGAGAAGTAAACATCTCTATTTATAATATTCATGGAGTAATAGTAAAGACATTTAATGAAACAACTAATGGCTCATTAAATAAGACAATTGATTTAGAATCATTTGAAGAAGGAGTTTACTTCGTTAGGATTGAAAATAAGGGTGCGATAAAAACAGAAAAACTAATAATAAAATAAATACCAATACATTTATCTAAATCATGAAGGACTACATTAAGAAAAACTATAATTGGCTTTGGATTTTATCCATAATATTATTTTCACTTGGAACATCACTAAACATTATTTTTGATATTGAAACTAGTGTTGAAGATAATGCTATTCTTGGTGAAATTGCAAGCTCAAATGGATGGATAATGTTGATCTTAACTATCATTATTGCCCCATTGATAGAAGAATTTTCATTTCGTTCATGGGCTATAAATAAAAAATGGACAAAATATCTATGTCTAATACTATCTACCGTAATTGTTGCATCAATAAATATTTATGTTTCAGTCTTCTATTTCTTTATATTATTATTAATAATATTATTATTAGAAGATAAACCGAAACATCAAACTTTAGCTTATATTTTTATAACAACAATTGGCTTTGTCCTTTCTCATTGGTCTAATTTAGATTTACTAAACTATTTAGTTGCCTTACCCAGTTATATAGCTGTAGCCTTATTCATATCTTTTATTGCCGTAAGATTTAAATTTCGTTATGCTATTCTTACACATGGAATTTATAATTTCACTCTTCTACTACTAGGAGGATTTATTATTCCTTACGGAACTACTATAACATTAAATGAAGGAAATTATAAAGGAACACTTACACCTGTTTCTGGATTATTTTCTCATAAAGGGGCTGATTACTACGGAGGATATTCTGCGAGCATAAACAGAACATTACTCCCTAAAATAGTTGCTTCTCTAAATTTCGATTCAGATTTTGAAATAAAGACCTATCCTTCGACTTACTCATTCTATAATCTCAAAGTAGAAAATAATGATAAAATTAATAAAATTGACCTAAAAGCAATAAGCAAAGAGTTAATCAAGAAGTGCAAACTAAGAATTGATACAATTACTGAGATTAAGGAAGTATATTTCTTAACGGTTAAAGATATTAATAAGATTAAGCTTAATGAAGCCGATTCAAGTAATCCTAAAAAGATATACTATCCGAGCGTATTAAAATACGTTGTTTCTAGTTATGCTAATGCTCATAAGATAATAATTAGAGTGCCTGAAGAGTATAAGGAAATAATGATTAAAGATAATACACAATTTTATATTGATAACCAACCTACGAAGACTAAACTCCCTCAATTTCTAAAAAACTTAGAAAAAGAATATGGATTTATATTAACTCCAAAACAAGCGGAGGTTAAAACTATAAGAATATTTGAAGATTAATTTATATTTTTTCTTTGTTCAATAGAATATTATTGTATTTTCGTCCTTGATTTGAAACATAAACAGAAAAGCTAATAATCTTCTAGATTATTATATACTAATAGATTAAAATATACCATGAAGATTAATTTAATGAAGAACTATAGGTACTTATTGGTAATATCTATTGCCTTAATTATTATTGGAATAACATTAAACTCATTATTTGATACTAACGAGGATTTTTTTAATGACCCTATTTATAAGTTTATTATTAATATGCCATGGTATGTTGTAGTTTTCTTCGTTGTTATATTTGCACCAATAACAGAAGAAATTGCATTTAGGTCGTGGGCTTGTAAAAAACAATATTGGAAATGGATTAGCTTTTGCTCTTCAACCAGTTTTGTCGCTTTTACAAATATCTACATAGGTATTGCTTATGGACTAGCTTTCCTTTCTATTATTTTATTATTGAAAAACAAACCTAAATTTCAATTATTTTCCTTTCTTATTCTTACTTCACTCACCTTTGCATCTCTTCACTATGGGAACCTTCAACCTAAATCTTTCCTTTTAGCATTCCCCCAATACTTAGGCATTGGATTATTCTTATCTTTTATAACTCTTAGGTTTAATCTATTAACATCCATTCTTGTTCATGCTCTAAATAATGGTTTTGCATTATTAGTTTTAGGATTATTCTCTCCTGCTGAAAAACCTATAAAATTTGAGAACACAAGCTACAAAGCAACTCTAACTAATCTTTCATATAAGTTTAAATTTGATTTATACTCCTCTGGTACATTCCATGGAGATTTTATTGAACTAAAAAATTATAAACTTTCGAGTATAATTGAAAGTTTAATGGACAATGATAGTGTTTATTATATTACACAAGATGAAGTAATCAGCTTCAGGAAATACGACTTTTACGCAAAGCAGAGAGACACAACTCAACTAATCAATCAAAAAGAATTGATTTTAGACCTATGTAAACTAAAGAACATTAAGGTTGATACCATTAAAGAAAAAAGAGAGGTTTATTTATTGTCTGTTATGGATTGGGGTAAAATCATTTATAATGAAGAGGAATTCGACACAATCAATCCATTAATGACTACTACAATATTTGGATTATGCAATACTCTAACCAACTTAGAATTATTTAGTAGTCCAAAGCAATATATTATTCCAGAGAAAAGTATGCAAAACAAGGTTATTGCTTACGATTATGATTTAATTTCTTATGGAAAAACATTTGAACAAAAAAGGAAATCCCTAGACTCTGCTTATTCAATAACCCTAAGAAAGAAAGACACAATAGTAACTATTATTCGAATTAGGGATAAATAACTCTTTTTTGTTTTAATAATTATTCTTTTTTTCTTTGTTCAATAGAATATTATTGTACATTTGCACTTGATTTGAAACCTGAGTAGAAGACTTTTATTTAATCTCTTCTACAAAGCGAGTAGACTCAACCTAATATTTATTTATAAATCTAATCCAAAAGAAAAACTGATGGAAAAGAGAATTGGAACAATATCCATTGTTATTTACGAGAAAACAGCCGCAGTGTTGGTAAATCAATTACTTTCTGAGTATTCTGATTATATCTTGGCACGCAATGGTTTACCCCTGCATCAAAAGGAGCTTAGCATCATTTCAATTATTATCGAAACATCAACCGACAATATCAATGCATTAACAGGAAAACTTGGTCGCATTAAAGATGTTGAGGTTAAAACAATATTATCAAAATACAAGGAATAATGAATATAGAAGAAAGACATCAAAATTTTATTGATAGAGACAAACTATACTCCATGATTGAAGGCAAAGAGCCTTCTCAAAGTGAATTAGAGACAGTTATCAACAAGTCTTTAGAGATGAAGGGGCTCTCTCTTGAAGAAGTAGCACTTCTTTTAAGGGTTGAAGACCCAAAGCAAATCCACCAAATAATGGAGGCTGCAAAGACAGTTAAGGAAGAGATTTACGGAAAACGTTTAGTATTATTTGCTCCTATTTATACTGGTAATGCATGTGTAAATAACTGTACATACTGTTCTTTCAGAATGGATAATAAACTTATAAAGCGTAAGGTATTATCTATGGATGAGATTGCTCAGGAGACTTCTTCGTTATTAAAAGAAGGTCATAAGAGAGTATTATTGATTTGCGGAGAAAGCAAGAGAAACGATATAGACTACATGGTTGAGGCAATTCGCACAACCTATGCAGTCTCGACGCGTGATGGAAAAGACTCTATTCGTAGAATAAACGTAGAGCTTGCACCAATGAGTGTTGAGGACTTCAAGAAGATTAAGGCAGAAAAGATAGGAACCTATGTTTGTTTTCAAGAAACATACGACCCAATTAAATATACAGAATTCCATCCGGCAGGCACTCCAAAGTCAGACTATATGAATCGTCTTACTGTTATGGATAGAGCCATGGAGGCAGGAATTGATGACGTAGGTATTGGAGCTCTACTTGGACTTATCGACTATCGTTTCGAAATCCTTGCAATGATGGAACATGCCACTCACCTTGAAAGAGCCTTCGGCGTAGGACCTCACACAGTTTCTGTTCCTAGAATAGAATATGCTGTTGGTGCTCCTCACTCAGAAAACATACCTGCAAAGGTTGGTGATGATGATTTCAAAAAACTTGTTGCAATAATTCGTTTAGCTCTTCCTTATACAGGAATTATTCTTTCAACCCGTGAGAGCGATGAGATGAGAAATGAGTTAATTGAATATGGAGTTAGTCAACTTTCGGCAGGAAGCAAGACAAACCCTGGCTCTTATGCACATGAAGAAGAAGGCACTGGCTCTCAGTTCTCAACAGGTGACCACAGAACACTTGAAGAGGTTATTGGTTCTCTTGCAGACCATGGTTATATTCCTTCTTTCTGCACAGGATGTTATCGTAACGGAAGAGTAGGACACGACTTTATGGATTTAGCAAAGCCAGGCTTGATAAAGGAGTATTGTATGCCTAACGCATTATTCACCTTTAAAGAATACCTTGAAGATTTCGGCAGCGAAGAAACAAAGCAAAAAGGTCTTAACCTAATAAAGAAACTTGTTTCAGAGGTAAACAAACCTCAGCTAAAAACAAAAATCGACGAAAACTTAGAAAATATCCATAAAGGACAAAGAGATATATACTTTTAGTCATATATATAAATTACCTCCAAAAGGCTATTTTGATTTTTTTCATAATTATCAAGATAGCCTTTTATCGTTTAATTCAAGCAAGGGTCTTTTGCCCTTAAATCTTTGCATACAATAGATGCTGTCTCCCTACAACCACAATCACAATAATTCACATCCTCACACATAATACAAGAATTAGGTATATAGGCACGAGAGGTAAAGGTTTGCCAATAATCTTTATTAGAGATAATCTCCTTATCAAATATATGTCCAACCATAATAGGAGAATGATTACAAGCCCTCACCCTTCCACTTGGGTCAATAACGAAGAAGTCTTTTGCTGCGGAACATAAAGAACCTATCCTAAGTTGTTTATACTTCTCCCTATCCTTGATAATACATAGTGGATACTCTGTTCCAACAGACCCTATTCTCTTTGAAAGCTCAAGAATCTTTTCTGCTGTTTCCAACATCCCATTTAGCTCTTCTCTATTAAGTGAAAGTTTGTCCGAATTAGTTATTCCCCTTCCACCGATAAGAAATCTATTTAATAGCAATGTATCGGCTCCTGCAATAAGTCCATTGGCAATTGTTTCATATAGTTCGTGGTAGTTTAGTTTTGTTACAGTAACATTAACCGTTGTTTCAATTCCCATCTTCTTTGCCTCTTGAAACCAATATAATACTCCTGCCGCATTATCAACTCCTGTATGCTGTTCGAAGGTGTCGAGCCCTGGAAGGCTCATACTTAGATGAACATTATATTTTTTAAAAGCCTTAAGGTAGTCCTCGTTCATAAGTAGTCCATTAGAGATAAGCACAATTGAGCTTCCAACATTAAAGACATTCTTCTCTCTAATATACTCCAATATATCCAAGAGGCAATCCTTCAAAAGAGCCTCCCCACCAGAAATAGATATATTCTCAACACCCAAATCATGTAGAATATCAATAGCCTTCTTCCAATCCTCAAACTCTAGCTCCTCAGCCTTATCATACATAACATATCCTTCTTCCGTAGTTTCCCAAGGACAAGAACAAAACAAACATTTATGATTACATCTATAAGTCAATTCCAAAACCACCGACTTAGGTATAAAAACACTACTCTCCATCGTCTCTTCTTAAAATTTTTCTAATCTGTTTTTCACTTTTACCCTCTTTTTTAAGCTCCTTAATATATTCTTCTTTATTTAAAGAATTAAAACCATAATGTTTAGGAGTAGAAACATCCCTACCCAAACCAGACATTAATTTAATAACATCTATACTTAAATGTATTGGAACATCCCTTTCATAATCAATCTCATAAATATCATTCCCTTTTAAGAATTCATATAAACAACTATAATTTCTTATCCAATTTGTTTTTGCAATATGATAATTTGAATTCTTTGAGAATCGTATTTTAAATATTAATATAGGTTCTTTTATCTCACTACCATTACAATGTTTACAATACTCTGTTTCATCTAAAACAACATCATAACCCAAAGAGTCAATCTTTCCAACAATTTCTTTAATACTAATCAAATTCCATATCTCATAACTTGATTTTTCTATTATCTTACCGCATGCTGGGCAAGTATAAGGTTTATTTAGTAATATTTCTGAGCTATAACACATAGCGCCACGTCTCAAATCCCCTTTATATTCTGTAACAGAAAGTTCCTTTAGTCTTTGTTCTAGTTCTATACTGTCCTTTTTGGGAATAAAGGTTTTTGGTTCAAGTTGGTTTTCTTTATTTGGATTATTAGATAACTCCAAAGAATCATTCTCAACTTGTGCCTCGCAGTTGGTTGCGCCTATTACTGCGCTGCCTATTAAGATTGCGGTTGAAAGTTTAGTTTTATTCTTCATACCATTTCTTTTTTTTCTTTGGCTTTATTGGGATATTTAAATCAGAACCTAAACCCGTCATCTTTTGAATAATATCTATATTATCATGAATAGTATATCTTCTGCTGTTTACAACAAATGTTTTCCTGAATAATAAAAAATGAAATAAACAACTATAATCACCTGAAATATCTGATTTAACAACATGATAATCTGAATTTTCCGAAAAGCGAATTTTGAACACAAATGAAGCATTATTCAAAAATATTCTACCACTACAATATTTGCAAAATTCTTTTTGCTCCAAAACTACATCGTATCCTGCATCCTTAATTTGCTTTACAATTTTTTCAATATTCTCAATATCGAACAAGACTAAACTTGGTCTTCTTGTCTCTTTTCCGCAGGTAGGGCAAACATAATATCCATAAGAACTAGAAATTGAACTTTCATAACTAGACGGTTGGAATGAAATAGGAGAATAAAATTCTCCTGTATAAGGAGTTTCAGATAAAAACTTAAGTCTTTTCTCAAGTTCAATACTGTCTCTAATTATTATTTTAGCATATCTATCGTATTCTTGATATACTTTTCCCAAGCCTGTCATCTTATATATTACATCAGTATTATCTCCAATAGTCAATTCCCTTCCATTAATAGAAGGATATTTTTCTTTATTAAGAAAAAATTGGAGTAGACAATTATAATCCGATATAATATTTGTTCTTACTATATGATATTTTGAATTAGGCGAAAACCTAATCATAAACTTTAAGGAAGGGTCTTTTATAATTTTCCCACTGCATTTTTCACAAAAATCATCAACATCCAAAACTACATCATACCCTAATAATTTAATTTCTTTAAAAATCTTGCCTATCTTGCCTATACTAGATACTTCAGAATGCTTTTTATTAGAATTTTCTCCACAAATTGGGCAAACATAATCCACTTCCGTTATTCCTCCGCTCTCGTAACACATTGCTCCTCTCTCCAATTTCCCTTTATAAGTAGTTGTAGAAAGTTCCTTTAGTCTTTGTTCTAATTCAATGCTATCCTTTTTGGGAATAAAAATTTTAGGCTCAAGTTGGTTTTCATTCTTAGAATCCTTTTGCAAGTCCTTAGAATTATTCTCAACTTGTGCTTCGCAGTTGGTTGCTCCTATTACTGCACTACCAATTAAGATAGCGGTTGAAAGTTTAGTTTTATTCTTCATAAACCTATTATTGTTTATTTTCTCTCATCTTGTTTTAAATACTTCTCAATTCCTTGTTAGAATATAAATAATTATTTTTGTTGTTCTTTGTCTTTATTTTCTTTTGAAGACTCTTCGAGCATTTTTTTAAAATTCTCTTGCGATTCTTTATACTCTTTTTTGTTCAAATATAAACCTGTGAATCCGTCATAGTAATGTTTATGCAATTTTACTTTCTTTCCAAGTCCAGACATTTTTTTGACAATATCAAGATTATTATGAATTGAATATTTATCATGTCCGTCACCTTTATACGTATCATTTCCCAATAAAAACTGGAGTAGACATTCATACTCTTGATCAAAGTTTGATTTAACAATATGATATTTTGAATTTTTTGAATACCTAATCTTAAATATTAATACTGGTTCTTTTGCATTTTTTCCATTGCAATGTTCACAAAATTCTTTTTCATCAAGAATTACATCATAACCAATATCTTTAATTTTTTGCACTTTAACTCTTATTGTATCAATAGCAATAGCGTCAAATGCAGAAACCATTCGAATAGTATTACATACAGGACAAGTATAAGGTCTATCGTTTATATACATAGGCATATAACACATAGCTCCACCTCTTAATTCTCCTTTATACTCTGTTTCAGATAATTCTTTTAACCTCTTTTCAAGTTCGATGCTATCCTTTTTGATAATTGGGAATGTCTTTTGAAGTTGATTTTCTTTATTTGGATTATTAGATAATTCCAAAGAATCCTTCTCAACTTGTGCCTCGCAGTTGGTTGCGCCTATTACTGCGCTGCCTATTAAGATTGCGGTTGAAAGTTTGGTTTTTGATTTCATTTGTTTTTGTATTTGTTCAATACTTGTCTATGATTCAAGGAATTTTCCACGCTTTTGCTTGGAATAATTTTGTCTTGATTATTAATAGACTACAAATATAGTTTTTTCTTCTTAATCCACATCATTAATCAACATAATTTGAGCTCTTTTTGATTTTTGAATATCTTGTTTTGTTCTTGTAGAAAGGGATTTTGTTATAATAAAACGAAGTTATAATTTCATATGTTGGCAACATATGAATACTATGTTGGCAACATACGATAACTATCTTGCCAACATATGACAACTATGTTGCCAACATATGAAAATTAAATAAAGAATAAAAACCGTCAAATGCTTATTTACGTCGGCAAAACTGCGTTAATCTTAGTTTTTCTTACTTATTGATAAAAGTCCAATGAAGGTTAGTAGACCGTTTAGAAGTAGTAGTTCGAAGTCGAAGCTATAACCAAACCATTTGTTTGAATATAGGTTTAGGATAAAACATATTGAAGGCGCAAGAATGCAGATTAATGGCACAAACTTATCATTAGGTTTTAGCTTGGTTAGAAGACCGAAGGCGAAAAGACCAAGTAGAGGTCCATAGGTTATACTCGCTACTTGGAAAAGTATATCAATAAGATGTTTGTTTTGATGGTAATTATAGAAAAGGATAACTCCTACAAATAATAAGGCAAATGAAAGATGGATTAAATGCCTAACTTTTTCTTTCTTCTTCTCCGAAAAATCTTTTCTATGTTCAAGGTTTAGGAAATCTATCGAAAAGGCTGTGGTCAAAGAAGTAAGAGCACCATCGGCAGAAGGATAAAGAGCAGAGATTAAACCTATGATAAATACTACCCCAGCAATTGGGCTAAGATGAAATATTGCAATTGTTGGAAAAAGAGCATCGCCCTTAGCCTCTATTCCATTCTTTGAGGCATAGATATAAAGAGCAGCACCTAATAATAGGAATAGGAAGTTTACGAAGATTAATATACCTGCAAAGCTTATCATATTCTTCTTCGCCGATTTTATATTCTTGCAGCTAAGGTTCTTCTGCATCATCTCTTGGTCAAGACCCGTCATTGAAATAGTAATAAACATTCCTCCAAGAATCTGTTTCCACCAACAAAGTCTTGAGCTTGGGTCTGTGTAAATAAAATGATTATAATCACTCTCCCATATTGTTGAAACTAGTCCTCCAATATTTAGATTCATTGCCTTGCCCACCATAATAAAACACATCACTAAGGCAGCAAGCATAAAGGTAGTTTGAAGAGTATCTGTCCAAACAATTGTCTTAATACCACCTTTGAAAGTGAATAAAAGAATAAGCAAAAGAAACATTGAAACAGTAAGCTCAAAAGGAATTCCCCATTCACCAAAGACAAAGTTTTGAAGAACAGATATTACAATAAACATTCTTAGACTTGCACCAAGAGTTCTCGAAAGAATAAAGAAGAATGAGCCTGTCTTATGTGAAAAGAAGCCAAAACGTGTCTCTAAGTATTTGTAAATTGAAGTAAGGTTAAGTTTATAATATGTTGGCATTAGGACAAGAGCCACAACCATATAACCAATAAAGTATCCAAAGACGGTAAGCATATAAGAGAAGGCTCTTGCATCTACCCAACCCGGAACACTCATAAAGGTAACCCCAGAGAGTGATGCTCCAATCATACCATAGGCAACAACAAACCAAGGAGAACGTTTATTACCGGAGAAGAAAGATTGATTATTTGCTTTACGAGCTGTGAAATATGTTATTACAAATAACATAAGAGTATATAGGACGAATGCCAAAAAGATAACCTTTTCCATAGTTTTTGTTTATATTTGCAAAGCAAAAGTAACTATATTTTTTAATATTAAGTCTATTTTAAAATGGAATATCCTTCATCGCTTGTTGAAAATGCGGTAAATGAACTATCAAAATTGCCAGGAGTAGGGAAACGTTCGGCTCTTCGTTTTGCACTTTATTTGCTTAAACAACCTAATCAAACGACAGATTCTCTTGCAAACGCAATTACAAGGATGAGAAACGAGATAAAGTATTGCAGAATATGTTATTCTCTTTCCGATACTGAGGTATGTTCTATTTGCAATCATCCAAAGAGAAACCATAATATGATATGTGTTGTTGAAAATATTAGAGATATTATGGCAATAGAAAACACACACCAATATACAGGGGTTTATCATGTTCTTGGAGGAGTTATCTCTCCTATTGAAGGAATAGGAATAAACGATATAACAATCAATCAATTAATCATTAGAGTAAATAAAAACCCTATTGAAGAAATCATTCTTGCCCTGCCAACAACAATGGAAGGTGATACAACAGGTTTCTATATAAATAAACTTTTGCAGGGTTTAAATGTTAAAGTTTCAACGATAGCTCGTGGAATTGCAATTGGAGATAATATTGAATTTGCAGATGAGATAACACTTGGACGTTCTATTCTCAACCGCATGCCTTTCGAGCAAGTACATAATAATAGATAATGACAAAGAGAGTAATTATAATAGGTGCAACCTCTGGAATAGGAAGAAATATTGCCGAGAGATATACTAAACAAGGTGATATTGTAGGTATAGCAGGAAGAAGAGATAATCTACTTCAAGAAATTAAATTATTAAACCCAGAAAATGTTTTCACTAAAGAGCTTGATGTTTCTAAACCTCAATCAAAAGAAGAGCTAGAAAGCCTTATTCAAGAAATGGGAGGAATGGATATATTTATATTCTGCTCAGGTTTTGGACAAGTAAATAAAGAGTTGGACTTAGATATTGAGCTAAGCACTATAGCCGTTAATTCTTTTGGGTTTACTCTCCTTACAAATGTTGCCTATAAATATTTCGAGAAAAAAGGTTTTGGACATATTGTAAATATATCCTCTGTTGCTGCAACAAGAGATATTGCAATTAGCGCTTCTTATTGTTCAACAAAACGCTATCAATTAATGTATTATAATTGCCTAAGGAAATTGGCAAAACAAAATAAGTTCAAACTTGTTGTAACAAATATACAGCCAGGTTTTATTGATACGGATTTTATTAAAAGTCAGAAATACCGCCTTACAACATCATTGGAAAGAGCAGGCAAACTGATTTTTAGAGCCATTGAGAATAAAAAAGATAGGGCTTTTATTCCTTCTTATTGGAGATTAATTGCCTTTATTTGGCTATCTATTCCTAATTTTATTTGGAAAAGAACTATTTAATATATACATTTGCATAACTTAATATAATTACAGTGATTATGGCTACTACTAATTTTAAAGTTAAAAAAAGACCCGCAATCTTGGTTCCTTACGACTTTGGACCAAAGGCTATAGCGGCACTTGACGAAGCAATTAAGATAACAAAGTATCTTAAGGGAGAAATCTATCTTTTATCTGTTGTGCGTAAGGGTGACTTTTTCTCAAACCTATTTAGGTCAGAGAAGGAGAGCAGGAAACTAATTAGAGAAACTCTGGTTCAATTAAAAGATATTGCAAAAAAGGTAAAATTAGAGACAGGGACTTTTACTCATATAACCGTTGAGCAAGGAAATCCTATCGAGATAATTCTTGAGCAAGCCTCATTAATTGGAGCTCAATATATTGTTATGGGTAAGATGGAAAAATCAACAATAGAATTTAATTTTGTTGGACCTAGCACACTTCATGTTGTTGGAGAGGCTCCTTGTCCTGTAATTACAGTGAGTGCAAATACTATTAAAGAGGATGGTTTTAAAAATATTGTTCTCCCAATTGACCTTTCGAAGCAAACTCATGAAAAGGTTATAAAAGCTATTTCTTGGGCAAAGTATTATCATGCGAATATTCATCTTATTGGAGTTTTGACTGGAAAAATTAAATCTTCGAATAGTCGTCTTGCTGCTAAGATGGAAAAGGCTAAATGGATCGTTCAGCAAGAAGGATTGGAATGTAGTGCAGAGGTTTATGAGATGTCAAGCAAGCCTATTCATCAGATAATCCTTGAACATGCCGACAAAGTAAATGGTGACCTTTTAATGATCATGACTCACCAAGAGCTTAGCGTGGTGGATAACTATATTGGTGCTGTGGCACAAAAAATACTTAAGCAAGCCGATATACCTGTTATCTCCTTTACATCTAAGGCTGTTGAAGATAAGAATTACTTCGTTTCAGGCTTCCTTCCTTTCCAAATGCTTACAAATAAGAAAGAGATTGAGTATCTAAGGGGTTAGAAAGAAAATCCAAAAGGGAGTAATGAGTTTACTCCTTCAAAAATATTAAAATGCTCCGAACTAATCTGAACAATTATTCGGAGTTTTTTATTTGCTCTTTTCTCTGTTTCTAACATAACTTGAAGACATGCCCCACAAGGATAAGACTCCACCCACTCTCCTTTTTCGTTTTGGCAAGCAATAGCTATTGACTCAACATTATCTGTCTTAGTGCCTGCGTAGAAAAGCACTACCCTTTCTGCACATAGACCACTAGGATAAGCTATATTTTCTTGATTAGCTCCTAATATAATTTCCCCTGTTTCAATTCTTATTGCAGAGCCAACCTTAAACTTAGAATAAGGAGAATATGAGCCCTCTATTGCCTTTCTTGCTTCTAAGATTAAGAGCCTATCATCCTCCTCTAAAGAGGTAATTCCTAAGTACTCTTTGAATTGTATATTTATTTCCTTTTCAATCATATCTAAATAATTTCGACAAAGATATAAAACTTTTCTTATCTTTGCTCTCCAAAATCAATAAAACTATGAACCCATTTATTGCAATTACAGCTGTAGTTATTATAGCAGGGATATTTGTCTATTTTATAGTAAAAGAGATTATTAAGACCTATAAAAACAAACCTTACGACCCTGAGGACAAAGACAAACTATAGTGAGCTTTAGAGACCTTATACCAGAATTTTCATTAATCCTTTCGCCAATGGAGGCGATAACCAATCAGCCCTATCGTAAGATTTGCAAACGTTATGGTGCAGATATTCTTATTACAGAGTTTATTGCATCGGATGCTCTTGCAAGAGATGTGCAGATGAGTGTGCAGAAAATGAACTTCGATGAGATGGAGCGTCCTTTGGGTATTCAGATTTTTGGAAACAATAAAGAAATGTTAGTTAGGGCAACAGAGGTTGCACAGGCTGCCAGACCTGACTTTATTGATATAAACTGGGGATGTCCTGTAAAGAAAGTTGCTGGCAAAGGTTCTGGTTCTGGAATACTTAACAATATCCCTAAGATGGTTGAGCTAACAGAGGCTGTAGTTAAGGCAACAAACCTTCCTGTTACCGTTAAGACACGACTTGGATATGAAGAAAAATCAAAACCAATTGTTGAGATAGCGGAGCGTTTGCAAGACATAGGCATTCAAGCAATATCTATTCATGGCAGAACTCGCTCCCAAATGTATAAGGGCGAAGCTGATTGGACACTTATTGGAGAGGTTAAGAATAACCCAAGAATGAGTATTCCTGTCTTTGGCAATGGAGATATTGACTCTCCACAAAAAGCGTTGGAATATAAGAATAGTTATGGAGTTGATGGAATTCTAATAGGAAGAGCGACAATAGGAAATCCCTTTATCTTTAAGCAGACAAAAGAACTTCTAATGGGAGAAATACCTTCCATAATACCAATTGAGGAAAAGGTTTTAGTCTGTAAAGAGCATCTTGAAGGACTAATTGAGCTAAGAGGAGAAAGAAATGCAATAAACGAGATGAGGAAAAACTATTCAGGTTACTTTAAATCCCTACCCCACTTCAAACCCTTTAGATTAAAACTCGTTACAACCAACGACCTTAAAGAAATAAACCAAACCCTAGACGAATTACAAACCTTCTACCAAACCCAAACCTTCGACCACCTCCACAACCTCGAAGAAGAATAATTCCCCTACTATTTATATAGTATATTCACACGCTAAAGTTGTGGGGGATATGCCATCCCACATATATTACTATTAGAATATATTAACCAACTCAAAATTGCGTTCGGCTAAAAGAAACACAACGGGCACAACTTTGAGCTGGGCTAATAAACCAAAGAAAAAACAATCCAAAAATAATCACCCTACATTAAAAAAAGAGTATTCAATCCATTTCTACGCCCTTAATCAAGAACGAGCTGTTATCGAATACTCTAAATGAAATAAACAATCTCCCAAACAACGGTACAATTTCGCTGAGGTTAAGAAATCATAAATTAAATACTAAAAAGGCAATTCATTTTGGTAAGATATTTCATCCTCATTAACCATAATTGAGGGTTCTTCTGTTCTAATCTTAATGCCCCTTATCTTATTCGTAAATAGATCTACTATCTTTCTATCCTCTATCTCAATTTTTCTATTTCTACTAATTTCAAGAAACTCCTTTTCTTTATCTATACCTAAAAATCGTCTATTATAAAGATTTGCAGCAATACCTGTTGTACTCCCACCTGCAAATGGGTCAAGTATCCAAGCATTAGGTTTTGTACTTGCTAAAATTATTCTTGTTAGTAGTGCAAGTGGTTTTTGTGTTGGATGTTTCCCACAAGTTTTTTCCCATCGAGCAATTGCTGGTAATTCCCAAACATCTTTCATTTGTTTGCCTTCATTGCTCTCTTTCATTAATTCATAATTATAGTAATGAGGGACTTTATCGTTTTTTCTTGCCCAAATAATAAATTCGGTTGAGTGTGTAAAATATCGACAAGAAATATTAGGTGGTGGATTTGTTTTTGCCCAAGTAATTACGTTTAATATTTTATATCCTAACTTTGTTAGTTGATGAGCAACAGAAAATATATTATGATATGTGCCACTTATCCAAATAGTACCATCTTCTTTTAACTTATCTCTGCAAGCAGAAAGCCATTTTAAATTGAACTCATTAATAAACTCCTCACCATAACTTCTATCCCATTCCCCTTTATTAACACTTACAACCTTACCGCTCTGAACACTAATACCATCGTTAGAAAGAAAATAAGGAGGGTCAGCAAATATCATATCAAACTTAAACTCAAACTGAGGTAAAAGTTCCATACAATCCCCCTCTAAAAGAGTGAAATTCCTATCCCCCGACCTAAAATAGGGTTTAATCATTTTGTATTTAGACCAATAATTTTATATCTAGCCGATTTCAAAAGTTTAATGCTATTATAATCGTTCTCATTTGTAAACCCATATTGCCAAATATTATAATGGTCTCCTTGTTTCTCAAAAAACAAAAGAAATACCTCTTTATCAGTATAACTTTTCCACTGTTTAAATGGGTAAAATAGCTGTCTAATAATTGTATTTGATGTTTTAGAATTTTTTGCCTCAATAAGTACAATTTTATTTCTACCCTCATAACCAGCATCAACCTCCGTTTGAACACCATCCACATTAATTAATGCGGCTCCAATATTAAATGAAAATCTTGGGGTATATTTCCGCCCTCTTATTGTGAGTAATAGAGATTGATCTTCCATAAATGTTCTTATCAATGAAGATGCATATGCAAAATCTAAATGTTGCATTTCTGAATTTCCAATTTCTGAAGTTACTAATCGAAAATCAAGTTTAGAGTCATAAGTTAATATCTCAGAAGTTATTTCTTCAATGTCAATATATCCTTCTCCTTTTACAATGCAATAATTTCCATTTTTGGTTGGAAGCAAAAAAAGGTTATTATCAATAAAAACCTGAGGTCTATCCTCTCTTTTATCTTGTTTACACAAAAGTCTAACTTCCTTTTCGGCTGTTTTCTTAAAATCCTGACAAGAGTCTTTTATCTGCTGTGCGGATAATTCAAAAGGAGAGCCTTCAAAATCATGTTCTAATACATAATAATCATCAAATATTTTTTTCCATGAATTATTTTGTTGTGCCATATAGTTTATTATTGAATTAGAGCAATATAAACTACTAATTTAAGAAGTACTTTCATTGCTTGACTATTAATCATATTTTATATATTTGCGTATTGGTAATTTGGTTCTTGTTTTTTGAAATTGTAATCTAGGGTTATAAGTCTGTCATCTTTGAAGTTACTTATTAGTAATTCTGTTAGTTTTCCTCTCTTTTCTGATTTTGCATTTACAGAACGAGAAGCCCAAACTCTTTCTATCTTATATTTAGAATACAAATCATCGAAGAAACTATCTAGTGGATTTGCTCCCTTACAATCTGAATTACTAAGCATTAAAAAACATCCCTTTTGAGTAATTTTATCACAGAAGCCTTTTAATCTTATCTGTTCTGTATCGTTAAAAGGTTCTTTGGCATAAGAATTAAAGCTTGATGTAATATTTAATGGTCTATAAGGTGGGTCTAAATACACAAAAGTATTATCATTGAGATAATCAAGTGTTTTTTCAAAATCGGCATTGATAATCTCTACTTTTTGTAGTAATTTACTATCTCTTAATATCGTTGCTTCATCACAAATTTTAGGGTTAGAATACTTTCCAAAAGGAACATTAAATAAACCTTTGCTATTGACACGATACAATCCATTGAAGCAAGTTCTATTTATAAAAATAAACAACGATGTATTTTCTATTTCAGTTAATAGTTTTGTGTTATAAATATCTCGTTTTTCCAAAAAATACTCTTTTCTCTTTTCTTCGTTCAAGGATAAATACTCAGATTCAATAACCCTCAACCTATTTATTAAAGCATTAGGATTGTCACGAACTGTTTTATAGGCAATAACTAAATCATTATTTACATCATTTATTATTGCACGATCGATATTGTTAAACTTCTCTAGCATATAAAACAACATAGCACCACCACCAACAAAAGGCTCAATATATGTTATTGATTTTTCTTTAAATAGTCTTTTAGGTAAAGCATTTTCTATCTGCGATAGAAGTTGTCCCTTACCTCCAGCCCATTTAATGAATGGTTTGCCTTGTTTTTCCACTTTTTCCATTATATTATATTTAGCCACAAAGATAATAATAATTTAATTATAAACTCGCTTCATATTTTCAAACACCAAAGGTAGTAAAAAATAGGAAAAGGAAGAAAAATTGGCTTAGTTTCTATACTAATTATTGACTAATTTTGTGGTACAGGAGAATTATTATTTATCCAAATTGCTGTTTTAAGTTTTTTTATGAGTAAATTTTCTGAAAATACCTGATTAATAGAAGCATAACCAAATAATAAGATGATAATAATCTAAGATTAATACTAACGTTAGCTCCTGCTCACTTTTTATTTATTAAAAGCCAGCTTTAATATACTAATAAACAAATATATACATTGAATAATTTAGGTTGTTGTTTTTACTCAATTGAGTAATTTTGTTAATTGGAAAAAAATCACTACTTTTTAACTTAATAACAACCATTGTTGAAAACTTCTAATTTATTTGACAATTCTTTCTTTATTATATTAAAATCTTGTTGTAATTTTGAGGAACCAATTGATTTATAACAAAATTGATGAACCGAGAAAATACAAAGAAAGATAAAAACAAAGAAAATTTAGACAAAGAGGATACGAATTATCCTCTTACTAAATTGTATTTTGTCGATTCAAATATTTCTCCATTTGATAAGCCTAAATCTGAAACAATAATTACTTCCCCTCTTACAAACGAAGAATATTATAACTTAGTTATTAATATAGGTAGTTTATTTGAAAATAGAATCACTATTGATACCTTAAAGTATATACATATCAATAAAAGACTGCCCCCTGGGCAAGATAAAATTAGAATAAGTAACGCAAGGGGAAATAAAGCAAAATTGTTTAGATTAATTATTTTGCTTGAAATAAAGGTAAGTGAGTGCAATAGAATTTTCAAGGTTACACTAAAAAATGGAGAAAAACCAACCGATGAGTGTTTCTATGATGATTTTGTACATCATCTTAGCCCATATTTCCCTGATTTTGATTTCTCAATCTATCCCAATAGTCCTGTATATTTATAATAATAGTTATTATCCTTCAATTATTTGAGGGATTTTTTTTGCCCACAAACTTATATTATCACCTACCTAGTTTAATACTATATATCCTTTATAGTATAATATCGATTTTCAAATCCTTTTTCATACCTTTTTCCATACCTTTTTCCATACATATTACTATATTATAAATCAAGTATTTAATAAAAGATTCTATGAAATTTAATACATAGTTTCATACATCAAAACCTACATATTTTACTCCATAATTACCTATAAATTTTATTACCATAATTCTTATATATTTTCTTATCATTCTTTATACATTTTTCCATACCTAAAAGATTATACTACTGTATTTTACATTATTTTTTGCCCATATCTTTGCATCGTTGAGTTCGACAAGAATAAACGGAGATTGGCGCCGGTCTCTTTTTATTTATCCCTTAAAAACAATTATAAAATGGGACAAGCAAAAGAGTCAGCTATGACTATAAATAGCGAAACAGAAAACAAAAAATTTAATTTCGAACAAGAGTTTGAAAAGGCAAAACAACTTTTAAAGTCTACTCCTATTATTGGAGAGGATACGGGGAATGATATTCCTAATGCTAATGGGATGGAACTCCTGAATGATGATATTGTGGAGATTCCAAAACTTATTGACCCTATTTTTCATAGGGTAGGTCTTGCAGCTTTGATAGGTAGCTCGGATGGTGGTAAATCGTCTTTGCTAAGAGATTTGGCTGTAAGTGTGGTGTCTGGAAGAGATTTCCTAGGTTGGAAGGTTGAGCCTATTCACCATAGGGCTTATTATGTCTCAACAGAGGATGATAAGATGGCTATTTCTTGTTTGCTTAAGAAACAAAACGCAGACTATGGTCTCAAGCCTCAAGAATTGGAAAACTTGGTTTATATCTTCGAGACGGATAACCTTATCTATAGGCTCGAAAATGAGCTTAAGAACAATCCTGCCGACTTGGTAATCATTGATGCCTTTGCCGATGTGTTTGATGGGCAGCTCTACGAAACAAATAGAGTTAGAGCATTCTTAAACGACTACTCGCAACTCTCGCAACGTCATGGATGCTTGGTGGTATTTCTTCATCATACCAATAAGAGGAGTGATAATTTAGAGCCAAGCAAGCATAATGCCCTCGGTTCACAAGGTTTTGAGGCTAAAATGAGGCTTATGATTGAATTGAAAAGCGATATGCAGTCGGTTAATCTAAAACACTTCTGTATTGTCAAAGGGAATTACCTTTCACATAAATACAAGACACATTCTTTTGACCTTAAGTTTACCGAAAACCTAACGTTTAATAATCTTGAACAAAGAACTCATTACGAACTTCTGACTCAAAAACAAGAAAGAAGAGAAACCATTGAGTCGGAGTATAACGAGATTTCAAGGCTAAAGGAACAAGGGCTTACACACGAGGAAATTGGCTTGGAGTTAGGAGTAAATAAATCATCTATATCAAGAAAAATTGCAAGACATAAAAAGCTTATGGCTCTTGAAGAAAGTAAACCCAAATAATTTTAAATAACTAAAGGGGAAGAGTTCTGCACTAAGCTAACTTGTCTTAGTGCAACTCTTAACCTATTTAACTCTTGTTGCACTGTTTCTCTGTTCTAAGGGGTGTGCAACAACGCAACAAAACGCATTATCAGCACTTTACGAAATTTTGAGGTGCAACAAACGTTAAAACCGATTAAGAATAACAAATAAACAAACAAAACAAATGAATATTATACTTGAAAAATATAAGGGACAGAGTACAAGGTTTACTTGCCCTTCTTGTGGAGAAAAGAGAGCTTTCACAAGATATATTGATACCATTTCAAATTCTTATATAAATGAGAATGTAGGTAAATGTAATCATATTATTGGATGTGGCTATCATCTAAGCCCAAAACAATTCTTTGAGAATAACCCACACCTTAGGACTGGGGATAAAAACTATATTACGCCTCCTTTGGAAAAGAAAAAGGAATTAGTGCCCATTAATAGCATTGAGGTAAATACATTTCTAAGAACGCTTAATAAGTCCTCAAACTTCATGGAATTTCTAGGCAAGGTCTTTGACAAGGAAACATCAGAAAGACTATTTGGAGATTATTATCTTGGCGGCACAGAAAACAAGGAAGTAATATTTTGGCAGATAGATAAAAGCCTAAGAATACGCACAGGAAAAATAATACAATATGATCCCAATACCGGTAAACGCAACCGTAGGGGCGAATTGAATTCGCCCAATATTAATTGGGTGCATTCCGCATTAAAGAAACAAGGCAAATTACCAGATAAATGGCAATTAACCCAATGCCTATTCGGCGAACATCTAATAAATAAATATCCACATAAGCCAATATGTTTGGTCGAGAGTGAAAAGACGTCAATAATAATGAGTGGGTTTGAGCCTGAGTTTAATTGGGTAGCAACAGGTGGCGTTCAGAACCTCAACAAAGAAAGAATATATCCAATAAGAAACCACCCTATTATGGCATTTCCTGACCTAAAATGCTTTGAGTTATGGAAAGAGAAGGCAGATAAAATAAACTCCGAAATAGGCTCTACAATAAGAATATCTCATTATTTGGAAGATATAGCAACAAAAGAGGAAAGAGACCAAGGTTTGGATATTGCCGACTATATGCTCAAACGATGCTGATTTTGGGAAAAAAGAGTTTGATTTTACGGAAAAAATCGGGGAGTTTTGGAAAAAAGAAGGAGAGTTTTCAGAAAAAATCGGTGATTTTTTTTGGAAAATCAGCCTCAAAAATAACGTGAAAAAAGATGAAAAAAAGATGAAAATTTCTTTGTTTTTTCTTTGTTGTTTTAAATATTTTTTGTATCTTTGTCGTAGGTTAATGATTTAATAATCAATGCCTGTAAGGGCGAAAAATGTTTCGCCCCTACGATGACAATTCGTTTAGTTTTAACAAAGAACCTCGCAAGGATATAGGGTTAATTGCACTAGATTATGATTTACTACACAAAGGTAACAAGAAATGTACCTGTTGGGTACAATCCAGGGCAAAAATTTCTTTGCGCTATTGTTCGTTCTGCTCCTATTTCACAAGAGCAATTGTGTGACCGTGTTGCTGCTGCTTCGTCCTTGGCTTACAATGACGTGCTTTCGGCAATTGCTGCGCTTCAGATGGAGATTGTAGAGGCTTGTCTTAGTGGTCAGAGTGTACAACTTGACCAGCTTGGATTGTTTACACCTTACTTGAATGTTAAGGCAGTGGAAACAGCAGAAGAGGCTGACGTTACAACAATCAAGCGTACGAAGATTAATTTCGTTCCTAACCAAAGGTTCAAGAACCGTCTTAAGACAGTAGGTTATACCTATAAGGAAGTTATTCCTAAGGGTTATGTAGACCCTAACGTTACACCACCTGTTATTCCGTAATTGGTGGGGGTTATTATTATTGTTGGGGCGCTGTTTATCTGCGCCCTTTTTTATTGGGCGAACACATAGGTTAGCCCCTACGATATTTTTTCGAGGTTTTGTTTTACTCTGTGTTTTACTATTCTTTTTATTAGGTCTTGAGGCAGGGGTTCGTTTAGGGGGAATTGTATTGTTCCTTTTGAGCGTTTGTAGTCCAGAAGTTCTTCTTCGAATGGTTCTAGGTCGGCTCCTGTTGGGAAAAGACTTATATGTTTCTTGAAGGCTGCGAAGTATACGAGTACTCCATTTAGTTTGTAGGCAGGCATATTCCAACTTATTGTCTCTTTTGCATCGGGTGCTGATTCAATTATTAGGCTACGCATCTCATTAAGCTTATCCTGCACTGAATCGGAAAAGTTCATGATATAATTATCAATTTCTTTATTCTTTTCAAACATAGCGATTATTTATTATCCTTTTCTAAAGCATTAAACTTAATGGATTCTTTTATCTTTATGTATGGGTTTGTGAATCTTTCGATATTTTGCTCCTTTAATGGAAAATCCTTTGCTGGTAGTATTGGCACAACCTTTACATCAAACTTATTGGCTTGATATATATTTCCTACTATTGAAGAAAAAGCCTTTGCATTTACTGGTTGATAGTAACATTCAAACTCCACAAGACCAACTCTTTTGGGTTGTGCATTATGTAGAAACTCCTCATCGGTGGTGTAAAATCCTAACTTTTGAAGCCAGTAGTTAGACTGCAAAGACATTACAAACACATATTGAATTGTTGGATTGTCTTTAAGTATCTTTTCTATTCTTTTTAATCCATCCTTTGCATTTTCCTCTGGGATAAGAACCCTCTTGCCTCTTGGTGGAGGAGTTACGTATTCATTGCAAAGGTTTGTAATGTATATTTCTTTTGAGCGAAGCTTATTGTTTGTGAGATAGTTTATATGTTCAAATAAGTTCCTTGACTCCACGTTTCTACTTCTTTCACCGTGATCCTCTGGCATCTTCTTAAAATAATAGTCTGCAAACATTGCATATTCGGAAACATTGTCTGACCAAAAAAGGTTTGAATCCTCTCCTACAACTAATATTTTTGCATCATATAATGCCTCAAGGTCTTTTGATTTCATATTTTTTATTTATTAAATTGGCTTGTAATTATTTGCAAATATAACAATAATATTTAGTCTTTGTGGAAGAAGTCATAGACTATTTGAGCCTTAGACTTACCTATTGACGATGTGAGTTCCTCTAAAGAGGTGGTTGAAATTTTCTTTACAGAGGTAAATTTTAGCAATAATGTCCTCGCCGTTGCCTCTCCTATTCCTTCTATGTCGGTGAGCTGTGTTCTAAATGTTGCCTTTGAACGCTTATTCCTATGATGAGTAATACCGAAGCGGTGAGCCTCATCTCTAATATTCTGAATAACCTTTAGAGTTTCGCTCCTTCTATCAAGAAATAATGGTGTTGGGTCTCCAGGAAAGAATATCTCCTCAAGTCGCTTTGCAAGCCCAATCACTGTTACCTTATCCAAAACTTCGAGATTTTTGAGTATCTCTACTGCTGCATTAAGCTGCCCCTTACCTCCATCTATTACTATTAACTGAGGAAAGGGTTTTCCTTCTTGTTTTAACCTAGAGTATCTTCTGTAGACAACCTCTTGCATTGAAGCAAAATCATCTGGTCCTACTACAGTCTTTATATTATAGTGTTTATAGTCCTTATTCGAAGGTTTGGCATTGCGAAAAACAACACATGCTGCCACAGGTTGATTGCCCTGAGTATTTGAATTATCGAAACATTCAATATGAATTGGTGCTTCTTTCATTCCTAAGTCTTTCCTCATCTGCTCTACTATCCTCCTACCATGACGTTCTGGGTCGACAAGGGTAGCCTTCTTAATCTTGTCGTACTTATGAAATTTAGCATTATGCTCCGATAGCTCAAGAAGTTTCTTTTTCTCTCCTGTTTGAGGGACGGTTTGCGTAACATAATCTTCGGGGAGGTCTAAATATTCTGGAACGATTATCTCTCTGCCTACCCAATTCATCTTGTCTTTGGATTGAATTATTGCCGAGGTAAATAGTTCTATATCGCTTTCATCAAGTTTTTTTATTACCTCACTTGAGAAGGCTGAAACTACGTTCCCATCTATTACCTTCATCATATTGAAATGTATTGAATTCTCTGCACTTACATATGCAAAGACCTCTACATTCTTTATCGTACTTGAAACAATTGCCGATCTACTATGATAGCTCTCCATAAGCATTATCCTTTCCTTGACCTCATTTGCCTCTTCGAATCTTAGCTCTGAGGCATAATCCATCATGGTTTGTTTCATTTCCCTAATTAAGGAACTTAAGTCTCCCTTGACAAGTTTCTTTATAATATTTATTGTTTGTGCATATTCTTCCTTAGTCTGCAAACCTTCACAAGGAGCATCGCATAACTTGATTTGATAGTTAAGACAAGCCTTAAACCTTCCTTGGCGAATATTTTCCTCTGTTAGATTAAGATTACATGTCCTATATCTAAACATTAGACGAATAATATCTAAGAGTTCCTTCATTGTCCTCTTCGAAGGATAGGGACCAAAGTAAAGCGAGCCGTCTTTTATCACATTTCTTGTTGAGAATATTTTCGGAAAGGCTTCATTCGTTATCCTTATCCATGGATATGACTTATCGTCTTTTAGAAGTATATTGTACTTGGGTTTATACTTCTTTATTAAATTACATTCTAAGAGCAATGCCTCTGTTTCTGAGGCAACATGTATTAATTGTATATCATAAATCTTTCTGACAAGTAGTTTGGTCTTAGAGTTATGAGTTGCATCGTTTCTAAAATAGGAAAGGATACGATTCTTTAAATTCTTGGCCTTGCCAACATAAAGAATCGTACCCTTTTCATCAAAATACTGATATACACCAGGTGTCTCAGTTAGAGTTTGGAGTATTGGTAAGAGTTTATCGTAATGAGGATTAACATTATACTCCTGTTTCATTATTTTTTTGCATCAACATCGTAATCTAGGTCAGACTTTTTTATTTCCAGACCAACATCCATTATACCTGTAACTTCAAACTTGCTACAGAAATTTGAGATAACAAATTTATATTCTCCCTTTTCTGGGAAGTATGTATATTGTTTAACAACTTCTTTCACATCAATTATATCACCTAATTGCTCTCCAACAAAGTCTTTTCCTTCTCTGTCTTTAAGTTTTATAGTATGAACTGTTTCTTTTTTTATTCCAGAAGGAGAGATAACTCTTAGCACGAATGAAATCTCATCAATATTGATATATGGTGTATGACGAAATGAAACGTAAATATCATAAGTATCTTCAACAGAAGGTATATTGATTTTTTCAAAAGTAACATCCTTACCTTCTTTTATTCTATTCCAAGAATTTGTTTTAAACTCAATTGTCTCCTTATAAACTGTATTGTTGTTACAGCTAATAAAAGATATGGATACAAGAGTAATCAGAAATACTCGTTTTAAAAAAATCAATGTTTTCATAATATTATCTTACGCTAGTTAACCAATTCTTAAGATTATTCTCAATTCTTTCTTGAACATTCTCTGTCTCGTTTCTAACAAACTTCTCTCCAACAATATTTTCGTATAACTCAATATATCTTTCTGAAATTTGTGAAATGATTTCTGGAGTCATCTCTGGTACTGCTTGTCCTTCTTGTCCTTGGAACCCATTTTCCATTAACCACTCACGAACAAACTCCTTTGATAATTGGCGTTGTTTTTCACTCTTAGCTTGACGCTCCTGATAACCCTCAAGGTGGAAATAACGAGAAGAATCTGGAGTATGGATTTCATCAATTAAATAAATAACTCCATCTGCCTTTCCAAATTCATATTTTGTATCAACTAAGATTAGACCACGCTCTTTAGCAATTTGAGTGCCTCTTTCGAATAAAGCAAGGGTATATTTTTCTAATTGCTCGTAGTCTTCTTTGGTTACTAAACCATGTTTAATAATATCTTCTTTCGAAATATCTTCATCATGACCTATTGCTTCCTTTGTTGTTGGAGTAATTATTGGCTGAGGAAATTTATCATTTTCTTTTAGTCCCTCTGGTAGGCTAACTCCACATAGAGTTCTTTTACCAGCAGAATATTCTCTCCATGCATGTCCAGAAAGGTATCCTCTTACAACCATTTCTACTTTGAATGGTTCACACATACGACCAACTGTTACCATTGGGTCAGGAACAGCTATCTTCCAATTTGGCACAATATCCATTGTTGCATCTAAGAACTTAGCGGCAATTTGATTCAACACTTGTCCTTTGAAAGGGATGCCTTTTGGAAGAACAACATCAAATGCGGAAATTCTATCCGAAACAACCATCATTAAATATTGATTATCGATATTGTACACGTCACGTACCTTACCAACATAAAGGTCTTTTTGACCTTCAAAATTAAAATTAGTTTTTACAACTGCATTCATGGAATTATAAATTTATTTATGATGCAAAGATAGTTCTTAAAACTATTTCTACAAACATTTATTTCTGTCAAAATGAACTTTTCTTGACGAATTTAGTATTATTATTATAATAAATTAGTTTTTTATTTTTTTTATGTAATTTTCTTCGTAGATTTGCACTTTAATTTTATATAGGATGAAAAAGGTTATTATTTCATTTATCATTTTAATGATTGCCCTTGTTTCTGTAGCAGATGCTCAACAGAATAAAACAAGCACAACAAATAAGAAGGGGAAGAAAATAGCTCCAAAACCTCAACAACCTACTGAGGTTGCTCTTCCAAGTAGAAGTTCAGATTGTTTCTTTGCTGCACCTTTAACAATTGATGTTGCTTTTGGCCCTACAGAACCTCTAAGAGGATATGGATTTGTTAGCGAAATTAAACCCGATGGCAAGGTAAAAAATGTTTTTTCACAAGAGCATAATACTGTTTGGTATATTGTAAAGATACCTTATGCAGGAAAGCTTTGCATCGATATTACTCCAAAATCTACTTCCGATGACTATGATTTATTAGTCTATAAATATACCGACAAATACTTTTGTAATAGAATTATTGGGAACAAGGTTTCTCCATTACGTTCTGTAATGTCTGCCTCAGATGTTTCAAAAGGAGGCAAAACAGGATTAAGCATTGGTGGAACACTTACGAGCATTCCTAAAAGTTCTGTTGTTGACTATGGGAAATATATAGACGTTAAAGAAGATGAGAAATATGTAATTGTTGTGGATAACCTTACCGATGGAGGTCTTGGTCACACAATACTTGCTTCTATAAATACTAATTTTGCTCCTCTTACTGTATTGCCTATCGATAGCATGAACAGAGAAAGAACAACAGCAAATATTATTGTAACAGAAGCTGGAACAGAAAGAGTAGTATTCGAAAGAGAAGACGCTGGTGCTCAAAAACTAAAGATACTACCAAATAAATCTTACGCTATTTCTCTTAAGAAAGATGGTTATTTCAACTACTTTAGAGAGGTGTCTCATGCACAAGCAATCAAAGATTCTATACTTACAGCTAGACTTATTGAAATAAAAGTTGGAGCAAACCTACCAATGAAGGGAGATATTTACTTCGATATTGACGAACAAAATAATGTTACAGTAATGCCAGACTCTTACTATGTACTTGAAGAAATAGTAAAAGTCTTACAAGAATATCCAAGAATATCTGTTGACATCATTGGTCGAATTGCAACCGAAGGGCTAAACCTTAGAAAAGATTCCGAACACTCTCTTCTAAGAGCTGAGGCAATAAAGAACTATCTAATAGGAAGAGGAATACCCGAAGCAAATCTAAGAGCAAGAGGTTCATTTATCAAAGAACTAGAAAAACAAATAATAGCTCAAAAGAAAACCCAAAGCCTAATAAACCCTCGTTGCGAAATAAAAATAACGAAGACAAAATAGTATCTAGAACAAAATAGCGAAAAAGAATTAACAGCAATAAAAAAGCTCTCTTGAAATAAATATCAAGGGAGCTTTTTTGTTATAACAATTATCTTTTGTTTATTATTCGATTCTTCTGATTTCTGCTCCTAGGGCACGAAGTCTTTCGTCTATTTTTTGGTATCCCCTGTCTATTTGTTCTATATTGTCTATTGTACTTGTTCCCTTTGCTGAAAGTGCTGCTATTAGTAATGCTACCCCTGCTCTAATATCTGGTGATGTCATCTTTACTCCTCTTAATTGATAGGATTTGGCAGAACCAATAACTGTTGCTCTGTGTGGGTCACAAAGAATTATCTGCGCTCCCATATCAATTAATTTATCTACAAAGAACAATCTGCTTTCAAACATCTTTTGATGAATAAGTACACTACCCTTTGCTTGAGTTGCAACAACAAGAGCAATAGATATTAAGTCTGGGGTAAAACCAGGCCATGGAGAGTCTGCTATTGTCATTATCGAACCATCCATAAATCTTTCTACCTCATAAATATCTTGCTCAGGAATATGAATATCGTCTCCTATTAACTCCATCTTTATCCCTAATCTTTTAAAGACTTCGGGAATAATTCCAAGTTGCTTATAGTTTACATCTTTGATTGTAATATCAGAGCCTGTCATTGCTGCAAGCCCAATAAAACTTCCTACCTCAATCATATCGGGAAGTAGTCTATGCTCACATCCTCCTAACTCACTAACACCTTCAATTGTTAAGAGATTAGAGCCTACCCCTGTTATCTTAGCACCCATATTATTCAACATGGTACATAACTGAAAGATATATGGCTCACAAGCTGCATTAAAAATTGTAGTAGTTCCTTCGGCTTTAACAGCTGCCATAACAATATTTGCAGTTCCTGTAACCGATGCCTCATCTAAAAGCATATAACATCCCTTCAGTTTATCTGCTGTCACAGAATAACAAGCAGTATCTTTATGATAAACTACCTCGGCACCCAGTTTTTCAAATCCAATGAAATGAGTATCTAAACGTCTGCGACCTATCTTATCTCCACCAGGAGTTGGAATGTATGCCTCTTTAAAACGAGCAAGAAGTGGACCAACAACCATTACAGAACCACGAAGAACTCCTGCTAGATTAGAGTACTGCTCTGTCTTTAGAATATTAACATCAATATTATCAGCTTTGAATGAATATTTACCTGTTGAAAGTTTTTTTACCTTTACTCCCAAGAATATAAGTAACTCTATTAACTTATTTACATCACGGATATCAGGAATATTATCCATTATAACCTCCTCTGAGGTCAGAAGCACAGCAGATATAACTTGCAGGGCTTCGTTCTTAGCCCCTTGCGGAGTAATCTCTCCCTTTAGCTTTTTACCTCCAATTATTTCAAAAGAACTCATAGTTGGATTATTTTTGATTACGGTTAAACTTAGGTGCTGGACTATTAAACTTGTTGTTTGTGCGTCTTTGATTTGGGTTGGAGTTGTTTGCAGGAGTATTGGTTCTGCTTGGTCCCTTTGAGGGAGTCTTTTTTCTATTATTGTTTAATATATTCCTAGTAGTGTTTAGCTTAAAGTCTTCTTGAAGTTTTAGCTGACCTTTTGACAACTGTTCAAAATGTTTTAAAATCAACTCGTCATCAACAGAATCTCTATTCCATTGAAGGTAAGACTTCTTTAACTGTTGTGCAATTAGTTCAATCAAGACACTTTTCTCTTCAGACTCTTCCATTTCGATTAATTTCTTAATCATATTCTCTAGGACATTGCCATAAGGTCCAAACTCAATCTTGCTGTTTTTATAAGTAAGTAACTGAGGAGGGCTCAAACGTTCTTTAATATCTGGAATAGGATAAGGAGAATCAACATCTAATTTGTAATCAGAGATAATAAAAAGATGATCCCATAGCTTATGTTTGTAATCTACAATATTCTTCGCCTCAGGATTAACATTTGACATTGAATTAATAATAAGATTAGCGTAAGCTGTACGTTTAGCTCTATCTTCAATAGTAAATGCATATTCTACCATTTTCTGTACATTTCTACCATATTCTGGTATCCTCAATTCCATTCTCTCTGTATTGTATTCCATATTTTATATCTTTTTTAATTTTGCAAATCTAAGAACTAATTTTTTTGTGCCAAAGGCTTCGAAGTTGACTTCTGCTTTAGTATCATCTCCCGTTCCCTCTATGGCAATTATTTTTCCAAATCCAAATTTATCATGAGCTACATCCATTCCAACAAAGAATTCTTCAATAGAAACAGGATTCCCTCCAATAGGTTTAGGTAATGGTTTATTTACAATTGGGGTAAATATCTTTTTGGGAACAAATGTTTCTGTTGTATTTTGTTTGAATGCGAATGGATTAGCAGACTTCTTACCCATTCTTATTTCCTCGTTGAAATATTGTTGGTCAATTTCTTCAAGGAATCTACTTCTTTCATTAAAATTCAATTGTCCATTCTTGAATCTAGAATTGGCACATGAAAGCAATAACTCCGTTTGAGCTCTAGTCATTGCAACATAGAACAAACGTCTTTCTTCCTCAAGGTCAACCCTTGAAACTATAGTCATTATGCTTGGGAATAAGTTTTCTTCCATTCCACAGACAAAAACATATGGGAATTCCAATCCTTTTGCAGCATGGATAGTCATTAATGAGACTCTTTCATTTTCTCCATTATCATCTCTATCTGTTTCACTCATAAGACTGACTTGTTGTAAAAATACATCAAGAGTTTTATTTTCGATTGATATTTCCTCTCCTGTTAATTGGTCAAGTATTGCATCTTCACTAGATTCAACAAATCCTTGCACTGCATTTAATAACTCTTCAATATTATCTGCTCTGTCAGATGACTGTGGGTCTGGGTCTTCTTTCCAATGCTTTATTATATTTGACTTGGCTACAATTTCAAAACCTATATCATAGGCATTTTTATTAAACACATCTATTGTATAAGCTCTTAGCATTAATGCAAAGTCTACGATTTTCTGAGCTGTTCTTGCGTGAATACCATCAGTATAACTTAGATTTAATGCTGCTTCGAATAAGGAGCAGTTCTTTTGATCTGCAAGTATTTTCAATCGATTTATTGAAGTATCTCCAATTCCCCTTGTTGGAAAATTTATAACACGCAAAAAAGCTTCATCATCACTATTATTTACAACTAAACGAAAGTATGCTAAGACGTCTCTAATCTCTTTTCTATCATAAAAAGATGTCCCACTATAAATTCTGTATGGGATATTATATAATCTTAATACTTCCTCTAATGATCGTGATTGTTGATTGGTCCTATATAAAATGGCAAAATCTTGAAACTTAGAATTCTTTGTTTGTATTCTTGATACTATTTCTTTGCATATCCATCTAGCCTCTTCCTTTTCATTCTCGCACTCGTTGTAATTTATCTTATGCCCTTCTTCATTACTTGTCCAAACTTCTTTCTTTATTTGGTCTCTATTTTTAGCTATTACTGAATTGGCCGCCTTAACAATTGTCTGTGTTGAACGGTAATTCTGCTCTAGTTTATATATTCCACAATCAGGATAGTCCTTTTTGAAATTGAGTATGTTTTGAATATTTGCTCCTCTAAATGAATAAATACTTTGGGCATCATCTCCTACAACACATATGTTTCCATATCTTGCTGCAAGTTTCTTAATAATTAAATATTGAGAAAAGTTTGTGTCTTGATACTCATCGACCAATATGTATCTGAACTTATCTTGGTATTTCAATAGAAGATCTGGAAAATCTCTTAAGAGAATATTCATATTAAAGAGTAAATCATCAAAATCCATAGACATTGCCTTGCGCAATCTATTATTATATTCTTGGTATATATTGCCAATATAAGGCTTATTCGATGCCTTATCCTCAGTCATTAGTTGCTGATTATCCAAATAGTCTGATGGGGAAATTAAACTACTTTTTGCTTTAGAAATTCGACTTAAAACATAACCTGGATTATATGTCTTTGGATCAAGGCTATGATCCTTAAGTATATTTTTTATTAAACCTTTGGAGTCGTCGGAATCATATATTGTGAATGTTGATATATAGCCTAATCTTTCTGCTTCAGCTCTTAGTACTTTTGCAAAAACGGAATGAAAAGTCCCCATCATAATATTCCTTGCCTTTGGACCTACAAGAGAAATAATTCTATCTTTCATCTCTTTTGCGGCCTTATTTGTAAATGTAAGGGATAAAATATTAAATGGGTCTACTCCTTTTTCTAATAAATAAGCTATACGATATGTAAGTGTTCTTGTTTTCCCTGAGCCTGCTCCTGCCACAATCATCACAGCACCTTCGGTCTGCTGAGCAGCAGCCCTTTGCTCTTGGTTTAATTCATCTAATAACATCTAATCTAAACTATTTTGCATAAAATCTCTACAAAGATACATTTTTTCTTTGTTTCTTATAACCAATGTAAAAGAAAATGCCAATTACAATTATGCTTATAGTAAATAAAATGGGATTATATATTGCGCCAACCTGATTAAAGTCAATATCTATAACTTTGTTTATGAATAAAAAATATGCTACAACAACAATAGAATTATTAATAAAATGGAATATTATAGGTATTATTAAATTCTTACTATACGTATATAAGTAGCCCAAAAACAAACCGAGAAAAACTCTTGGCAAGAAACTAAATAACTGGAAATGTGCCAAACTAAATATAATTGAAGTTAGAAATATCCCTAAGAATTGATTTTTCACAAGATTGACAAATGTTTTTTGCATTGCTGCTCGAAAGAATAATTCCTCTGTAATTGCAGGTAATAGTGCTAGGGTAAAGATATTTAGCAATAATCCTGTAAAAGACTTATCACTAAGTAATCTGGCCATTGATAGCTTAGCTTGATTTTCCATAGATCGAAAAACCTCATCTCCGTTAAAATGCCACGAATCATTAAACACACCAATCCCATCAATAAATGGTATTACAAATAAAACAAGTGATATAGATGATAATAAGTAGAACACAAATCCTTTCCTTTTAAGCTCAATAAAACTATATGCAGATCCTTCAAACACTAACCCCCATATCAAGGCACTAGCTCCAAACATTATGAATTGAGAAATTATCTGACCCATCAATTGAGACATCGGAATGAAAAAAATCAAATAACTCACAAAGGATGTACAAACCATAAATATACATATAAGCATAAGTAGTTTTACAAATGGCTTTGAGTCTTTAAAAAAAAATAAATATTTACTCATACTTTGAGATTGCTTAAATTAAATACGTATTGCTATACAAAAGTATAAAATAAAAACCAGAATTCTTAATATACTTTTAATATAAAAACAAGTTTATAGATTTACGCTCGATTACTAAGTTCTAATTTTAACACCAAAATTTATAATACATAAATAAAAATAGGCTTAACACCTAACATTAAACGAATTAAGTTTATAAATTAGATTATTAAAAATAGATGAATCCCTAAAATAATAATAATTTTATTTCAGGTATATGTATTTGTGAAAATTAATCTTTATCTTTGTAAATTAATCATAAATTATTCTGGAATAATAAATTTTCAAATAATTAAGTATATAATCAAGCTTAATTCTGTAAAAATGAAAAACTATATTTATACTATTCTTACATTTTTGTTTTTTGGAATTAGTTTAAATGCAAATGCTCACGATTTCGAAATAGCAAATAATGGACATAATATTTATTATAAAATAACTTCATCATCTGCTCCATATACAGTTGCTGTCACTTATAAAGGCTCCACTTATAATGAATATCTGAATGAATACAGTGGAGCAATTACATTACCTTCGTCAGTAACATATAACGGAATTACATATTCAGTTACTTCAATTAATAATTCTACATTTTGTGATTGTAGCGGAGTTAGCTCAGTTATTTTGGCAAATTCTATAACTTCCATTGGAGAATACGCATTTTTTTATTGCAATTTATTGACATCAATAAATTTCCCTAGCTCATTGATTTCAATAGGCAGCTATGCATTCAAAGGTTGCAGTGGTCTAACATCTTTAGTTATTCCTAATTCTGTAAATATGATTGGGGAATCTGCATTTCAAAATTGCAGTGGATTAAACACTGTTTTATTGTCCAATTCCATAAATTCCATTTATGAAAATACATTTATGAATTGCATAGCTCTAACATCAATAGTAATTCCTAATTCTGTGGATACAATTGGAGACTGGGCTTTCTGGGATTGCAGAAAAATAAATTCAATCACAATTGGTTCATCCTTAAAATCAATTGGAGATTATGCTTTTGGATATTGTACTAGTGTTACTTCAATAAAAACATTAGCTGTAATACCTCCAACTATAAATAATCAATATACTTTTTATAGCGTAGCAACAAATATACCTGTTAATGTTCCTTGCGGTGCTTCTTCTTTATATCAATCTGCCTTATATTGGCAAAACTTCACAAATATAGTTGGATTCCAAAATGCAAGCACGAGTTTTACATCAACAATATGTCAAGGAGCAACATATAATTTAAATGGATTTAATCAAAGTACAACAGGAATATATACCCAGAATCTTCAAACAACAAATGGATGCGATAGTGTTGTCAGCTTAAACTTAACTGTAATCCCTTCCATAATAACAAACTTCGTAGCCTCAATCTGCCAAGGACAGTCTTATAACCAAAATGGATTTAATCAAGCAACAACTGGTGTATATACCCAAACACTTAAAGCAATAAATGGTTGCGATAGTAATGTTTATCTTTATCTTACGGTTAATCAACCTATAACAACTAATATTAATGCATCAATATGCCAAGGAGAAACATATATCTTAAATGGATTTAATGCAAGCATCGCGGGTGTATATACAAGAAACCTTCAATCAATAAATGGATGTGATAGTATAATCAAGTTAAATCTTATTGTAAACCCAAAGAAAACAAATAATATTATTGCATCAATATGCCAAGGGAGTACTTATATTCAGAATGGATTTAATCAAGATTCAACAGGATTATACACAAAAAATCTACAAACAACAAATGGATGTGATAGCATAGTGAATTTATATCTTATAGTAAATGAAAACAAAACACATACAATAGTAGCATCCATATGTCAAGGAGAAACATATAATATAAATGGATTTAATGTAAACACTCAAGGCTCATACACAAGAAATCTTCAAACAATAAGTGGGTGTGATAGTATTGTAAATCTTATATTAACCGTAAAACCAAAAGCTAGTAGTAATATTAGTGCAACTATTTGCCAAGGAGAAACTTATAATTTAAATGGATTTAATGTAAGTACAGCTGGAAATCATGTTATTCGTCCTCAAGCAGCAAATGGATGTGATAGTGTTGTAACTCTAAACTTAACAGTAAATCCTTCACCTAAAAAAATAATCAATGCATCTATTTGCCGAGGAGAAACTTATTCTCAATTTGGTTTTAATCAAGATACTTCTGGAATATATACACAAACATATCAATCAATAAATGGATGTGATAGTACAATTATTCTAAATCTTAATGTATTATCTCCTGATACAAATAATATTATTGGAGAAATATGCCAAGGAAATACCTACACATTAAACGGATTCAATGAAAACCTTCCTGGATTCTATACAAAACACCTTCAATCATCAATAGGATGTGATAGCACGGTTAATCTAACACTAATAGTAAACCAACCAAAAACAACAAATATTGAAGCAACAATATGTCAAGGAGAAACTTATACTTTAAATGGTTTCAACAAAAACATACAAGGCTTATACACACAATATCTAAACACTTACAAAGGTTGCGACAGTATTGTAAATTTGAATTTAAATGTAAATAATACTAGCGCCACCAACTTCAATGCATCTATTTGTCAAGGTGAAATATATAATCAAAATGGATTTAATGAAAACAGCTCAGGAGTATTCACTCATAATTTAAAAGGAGTAAATGGCTGCGATAGTATCGTAACTCTAAATTTGATAGTAAATCCAGTATTTGAGATTACTTATACTGAAGAGATATGCCAAGGAGAGATATACAACCAAAATGGATTTAATGAGGACAGTAGCGGAACATATATCCATAACCTACAAACAATAAACGGATGTGATAGTATAGTTAAACTAATACTTACTGTTAATAACAACAAATCAAGTACAATAACCGCATCAATATGCCAAGGAGAAACATATACACTTAATGGTTTTAATGAGGATAGTACAGGTTTTTATACTCAAAATCTTCAATCCTACAAAGGTTGTGATAGTATTATTAACCTAGACTTAACTGTCAACCCTAAAAAATACAACAATTTATACGCTAGCATTTGTCAAGGAGAAATATATAACCAAAATGGATTTAATGAAAACAGCAATGGCATATATACCCAAAATCTTCAAACAACAAAAGGTTGCGATAGTATCGTTACATTAAATCTTACAGTTAATCCAATATATGTATTAAATATTAATGAAGAAATATGCCAAGGGAGTAGTTACACACTAAATGGATTCAATGAAAATACTTCAGGTTCATACACACAGAATCTTCAAACAATCAATGGATGTGATAGTATTATAAACTTAAACCTATTAGTAAATCAAAATATTGTCAAAAATATTAATGCAGAAATTTGTCAAGGTGAATTTTATACCTTAAATGGATTTAATGCAAGTACAAATGGCACCCACACACAAAATCTTCAATCATATAAGGGTTGTGATAGTATTATAAATCTAACACTAAAAGTTAACCCAACTTCAATCAATAATATAAATGCAGAAATTTGTCAAGGAGAAATATATACTCAATCTGGATTTAATGCCAATGCATCAGGAACATACACACAAAGCTTACAAACAATAAAAGGATGTGATAGTATAATAAACCTTAATCTTGTAGTTAACTCTATTAAGACTACAAATATTGATGGAGAAATATGCGATGGAGAAGTTTATACTGAAAATGGATTTGACGTCAGAACTACAGGTTTATATTCTAAAACATTACAAACAGAAAAAGGTTGCGATAGTATTATAAATCTATCTCTAACAGTCCGTTCTAAATCAATTACAAATTATTCAGAAACAATTTGTGAGGGAGAAACCTTCACTCAATATGGATTCAACGAAAATACTTCTGGGATATTCAGTCAAAACCTACAAACAATAAATGGATGTGATAGTACTATAACATTAAATCTAACAATAACTGACAATCCTCCACCTAGTAATTTAGATGTAAAATTAATGCCAAACAATCTCACAATTACTTGGGAAGGAAATGGAGATGGATATATAGTTTTAAGAAACAATGATTCCATCGCATTTGTAACAATTCCTATATATGTTGATATTAATGTAGTAAATAATCAAGCCTATTGTTATAAGATTAAATCCAAAAACCAAAAATGCTTAAGTGAATATAGCGATATATCATGCAAAGGATTTATAAACCAAGAGGCAAAATATATAAAAATATATCCAAATCCAACAAAGGGTTTTTCATCTATATTAATTAAAAATATCGATAAAGGTGTTAATATTTCTATTACAGACGTTGAAGGAAGAATCATTTACAGAAATGATATTTTCCCAAATACAAATAATATTATTGATTACAAGGTTGATTTAAGTAACTATCCGAAAGGGATTTACTATCTCAAACTAATAAATGATGATATCAATACAACTCAAAAAATGATAGTACAATAAAATTCATTGCTGAATGGAAAAATATCTTCGTATTTTTCTTAAAAAGCAAGGAATTGGTGCACCAAATCTTCACATTATTTTTCAGAAACAAAGTCTTTTTGAGACAAAAACTCTTTTGCCATATATTCTGCATCATTATCTAATGCTTTCTCATATGTAATATTAAGTTTTTTGGCTTTATTCTTAACACTTTCTCTCCAATTCTTATCCTTATCTATTTGTATTTTATATCTCTTTTTCTGCCATGCTAATTCTTTTGAATAACTATTATTCTCGCAATATAAAGAGTATAATTCATTACAAAATTCAAAAGGAGTAGTATGCAAATTACCTTCTGTAAAGACAATCAAAATTAGCTTATTTTTCTCAATTTCTTTTTTTAAGTCATCATACTCATTAACTAAAAAATAGTTCACCTTACTACTTCTTACCTCTTTAAAATAATACCAAAACTCACTATCATAAAAAATTCGATTCATTAGACCAAATTCATTTAAGCCAAAGAAATAACTATCACCCATAGAAAGGACTCTTAAATTATCCTTATTTGATGAATCAATTTGAATTTTTAATCTAGGCATTTTTTCATCTGGAATATTGGAAACTAAATTCATTATTTGTTCTACATCATCATCCGATTTCGATATTACTCTTGATTCTTTAATACTCTTGATTTTTATTTGAGGTAAACTAACGTCATATTTATAATCTAAATATTTTATCAATGAATCAACAGCTAAATAAGAAGCATACTGTCCCCAATGCACACCTGTGTTGGAGTATAACCTATAACTTATTGTATCTTTCATTGAACAAATCCATCGGTTAAAGTCTAAATAGTTAATATTATATTTATTAAAAGCATTACTAAAAGTCTGATAATTTGTTTTTCCCTTCTTTAAGTTTTTATATTTAGATGGCAAATATTCGGGATAATATGTAACCTTACCTGGCGCAATCATAAAAACAATATCTACACCTCTTACATTAAGAGAATCTCTAACTTGAGCGAGCTTTCTAACTGCCTTAAAAATCTTTTCGTCTCCTTGATAGTCTAATCCATAGTAAGAGTTCAAGTAACTCTCCATATATAGGTAATTGTTCTTGCCTATAATCACATATTGCGTATTCGAATAATTGAAAATTCTATATCTAATCTCATTACTTAATCTAATAAGAAAATCTGAAAATGCAATATCATCCTTAATATACTTCTCAACTTTATTTTGAAATTCAAGTTCAGAAAAATTCCTCAAAGTAAGTGTTGGCTTAGCTGTTTTATCATAATATCCCTTCAATTCGCCCCTTTTATATCCAAATATTTGAAATATCATTGGGGTAAACATTAATAAAAGAATAAATATGGCCATTATTTTTTTCATTATTCAGAATATTATAAACAAAATATCAAAATTATTTTCATTTTGCACCCTTGAAAGGAATCGAACCTTTATCTTTAGAACCGGAATCTAAAATTTTATCCATTAAACTACAAGGGCATAAAGTAAATATTAATTATCTCATTAAAAACGATAGTAAATAAATGGGTTAAAGTCGGATGAAAGAATAAATGAGAGCGAAAGAATAAAGAGAAGAGTCGAAAGAAGAGCAAGATTAATATGTTGAGAAATAGTGTAATCTTCTTTTATAAAGAAAAACTTAATAATCCTTTTCCCAAACCCAAAGCTTGCTAAAAAAGAGAAAATAATAGCTAATAATCCAATAATATAGAATTGAGGAATTATCATAGATGCCTGAGAATTAGAAATGCAGAACATCTTTTCTAGATAAACAAAAATGTCTGAGAAGTTTTCAATTCTAAAAATCACCCACCCTATCATAACTACAAAAAAAGTAAACAATGTAGAGAAAAAAGAGCCTAACCTATCTAATAATTTCAATAGGAAAATTCTGTCAAGGATAAGGAAAAATCCATGAAAAGCCCCCCAAAGCACAAAATTCCAACTAGCCCCATGCCAAAGTCCTGAAAGGAGAAAGACTATACCTAAATTCAAGTACATTCTCTTTTCACTTACTCTATTTCCTCCCAAAGGAATATATAAGTAATCCTTCATAAAAGTACCTAGTGTAATATGCCAACGACGCCAAAACTCAGAAATACTTCTCGATGAGTATGGCGAATTAAAGTTTTCTGGGAAATTAAATCCCATCATCTTTCCAAGTCCTACTGCCATATCGGAATATCCAGAAAAATCGAAATATATTTGGAAAGTATATGCCAAAATACCAATCCAAGCATTTGGAGTACTTAAATTTGCAAGATTAGAATTTAAAATAGCATCTGCCTGCTCAGCCATTACATTGGCAATCAATATCTTTTTTGATAGACCTAAAACAAATCTATAAAATCCAATTAATTTATCATCAATTGTTTCTTTTCTATCTATAATTTGATCTGCAATGGAATTAAATCTAACAATGGGTCCGGCAATCATCTGAGGAAATGCCATTATATATAAAATATAGTCTGTAACCTTTCTAAGAGGTTGGTGTACATTTCTATAAACATCTAGAGCATATGTAATAGTTTGAAAAGTATAAAACGAAATTCCAATAGGCAAAACAACTTCTACCCATTTCATTGGTTTATAACCCAATAATTGAATAGTAGCATTTACATTTTCTACAAAGAAATTAGCATATTTGAAATATAAAAGAAAAATTAGATTAACAAAAACAGAGAAGAACAAAAGCCATCTCCTTTTTCTCCGAGAAGTGGATTTAGATAAAAACTTGACGAGATAAAATGTAATGATTGTTGTGCAAAGAATGACAAATATAAACTTAGGTCCTCCCCAAGCATAGAATATAATACTCGTTAACAGTATAACATAGTTCTTCCATTTTTTTGGTACAATATGGTATACTAACAAAAAAATTGGAAGGAAGAATAAAATAAATAAGCTACTACTAAAAACCATAATTTATTTTATTCGTCAGGGCGATGAACAAACGCTAGCCCACCTTCTGCGGTTTCTTTATATAGAGAAGGAATATCCTTTCCTGTAAGTTTCATTGTTTCAACAACCTTATCAAAAGAAATCATATGCTTTCCATCTGACATCATTGCATAAAGATTTGCGTCTAGTGCCCTCAAAGCTGCAAAAGCATTTCTTTCTATACAAGGCACTTGAACTAAGCCACAAATTGGATCACAAGTAAGTCCTAAATGGTGTTCAAGACCAATTTCAGCTGCATATTCTATTTGTTGAGGTGTTCCTCCAAAAAGCTGACTCGCTGCTGCCGCTGCCATAGAACAAGCTGTTCCAACCTCTCCTTGACAACCAACCTCAGCACCAGATATAGAGGCATTTTGTTTTACAATATTTCCAAATATCCCTGCCGTAGCAATAGCCTTAATAATTTGTTTGTCTGAAAACTCATGTTCTGTGCTTAAGTGATATAGCACAGCTGGCAAAACTCCAGAAGAACCACAAGTTGGAGTAGTTACAATCTTTCCACCTCCTGCATTATGTTCAGAAACAGCAAGGGCATAAGACTGAACTAGGCAACGTCCTCTTAAAGATGGTTTATAACTCTTGGCTCTAGTATGATAACTCATAGCCTTCCTCCTAAGATTTAAACCTCCAGGCAAGACACCTTCTTCCTCAAGACCTATTTCTACTGAAGACTTCATCACCTCCCATGCTTTACCTAAGTAATTAAAAATATCATTATCCTCAAATTCTTCAACATATTCCCAAAAAGTCATCCCTTTTTTTTCTATATATGCTAAAATCTCTGATAAGTTCTTATGTGGATAAATATGTTCTTCGGTAAATACAGTATTTTCATCTGCAATCTTTCCTCCACCTACACTATATATCACCCAATCTTTAATCAAATTGTCATTTTCATCGTATGCCTCATACTTCATACCATTCGTATGAAAAGGTAATACAGTATCTGCTTTCCAAATAATCTCTGTTCTATCCTTCGACAAAACATCTAATATAGCCTTATCTGTTAAGTGACCCTTCCCTGTTGCAGCAAGAGCACCATAAAGTGTAACAATATATTTCTTAGCATTAGGTGTATTACTTAAAAACTCTTCTGCCGCAGTCCTTGGACCTATTGTGTGAGAGCTCGAAGGACCATTCCCAATTCTAAATATCTTCTTAATACTTTCCATTAATGAAATCTATTATTTTGTTGTTGTTCCTAATTTATTTAGATTTGCAAAAATATCAATATATATTCAAATAAGTTACTTATTCAAAATAAAAAGCAATAATTATACTAATCATTAATAGATAAACATGAAACTTCTCCCTGATTACCAAAACAGAACATACGGATTAGATATTTTTAGAGCCATTGCAATATTATTGGTTGTGCATAGTCATGGGAAGTTTATGTTAGAGAATACCCTAATAAACAAACTGTCATTCCTTAAAACAATAGATGGAGTTGAATTGTTTTTCGTCCTTAGTGGTTTTTTAATTGGAGGTATACTCATCAAGATAATTGATAAAAACAATTTTAAATTAAATATTTCTGAAATAACTAGGTTTTGGAAACGGAGATGGTTTAGAACGCTTCCTAACTATTATCTTATCTTAATAATCAATGTGATATTTGTAAAACTCTCTTTTATTGATGGAGATATTAATAAGTTTGGATTTGATTTTATCATCTTCACTCAAAACTTCTTTAAGCCGCTAACAGGATTCTTTTGGGAATCTTGGAGTTTATCCATAGAGGAATGGTTCTATATAATTCTTCCTCTTTGTATATTTTTTCTTTTAAAACTCTTTCCTTCCAAAAAAGGATTATTATACTCAATAATACTTCTTATGATTATACCATTATTATATAGGATACTTAACTCTAACCAAGAAATAGATGGATTCTGGTGGGATGTAAAGTTTCGCAAATTAATAATGATGAGATTAGACACAATAATATATGGCGTTCTTGCTGCCTATATTAAATACTATCATAAGGCATTTTGGAATAAATACAAGAGAGGCTTATTTATCTTTGGGTTGATATTAGTTTTAGTAATCCCATATATACCTAGAGAGCCAAATGATTTCTTCTCTAAGACATTTTATTTTAATCTAACAACAATTAGTGCTATGCTACTTCTCCCTCTTGCCGATTCCATTAAGACATTTAAAACCAAAATTGGAAAAGGATTTACTCATATTAGTTTAATATCCTACTCAATGTATTTGATTAATCTAGGACTTGTTGCACAAGTGATAATGAAACATTTCCCAATACAAAACCCAATAGACGGTATAATTAAATATATCATCTATTGGGTTATAGTAATAATTAGCTCGACGCTTTTATACAAGTATTTCGAAAGACCAATAATGAACCTAAGAGATAAATACTAGTTTACCTTCTACTTCGTCGGCTTTTATATTTGCTTCAGCGCTTATACTTCCCTTTATTAGTTCTAGAGATAACTCGTTAATTACTAGTTTTTGAATTGCTCTCTTAACAGGTCTTGCTCCTAGTAGTGGGTCGAAACCTTTTTCTGCTAAAAAGTCAATCGCCTTTTCACTAAATTCTATATTGATATTCTTTTCTTTCAATTGAGCCTTTAGACGGTTTAGCTGAAGAACAACTATTTCTCTAACCTGCTCAATTCTCAAAGGTTTAAACACAATTATCTCATCAATCCTATTTAAGAACTCTGGTCTAATTGTCCTCTTTAGTAGTTCCATCACCTCTACCTTTCCTTTTTCCCAAACTTTATCAAGATGTTGTTTATCTGCCTCAATTGCATCTTGAAGAAGTTCAGAGCCAAGGTTTGAGGTCATAATAATTATTGTATTCTTAAAGTCTACAAGTCTTCCCTTATTATCGGTCAAACGTCCGTCTTCCAAAACTTGTAATAGAATATTAAAAACATCTGGGTGTGCCTTTTCAATCTCGTCTAATAGAATAATTGAATATGGCTTTCTCCTTACTGCCTCGGTTAATTGACCGCTCTCGTCATAACCCACATATCCCGGAGGAGCACCAATAAGTCTTGAAACAGAATGACGTTCTTGATACTCACTCATATCAATTCTTACCATTAGGTTTTCATCATCGAAAAGAAGCTCAGCCAAGGCTCTTGCAAGCTCAGTCTTACCAACTCCCGTTGAGCCAAGGAAGGCAAACGAACCTATTGGACGTTTCTCATCAGATAGTCCACTCCTACTCCTACGTATTGCATTAGCTATTGCCTCAATTGCCTCTTCTTGCCCAACAACTCTCTTCTTTAACTCATCTTCAAGGTATAGTAATTTCTCCTTCTCGCTTTGAAGCATCTTTTGAATAGGAATACCTGTCCAACGAGAAATAACTTCGGCAATATGATTTTGATTAACCTCTTCGGTAATCAATGCCTCATTGCCCTGAATGGATTTAAGCTTTTCTTGATAGTCCTCTAGATTCTTCTCTGCCTCTTTAATCTTACCATATCTTAGCTCTGCAACCTTACCATAGTCTCCTGCTCTCTCTGCTTGGTCGGCATCTATCTTATATCTCTCAATCTTCTTTACCTCATCTTGGATAGCATCAACTAAGTTCTTCTCATTCTTCCACTTTCCAACCAATATATCTTTCTCTTTTGTTAGCTCGTCAATCTCCTTGCTAAGCTCTGCCTCCTTCTTCTCATCCTTCTCTTTCCTAATTGCAGCCCTTTCTATTTCTAACTGGCGCAATCTTCTATCTACCTCATCAATCTCCTCTGGAGAAGAGTTTATCTCCATCCTAAGTTTTGCAGCAGCCTCATCGATTAGGTCAATAGCCTTATCTGGTAAAAACCTTGAAGTTATATAACGTGCGCTCATCTGTGCAGCAGCAATTATTGCAGCATCCTTAATTCTCACCTTATGATGTACCTCATACTTTTCCTTTAGACCTCTAAGAATTGAGATTGTATCTGCAACCGAAGGCTCATCTATTATAACCATTTGGAATCTTCTCTCAAGTGCCTTATCCTTCTCGAAGTATTTTTGATACTCATTAAGTGTTGTTGCCCCTATCGCTCTAAGCTCTCCTCTTGAAAGTGCTGGCTTAAGAATATTTGCTGCATCCATTGCTCCCTCTCCACCTCCTGCACCAACAAGGGTATGTATCTCATCGATAAAAAGAATTACATCGCCTTGAGCATTTATCACATCATTTACTACTCCCTTAAGTCTCTCCTCAAATTCACCCTTATACTTAGCCCCTGCAATCAAGGCTCCCATATCTAAGGAGTAAATCTGTTTGTCCTTAAGGTTTTCTGGCACATCCTTTCTCTCTATTCTCTGAGCCAAGCCCTCCACTATTGCAGTCTTTCCAACTCCTGGTTCTCCAACGAGTATTGGGTTATTCTTTGTCCTACGAGAAAGAATTTGCAATACCCTACGAATTTCTTCATCACGACCAATAACGGGGTCAAGCTTATTTTGCTTAGCCTCCTCGTTTAGGTTTCTAGCGTACCTATTCAATTGATCCAATATAACCTTTTGTTTATTAGTTTCCATAATCTCTATTGTTTTTTCAAAATAACCCACAAATAAATAACCAAATAAAAAAACATGACAAACCGTCAGATAACAAACACCTTAACCAACCAAACGTTTAATCCCCAAAGAAATAATGTCAGAAAAGATACAGAATAATTAAATTTAATATTATATCTTTGTGATATTCAATTAACATATCAAGATTATATTCTAATTAGACAAAAAAAATCATCGCATGAAAAAATTAATTCACCTATTTATTATTTCTCTTATTTTATTTAGCTGTGGAAGCAAAACCGACACAAATGAAACGACAGTAGATAATAGCACTACAAAAAATATTAGTAATGAAAAAAGCAAGCCTAATCCTATACTAATTAAGGATGGTAGTATTAGTTTTGAAACATCAGATATAGAAAAAACATATTCAAAGATTAAAACCTCAATTAATCTTTATGGTGCTTATATTTCTGAGGAGAAGACTAACAATAATGATAATAACAAGGGTTACGAGTTTATAATTAGAGTCCCATCTCAAAGATTCGATAGCTTAATTAGCCACATTATTAAAAATGCAAATATTAAAGAATTAGAGAATAAATCAACTCAGATAAAAGACGTAACCGAAGAATATATTGACCTTGAAGCAAGAATAAAGGTAAAAAAAGAATATGAGATTCAATTATTAGAACTATTGAAAAAGGCTAAAAACCTTGCTGAAACAATTGAAATTCAAAAGCAATTAAATGAATTGAGAATTGAAATAGAAGCTTCTGAAGGAAAACTCAAATTAATGAATGATTTAGTTAACTATAGTACACTAACTGTTTCTTTCTATGAAGAATCAAAGTATTCAAGCCGATTCTTCTCCGAATTTTGGGATGCTATTATTTCAGGTTGGCAAGTATTTTTACAACTACTAAATATTATTACATATTTATGGGTAGTAATTCTTGTATTCTTCTTAGGTCGTTGGGGATATAAATACTACAGAAAGAGAAATATAAACAAAAAACAAGAATAATATAATTTGCAATAAATGCTTGACAGGGGCAAGATATTGTTGTATATTTGCGTTTAGAAGTAATAGAGATTGATTTTTTGGGGTTTTGAAACCTTATTTATTAATCAAAATCATAGATAACAAAAGACCTACATCTTTCATAGCAAAAGATGTAGGTCTTTTGCATTAAAAGATGTGCATCTTTTGGGTATTTAAACGGCGTTTAAAATATTTCTATCAGCGTTTAAAATTATTTTGTTAGGTATTAGAAAAGTTTCTGTTAGGCATTAGAAATTTCTCAAACAATATTATAAATAATCTTGATAGGATTCTATTGTTTATAAATAAGGTTTTGTTTAAATATTATGAGATTTAACTTATTGTTTTCAAATATTTACAACCTTGTATCGTTATAATTTTATAATATTATTCACCTAAAATATTTTAATTATGGCTATCACATTTGTTCCTCGAAAGAAAAAATATTTAAAGAATGGGAAGATTGAAGAAAAATACTTCGCCATTCCTAAAACACGTAATACTCTTGGCATTAAAGAGCTTGCTATAGAGATTAGTGATTGTAGTATGGTTAATGAAAGCGCAATTGTATCTGTTTTAATTGAGCTTTCGAATATTATGAGAAAGAGAATTGTAGATGGGTATAACATAAAACTTGATGGAATTGGAACCTTTGGAATAGCAATCACTTCTCCATCTTACGATTTACCAGATGAGATAAACATTAAGGAGATTAAAGCAACCAAAATCACTTTTCGCTCCGACAATAAACTAAATAAGGTATTGAAAAGTCTGAAATTCAGAAAAATGCCTCCACCTCCAAAAGGATATGTTAGCAGAGCTAAGTCAAAAAAAACTATAAAGGAAGAGGAAAATCTTTAGTAATATTCGAAGTAAAAAATCTAGGATATTTTGAATTATTTAATGAATAATTATTTACATTTGCAAAATAATTTTAATTGAATAATTATGAAATCCTATAAAGTATTATCTGTAGTTTTTCTATTCTTTTTGATAGGAATTAGTACAAAGGCTCAAGTATTTTATGCCATCAACTATGACAATGATACCATTAGATATATGATTACGTCTAATACACCTCCTTATACTGTGGAGGTAACGAATCCAAACAATGTTCCTTTAAAAAAAGGTCCTATGGCTACGCCTTACTCATATTATTCCGGAACTTTGGTTATTCCTCCTTATGTGACTCATGACTCTATTCAATACTCGGTTACTTCTATTGGAGAGAATGCGTTTAGTCCTAGTTTTCTTCTGCGAGGTGTTAGACTCCCTAATACTATTAAAACAATTAGGAAGAATGCATTTCAAGAATCAGGGGTAAGATCTCTTTATATTCCTGATTCTGTTACATATATTGAAGGTTCCATTGGTTCTCACCTAACAAAAATAATAATGCCTAATTCTACATTCACTATCAATCCTGAAAATTTTGATTACTTCTTTGAAAACTATTATAATCAAGAAAAATACATTTACTTTACATCTAATAACCCTCTAATAATAGAAAACAAGCCTTATGACACAATGTATGCAAATTCTCGATCTCATTTAGTCTTTCCTTGTGATAGTAGTTCTGAATATCTAATATCACCATATTGGAACGCATTTCCAAATAAGACGGAAGCTGATGTCAATTATATTTACAAAAGACAATGTGATGGTACATATAATGAAAATGGTTTTGATGTGAATATGACTGGATTTTATGAAAGGGTAATTAATAGGAATAATGGTTGTGATAGCATAGTATTTTTGGATTTTAGTATGAATGATATACCTCGAAACCTAAGAATACATAAAACTTTCAATATTTATTACGATGTATATGCCTTATCTTGGAATGGTTCAAGTCCATATTACGAAATTTATATTGACGATATATACCACTCAACAACTAGATTTAATACAGAAATCTTAGGTCCAACAGATACAAATATTCATAGATTTAAGGTAAGAGGTATAAGTGGTGATTGCATAAGCAATTTCAGCGAAGAACTTTGTCAATCTGTTAGTCTAGAAAAGATTAAAAAAGAAGATATAGATATTAATATTTATCCTAACCCATGTAATGGATTCACTAAATTAAGCTTTGAAGGACTGAATTCGAATGCTAATGTATGTATAATTGATATGTTTGGAAAAGAAATAAGCAGATATAATATTAATCCTTTTCAAGATGAATTGAAAATTAATCTTCAAGGATATACAAAAGGTATTTACTGCATTATGCTTATTGACGAAAGAGGAAAATCAATCTCAACAAAACTTATTATTCAATAATTGACTGATATTAAAGCAATTTATATATCTTTGCCATGTATTACCAACCAATTAATTTTATAAGGAGGTTTATTATGAGTAATGAAAATGAAAACGCTTGTTGTCCTGAGTTTAATCCTCAGAAATGGGACGATAAAATCTTAGAATGGGATAATAAAAACTTTATCAAGTCTAGGGTTTGTACATTCTTTTATATGCCAATGAATTTTGGTTCTGTTATGAGAAAGCTTGACAAATTGGTGAATTTCTCTTCCATTAACCAAGAAGAAATGGTTTGCCTTTCCGATCATACTTCGAAATGGAATATGGACCTTTATATCGCCATAGACAAAGAAGTTCAAGGCATTGAAAATGTAAAACTTTCTGGCAAACACTATTGCAAGGTTTATGAAGGAAAGTTCCAGGATACAGGAAAATGGTGTAAAGACTTCGAAGGAGTTACCAAGACAAAGGGTTTTAAGACAAGTAAGATGTATATGTGGTACACCACTTGCCCTAAATGTGCAAAGAAATACGGTAAAAACTACGTACCAATTATAGCAAAAATCGAAGAATAATATTGTTGCGTAATATAGTTGCGTTAAAAATTTAAATCTTTACATTATGAAAAAAGTATTTATATTAGCATTGGCTATTGCATCAGTAGGATTTGTTGCTTTTTGTGGAGAAAAAGATTCTAATCCTGAAAAGGTAATTTCTCAACAAAATCAAATTTCGAAGAGTTTATCCGATGAAGAATTATCTAACTTCTTTACTTCCAACTCTGAAATAACTGAATTTTATGAAATGCTAACTGTGCATTTTCATCTTTTCCCAAATTCATACGTTATTTCCAGATTAGGAGAAAATCCTACTACTTGTGATTATGGCTTAGGAAGATTTGATAGTGAATTGGGGAGAAAAATATCTCTAAAAATGAATAACAAGACTATTTCAACTTCTATACTATCTACAAAAGAAAAGAATGAGCTTATTAATTTTAAAAAGAATATCTTTGTAAAGGGTAGTTATATTATTGCTTCTTATGATGTGACAACAAAGACCTATAAGTTAAACCTTATTTCATCAGAAAACTTCTAATAATATAATTACCATCTGAAATTTCAAATGAGACGGGGCATGCCCCGTCTCTACATTACGGTCTATAATTTATCTAACGCTCTAAGAATTCTTGAACAAGATTCTCTAATCTCTTCTTCGGTTATCGTTAATGGTGGTTTGATTGATATGCAGTTTGAGTTAAAGAGATGAGTCCCACTTATTATCCCTTCTTCGAATAGATTAATTAATACTCTGCTCCAGTCTACTTCCTTATTATTTTCATCCTCCTTTAGCTCCATGCAGTTAAATAATCCAATACCCCTCACCTCTTTTATTCTTGGGTGAACAAGTAGAGTCTTATATAACTCTCCCTTTTCTTCTACTCCTTCCATTAGTTTATCTTCAACAATAGTCTTTAAGGTCTCAAGAGCTGCAACACAAGAAAGTGGATGACCTCCAAATGTTGTTGCATGACCTATTAATGGATGGTGATTGTTTAGACTATTCATTATCTCCTTACTTCCAACAAAGGCACCTATTGGCATTCCTCCTCCCATACCCTTAGCAATACAAAGAATATCTGGCACTATTCCATAGTTTTCAAATGCAAATAGCCTTCCACTTCTTCCAAAGCCTGTTTGAATTTCATCCATAATCAAAAGAGCTCCAAACTCTGTGCATCTTTGTCGAAGTCTCTTTAAGAAGTCATTACTAGGAAGAATAACTCCTGCTCCTGCTTGAATACTCTCTGCAACAACACATGCTGTCTTTGTTGTTATTTTCTCAAGGTCTTCTTCATTATTATATTCTATACTTCTACAATCTGGAATAAGAGGACGAAACTTTTCGGTAAACTCCTCTGCGCTAAGCATAGATACGGCTCCAAGAGTAGAACCATGATATGAGTTCTTAAAAGATATCACCTCTGTTCTCTTTGTGAATATCTTTGCAGTCTTAAGCGCTCCCTCAATTGCCTCAGAACCAGAGTTCACATAGAAGATTTGGTCAAAACCCTTTGGGAGATTAGCCATAAGATATTTTGCATATTCTAATTGAGGACTTTGAACAAACTCTCCATAGACCATCACATGCATATACTTATCCATCTGTGCCTTTACTGCATCTATTACTCTTGGATTCCTATGCCCAATATTCCCTACGCAAATTCCAGAAAGCATATCTATATACTCCTTCCCTTCTGTATCCCAAACATAGATTCCTTCAGCCTTTTGCACGTCAATCATTATTGGGTCTATCTCTCCAACTTGAGCAACGTATTGTCTAAATTCTTTTAGTTCTGTCTTCATATAAAATAATTTGCTGCAAAAATAGTTATTATGTAGCTATTAAAAAGTTTATTTGCTTACAAATTTGTAAATTTGCTGTTTAATTCGGCAATCAAAACTAAATAGAAATATGAAATCGAACAGAGGAGTTTTATTACTTTCGGCCTTTTTTATTACCCTTTCGTTACTTTCCTGCATTGAGTTAAGGGCTCAATATAGAATAAGCATTGAAATAAAAAACAATAATGATTCAATGATTATTATTGGTAACTACTATCTAAAAGGTACTTACGCCTTAGATACTGCGTATCTTAAGAAGGGTAAATTTGTATTTGAAAAGAAAAATAAGACCTTTGACCCTGGTATTTATTTTTTCGCTAATTCAAAAGGGAAATACTGCGAGTTTATGATTGACAAGCAACAGAAGTTTTCTTTTATTACTGATGAAAAAGATTGGGCTTCGAATATGAAGGTTATTGACTCAAAGACCAATGAGCTTTACTTTAAATATATGGAAGATAATGCTCAATTCACTAATAAAGCAAATGCTATTCAAGGCAAGAAAGCTGAACTAGGTGACCAAGAATATAATAAAAGAATGAAAGAGATTCGTTTACAAAGCGATACACTTAAGGAAAACTTCATTAAAAATAATCCTGACCACCTTCTTTCTAAGGTTCTTCAAGCAACAAAAGATATTATCTTGCCTACACCTAAGAATGTATATAATATTGATGGCTCCTTAGATTCTAATTCTATGAAGTTAGAAACCTATAACTATTATCTTAGTCACTATTTCGACAATATGGATTTAAAATGTGATGGACTATTACGCACACCTGCATCTGTTTTTTATACATATTATAATAACTATTGGGATGAGGCAATGAAATTTCAAACAAGAGATAGTATATTTAGTTATGCATGCTATTGGATTGAGAAGTCAAGGGGTTCAAAACTTATGTTTAAATTCTTAGTCCATGATATAACAGAACGTTACCTAAAGAGCAAGGTCTTGGGATATGATGAGGTATATATTAAGATGATAAAGAAATACTATGCCTCTGGAGACGCAACTTGGATGAGCCCTACTGATTTAGACAGAGAGGTTGCCAGAGCAAATAAATGGGAGAATTTAATGATTGGAAAAACTCTCCCTGACCTATACTGCCCTGACACTAATAATGTAATTCATAATATTTACGGATTAAATACAAAGTATAAGTTATTGATATTTTGGTCTTACGATTGTGGACATTGTGCCACTGAGCTACCTAAATTCTTTGAGTTCTACAAGAAATATAAAGATGTTTACAATTTAGAGGTTATGGCTTTTAATTCTGGTAACGACTTAAATGAATGGAAGTCTTCATTTATTAAGAAAGGTCTAACTTGGTTAAATGTAAATGGTTTGGTTTCAAATTATGACTGGCATGATTATTTAGATATAGAGACTACTCCTTTTGTATTACTTTTGGATAAGGACAATAAGATTATTGCAAAGAAAATCAATGGTGACAATATTGAAAACTTTATAAAATACTATGATGAAGGAAAGCTTAAATTCTAAATTTATTCTCGTTAGTCTTGCCCTAATACTCTTCTCTTTATTATCATACTCTCAAAACGATTATAATATCAAGTTCAAAATACATGATATTGAGGATAGTATTGTTTATGTCAAAACAGTTTATGGTAAGGAAACAATTATCCTTGACACTTTAGAGCTAAACAAAGATGGGTTCTTTTATTTCGACAAGAAAGGTCTTCATCAAGGTCTTGCAGTTGTTTGTCTTAAACATCAAGATTTATTTACCTTTCTATTAGATAAGAATAAGAATTTCGAGATAGAGATTTCTGCCTCAGGAGAAAACACAGTTAAGGGATGCGATCAAAACGATCTTTATTTGGAATATCAGAAAGAAAACTCATCGTTTCGTCTTCTTGAAAATCAAATTAAACAAGAACTAAAAACAAACAAACAGGCAAATAAAGATAGCCTGATTGCTGTATATAATACTCAAAGAAATCATTTTGCTGTTTTTCAACAAAACTTCTACTCAACATATCCTAACCACATGATGAGTATTATTGTCAAAGCTCTTGAAGACCCAAAAATGCCCTCTAAGTTTTATATAGGAAAGGACTTTGATACAACAAAGACTGCTGAATTTGCCTATTATTTCCGTAAGCATTACTGGGAAAATTTCCGCTTCGATGATAATAGAATTTTAGCTACTCCTTATTTCTTTACTAAGCTAAAAAAATATATTGACGAAATAACTATTCAAGACCCCGACTCAATGATTGGTTCTTTAAAGGATTTTGTTGTTCTTGCAAATAGTAAGTCTGGACAAGAGTATTCGAAATATGCTATGGATTATTATCTGAAAGTTTATAGCAAGATGCCTTTCTCTACTCATGAGAAATGTTTTGTAAATATTGTAGATAATATAATTAGTGAGCAAAATACTCCATGGCTTCTTCCTTCCGAGATTCAAGAGCTAAGAATACAAGCCGATAAGGTAAGGACTATATTACCTGGTAATCAAATAAAAAATATTACTGAGAAAACCTTAGACAAAAAGTCTTTATCCTTATACGATATAAAGAATAAGTATACTATTCTTTATTTTTGGAGTGCTGGCTGCGAGTCTTGCAAGAAAGAACTTGAGCTTTTGGAAAAATTCTACAATGAGTATAAACTTATCTATGATGTCGAAATATTTAGCGTCGATTTAGATTTAAATATCAAAGAATCTATTAACTTTGCAAAGACTCATCCTTTCAATTGGATTGTTACAAAAACAACAGCCGAAGATATTATGGAGAAATATGGCTTAGATGTTGCTCTTACTCCTGACCTTTATGTTTTGGATAGCAATAAGAAAATTCTTCATCATGCTGCTCAATATCAATCGGTGATTAACTTTATCAAACGCAACGAGATTATCAATAAGAGTAAAAATAACTAATATATAACAAATAATATGTCTTTAATAAAATCTATATCAGGCTTTAGAGGAACAATTGGTGGAAAAGAAGGAGATAATCTAACTCCTATTGATGTGGTGAAGTTTACCTCTGCTTTTTCTCAATTTATAAAAGAATCTTCTAAAAAAGAAAAACTAAAAATTGTAGTTGGACGTGACGCAAGAATATCTGGAGAGATGGTTTCTAACCTTGTTGTTGGAACTCTAATGGGTATGGGTGTTGATGTAATTGACACTGGTCTTTCTACTACTCCTACTGTTGAGGTTGCCGTAACGGAACTTAAGGCTGATGGAGGTATTATCCTTACAGCCTCTCATAATCCTGCGCAATGGAATGCTCTAAAACTTTTAAATGGTAAGGGAGAGTTTATAAATGCAGAAGAAGGCAAAAGAGTGTTAGAGCTTGCTGCAAATCCTGTATTTAATTTCTCAGAGGTTATGAAGCTAGGTAAATGCATAAAAGATGACACTACAATAGACTTGCATATTCAAAAGGTTCTTGATATTCCTCTTGTTGACACTCAGGCTATAAAGAATGCTAATTTCAAGGTTGCCTTTGATGCTGTAAACTCAACTGGTGGTATAGTTCTTCCAAAACTTCTTAAGGCTTTGGGGGTAAATGAAATTGTTGAGCTTTATGCTGAGCCTACTGGAGTCTTTGCTCATAATCCTGAACCTCTTCCTGAAAATATTACTGAGATTTGTAATGTTGTTGTTAAGAATAAATGCGATGTTGGTTTTATTGTTGACCCTGATGTTGACCGTCTTGCACTTGTTTGCGAAAATGGCGATCCTTTTGGAGAAGAATATACTCTTGTGGCTGTAGCCGATTACATCCTTTCTCAAACTCCAGGTAATACCGTTTCAAATATGTCTTCTACTCGCGCTCTAAGAGATATTACAGAAAAGTATAATCAAAAATATAATGCCTCTGCTGTTGGAGAGGTGAATGTTGTTGAGATGATGAAGGCAACAAATGCTATAATTGGTGGAGAAGGTAATGGAGGAATTATTTATCCTGAGCTTCATTATGGTCGTGATGCCCTTGTTGGAATTGCATTATTCTTAACCCTACTTGCTAAAAAGAAGATGACTTGTTCAGAACTTAGATATTCATATCCTGAATATATTATCTCGAAGAATAAAATGGAGCTTACTCCCGATATTAATGTAGATAAAATACTTGAGCGTATGGCAGAAAAATACTCAAGCTATGATGTATCAACAATCGACGGAGTTAAGATAAACTTCGACAAGGAATGGGTACACCTAAGAAAGAGCAACACAGAACCAATTATCCGTATTTACTCCGAAAGCGATAATATCACCAAGGCAGATCATCTAGCTAATACAATAATTGCAGATATTACAGCCTTTATCCGTCAGGATATGAAATAAAACAAAGTATAATATAATATACTCTGAGAGACGTGATTAATCACGTCTTTTTTTATTTGCAACCACAACTATTAATTTTAAGAAATAGAAATAAGGGTTTACCCCGAAAAAACCTTGTTTTCTTGCCTTGGAATCAAATTCTACAAAAATAGAATTTGATTCTATTTTTGTAGAATAAGGTTCTATCTTAATATAATCGCTATATCTCTGAAAATAAACGCCATTTCCACAAAATCATATCAGACAAAAAGACAAAAAGACTTCGTTTCTAAAGAAAGATACGCCGATTTTTTTCTAAAAATCCAAATTTCCACACAAACACTCAAAATTCCAGATATTTTATCTGAAATTTCCAGAATTAATTACTAATAATTAACAAACCTTTCTTTAAACTCCAATTACTCCCTTCGAATACTCAAACCACAAAGCCCAATCTCATTAAAAGTAATTAATACCAAAACCTGCATAATGTTAACAAAACACCCTAAAAGTACGATTTTTGTTAAAAAACAAAAAGAGACTATCTAAACAATTAATAGATAGTCTCTAATACACCAAAAAAATGATTATTTATCTTATGTTTTAGTCTTGATTTACTAAAGTTTTGAAGTGTTTACCTCTTTCTTCGAAGTTTTTAAAATTGTCATAGCTTGGAGCTGCTGGTGATAATAGACATTTCTTGCCTTTACCTGTGTTTGCCTTGCACCAAGATACAATCTCTTGATAACTATCGGTGGTGATGGAATTAATATTATAGTTCTTTTCTTTTTCAAGTATTGATTTTATTCTTTTGCCTGCCGCTCCTACATAAGCAATATTCTTTATTGACTTTACTTCCAATAGTTCAAGCAGCGGGTTATAGTCTATTCCCCTATCCATTCCTCCCAAGATAAGAGTCTCAACATTCTCAAGAGATTTAATTGCTGCAAGTGCAGATTGAGGAATTGTAGAAATTGAATCATTATAATATTCTACTCCATTTATTTCTGCAACAAATTCTAAACGATGTTCCAATCCTTTAAATTCTAATACTTTTTTTAACCCCTCTGGAGAATTTAAAGAACAAAGTCTGGCTACCTCATAGGCAACCATAATATTAAACTTATTATGCTCCCCTTTTAAGTATTTTGGCTCGTCAAAACTATAATTTTTTACATTTAATGGGATTAAATTAGCTTCTGAATTAATCTCCTCAATCCATTTGTTTATCAACTTATCTTCTTCATTGTAAATAAAGAAGCCTTCATATTTATCTAAATGTCTTAATAGGTTCATCTTCGCAGACTGATATTCTTCGAAACTTGCAAAGTGATCTAAATGTTCTTCGTATAGATTAAGCACAACAGAAATATCTGGAGAATGATTAATATATTGAAGCTGATGAGCAGAGAGCTCAAGCACAATTATTGTTTCTGGGGTAATCTTATCAATAAGATCAAACATTGGCACACCAATATTCCCAGCAAAGAGAACATCATCATACTTTGCTTTAAGCATCTCATATACAAGAGTAGAGGTTGTTGACTTTCCCTTTGTTCCTGTTATTCCAATGCATTGGTGTCCAAAATGCTTTAAGAAGAGTTTTGTTTGTGAGCTAATTAGTTTTTCATCATAAGGTCTTTCCATTTTCTTTAATGAAACACCTGGAGTCTTTATTACTAAATCATATTTATAAAGTTCGTTTTGAGAATACTTTGAATCATCTCCAACATGACACTCTAATAAATCATCAAGCAAATCATACATTATCTCAGGAATATCTCTTAGTGTAGTGTTTGCATCTTGAATACCAAGCTTTTTTGTTGGGAAAAGTTCTCTAAGAAAATGATAGGTTGACTCACCCTCTCTTCCATAACCAAAGATAACTATATTTCTATCTATAAGCTCTCTTGCTATCTCTGCCTTCTTGAACATAATATATGGGTTGGATAAAATATCCAAAAACTCTGAAGTGAGGTTATGTTCTTTTTCTATATTAATTAAAGATTTTTCGATTCGATAATCTTGATACTCTTCAAATTCATTCTCCTCTAACCAATAACTCATTAGGGCAAACTCCTTACTCTGAGGATATCTTTTAGATAATAAAAATAAGGCCGCATTTACCTCTTCAATAGTTCCAACGCATTCAAAAGGTTTTACCTTGGCAACTCCTGTTAACTCGTCAAGATAGTGTTTCATACTCTCTTTGTTGAGTAGATTCTCTCCAAATATTCTTTCAAGCTTCGATGGTTCCATAAAAGGAGAAAGAATAATGTAAGCAAAAAGACATTTTGGACAATTGCAACACCAAATATCAGTCTTTGAGCCTGCGTTGCAAGAACGAAATACATCATGGTATTGTGTTAGTTGAGAAAATTGTTGTGCAATCTGAAGTTCTGAAAGAGGACGAAGAAAACTAAAATAATTCATCCTATTACTTATATTATCCAAAACATATTCTCTAAAATCATTCTCAAACTCAAGACTCTTAGAATACTGATGATTGATATTCTCTCCCATAACAGTCGACTCGTTTGCTGAAAACTCATTACTTAGTGCAATATGTCGAGAACCAGTCAATGCACTTACAAAAAGAGTAACAAAGGCTAACATTGCTGAAAAAGGAGTATGCCCATTCAAATATCCTTTTGAGTTAAGCTCCAAAAGATGAGGGTCTATTGTTCTATTTATCGTTAAATAATGATCTTTTTTTATCTGAGCAGCTTCCATACAATTAGTAGTTGCTCCACGAGGATTTATTATCATTGGGATGACTTCAAAACAATTATTCCTTAGAAGTTCAAGGGTTACGACGGAATCCTTTCCCCCTCCAATAGGAACAATTACTGCCTCATTATCTAATTTAAATTTTGGTTTTTCAAACTTTTTCCCACAAGAGACAATAGTCATAAACTCATCAATATTTGTCTTTATTGAGTTGAGATAAAAATATTCCCCCAATCCATTAAAGTATAATTTCTTCCAAAATTCAATCTGCCTATCTTCTAAATGTCCTGTCTCAATAATTACAACTGGAGATGCAAAAGCCTTCCAATAACTCAAAAGTTCAACCATACCTATATTGAACACAAGTATAGCCAAATCATCTGGAGATAGATTTTCTACCTCAAATAAACCACTTACAGGGAAGGATAATTTTGGTTTAAATACATGTTCTGCACATTCGAATTCAAACTCCAACTCTATCTGAGAATTAGTTTTATTGTAATCAAAAATAAAGTTCTTGTATCTAAATGTTGGATACTTCTCTCTTAGTTCAATAAACTTGTCCTGATGGTTTGTTTTTTTCATAAAATTGTTGAGTATATTTAGAGCAAAAATATAAAAATTTGATTTATTTTCCTCATATAACGTAGAAATATACGCTTTAATACCTAAGCTTTTAATTTTTATCCTTATTTTTGTGGATTAAATAACATAATTATGGAGTCTTCAAATAAAAAAAAATCAGCTATTGCAAGCTCTATACTAAGAGCCTTTGCTAGTTCGCCTTTTGAGTCCTTAAATTACAAACAAGTTGCCTCTCGTATTGGATATAATGATAGAGCCTCAAGGGAGATGGTAATGAACCATGTATTAAAAATGGCAGAAGAAGGTACTTTGATTGAAGATGAGAAGGGTAAGTATAAACTTAATTCAAAGTTTATTAGCGATGATATACTACCAAATAATTATATTATTGGCACGGTTGATATGAAGCAAACAGGAAAAGCTTATGTTATTCCTGATAATGGCACCGAAGATATTTTTATTTCACAGAACAATACTAATCACGCACTAAATAACGACAAGGTAAAGGTTTATCTATTCCCTCAAAGAAAGGACAGAAAACGTGAAGGGCAGATAACTGAGATAATAGAGAGGAAGAAAACTTCGTTTGTAGGAACAATACAAAAATCCCAGAAATTTGCTTTCTTTGTCCCTGATAGTTCCTCAATGCCTGTTGATTTATTTATTGCCCTTGAGGATTTAAACGGAGCAAAAGATGGACAAAAGGTTTTAGCAGAAATTTCTCAATGGCCAGAAAGAGCGAATAACCCATTCGGAAGAGTAATTAAGGTTCTTGGAGAACCCGGGGATAATGATGTTGAGATGCAATCCATTTTAGCAGAATTCGATTTCCCACTATTCTTTCCTGATGGTGTAGAAAAAGAGGCCGAGAATATCCCTTTCGAAATTCCACAAGAGGAAATCAAGAAAAGAAAAGATTACAGAAAGATTCTAACCTATACTATTGACCCAGAAGACGCAAAAGACTTCGACGATGCTATTTCTTTTAGAATACTAGACAACGGCAACTTAGAGGTTGGTGTTCATATTGCCGACGTATCCCATTATGTTCGTCCTGGAAGTTTGATTGACGAGGAAGCATATAAGAGGGGGACATCTGTATATCTAGTTGACAGAACTATACCTATGCTTCCAGAGAAACTATCCAATGGGGTGTGTTCACTAAGACCTAATGAAGACAGCCTCACCTTCTCTGCTATCTTCGAGATGAATCAGGATGCAGAGATTATAAGTGAGTGGTTTGGTCGTACAGTAATACACTCAGATAAACGTTTCTCTTATGAAGATGCGCAAAAGATAATAGAAGAAGAGCATGGCGAATTATCGGAATATATACTTCCAGTTCACAGACTAGCAACAATACTTAGGAAGAAAAGATTTAAGACTGGAGCCATAAACTTCGAGTCTCAAGAGGTAAAATTCCGTCTTGATGAGAACTCCAAGCCTATAGGTATCTATATCAAGGAGTCTAAAGAAGCAAACTGGCTTATTGAAGAGTTCATGCTGCTTGCTAACAAGCACGTTGCCGAGAGAATTGGCAAGGCAAAGAAGGATAATAAGGAGGCAAAGACCTTTGTATATCGTGTCCACGACGAGCCAAACCCTGACAAGCTTACGGTTTTCACAGAATTCGTCTCAAAGATGGGATACCAAGTCAATACGCAGAACAGATCAACCTTGGCAAAGAGCTTAAACAACCTCTTTAAAGACATCACTGGCAAGGGCGAAGAGAATATGATTTCCACAATTGCCATTAGAACAATGTCAAAAGCTTATTATTCAACAGATAATATTGGTCACTACGGGCTGGCATTTCCTTATTACACACATTTCACCTCACCAATACGTCGTTATCCCGACCTAATGGTACATCGTTTACTTGAAAAATACCTCGATAACAAGCCATCCGTGAGCAAGGAGGTCTACGAAGAGAAGTGCGAGAAGTGCTCAATAATGGAGAAGAAAGCCGCTGACGCAGAACGTTTATCAGTTAAATACAAGCAAGCGGAGTTCTTATCAGACAAGATTGGTTTCGTCTTCGCAGGCGTAATATCAGGAGTCAGCAAGTGGGGACTTTATGTTTTGATTGACGAGAACAAGTGCGAGGGCTTGATACCGATAAGAACGATGACCGATGACTTCTATTATATCGACGAGGATAACTATCAGGTGGTTGGTCGTCACTCTAACAAGACCTACCGACTTGGTGATCCGATAAAGATAAAGGTGGAAAGAGTCGACCTAATGAAGAAACAAATGGACTTTTCGTTGGTTGACGATGGAGAAATACTAGCTCCTAAGCGAGATTTCTCGCCTGAAAAGATAGAGGAAGGCTCGCAAAGAGACCGCGGCACAAGGCAATCGAAGTCTTATAAGCCGAAAAACGGAGCATCAAGTTCAGGAAAACGAGCATCGGGAGCAAGTAAAGGAACATCGGGAGCAAGAAAACAAACCACAACAAAGAAGAAAAGAAGATAAAATAAAGAAGATAACTATGAAGATTTTACTCTTAGGTAGCGGCGCTAGAGAGAACGCTATAGCAAGATCAATAAGCCAAAGCAAACAGTTAACCAAGTTATTCATCTCACCGGGCAATCCAGGAACATCCATTTACGGCAAGAACGTAGACTTGGGATCAGAATTTCCAAGTATAAAGACCTTCGTAATAGAGAACGATATTCAGATGGTTGTCGTTGGCAACGAGCAGCCCTTGGTTGACGGTCTCTGGAACTACTTCAAGGACGAAGAAACCCTGCGCCATGTCTTGGTCGTTGGACCAAGCAGAGAAGGTGCGCGACTTGAGGGGAGCAAGGATTTCGCCAAAGATTTCATGATTAACAACAATATCCCAACAGCTCGTTATAAGACGTTCTTCAAGGAAACACTATCCGAAGGCAAAGACTTCTTACGCTCATTATCTCCTCCCTATGTCCTAAAGGCCGACGGACTAGCCGCAGGCAAGGGAGTAGTAATCCCAGAGACCTTAGAAGAAGCCTTCGCTGAGCTCGAGGACATGCTTGAGGGTGAGAAGTTCGGCTCTGCTTCTGCGAAGGTTGTCATTGAGGAGTTCTTGACTGGTATTGAGTGCTCGGTCTTTGTGCTTACCGACGGCGTAAACTATAAGATTCTTCCCGTTGCCAAGGACTATAAACGCATCGGCGAGGGTGACACTGGCTTAAACACAGGCGGAATGGGCTCCATCTCACCCGTGCCATTTGCTGACGAGGACTTTATGACCAAGGTAGAGGAAAGGATAGTGAAGCCAACAATAACTGGTCTTCAAAAGGCTGGCATCGAATATCAAGGCTTCGTGTTTATTGGTCTGATGAACGTAGGGGGAGAACCTTATGTTATAGAGTATAACGTCAGAATGGGAGACCCAGAGACCGAGACAGTGTTCCCAAGGATCAAATCAGACATCGTTGAAGCCTTCGTTAGCTTAGGTTCGAGAAGCCTTGACAAGGTTACGCTAGAGATAGACCCACGCTTTGCAACCTGCGTAATGATGGTCGCTGGTGGCTACCCTGAGGCTTACGACAAAGGCAACAGGATTGAGGGTCTAGAGAACACCTCCGACTGCCTTATCTTCCATGCTGGTACAAAGGTAAACGATAGCGGTGACCTCGTTACCAATGGCGGAAGAGTTCTTGCCGTGACTTGTTTTTCCTGGTCAATGGAGGATGCTCTTCAGATGTGCTACTCCAATGTAGAGAAGATCTCCTTCCAAGGAAGCTATTATCGCAGGGATATAGGCAAGGATTTGATGTAAGAAGTTGAGATAAACAGGCACAATAAAGACATTACAATGAAACAATATTTAGATCTATTAGATGCCGTGATGAGCTCTGGAAACACAAAGATGGACAGAACAGGCACCGGCACCAAGAGTTTGTTCGGTTATCAGATGAGGTTTGACCTTAGCAAAGGCTTCCCCATGGTTACTACCAAGAAGCTCCACATCCGTTCAATTGTTCACGAGCTCCTGTGGTTTCTTAAAGGAAGCACGAACATCTCGTATCTAAAGGACAATGACGTCTCCATTTGGGACGAATGGGCTGATGAGCAGGGCGAATTAGGACCTATCTATGGCAAGCAATGGCGTGCTTGGGAGACGGCAAGCGGAAAACCAGTCGACCAGATCTCGAAATTAATCCACGATATTAAGACTAACCCAGACTCCAGACGTCTTCTCGTGAGCGCGTGGAACGTTGGCGAGATTGAGAAAATGGCGTTACCACCCTGTCATATCCTCTTCCAGTTCTATGTTTGCGAGGGGAAACTATCCTGCCAACTTTATCAACGCAGTGCCGACATCTTCTTAGGAGTGCCATTCAACATAGCATCGTACGCCCTCCTCACAGAAATGATAGCCCAAGTCTGCGACCTCAAGGCTGGCGACTTCATCCACACCCTTGGCGATGCACATATCTACTCCAACCACTTTGATCAGGCGGCGCTGCAACTTAGTCGCCAGCCTATGGAATTGCCATCACTAAGGCTCAATCCCGAGATAAAGAACATCCTTGACTTCAAGTTCGAGGACATAGACATCGTTAATTACCAATCGCACCCGCATATTAAAGCGCAGGTAGCAGTATAACACAAGCTTATGTTAAACATAATAGTAGCCATTGACGAGAACAATGCAATCGGTAATGAGAATAAATTACCATGGCATCTTAGTGAAGACCTTAAGTTCTTCAAGAGAACAACAACTGCAATGGCAGTAGTGATGGGGCGCAAGACATGGCAGAGCCTGCCAATCAAGCCATTGCCTAATAGAATCAACATCGTTATGACACGAAATCCTGATTATAATCTAAATGGCGTGGTAACAATGAACTCTGTTTCTGAGGTTGTCGACTTCGCATCAAGTGGAAACCAAACCTTTGTAATCGGAGGAGCAGAGGTGTACAAGACATTCCTGCCACTGGCGGACAAACTATATGTCACAAAGGTCTACAAATCGTACCCAGCCGACGCATATTTTCCAGCTATTGACCCAGAAATCTGGCTCTTGGAAGAAGAAAGCGAGCTTCATTATGACGAGAAGGAAGATGTTAACTTCAAGTTTTTAGTCTACAAAAGAAGAAAATAGACTATATTTTTCAGATAAACAAAGAACGAAGAACAAATAAACAAAAAACGAATATGAAGAAAACATACAATATTAAATTGATAATCTCAGTATTATTTTTAGTTCTCTATGGCTGGCAATCAGGTTACTGCCAACTAATAAATGGTCTTGAGGGTGATGGGACGAGCTCATCGCCAGTACTTATCAAATCCACAGCCGAACTAAAGACATTATCGGACTATGTTAATGCCCAGCACACAATCCAAGTAAGGCAAAAATACTTCAAGCTAACCAACGATTTAGACTTCACTAACGACTCCCTTGCCTACGATTTAGACCAAGACGGCATCAAGGAATCAAATTTCAAACCAATAGGGACCTACGATAACACAGGTAATTCCCTCTTTAGCGGACACTTCGATGGAGATAATCACACCATAAAGGGGCTGAAAATAAACAGTATTGACTTCGTTGGACTCTTTGGCGCAGTCACCGGCACATCACTAACAAACCGTACCAAGATACAAAACATCAAGATAATAGACTCAGAGTTCTCAGGAAACAACCTTATTGGAGGCATCTGTGGCTACCATCAATACAATACTGTGAGCAATTGTGCCGTTAACGCCCTCTTCACATCCTATGGCTCTGGCTGCATAGTAGGTGGACTAGTTGGTTATTCTTATGGCAACATCATCGAGGGCTCAAGAGTGAGGTCTATATTCAAGAACACAGCCCCAGCGGCAAGCCTAGGAGGAGTAATTGGAGCCGCAGGCAAAGATGGTAATATCACAACCACATACTCAAGATCGGAATTTCAATCCTCAGAGGACTCATGTTATATCGGCGGAATCGCAGGATCTTCGCATACTCCCTTCATAAACTGCTACTCTGTCTCCATCTTCAAGAACATGAATTTCAACATGGGGGTCATCGGCGGCTTTATCGGAGGACAAGTATCAGGTTGCAACATCAAGAACTCCTACTGCTACACCACCGTAACGACAGAATCAGCAAAAGTTATCAACGTGGGCGGATTCGTAGGACAAAAAGTTTCGGGTACGATAACCAACTGCTTCTACAACGATTCGAGCTCATTAAACAATAATAACCTAGCCACCCCGCTCAGTGAGCAAGATATGAAGCATGCAGACTTCGTTGCCCAACTCAATGGTCAAGACAGCATAAGCATTTGGAGCCAAGACCCAGACGGAAGAAACGATGGTTACCCTATATTAAGCTCACAAACAGTAGGTCTTAACAAGATTACAGCTAGCCATGATGTGATAATCAAGAACATCGACAAGAAAATCATAATCAGCGCACAAGAGATTCAAAGCATTAAGGTCATAGACATAAGCGGCAAACTCATCTACAACAACAATCTTAAGTCAAATGACTATAGTTTTGAGATAAATGCACCACAAGGAGTATATATTGTAAGTGTAAAAACCAGCAAAACGACAACCAATTCGAAGATAATCATCTATAATTAACCATAAAAACAAAGTCAAATTACCAAATAAACATGAGAGAATCATCAAATAAACAAATAAAGAAGAAGCTAAGAAACGCACTTATTTATCTGCATATCGACCTGTCGAAAAACCTTAAATACGATCGATTGACGAGATTAATAATGAAGAAGACCTTAAAAGAAAACTCCAATTGCATCGACATCGGAGCCCACAAAGGGGAAATCTTGGACGATATTCTCACCTTCAGTCCACAAGGACAGCATTATGCGTTTGAGCCAATCCCATACCTATATAATAATCTTAAGGCAAACTACTCCCCTAGAGTAAAAGTCTACCCATACGCACTTGCAGAGCGTGAAGGCGTAAGCACATTCCAAGTCGTAGAGAACGCACCAGCCTACTCAGGCATCAAACAAAGAAACTACGACGACATCAAAAAACCACGCATCAAAGAAATAACCGTAGCCACTAACACGCTAGATGGCACCATCGGCCAAGACGTCAAGATAGATTTCATCAAAATCGACATCGAAGGAGGAGAATACCACGCCCTATTAGGAGGAAAAGATATGCTAATAAAGAACAAACCAACCATAATCTTCGAATGTGGAAATGGCGCTAGCGAGCAATACGGCACTGATTATCACGGCATCTACGACTACCTAACAGAAGAAATTGGACTAAAGATCTACACCCTAAGCGCATTTATCAAGAAACAAAAGCCACTGAGCAAGGTAACATTCGCAGCCTTCTACATAACAGGAGACGAATACTACTTCGTGGCAAGCAAGTAATCTCCTCACTAGGCACAGTAATCAAGAAATAAAAATATAAAAATCAAGAAAATGAAACTGAAAATCAAGGCAAACGCCTATCTTAAAGGCTTAATCATAGTCTCGAAACCTCATCTATGGCTTGGCTGGGCAGAAAAACACGCTCGTTTCTTCGCAAACACAATCTCCCTATCGAGATGGGTAGATGCTCAAGACAAGGCAGTATTCAACGATTACTACACCTCTAAGCGCGATAACACCAAGCGTGAGCATCTTTACCAACACATCGTGGACAGTTATGAGCTTAACAAATCGCCGTTTCAATATCTAGAGTTCGGAGTATCAGAAGGTCACTCCTTTAGATGGTGGTTATCACACATCGATAACAAGGAGACTACCTTCCACGGCTTCGATACCTTCGAAGGTTTACCAGAGGACTGGGGCTTTTTCTCAAAGGGAGCCATGTCGAGTTCAATTCCTCAGGTCGAAGACACTAGGGCAACATTCTACAAAGGTCTCTTCCAAGACACCCTTTATCCCTTCATCAAGCGCGGCGATTTGAAGACAGAATGCAGGAAAGTCATCCACATGGACGCTGACATCTTCTCTGCGACCATTTTCACGCTAACCACGCTTGCTCCCTACATTAACAAGGGCGATATTATCCTCTTCGACGAATTTAACGTCCCAAACCACGAGTACTCAGCTTATAAAATATTCACCGAGAGCTTTTACGTAAAGCTGCGCACGATAGGATCAGTGAACAATTACTACCAAACGGCGTTCATTGTCGAGTAAAACAAGCACCGTAATCAAGTAAATAAATAGTAAAAATCTCATCTCTAGTTATAGGGATGAGATTTCTGTTTCTGGTAACGAGATTTTTGACTACCGAAAACGAGATAATCGACACCCGAAAACGAGATTTTCGGTAGTCGATTATCTCGTTATTTTTTTATGAAGATTTGACAATTAGATTTGGGGACGAGATTACTGGTTTTATTGATAAGATTATCCGGCTTGGTTTACTCTTCGTTAGAGCTCTTAATGAGACGAATAAAGTCTTTTAAGTTGAAGATTTTGAACAAAAGACTTGTAAATAAGATTACGAAGACGGCAATAATAACATTGATAATCCAGTTAAGGGCTCCGTTTTTCAGAAGATAAGTATTTGTTGATATGATTACCAAGAACAGTAATAAGTTTGAAATGTACGATTTCTTGATTGGTATGCCGAATATCTTGATTGCTATGGCTGCTTGCAAGGCTGCCGTCACTGTTTGTGCGATTAGCGAGGAGTAGGCAGCTCCTAATGCCTCATAGCGAGGAATTAAAATAAGGTTGATTCCGACGTTAAGAACCATTCCTAACGAGGCCACAAGGTTTAGTTTCTTTAGTGAACCGTTCGCCGTTAAGAGGGTACCAAAGATGTAGGTCATGGAAATAGGCACGAAGCAGAAGGCAAGAACCTTGTAGACCTCACCACTAGCCTCGATATGCTTATTATAGAGCGCGCTCATGAGGTCATCGCCGTAGAATAAGCTGATTAGTGCGAATGTTACCGAGGTTACAAGGAGTAGATGAAAAGATATTTTGATTATCGGGGTGACGTCCTTGTGCTGCTTAATCATACGAGCAAAGAGTGGTAATAAGATAACTGCGAACAGGTATGCGATCATATTGGCAGCGTCAACAAGTCTAAAGGCGCTGGCATAAACTGAAGCGTTCTCTGCGCCCTTATCACCGAGCATTCTTTCTATCATTACCGAGTCTGCTCTGTTGTAAAACGCCATAAGAAGAACAAGTAAAGCGTATGGGTAGCAGTCTTTAATGACCTTGAGGACGAAGGCCTTGTTCCATCTTAATCTGATAAACCCAGTGTGTTTAAGACATATCAAGAGAGCGATTATGGCAGTAATAAGATAGGCGATGACTTGAGCATAGACGAAGAACTCGATACGAAACTGAGTTTTTAAGATGCCCGACCATAGAAGAAGAGAGCAAAAGACCACCATAAGGAAGCGATCCATGACAGAGAGCACGCTATCGGTCTTGAACATCAGAAGACCAGAGATATTGGAGCGAAGATAAAGGGTTAGAGATGAGAGGAACTGAGCAAAGCAAAGCCATCCTAAGAGTTTGAGTTCAAATGCGGAGTATCCGGCAATGAGGGCAAAGGTGAATACTACCACGGTAAACAGCACTGCCAATGAGAACTTTATGGGCACAATTCTTGAAAAATACTTCCCGATAAGCTGAGGATGCTGCGCAATTATGCGGTTATTGTAATTGGTGATGCCGAAATCGAGGATTATATTAAAGAGAAACGTAAGGTTAAGAAGAGCAAAATAGATACCGTAATCTTGTGCCGGCAGCGCGTTTTGCACACCCCTGTCCACGCCGAGTATCCAAAAACTCTTGATAAAGACATTAAGAGAAAGTAGGAATATCAAGTTTGTGACGAACCGTCTCTTCATAAGAGTTATTTTTCTGATTATTATACCTTATTTACTGCAAAAATAGACATATTTACCTTAAGATTAAACTTTATTTCGTACTTTTGCTACAATTAAGAACTAATAAATAATATCGGCGATGAGAATAGCAGTCAACACGAGGTTATTATTACATAACAAACTTGAGGGCATTGGGTACTTTACCCTCAAAACCATGGAGAGAGTTGTCAAGAACAACCCTGAGCATGAGTTTATCTTCTTCTACGACAAGAAGCCCTACCACGAATTCCTCTTCGCTGAGAACGTTCAAGCCGTTACCATCCCCTTCCCAACTCGTCATCCTGTCTTGTGGTATGTTTATTTCAACCTGATTCTGCCATTATACCTAAAGAAATATAAGGTCGACGTATTCTTTTCACCTGATGGCTATATCCCGTTAAACTCACCAGTGCCCACGCTAAACACGTTTCACGACATCAATTACGAGCATAACCCAGACTATATAAAAGATTGGGGACACAGGAAATACCTTCTTCACTACTTCCCCATCTTTGCAAAGAAGTCTTCTCATCTGGTCACCGTCTCTGAGTACTCGAAGACCGACCTCATGGACTTCTACGACATCCCTGATTCTAAGATTGACGTGGTTCATAATGCCGCCAATGAGCTCTATTACGTGCTCTCTGAGCAGGAGAGTGAGATTGCCAAGCAGCAATTAACTCATGGCAAGGACTATTTCTACTATGTTGGAGCCGTGCACAAGAGAAAAAACCTAGTCAATCTCTTCAAGGCCTTCGACTTATTTAAAGATAAAACCGCCTCCGAGGTCAAGCTAGTGATTGTGGGGACAAGGAAAAACTGGCGTGGTGAGCTCGAAACGGTGTTCAATTCCCTCAAGCACAAGCGCGATATTATCTTCACTGGACGCCTTGAAGCCAAAAACATAAACAAAATAGCAAATGGAGCGCTTGCGTTAACCTTTGTATCACAGTTCGAAGGCTTCGGCATCCCAATCGTGGAAGCCTTCGCCGCTGGCTGCCCTGTCATTACCAGCAACACTACCTCGATGCCTGAGGTTGGAGGCGATGCCGCCATATACTGCGATCCCTTCTTGCCGCAGAGTATATCAGATGCTATGGAGATGATATTCTCATCACCAAGCCTTAGAGATGAGCTTAGAGAGAAGGGTTTTGAGCAAAACAAGAAGTTTAATTGGGATAAATCAGCACAATTATTATGGAATTCAATACAGAAAACTTACAATCACAGGTAGATTTCCTCTTTACCGCACTTGGTGAGCAGCCTAGCGTTACTACAGATAGCCGCAGCGTGCGCCAGGGTGACATCTTCTTTGCCTTAAGAGGAGAAAATTTCAATGGAAACATCTACGCAATGGATGCTCTTAATCAAGGCGCTGCATACGCAGTAGTTGATGATAAGAACTACGCACTTGATGAAAGGTGTCTCTTGGTGAAGGATTCACTCCTTGTTCTTCAGAAGCTGGCTAACCGTCATCGCAGGAGCTTCCCTGATCTTAAGGTCTTGGCAATCACAGGAACAAATGGTAAGACCACGACGAAGGAGTTATGCCACGCCGTTCTCTCGAAAAAGTACAACGTTATTGCCACCACGGGTAACCTTAATAACCATATCGGAGTGCCGTTAACTCTTCTTCGTATTACGAAGATGACAGAAATAGCCATAGTGGAGATGGGAGCAAACCATATTGGTGAGATTGCTGCGCTCTGTAAAATCGCGGAGCCGACTCATGGTTTGATTACCAATATTGGTAAAGCACATCTTGAGGGCTTTGGAACTCTTGAAGGCGTCTACAGAGCAAAGACCGAGCTCTTTTCATATCTTAATAAGAACATGAAGACCTGCATAATAAACCTCAATGATGACATGCTCAAGAACTATAATAAGACTATCGGCTACCAGAGAGTTGAATACTACACGCCGCCATCTGCTCACCATGACCACGCACAAGTTGATATATATGGAATCACCGTGAAATCACGACTCATAGGCTCATATAACGAGCAAAATATCATGGCCGCCATGACTGTGGGTAAGATCTTCAAGGTTAATAAAGAGACTGCCGCACATGCTATTGAGAACTATGAGCCTAGCAATCACCGTTCCCAAATCAAAAAAACAGATAACAATACCCTCATACTTGATTGTTACAACGCCAACCCTTCGTCAGTAGAGGTCGCTCTTAAGGACTTCATCGCTGGTAACGGGATTAACAAAGTCGTTTGCCTTGGCGCCATGCGTGAACTTGGCAAAAAGAGCTCTAAGGAGCACAAGAAGGTGATTGAGCTTCTCAAGACTGGCTCCTTCTATAAGATTATCCTCGTTGGAGAAGAGTTCAAGGAGTTTGACGACAAGACCATTAAGAACCTTTTATGGTTTGCAGACTCTCAGGGAGCAAAAGAATACATCCTCGAGAACCCGTTACGACACTCCACTGTCTTGATTAAGGGCTCTCGTAGCACGAAGATGGAGATTCTTGAAGATGCTTTATAAGGTCATTGGCTTGATGAGCGGGACCTCCTTAGACGGTCTCGACATCGCATACTGCCATTACCAAATCCAAAACAACAAGTGGTCGTACACAATAATCAAGGCAGAGACCCTGCCCTACTCAGAATCATGGGTCGAAAAGCTCGTTAGCGCAGAGAGTTCATCTTCTTACGAGCTGGCAAGAGCAGATAAAGAGTTCGGGGAGTTCTTGGCAGCAAGTGTCATTGACTTCATCGCTAGGCACAGTCTTGAGGTCGACATAATCTGTTCACACGGTCAAACCATCTTCCACAGGCCAGAAATAAACCTCACTACTCAGATTGGCGACATCAACGTCTTGGCCGCCAAGACTGGTATCCTCACCATTGGCGACTTCAGACGGCTAGACCTCGCCTTGGGAGGACAAGGTGCGCCGCTGGTACCAATTGGCGACAGACACCTATTTGGTCACTACGCCCAGTGCCTTAATCTCGGAGGCTTCTCGAACATATCATTTGAACGTGATAACGAGAGAATCGCCTACGATGTCTGCCCAGTCAATATCGTTCTCAACGCCCTTGCGCGCAGAGAAGGCATGCCCTATGACAAGGATGGAGAGATGGCGCGCAGTGGTGAGATTAACAAAGATTTATTATCTCGTCTCAACGACCTAGACTTCTACAAAATAAAACAGAAGAAGAGCTTAGGAAAGGAGTGGGTCTTGGAAAACGTGATGCCTTTACTTGATGAATATGATTTAAAGACCTCGTCACTGCTAGCCACCTTCTCAGAACACATAGCCGATCAGCTTGCTAAGAACATCAGTGGCGAAGTCCTCGTAACCGGAGGAGGAGCTTACAACAAGTTCCTAATCTCACGACTGCGCGCAAAGACCTCATCACAAGTTCATATTCCTGAGAAAACCATCATCGATTACAAGGAGGCCATGATTTTTGGCTTCTTGGGTGTGCTCCGTCTTCGCAACGAGGTCAACGCTCTTGCCTCCGTCACAGGTGCATCACGAGATAGCTGCACAGGTTTAATTGCTCTTGGGCAATAAAAAAAGAGAAGCTCAGTTCGGGACTCCTCTTTATCATAAATTGTTTTCTTGATTAACGCACTTCGTTTATGAAGTTAGCACCTACATTTACTAAGGCGTTGGTGGTGTTGGCGTTGGCTTTGGAGCGTGAGACTTGATTTCCACTTCATGGAATTCAAATTTCGCGTTCTTAAGCTGAGATTTCAGTTCCGGAGAAGGAAAGAAACGTATGTCGAAGCTCTCGATTGTGTCCGCCGTAACTTCTTCATAAGTATTTACTGCCTTCGCCTTTATCCTTGGATAAAAGCGTCCGAACTTCGCTAAATCAACTGGGCAGCCGTCGAGAGCTGACCACACGACTTGCTTCATCACAAGACTGAACATGTTATAGACGTCTCCTTCGTTGTAAGACGAGCTCGCCGCAACCCGTTCAGAAAGTTTATCAAGTGAGACGGTCTCACCGTAGATTATCTTGGCTAAGTATTTTTCACCTGGTGAGTAGCCCACCATTATCTGTTTCATGGTTTTCATGTATCGTACTCCCATAAACACCTCCTTTTTTAAGGTTAATGACTCTGTTTACTTTATTAATAAGAACTGATTTCTTTATTAAACAAACTAGGGATGAGATTGTTCAACTCTGTTTACTAAATAATCTTATCTGTTTACTAAATAATCTTAAACTGAAGACGCCATTTCCAGAGCTAGAAACGCCATTTCCAGAGCTGGAAATGGCGTCTTCAGACCTTGGAGATGGCGTCTTCAGAAACGGGTATCAGATTACGGTGTTTGGTTTAGAAATTATTTTGGTCGGGCAGCTCATCCTCAGGCTCTGTTTTTGGCTTGGGCATCTCCAGAAGACCTCGTTGCAAGAGGTCGTAGATCTTAGTCTTGCCTATGCCGAGCTTCTTGGCAACAAAGCGCACCTTATAATCGTACTTCTTAAGGAAGTGCTCAATGATGATTAGCTCGTAATCTTCTAGCGTTCTCTCGATGGCGAAGAAGTCTTCACGCTGAAAATCACTCTTGATATTGAGATTCTCAGCGTAGATGGTCTGAGTGTCGGTCATGACGATGGCTAGCTCAATCACAGCCTTGAGCTCTCGGACGTTGCCGGCGAAGGTGTAGCTCATAAGGGCGACTTTAGCACAGTCAGAGAGGTACTTAAGAGGCTTCTTGTTCTTCTTACAGAAGTCGTGGATGAAGCGCTCTGACATAAGGATGATGTCCTCACCCCTGTCTTTCAAAGGAGGGAGCTTGATGGAAAGGCCTAGGAGTCTGTAGTAGAGGTCTTCGCGGAAGTTGCCTTGCTCTACCTCCTTCTTTAGGTCTTTATGGGTTGCGGAGATGACTCTAACGTCGACCTTTATCGAGCCGAGGCCGCCTACTCTTGTGATTTCGCCCTCTTGGAGAACGCGTAAGAGCTTCGCCTGCATGCGGATATCCATGTCGCCAATCTCATCAAGGAAGAGTGTTCCTGAGCTCGCCTCTTCGAAGTATCCGATCTTCCGGCTTATTGCTCCCGTAAACGAACCTTTCTCATGTCCAAAGAAGGCGCTCTCGATGAGCTCCGTAGGGATGGCGGAGACGTTAACGGCAACCATTTTGTTGTTCCATCGGCGTGATTCATGGTGTATATATTTCGCCACGACCTCTTTACCAGTGCCGGTGTCGCCAAAAATGGTGACGTTGATGTCGCTATTGGACGCCTTGTTCATAAGATTGCGCACGAGGATCATCTCTGGGGAGGTGCAGACGAAGTCTTCGAGGATTTGTACCTCGGTGCTTGTCTTTTTGAGATGAGATATCTGGTTGGAGTAGCTTTGTCCGCGATGTATGACGCCGGCATGATTCCACAGGGTATCCAAGAGAACGTCGTCGTTTTTGACCACGTCGAGGATTTGTTCATCAGATAAATAGTCGCGGTAATCAGCCTCGTTGTCTTGCGAGACCACGTGCACAGTCTTGATGCCCTGGTAATTCTCCCTGAGCAGCTCAAGACAGTCCTCTGAGTCTAAGAACTTGAAGTCGTAGCATAAGATTATCGCATGCCATTCATCTCGTGGTTTAACTAAGAAGTCTTCGACTCCAGAAACAGAGATAGCCTCCCAGTCTGCGTTTAAGTTCAGATGGTAGGCTATTCTTTTGATCAGTGGCTCGTTGTCTGCCACCACTGCTATTCGTAGCTTGTTCATTGTCCCTTGTTATTTCCTTATTCGGGACAAAGTTAGCTAAATTTCTGTAATAAAATCTCTTTGTGCCTTTAAAAGATTTAGTGTTTGGAGCATTAAGTTCTTAGTCTCGTTCAGGATTGCGAGATAAAGGATGGCGTTTCTTGTGCTTTCTGCTTGTGATTTTATCCTCCTTACCTCGTTTTTTCTCGCCTCATTGAGTAGGAACAAGATCTCTTGTTGCTTTTCAATTACTCTTGGCACCATAGAGAAGTCATTACGATTTATGGCATCGAGATTCATCTCGAAGAATTCTGAGGTTGCGAAGTTTATTTTCTCAAGTTCTCCGACTTGGACATCAGATAAACCTTGGTGCTGGTTGTTGATATGCTCGAACGATGGCTTGGTGATAAAGGACAATGAGTGCGCAATCTCTCTTAGATAATCAATTACCTGAACATAGTAATGTCCTGTGTGTATTGTTTCTTCTGAAAATTGGTTCAAGGTAATGTAGACCTGCTGCTTGATCATCTTAGTATCGTCGGTAAATTTGTACATCCTCTCATCAAGAGACTTCAGTAATTTCCTGTCCTCGGTGTTAAGACCAATGATGGTTTGCGAGTAAATGTCCTTTATTGTTACGATTGCTTCCTTTATATTGCCTACACATTTCTCCATAATTGTCTCTTCCTTAACCTCTCCCTCAAAGACACAAGTCTTATTCTTCTTGACTCTTTTGTTATGTAATCTGTTCGAATGGAGTATTAATAAGACTGTCATCACTACCATTGCACCCATTCCCCAGAAACCACCAAGATAACAAACTCCAGCAATGATACCTGAGAGTACAAATGCTATGATTGCTGTGATAAACCATCCACCGATTACAGTTAAAACACCTGTTACTCGATATACTGCGGACTCTCTACCCCACGCCTTGTCGGAGAGAGATGTTCCCATTGCAACCATAAATGTGACGTATGTTGTGGAGAGTGGAAGCTTTAATGAGGTTGCTGAGGCAATAAGAATTGATGACATTACTAAATTTACTGATGCTCGGATAAGGTCAAAAGATGCCTGATTCTGCATACCAACAGCATAGGTTGATTTACGAAATCGTCTCTCTATAAAACTATTAACACTAGTAGGGAGGAAGGCAGAAATGTTATTTCCTAAGTTCCTTGTTGACCTAACTATACCTCTTGACATTTGTGTTGAACCAAACCTTTCAACTACTGCATTCTGATTAGCAAGACTGATTTCAGTCTCAGTAACCGTCTTAGCTTTCTTAGAAAACCATAGAGTTGCCGCCATTATCACCCCTGACCCTATCAATAGTAATGGAGATGTGTGAACTGCTCCCTTTAGACTGTTCATCATCATCGAAGCATCGCTTCCTGAATTTTTGAAAATATCATAAGAATCTAATCCAGCCACAGAAACTCCAATAAAGTTCACAAGATCGTTTCCTGCAAAAGCTAATGCTAAAGCAAAGGTCCCTATCAATACTACACCCTTAAGGATATTTATGCGAGTAAACATAATAATCAGTTGTAGAATCAATGTAATAACTACAAATGAAGAAAAAAGGATCAATCCAGTATTTGCATCAATATATGAGATCAATGTATCAGAAGAAAGAGTAGTCCCCTTTAGTCCCTTCATAATAATAAAATATATTATTGCAGTTATAGAGAACCCACCCCAAATTGCACCATAGTAACGATATGAATTCTTATAATTGAAAGAAAAAAGTAAACGTGCAAAGAACTGAACAATAGTACCCACAGAGAAAGCTATAGCGACAGAGATAAATATTGCAGAAATAATTGTAAGTACTTTCGCAGTATTAATATACTCACTAATAGCCGAAATATCTCCATCCTGCGATACTATCGAAAGTAAAGATACCACTACAGATGCTCCCAACAAGTCAAAAACCAAAGATACTGTAGTCGAAGTTGGCATCCCAAGAGTATTAAAAAAATCAATTAATAATACATCTGTTATCATTACGGCTAAGAAAATAACCATAACCTGTTCGAAAGTAAACATTGCAGGATTAAATATCCCACTACGAGCAACTTCCATCATCCCTGAAGAAAAAATTGCACCAATCATTATCCCTAATGAAGCAACAATCATTATTACAAATCGAGGAGCAGCCTTAGAGCCAATGGCTGAGTTTAAAAAGTTTACAGCATCATTACTAACACCAACTACTAGGTCAAATGCAGCCAAGGCTAGTAATACTAATACAATAATAAAATAAATGTCCATAGAAATATCTAATTAGTTAATAAATAAACTATCAATATTGAAAAACAATTTTTTGAGCGTGCAAAATTATCGACAAAAATCCCCATTCACATTAAGTAAACATTATTTGTACATTAATTTAATGTTAAGGCTAAAAAGCTTAATAAAATTAGAGAAGTAAGCGGTCTGAATTTATTTCTTTATTCACAAAGACAAATTCTATTACAATAATTGAAACCATTAAACAATAATAAAACAAATAACAGCATGCAAAAAATCCCTCCTACCGGCGAATAAAATAAAATCTAAGACAAACTAATCAGACCGCTAACAAGAGTAACTTCATATTTTAGAACAAAAACTAATATCAAATGTTTAATATTTAACAATCTTAGAGTTATAACTATCGCCCTTAGACATTATCCTAACTACATAAAGTCCATCTATAAAATTATTAATATTAATATCCAATTTAACAATTCCCCCTATAGGCTTAGTATTAATCCTCTTTATGACTTGTGCTTTAACATCTAAGACTAAAATTTCAATATCATCGAAAATATTATTTATACCAACAGATATTGATTGTGTTTCTTTGCTGTAATACACATTTGCTTCGAAGTTTCTTCCTCTTGGGGTTGTGATATAGCTCTGAAACCAATTAGCTGAGGAGTCAAACATAATACTATTAGAAATATTTTGAAGAAAATAACACTCTGCATTACTAACTCCCACAGGTAGATATTGAGTATTTATACTATCTTGGAAAAATGTTGAATAAAAAATACAGGAGTTTAGATAAGTCCCTTGAATAGAAGGATGAGAATTATCGCTTGAGTGTAAAACAATAGTTGAATCGGTTACAATAGATTTAATCCAAGCAGCTCCAACAGGGGCAACCCAAGAACCAAAATCTGTTGCCATCTTCAGATAATTATCATACAATCTTTGGCTCATGGATAAGAAAGTACAAAAAGGAGGATAATACGGACAATTTACAGCATCGCCATAACGATAACCCCAAGTCATATAGAATACAACCTTGCATTGAGGATTATAAGTCTTAGCTAAGCTATCAAGTTTTAAAGCATAAGGATAAACATCAGTCATAAACTGCATATCAGGGAAAGCCACCTCTTGACTCTGACCTTGTAATACAACAAAATCTAAATTCCCCTTCTGTAACTTTTCTAATAAATCAGAAGTATTAATATTATTCCAATGAGTAGAAAATTGAGCACCTCCAGCAGTATGAACATCATAATTTATTGTTTTACCCATAGAGGAAGAAACCTCTGAAACCATAAAAGGAAGATTATTAACATCTGTATAACTATTACCTATAAAAAGGACATTCTTTGTTTGTGAATTAACACAAAAAGACAAAACAAGTGAAAAAATAAGAGCAAAGCATTTAACTTTCATATAAAAACATTTATTTACTATTTAACAATCAATTTGTTATAAAGATTAAGATCTTCAATTTGTATCAAAACATTATAAATACCCTTTTCAAAACCTCTAACATCAATCTCCAATTTATTATCCGATTCATTAATATCAAATCTCTTCATCTCTCTTCCAAATATATCCAAAATGATAACCTTAGCACTTGACCAAGGTCCTTGAATTTCTAATATTGAAAAATCCTTTGCAGGGTTAGGATAAAGCTTTGTAGAAAGATTCCTTGTTATAAGATTATCCAATCCAACAAAACAACCATAATTTTTAAAATTGCTCCAATATTCAGCCCCTTGGTAAATGGTCAATGAATTACAAGGCACTTTAATTGGAGTTGTATCTGAAATCCCTGCAAATGTTGAGGATACAATTTGAGGTGGAGTTTCTGGATAAAGTTTTATCTCACTAAGACCAGTACAATATGAAAAGGCTTGATCGCCTATCTTAGTAACTAAAGCTGGAATAGTAATTGATGTCAGTCCTGGGCAATCATAGAAAGCCCCCATACTAATTTCCGTAATTGAATTAGGAATATTAATTGTGGTTAATCCATCGCAGTATGCAAAGGCAAAATCACCAATTGAACTAACCGAAGGAGGAATTGTAACGGAGGATAATTGATTGCACTGAAAAAAACTACTCCAATAAATATGACTAACAGAGTTTGGGATAATTACCGAACCTGTTTTTTGAGTAGTGCAAGCAATTAACGTATCCATAACTTTATTATATAGAATCCCATCCAATGAAGAATATTTTGGATTATTTGCATCAACATTGATTGCACTTAGATTTCCATAGCAAAAAGCCAAATCTTCAATATAATTTACATTACTTGTAACTAAGAAAGCCCCTTGCTTAGCACCTGGGCAGCAGATTAAAGTATCTCCCAACTTATTATACAAAACACCATTAATAGAAGAATAATTTGGATTATTAACATCCACATTTATATCTTGCATGAACCAACAACCATATAAAGCCGCGAAATCAATACGAGTAAGAGTAGATGGCACATAGAAATTTGTTAACCCGAAACAATACCTAAACGACCACTCACCAATGTAATTCACTGAACTTGGCAATGAAATAGATTTGATACTACTATTAGAAAAAGCACAACTACCAATACAATTTATGGAGTTAGGGATGAAGACAGAATCAATATAATTACATTCCCTAAAAGCATTTTCTCCTATCGATTTCACATCATAAGTTATAGTATTATAAATCACAGTTGAAGGAATAGAAATAGTACTATCATATTCATCGGAAAATTCCTGATAATCATTCCCTTTGTAAGTAATTTCAACTGAATACGGGATTACTGAAGATAATATATTATAATAGAGGGTATCGCCATCATTATTCATAGCCCAAAATTCTTGAGCCGCTACCCTACTCCCGATACCAAAGGATAAAAGAGCAATAAGAATTAATACAGATTTTTTCATAATAATTGAGATTATAATTTAATGACTAAAATAACTCCTTATAATTGCTCGAGGAAACTATTAAGAGTATAAATGTTCTTTTTCATTAGTTCTTGAATGCGAATAATTTGACTTTGGTCTATGTTTTTCGAATGAGATTGTTCTAATGATTCTATTATTTCTTTTATTTTATTGAAATCTTTACAAACATCAGGGGCTCTTTGTCCATAAATTTCACAAATTGAATCTATTTTCGAAATATTTTTATCTAAAGTTTCTTTATTGTCTTTTAGTTCCTTTAGTGTAGATGCGCCAGAAATTATTGCTAATATATTATTATAAAGGCTTATTACTTCGAAAATAGTTTTTTTATAAAGTATTTTGATGTTAGTATTTTTCATAATAACATGTTATTAAGTTTTTATATGCATATCACTTATTAAACAACAATTATTATATTAATTTGTTTGATTTTTCAATTAAATAAAAAAAAGACCATCCAATTATGAATGGTCATCATATATGATTAACATCTTACTACCTTGTTTGAAAACTTCCGATGATGTTATTTTCTAGATAATGGCCTAAGAAAAGGATTTGTTTATCGTAGTTAAGATACATAGTTTTAAATAGTGGCATCTTATTAATTTTTGTATTGTATACCTCATGCCAACGCCAAGAACCATCATTATATATTTGAACAAAGTTAACTTGTGTCCTTAGTTTATCACTATCATAGTTTCTTTTTGCAGAAAAACTATTACCATCATAGTTAGCTTGATGATCGTTAAACATTATATACATTCCATAACGATCTCTAGCAAGTTCATAGGAGTTGTATTGATCGCTTTCTCTATATGTTTTTTGACGTTTTGGAATATAGGAATTTCCTGTTATTAGACCTTTTTTATCAACATTGGTTATTATTAGATCTCTAAAATAGTTTGCATTTTCTCCTGTTTCAACTTCTCCTTGACGCTTTGGTGGGATAATCTTTGAGGCAAAACGTTGTTCACCAACCATTATACAATTCCCTCCAACCATTGGGTAAAGGTGGTCTACTTCTGCTATCATATCTGACGGATAAGGTAAGCCTTCTGCTATATCATCATCGGTTTCATATTCCTTAAATTCTAATGTTGACTCATTTTTCTTAAAACCTCTTCTGTGGTCATATATAAAAGAGAATGTCCCCGTTGCTAGATTTGGATATTCTGATGAGTTAGCATAGTAGCCTGCAACTAAATAATCTTCTTCGTGAGCAAAAGCACACTTGAAACTTGTTGCCCATGCCTTTGTCAATTGTTCGTCATGTGTTCTTTGTTCATATTCTGTAAGCCATATAAGGTGAACCTTGCCATCTGTATGTAGTTTTTTCTTTGCCATAGAGAAAGAATTAACTGCAATTAAAGCTCTTTTTCCATCATTACTTACAGCAATATCTTTAACCACATAACCATCATTTTTTATCTGTAGTTTATGTGATTTCTCCCACAAAAGACGCATCTTATCGTCATATATTTCAACATTTACTGACTTTCCAGAAGTGTCATTGGTGAAAAATCCAAAGGCTAGCTTTGATTTATTTTCCGAAAAAGAGAATAAGTATGGTTTTTGTCCTTCTACAGCAAAGTAGTTATATGATTTAAATTTCTCTGGTTTCTCTCCCACCAAACGCATATCTCTTGTGTGAAAGAATTGTGTATAAAGGTTAGCCTTACCTGTTATAATCTTTTGTCCTTGTTGTTTTTTCTTAGTTCCCTTAGTCTCCACTGGCCTATCTTCCGACACCCTACTCAAGATAAATCCTATCAACTCTCCACATCGCCAAGTGTGTTCAATCTTGAATGAATGATGACCAAAGTCCATTCTGTATATCTTTTCTACATTTTGGTTCCGGTCTATCTTAGCCATATAGTAGTTTAACTTAAACTCTCCATTTCCAGCATATTCACTTAACTGATACCACATATAATAGCCCTCACCATCCTCCATTACAATGTTAGCTTCGGTACATTGTTCTATAATATCGTAGAATCTCTCTCCCCATTTTGGTTCTATTTGTGCAAACGATGAAATGCTTAGTAAAAGAAATATAAGTATTGCAGAAAACTTTTTCATATATCTATTATTTTGTCTAAATTTGGGAGCAAATATACAAAAAAAATATAGTCAAATTAAACTTAATGATTTTTTAATGTCAAATATAGTATCTATTTAGCAAGTTAAATAGTATTTTTGCACTCAAATTATTGAATTTATGATTAGATTATTTAAAAACGTATTACTAATGGGACTTATTTTCTTAAGTTCCTCACTTATGGCTAAGGGGCCATCACATACATCCTCTACTAATGCACCTATTGGCAATAGTAATAGACCTTCCGCTACTATTAGAGGAATTGTTATTGATGAAAGTACAGGACAAGCTATTCCTTATGTTAACATTGCTATTATTAAAGCAACAAAAGATTCCACACTTGTCAATGGGATTACCACAGATAATGATGGACATTTTGTTCTAAAGCAATCATATGGTAAATATATAATAAGACTGTCATTCATTGGATATAAAAACTATATCACAAACCTAAATGTTGACAAAGACAATATTAATCTTGGCACAATAAAAATAAAACAAGCTGCCGAAACACTTCAAGGGGTAGAGATTACTGCCGAAAGAAGTATGGTGGAATATCAATTAGATAAGAGAGTAGTAAATGTAGATAAAAATCTTGTTAGTGCTGGAGGTTCTGCGTCAGATGTATTGGAAAGCGTTCCATCTGTTGCAGTCGATCAAGATGGGAATGTTTCTCTTAGAGGAAGCTCTAATGTAAAAATACTAGTCGATGGTCGTCCAAGTGAACTTTTAGGTAGCGACTTACCAACCATCTTAGCTCAAATACCGGCCTCTACAATAGAAAGTATTGAGATTATAACCAATCCTTCTGCAAAGTATAACCCAGAAGGCATGAGTGGAATTATCAATATTAAACTAAAGGAAAAGGGAAATAAAGGGTTTAATGGTAACGTAGCTCTTTCAGGTGGCTTTGGGTTAAATAAGGATAAGAATGATGATAACGTTCTAATGCCTCAGACAAGTTTCTCAATGGGATTAAACTATTCCACCAAGAAATATGCAATATTTGCCAATGGAGATTTAAGATACCATAAAGATGGGGGTTCTAGTTTTAGTGATAAATCATCTTATTTCCCAACCGACACCATAAATATTCTTCAAAATAGATACACTGAGGATTCTCGTATGGGTGGTGGATTTAAGATTGGTGGTGATTGGTATATAAATAATAAAAACACATTAACTCTTTCTTATAACCTTCGTAGGGGTGGCACTGCTCCAAATTTTCAAAACACAGAAGATTTGTTTAGCAAAGATGCAGAGGATTCATCCAACCCACTAAACAAAAATAACTATTATGGCTTAGAGCTAAGCACAAGAAGGATGTTTTTTCAAAATTTCGCCCTTAGCTATGAGAAGAAATTCGACCAAAAGGACAGATTGTTGACCTTAGATGCTAACTGGAACATAGGAACATTTTCAAGCAATAACACACAAACAAGAAGCTTTGATATTAATTCTGTGGAGAGCTATTACCTAAGAACAGAATCTAAGTCCGATAATGACAGGGCAGTTGTTACACTAAACTATACTCATCCTTTTACTAGTGATATTAAGCTTGAAACAGGTTACAACCTAAACTATGTTAATACCAATGCTAATTTCAATTACTATAATACTAGAGCCGACAACAAAGACGATTCCATGAGTTATACCTTCCATTACAAAGAGCAAGTTCATGCCGTTTATGCAACATTGGGGTATTCCTTAAATAAAAAACTATCCGCTCAACTTGGTCTTAGAGCCGAAGAAGTTATAAGAGAAGGTAATAAAGTTCAAAACAATGAAAAACTCACCTTCCCTAAGGATGAGGACACAAAGAATTATTTTAGTCTATACCCTACCTTACATATTTCATATAATATTACAGAAAGTCAATCCACGCAGATTTCATATTCAAGAAGAATTAGAAGACCAGACCCATGGGCACTTGCTCCATATATAGATATAAATAACCCTGCAAACATACGTTTTGGAAATCCAGACATACTTCCAGAATACACCGATGCTTTTGAAATCGGTTATAATAAGATTTTTGAGACAACAAGTATTTTTGCATCACTTTACTATCGCCAAACAAATAACGCAATAACAAATATAGACTTTCTTTGGAATCAAGCAAACGCAACAAAATATGGATTCGAATGGGTTTGGGCTGTAGCAGGAGTGGAATATTCCGATGGAATGAGAGTTGCAATGACATCCAAAAACCTAGCCAAAAGTTCCAACTATGGAGCAGAGCTAATATTAGACCAACAGATAACAAAATGGTGGAAGGTAAACCTAAGTGGTAACTTATTTGGAAACTATGCAGACGGTAGAGAATTTGGAGGAAAATTAGTTAAATCAATAAACTGGGATGCTAAATTAAACTCAACAATGACCTTACCAAAGAGCTGGGTAGTACAAATATCCGCACAATATAATCCAGAAAGACAAACCATTCAAGGTTATAGCACTCAGATGTATTGGGCAGACATAGCAATAAAGAAAGACATTCTAAACAAAAAAGGAAGTCTTAGTCTACGCTTTAGTGATGTGTTCAACACAAGACAAAGAACCACCTATACATTCACTGAGAATTACAAACAATACTCCACTCGTCAAAGAACATCACAAGTCTTAGTACTTTCATTCAACTACCGTTTTGGAGTAATGGATAGAGAGCTTATGAAACGCCAAAAGAAAGGTCAGCAAGAAAATTCAGTAATAGAAATAGGCGGCGAAGAATAAAAAAAAGTTTTTGTTATTTGATTAACAGTTAGGTGGATAAGTGGAGAAGGTGGGGTACTTCTATTACTTTATATATATAAAGATAAGAAGTAATCCACCAACACCACCACTCCTACCTTAATTTTGATTTACTTGAATTTTTAGGAGAGAAATATTTATTTTAAGTAGACATCTTTATATTTTTTCCTCCTTTATTTTCAAAGAAAGTAGCTTTATTTTTAAGTGATAAGGCCATTAATAGAAAAGAGCGCTGTTAATCTGCGCCCTTTTTCTAATAAATCCTAATTACTATCTTTTGATTACAAGCTTATGCGTTTTATTGTTATTACCATCGCTAAGCTGAATAAAATAAACGCCTGTGCTTAACCCTGATACATCGACTTGTGTCTTGTCTTGATTTATCGACTGTGTTATAACCCTTACTCCCATAACATTATATATCGAAAGTGTTTTATACTTATCATAATCCAATAAATCAATATTTACTTTGTCTTTGGCTGGGTTTGGATAGGTGGTAATTAAATTTTCATCTACAAACTCATCATCTTGCAAACCTACATAACAGTTGTATGCAAGAATACCGGTTAATGATGCTGTAAAATAGTGATTTTGTTCTCGGTGAAATAATCTCTGTATCTTTACTAAACCATTTGATAATGCATAGTAAAAATCTTCGATCAATTCTACTGAATCGGTTACTGTGGTCTCTCTTACTTGAATACAATTGTTATATTGTCCAACTGTTGCAGTTACACTTAGAACAGTATCATACATTGTTTCATCTCCAAAGGTAAAGGAACGAGAAAAGCCTAATGTCAGGTAACCATTTGGAATATATAAATGAGGTACTGGAAAAATATATGCATCGGATGCTAATCCTGTATTTTCCATATTAACTGCCACCATTAAAATATTACCAGTTGCATCTTTTCTTAACCAAAACTGTTGAAATATGCTTGTGTCATTTGGAGAATTATCCCCAATTTCATACGCTTCTTGAAGATATGCAATTTCTCCGTCGATTACATCGGTTTGTTTTATGGAATAAACACTTTTTCTTGCGCCATAAGTGTTATTCTCAGGTGTATAAAAACTGGTGTAATTACCAACACAAAGAGGGATATAATAATCAGAGCCAGTTTGTGAATGAGCACTAATAGTCATTGAGATTAATAATGCAAAAAGAATAATAATTTTTTTCATGACATTTTCGTCAGTGTTTAAGGTGCTGACTCCGCACTTTTGATAATATTATCTTTTGATTACAAGTTTATGCGTTTTATTGTTATTACCATCGCTAAGCTGAATAAAATAAACTCCTGTGCTTAACCCTGATACATCGACTTGTGTTTTGTCTTGATTTATCGACTGTGTTATAACCCTTCTTCCTAGTATATTATAGATATTAAGCGATTTGTATATTTTGTTATTTGTAATAACAATATTTACTTTGTCACTTGCTGGGTTTGGATAAATTGTATAGATTTCTTCACCTGTTCTAATAGGTGTTAGTGATGATGTTGATGAAGGGATAAAGGCTCCATATATATCACCATAGGTGAAATTGCTTGTATCCATTCTAAAGGTTACTACCAAGAATTTATTGTTTGTGAAGAAGTGTCCTGCAAATACAGGTATATCCCCATTTAGTGAGGTAAAAATAGTAAACATTGAATCTATTGGCACACCTTGGGTGTTGTAGTATCTACCTCTAATCACAGATTGAAGCGAAAAGGCATTGTCTGCCCATGTTACCAAATAGTTTGTTCCATCGAATGATGAGTAGCCAAAGCTTGGACTATAGGTTGAGTCTCTTAGACAAATTTTATTATCAACTACTGCCGAGGTTGAAACAAAGCGAGAATATAAATTCCATTCACCACCACCTGATACTTGTGCATGGTAGGTTACCATATAGTTTGTTCCGTCAAAGGCAATGGATAAAGGGTTATCGCTAGCTAAATTATCATCATCTATTAGAAAATTTTGCCCAACTAAGCTTCCTGTACTACTAATAAACTGACCATATATATCTTGTTCATAACCATAATGATTAATACCATGTGTCCACCATGCAACAAGATAATTTGTACCATCAAATGCTATTGCATTATCGCCTATTAGTTGTGTACTCAATTGTACTGGAGTACTTATTGTGCCTGAGGGGTTAATAGTTACTGCGTAGTTAATGTCGTTTTGTTTATAGATAACCATATATAAGCCATTATTATACTCTAAACATCCTCCTTTTGGACTACTTATTGTTGCATTTGCTGCTACCAAGAATCTACTCCCTATAAGTGTTCCACTTGTGCTTACAAACTGTCCATGAACTGAATCTATTATTGATTTGTCTGGATTAAATAGCTGTTTTGGTGAGCTCCATAATAATAAGTATTTTGTTCCATCGAAAGCAACAAGAGGGGCTCCGCCAATATATCCAACGGAAATCTTTGAACCTACTAAAGCTCCTGAGCTTGAGACAAATTGTGCTGTCACATTATTTACACTATCCTCAACAAAACCAAAAAGATAATTATAGCCATCAAAGGCTACGCCTCCTAATGTGGTTGCATTAGTTGTTGTGGTTACTGGAAATTCTTGTGCCCCACTTTTTAGTGGCAAGAATACAATACCCATAAAAAAGAAAGATAAAAATAATACTTTTGTTTTCATGACATTTTCGTCAGTGTTTAAGGTGCTGACTCCGCACTTTAGAAGTAAACACTAGACATTCTTATTTGTTTAGAAAAAACGTCTAAATTTATTGATAATCAGGAATATCTTCTAATAAAACAAAACTATTTGAACTAATATCCTTAGCTAGACAATATGTTTGCTGAGAATTGGTGAGAATAAAATATTTTGCACCTATTGAAAGGTTATATCTTGAGATTTGGTCTAACACTTCTTGTGTTATCTTAATGCTTGGTGCCTTACACTCTACAAGTAGCCAAGGTTTAAACTGCCTATCATAGACAAGGATATCGTATCTTTTAGTTAGATTTCCTACCTTTATTTGCCCCTCTACTGAAATTAGAGATGCAGGGTAGCTCTTGTTATTGATTAAAAAAGAAAGAGTATGTTGCCTAACTTCTTCCTCTGGGGTTGCTGCAACATACTTCTTCCTAATTATACACCTTATTGTATTAATGGTCATGCCATTATTTTTTTGTTTTTCTTGTCTTTGTAGATTTCTTAGGCGGTGCTTCTGAAATAATCTTTCTACACTCTTCTAAACTTAATTCCTCTGCACTCGAACCTTTTGGTATCTTATAATTTGAACCATTACTTTTTATATAAGGTCCATATATACCTTCTAATATTTCAATCTCTGGAGCCTCAGCGAATGTTTTTAGCACTTTCTTATCCTTCGATGGTGTGTTTTTTATTATCTCTACACATTTTTCATATTCAATGGTGTAGGCATCCTCTGTCTTTGGAATTGAGATATTTGATGTACCTAATTTGATATAAGGACCAAACCTTCCTAGATTTACAATTATATCATTCCCTTCATAATCTCCAAGGTTTCTAGGCATCTCGAATAGTTTCAATGCTTCTTCTATTGTGATATCGTCAATTCTTTGAGTCTTCTTCATTGAAGCAAATTTAGGTTTTTCCTCGGTTGAGGTATCTCCTAATTGTATCATTGGTCCAAAACGACCTATCTTTGCATAAATATTTAATCCAGATTTTGGATCTACTCCAATTAATCTCTCTCCTGATGTTCTTTCTGAGTTTTCTGAACATTCCTCTACCCCTTTATGGAAAGGTTTATAGAAAGTGTCTAACATCTTCCTCCAGTCTAAATGTCCTTGAGCAATATCATCAAATTCCTTCTCTACTTCGGCTGTGAAGTTATAGTCCACAATATCTTTAAAGTTTTGAGTTAAGAATCCATTGACAATTGTTCCAATATCTGTAGGGAATAATTTTAATTTTTCTGCCCCATAGTTCTCCACTCCCACAACTTCTTTTATCTGTCCTTTCGATAGTGTTATTGTTTCAACATCTCTTTTCTTTGCTGGACGATTTTCCAAAACAACATATTCTCGCTTTTGTATTGTAGATATTGTTGGTGCATAGGTCGATGGTCTACCGATTCCTAGGTCTTCAAGTTTTTTTACAAGCGATGCCTCATTGTATCTTGGAGGTTGTTGAGTAAAACTTTGGTTTGCTTTTGAAAGTAATAGCTCTAGATTATCTCCTTGTTTAATATTTGGCAATAAGGAAAGGTTTTCTTCATTCTCTGTGTCATCGTCGGTAGAAACTGAGTATACCTTTAGAAAACCATCAAATAATACTATTTCTCCTTGTGCAACAAATTTTTCTTTTCTTGTCGAAATATTTATATCTACATTGGTTTTCTCAAACTTAGCGTCTGCCATTTGAGATGCTATTGTTCTTTTCCAAATTAAATCATATAGTTTTTTGCCCGATGCATCAGCTTCTACAACCTTATTATTTAGGTATGTTGGACGAATTGCCTCATGCGCCTCTTGTGCTCCCTTGCTCTTTGTTGTATATTTTCTAATATGTAGATATTCTTTGCCAAAACTACTTTCAATCTCTTGCTTTGCCAGCTCTAATGCTAGTTCTGAAAGATTAACAGAGTCTGTTCTCATATATGTTATATACCCTGCCTCATATAACTTTTGTGCAATGGTCATTGTCTTTGAAACAGAGAAACCTAATTTACGAGAGGCTTCTTGTTGAAGTGTAGATGTTGTAAATGGAGGAGCTGGAGATTGTTTTGCTGGTTTCTTCTCTACTCCATTGACTGTAAATGTTGCATCAATGCAAGACTTCAAAAATGATATTACCTCATCTTTTGTCTCAAACTTCTTATTTAAAACTGCATTTAGTGGTTTTGTATCTGTCTCTACTTTGAAGGTTGCATTTACTTTATAGAAAGTTGTTGAAACAAAATTCTTTATTTCTTCTTCTCTTTCTACAATCAGTCTCACAGCTACAGATTGGACTCTACCTGCTGATAATGCAGGCTTAACTTTTCGCCAAAGCACTGGTGATATTTCATAACCCACTATCCTATCTAAAATTCTTCTGGCTTGTTGTGCATTGACAAGATTGATATCTATCTGCCTAGGGTTCTCTACAGCCCTTAGTATTGCTGTCTTGGTTATTTCATTAAATACAATACGTTTTACCTTAGAATCATCGAGTTTAAGTGTTTCCTTTAAGTGCCAAGCTATGGCTTCTCCCTCACGGTCCTCATCGGATGCTAGCCATATGATTTCTGCTTTGGCAGCATCTTTTTCAAGTTCAGCAACTAATTTTTGCTTGTCTTCGGAAACTACATAATTTGGTTCAAATTGATTTTCAATGTCTATACTTATATTCTTCTTGGTAAGGTCTCTTATGTGTCCGAAGCTTGATTTAACTTTAAAATCCTCTCCTAAAAACTTCTCTATGGTCTTTGCCTTGGCAGGTGACTCAACTATTACAAGATTTTTTGCCATATTTTTTTATAAAATTTGAGTGCAAAAGTACAACAAAAATAAAAACTGCAAGGAAAAAAATTATTTGTTTCTATTTTATTCTATACTATATAATAAAAAAGCCCTCATTATTACATGAGGACTCTTAGGAAAAAATATTTATTTCTTAGCTTAGAATAGATATGCTGCTGACACGAACCATCCATTCGATTTTCCAAATGAATCAATGAAATCATCTGAAAAACTCATATTATTTAACATGGTTGCATCAAATTCAAATGCTGAACCAACAGAATGGGTGTATCCAACACTTACTTGAACATGTTTCAATACTTCAAACCCTACTCCATAATTCATCCCCCAGTTCATCGACTTAGGCGTAAAATCAATACCATTATATTGGGCATTAAAACTTTCTAATGTAACCACATCTCCATATATTTTAAAATTAAAATATGGTCCTAAATAGGCATATACTTTGAGAAAATTACTCATTATAGGCAAACCCATTTTGTATTTTAAATAGATAGGCACCTTGCAATAACCTTGATTGAAAGATTTATCTATTGATGACATATTGATATTTGCACTACTAAATTCAAGCAATCCTGATGCCTCAATACCTAATCCTAAAACGGGGATTATTCCCTCGGCTGTTACACCAAAATTAAATGGTTGTTTTGTTTCTAACTGCATTGTGCTTGTATTAGGAGCAGAAAGATTAAAATTTTCTATAGTAAATGGCATTGTTGCTTTAATACCAAATTTGAATTGTGCATTTGCTCCATTACTAAATAGCGCAATAAATGCTACTAAAACTAATAATTTTTTTTTCATTTTATAAGTATTTCAAATTAATAATTATTCAATTGTATATATAACATTATTAATAATAAAATGTTTTTTGTACTTTTGTCGATATAATTCTCAAAAGAAATGAAAACAAAGTATTTATTAATATTTTTTGTTGTTTTATCCTTTGCAAATATAGTATTTTGCAATGAAACAGATAAAAAATCTTTAAAATTTATTGAGAACAAGGGTCAATGGGTTAACAACGTACTCTTTAAAACAAATATAAAAACAGGCAGTGCATTTATAGAAAAAGATGGAATTGTTTTTAATTTAAGTGATAGAAATAAAGGATGTTCTCATGACCATAAAGGCGAAAGCAATTCTTGTGAGAGTAAAAAAATAATCAATAATCACGCTTTTAAACTTAGATTAATAAATTCAAATAATAATTCTCTTATATCTACAAAAAATGAAAATAGAGAGTATTATAACTATTTCATTGGTAATGATAAATCTAAATGGGCTTCTAATGTAAAGGCATATTCTGAGATTACTTATAATCAAATCTATAATAATATTGATTGGAAAATATATTCTGAAGAAGGGAATATAAAGCATGATTTCATTGTAAAGAAAGGTGGGAATATTGAAGATATTTCTCTTGAATATATTGGTCTTAATGATATTTATATAAAGAAACACAACCTAATATTAAGCACTAGTATTGGAGAACTTATTGAGTTAAGACCTATTGTTTATCAAATAATCAATGGAGAAAAAATAAAGATTGATGCCAATTTTATCCTTAATGGCAACATTATTAAATATAAAATCGACCAATATAATAAGGATTATGAGTTGATTATTGACCCTATACTAATATTCTCAACATATTCTGGTTCAACTGCCGACAATTGGGGTTTTACTGCCACATATGATAGGAAAGGAAATGGTTATTTAGCTGGCATTACCTCTGGTACTGGTTATCCGACTACAACTGGAGCTTATCAAGAAAACTTTAATGGCGGAAACTGGGATATTTCAATTTCAAAATTTAATCCAAATGGAACAGCATTAATTTATTCCACATATATAGGGAGTTCAGCTAGTGAGATGCCTCATTCAATGATTGTAAACGAATTTGGTGAATTAGTTATTTTTGGAACAACAGGAGGCTCAAATTTTCCTATTACATACAATGCTTTTCAATCAACATTTAATGGGGGAGAATATGTGAATTATGACGGGAGCATACTTTTTGCCCAAGGATGCGATATTTTTGTAAGCAAATTGAATCCAAGTGGAAATATACTTCTTGGCTCAACCTATGTTGGGGGGTCAAGTAATGATGGATTAAATTTCCTCCCTAGATATCCATTGTATAAAGGAAATGACTCTTTATATGCAAATTATGGTGATGGAGCTAGAGGAGAATTAATAACCGATGACCAAAACAATATTTATGTAGGTTCGTGTACATATTCTTACGACTTCCCTACAACCCTTAATGCATTTCAAAGAGTGAAAGGAGGAAAACAAGATGGAGTCGTTTTTAAATTAGATTATTCACTTTCAACAATGCTATTTTCTTCTTTCATTGGTGGTAGTGAAGATGATGCCGTATTTTCTGTTGATACTGATAAGGAATACAAACTATATGTAACAGGGGGTACGGTATCTCATAATTTCCCAACAACCTCTGGTACTTTTTCTCCCTCACATAATGGTGGAAGCACTGATGCATTTCTTAGTCTTATTTCATATAATGGAACACATATCTTAGCATCAACATATTTTGGGTCTAATGCCTTTGACAATGCTTTTTTTGTTAGAACAGATAGGTTTAATAATCCATATATTTATGGGCAAACAAAGGCTCAAGGTTCTACACTAGTGCATAATGCTTTGTATAATATTCCAAATAGTGGCCAATTTTTTGCTAAATTTTCTCCAGACCTAAAATCAAGAATATGGAGTACAGTTTGGGGTAGTGGAAATGGTAAAAAGAATATATCTCCTACAGCATTTTCAATAGATATATGTGGAAGAATATACGCCTCAGGTTGGGCTGGAGGACCAACATTTGGAGAATTATCCACTAATAATCTTCAAACAACTCCCGACGCATTTCAATCAATAACCGATGGAGAAGATTTCTATATAATGTCTATTCCTTCAAATGCCTCTTATTTAGATTTTGCAACATTTATCGGTGAGAATAACTCTTATGACCATGTTGATGGTGGAACAAGTCGTTTTGATAGATTTAGCAACCTATACCAAACAGTTTGTGCAAGTTGTGGAGGCACAGATGGTTTCCCAACAACTATAAATGCCTATTCAAATCTAAACAATTCAAATAATTGCAATGCAGCTCTATTCAAGTTTAATGTGCATAACGACTTTCCTGTAGCCGATTTTGAATCACCCGATGTTGGATGTGCTCCTATTGTTGTTAATTTCGTAAATAATAGTAGGGGGACTTCTTTCCTTTGGGATTTTGGAGATGGTAGTACGACTACTCAAACAAATCCATCACATACATATAATAATGGAGGAATTTATAATATTAGATTAATAGCATACCAATCCAATGGTTGTAGTATTGCAGATACTATTACAAAAACATTAGTAGTACTAAGTGATACAACAAGAGTTTTACCCGATATTAATACATGCCCAAACCAACCAGTACAAATTGGAATCCCTCCAATCTCTTCTAATAATCTAAGCATACGTTGGATTCCTACTAGTGCAGTAACCGACGATAGCATAACTAATCCTTTTGCAATTGTTAGTACGACAACAAATCTATGCTTATTACTTAGCAATGGGATATGTACCGACACAATAAAACAAAGAGTTGTAATCTCTCCAATATCCATTAATCTTCAAGATACAATTACTACTTGTAATTCCCCATATAATCTCACTGTTAGTTCTTCAACAGGCTCTCTAATAAGATTTGCCTATGATAGAAATTTCAATAATATGATTAGTTTTGATACATCAATAAACACAACTCCAATTTTTCTTAATGGCAGCGAATATATTTACGTAAAAATATCTAAGGATGGATGCCTAGGTGTTGATAGTGTGTGGTTTGATTTTACTGGCACAATTATTAATTTAGAAACCAAGGATGTAAAATGTGCAGGAGAAAGTACTGGATATGTGATAGCAAATGTTAGTAAGGGAGTTCCTCCATATAATTTTCAATGGTCAAATGGTCAAACTGGTATAAATTTAGATACCATTATTAATATTGGAGAAGGCAATTACCAGCTAAATGTTATTGATTCTCGAGGATGCAATTCAGCTATTAACTTCACTATAAATGCTCCTGACACTTTAAAAGCATTAGAAGAAGTAGTAAATAATCCATGTATTGGAGCTTGCGTTGGCTCAATAAATATTATCCCAAGTGGTGGTCATCCTCCTTATAATATTTTGTGGGATAATGGTTCAAAAGCATTTAGTATTAATAACCTTTGTTCTAAAACATATCATTATACAATTACTGATAGTGAGCTATGTACTAAATCAGACTCAGTGACTATAACTAATAATGGAAATTATGAAATCAACATTCTTAAGGTTGATAATAATTGTTCTGATGAATGCATAGGCACTGCCACTGCATATGTTTCATCTGGAACTCCTCCTTTTATCTATCGTTGGAGTAATTCTCAAAACACTCAGACAATAAACAATCTATGTACTGGTAACTATTCCGTTGAAGTTGAAGATAGCGTTGGTTGTAAGGCATCTAAGGATGTTTCAATCATTGACCTTGATTTGTTTAGTGATTTTTGGGTAATGGCATCGGCTGTTGAGATTTATGATGGGCAGGTAATTACTCTCTCTTCAAAACAAATTCCTAATATGCTTTATCAATGGATGCCAGCAAATGTTTATAGTCCTAACTCTCCTATCACAAAGGCAAGACCATTGACTACAACTACCTACACTGCATATGTTACAGATGAGAAAGGATGTAATGCTCAAGATAGTGTGACAATAAAAGTTAATGTTGTTATATGCGATAAACCTAATATTTTTATTCCAAATATATTTACTCCAAACAATGATGGGAAGAATGATGTAATAAAAGTTAGCGGAGATTATGTTAGAAGTATTAATTTTTGCATTTTCGACCGTTGGGGCGAAATGGTATTCTCAACAAAAGATATTAACGAGGGCTGGGATGGAAAATTCAGAAGCAAGGATTGCATACCTGGAGTATATTTCTACAGACTAGAGGTAGAGTGCGAAGCAGAAAGAAAATATTCATCAAGTGGGGATATTACATTAATAAGATAATTGTAGGGGCGCTGTTTATCCGCGCCCAAAAAATAATATGTAAATGGCAAAGAAACAAAAATACTATGTGGTATGGAAAGGACACACACCTGGAATATATAATACTTGGGACGAGTGTCAAGCGCAGACAAAGGGATTTGAAGGAGCACAATATAAATCGTTTGAGAGTGAAACAGAGGCTAAGTTTGCATTCAAGGAAAAGGCAGAAAAGCATCTTTACGCAAAGACAAAACCAACTCAATCTAAGGAATCATTACTCGAGGTTGGTAAACCAATAATGGAGAGCATAGCTACTGATGCTGCTTGTAGTGGAAATCCTGGAGCAATGGAATACCAAGGAGTAAGCTCAAAAACAAAGAAGCGCCTCTTTCATTACTACCACCCAAGAGGTACAAATAATATTGGAGAGTTTCTTGGCTTAGTTCATGGACTTTCATATCTAAAACGTCATAATATTGACCTTCCCCTTTACACAGATAGCGTAAATGCAATAAAATGGGTAAAGGCTAAGAAGTGCAGAACCAAACTTGAGAGAACTCCAGAGAATGAAGACCTATTTGAGTATATAGAAAGAGCAGAGAAATGGCTTCAAGAAAATACCTATACTACTAAAATTCTAAAGTGGCATACAGAATCATGGGGAGAAATCCCAGCCGACTTCGGAAGAAAATAATAGTATATAATAAAAACCCGCTATAATGGGTTGCTTTAAATCCTTAAATTTATTTGATATAAATCTCCTGAATCCTTATTTTGTTCTGGGGAATCCTTGTTTTGAAGTATTTTTATTTGATTCTATTCTTGCTATGGTAGGTACCCTAGCAGTGTTATGGTAGCTACCGTAGCAGTGCTGGGGTACCTACCATAATTTATTAAGATGTGCATCTAAATTTTTGGGTATTGTTTTGGCGCAGGCAAGCGGCGCCCGTACATATGCAAATATTGTAATTGTACTATTGCAAAGTTAAGGAAAAAAACTCAAACTTTGCTCAAAATTTTTATCTTTTTGATGGATTTGTCACAGCTTGCTTTGTCCAGTTATTTAGGAAGGAGATAACTTCTTTTTCACTATATCCATTATCTTTTTCAAGATAGGCTGAATTTTGCGTATGTACTCTTTCTCCTTTTTCGTTTAGTATAACAAAGACTGGAAAACCAAAACGATCAGGATAGCCTAAACGTTCCATTGCCTTTGGGTTTTTGTTATCTTTTGACCAATTGATATGAATGAAAACAAAATTATCATCAAATACTTTCTTTACATTCTCGTTTGTTGTTGCAAATTCATTAAACATAAGACACCACTTGCACCAGTTTCCTCCAACCATTGCAAATACATATTTGTTCTCTTGAGATGCTCTTTTTACTGCTTGGTCTATTTGTTTTAAACCATCGGCTTTTTCATCATAAGGCTTTTGTGCAAATAAACTTGATGCACATAATAGGATTGTAAAAATAATGAATAGTCGTTTCATGCTTTTTCTATTTTTTTATTGGGTTTATTGATGTGTATAAATAGCGTTTGATTGAACGTTTAGGAGTTTTCTCAAACTCTTCTTCCTGAATATAAATATATGATATTTGAGAATAGGCTGGTAAATCTTTATTTATCGCTTCCCTAATCTCTAACATTTTGTGTTTTGAATGAGCTAAATCTATCTTTTCATTATCTAGTTTATCTTGGTCAAGATATACTAAGGCCACAAGTTTTCCATCCTGTTGCATTACTATGCTTTCAATAATATATTCTGTTGAGTTTAGTCTATCTTCTATCTCTTCGGGATAAATATTTTGTCCACTTGCACCCAGAATAAGGTTCTTTGTTCTTCCTTTTATAAATATATTACCCTCTCTGTCAATTAGCCCTAAGTCTCCTGTGTGAAGCCACCCTTCTTTTATTACTTGCATTGTTGCCTCAGGGTTTTTGTAATAGCCCATCATTACATTATCTCCTCTTACTAATATTTCTCCAACCTCGTTATATGGGTCATTAGATTTTATCTTTAACTCCATACCACTTACAACCTTTCCACAAGAATACATCTCAAACTTCGACCAATCTTCGTAACCAACAAGAGGTGCGCATTCTGTCATACCATATCCAATTGTATATCTAAAACCAATCTTTTTAAAGAAAGCTTCAACCTCTTGGTTTAATGATGCTCCTCCAATAATAACAGAATTAAATCTTCCACCAAAGGCTTCGTTTAGTTCGTTTAGTATTTTATTTTGAATTAAAGTATCAATAATTGGAGTCTTTAATAGAATCTTCATTAGAGTTTTATCCAATATTGGCTTTAGTTTTGCTCTATATATCTTTTCTATAATTAATGGTACTGCAATTATTAGGTCTGGTTTGACGCTTGAGAATGCTTCTGCTATTATTTTGGGACTTGGAACTCTTGTAAGGAAATGAATATGCACTCCAACCATGAATGGGAATATAATTTCAAATTGTAGTCCGTACATATGAGCCATAGGTAACATGGAAATCATGTTCATCCCTTGCTTAAGACTTGTCATATTTTCTCTCGCAAAGATATAGTTTGAATTAACAGCCTTATATGATAGCATTACTCCCTTGGAAAGAGATGTTGTGCCTGAGGTATAATTTATAAGTGCTAAATCCCCTGGTTTATCTTCTTGATATTTTACATCATCTTTAGTAAACCCATTTGGATATTTCTTTAAAAAAGAATTCTCTAAATTCTCATGTGCTTTTTTGTAGTGTTTATCCTTACATGAGGCTAAACTAAAATCTTGCATAATAATAATAGCATGAAGATCTGGCATCTGATTTGCATCCAAAGCCTCCCAAACAACATCACCCACAAATAACATTTTTGCCTCAGAGTGATTGACCAAATGATGAACTGAGTCTGGTTTGAATTCATGCAATAATGGTACTGCAACAGCACCATAACTTATTATTGAAAAAAAAGAAATAGCCCATGTGCTTGAATTTCTTCCACAAAGAGCAATCTTATCTCCTTTCTTAATACCACATTCTTGGTATAAAATATGTAGTTTAGCAATTTGCTTGGCTACTTCAGAATAATACACCGGAGTTGATTTATAATCAGAAACAGAAGGCAAATCCCAATTATTCTTCATTGCCTCTTGAACATTGACAATTAAACTGTGTTTATACATTATGTAAGTTATTAGACTGACAAAAGTACATTTTTTTAATTAATAAATGCAACTATTCAATTTTTCTATTAGTTGATTGATTAAATTTATTTGCATGATAAATTAACTTGGCGTAATTTTGCTATAACATTTTGGAACAAGAATAAAATTATTATACTAACCAATAAAAAAATAATTATTATGAGCATTAAAGGAACAGAAACAGAAAAAAACTTATTAAAATCATTCGCAGGAGAATCTCAAGCTAAGAATCGTTACACCTTCTTCGCAAAGCAAGCTAAGAAAGAAGGTTATGAGCAAATTGCTGCATTATTTGCTGAAACAGCAATGCAAGAAGAACAACACGCTAAAGTTTTCTTTAAATTTTTAGAAGGTGGTATGGTTGAAATTACTGCTATGTATCCAGCAGGTGTTATTGGAACAACAGCCGAAAACTTAGAAGCCTCTGCTAATGGAGAGCATGAAGAGTGGGCTGATTTATACCCTGAGTTTGCTCGTATTGCCGAAAAAGAAGGTTTTCCAAAGATTGCTACAGCTTACAAATTAATTTCTAAGGTTGAAGCTGAACATGAAAATCGTTACAGAAAGTTATTAGAAAACGTGAAGAAAAATCAAGTTTTTGAAAGAGAAGAAGAACAAGTTTGGGTTTGCAGAAACTGTGGATATCACCACAAAGGAAAGAAAGCATTAGAAAACTGCCCTTGCTGCGACCATCCAAAGGCTCATTTTGAACTAAAAGCTATGAACTACTAAAATTACACAGGCATAAAAAATCATATTATAGACGTCGTAGACTTAAGACCTGCGGCGTTTATTTTTGTGTATTAATATAGTCTGTTATCTCTTCTATTGTTTGAAGATGATTAATTTTGTCTAGTTTTTCTGCCTCCCAGTTAAGCCCCTTCGAAAAATAACCCCAAAACTCTTTTATCTTATTTACTGAAATACCCGAACCTACTAATTCATTATTAAAGGCTATAAGTCTTTCCATTTTATCGGGATAATTAATCCCTCTTATCTGAGCTGCAAGAAATGGATTATATATCAACCAACGACCAATCATCCAATCTTTAATTTGAGGGAATCTATTTTTCAATATCTTAAAGTCATCGACAGTCTTAATATCTCCATTATAAATAATCTTCTTATTAATCGTCTTAGAAACTTCTTCAAAAATATCCAAATCGACTTCAGAACTATATTCATCTACTCCAAGGCGAGGATGAATTGTAATGGAACTAATTGGGTAAGAATTTACAATAGGAATTAATCTAAAAATATCTTCCGTTGAATCATAACCAAGACGAACTTTAAGAGATAAATGCATATCAGTCTTTTCAAATACTTCTGAGATAACCTTTTCAATATATTGATTATCCTTTAATAAGGCTGCTCCTCTATTCTTATTTGTTATCTTCTTAAAAGGGCATCCTAAATTCCAGTTAATCTCATTATAACCCATGGTCTTTAGGGTATTTGCAACCTCTATTATTCCATTAATATCATTCCCAAGTATCTGTGGGATTAGCTCAATATCATTGTTATTATTTATTGGCAAAAGGTCTTTGAATTTTCTTGTAGACTTCTCTAGCTTACCATGTGTGAGAGAAAGAAAGGGGCTTATTGCCTTATCGATTGTGCAAGGGAAAACCTTTGCAAAAGCATTACGGAAATAATAATCTGTCAATCCATGCATAGGAGCCATATACATTTTATCCTCAGAGCTCCAAAGAGAGGTTTCGAAAACAAAGGTATCTGCAACCTTTACTTTTGGTGTAATAAAACTAATCTCGTATGCCATTAATAATTATAATAATCTTTCCACATAATGGATAGTGACTTTAATATTTCTTTTTCCTTAGAGTTGTTTGCTGGTTCATAAAGCTTTGTTCCAATAAGTCCATCGGGAAGAAATTGCATTGGGACAAAATTATTCTCATAACTATGTGCATAATGATAATTTTCTCCATAGCCTATTTCCTTCATTAGCTTTGTCGGGGAATTTCTTAGATGCAAAGGAACAGGAAGGTCTCCAGTCTTTCTTATTAGTTCAAGAGCTGAATCTATTGCTAAATAGGTTGAATTACTCTTTGGAGAGGTTGCAAGATAAACGGCAGTTTGCGAAAGTATTATTCTACACTCTGGATACCCTATTTTATTTACTGCCTCAAAGCATGAATTTGCAATTAGTAGAGCATTAGGATTTGCTATACCTATATCTTCAGAGGCAAGTATTAGCATTCTTCTTGCAATAAACAAAGGGTCTTCTCCCGAGGCAATCATTCTTGCAAGCCAATATACGGAAGCATTTGGGTCTGAACCCCTCATTGATTTTATAAAAGCAGAGATAATATCATAGTGCATCTCTCCTTTCTTATCGTATATTGAAAGATTCTGCTGAATTATTGTGGTTACTCTTTCATTGGTTATAACTCTATCTTTGCCTATTTGAGAAACGACAATTTCTATTGCATTTAATAGCTTTCTTGCATCTCCTCCACTAATTCGCATTAGAGCTTCTGTCTCTTTAATCTCTATTTTGATATTATGTTGAGAATAATAATCCTCAGCCCTATTTATTAGATTAATCAAGTCTTCTTTTTCAAGATTTTTTAAAACATAAACTTGGCAACGAGAAAGAAGTGGAGAAATAACCTCAAAGGAAGGATTTTCTGTTGTTGCGCCAATTAGGGTAACTATACCTTGTTCAACTGCACCAAGCAAGGAGTCCTGTTGAGATTTTGAGAAACGATGAATTTCATCAATAAATAATATTGATCTATCTCCTTGTTTTGCTTTTTCAATTACATCCCTAACATCCTTTACTCCTGAATTAATTGCACTCAAGGCATAGAATGGGCGAAATAGTTTGTTTGCTATTATATTTGCAAGAGTAGTTTTCCCTACACCTGGAGGTCCCCATAGAATCATTGAAGGAATAGAATCATTTTCAATAGCATTCCTTAGAATAGCTCCTTGCCCTACTAAGTGGCTTTGTCCAATATAATCCTCAATTGTTGAGGGTCGCAATATTTCTGCAAGTGGTTGCATATTATTTATATATCAAAAATACTGTATTTCTCTTATGTAAATCGATCTTAGTACTCTTCCATGCCTTAGCACTCTTAGTTATGATATTCTGAGTATCTAACATTATATCAACTCCAACACATATTAAAGTATTTGGATTTAGATTTGTTATTAGGCTTTCAAGCATATGATTATTTCTATAAGGAGCCTCAATAAATATTTGTGTCTGGTCGGTCTTATAAACAATGCTCTCTAATTCTTTTATTCTTTTTATTCTTTGAGTCTTATCAACTGGCAAATACCCAACAAAGGCAAAGTTCTGCCCATTGAAGCCAGAGGACATAAGGCTCATCATTAATGAAGATGGTCCAACAAGGGGTATAACTTTTATTCCATTTTTTTGAGCGGATTTTACAATCATTGCTCCTGGGTCTGCAATACAAGGTAGACCTGCTTCGGACATCAGTCCAATATTTTTCCCTTTTGAAATTGGAACAAGGAATTCTTCTATCTCATCTTCTCTTGTATGTTCATTCAAAAGAAAGAACTCAACTTCTTCAAAATCTCTTTTATATCCTGCCTTTCTTAGGAATCTTCTTGCGGTGCGCAACTCTTCAACAATAAAACAATCACATTCCAATAATAATTCAAGATTTATTTCCGGAATAGACTCCTTTAAATCCCCTTCTGCAATTGGAGTGGGAAAAAGATATAATACTGCTTCTTTCATAGGCTTGCAAAGATAAACAAACTAATTTTCAAAAAGAACTAAAGAGAATAAAATATCAAATATTACTAATTTATTGCCTGCCATTAAAAGATTTTTTAATTTTGCATGAATAAATCATAAAATATAACTTATTATGACTAAAAACAAGCGTCTAATTGATTGGGTAAACCAATGGGCAAACCTATTTGAACCTGATAATATACATTGGTGTGACGGAACTGAGCAAGAAAACCAAAGAATCTTAGATGATATGGTTGCTTCCGGAGTAGCAGTCAAACTTAATGAAGAAAAGAAACCAAATTCATATTATTTCCAAACAGACCCTTCTGATGTTGCAAGGGTTGAGAATAGAACATTTATTTGTTCTAAAACTAAAGAAGATGCAGGTCATACTAATAACTGGGTAGCCCCAGATATTATGAAAGAAACCATGCGTAAGATTTATAAGGGAGCAATGAAGGGAAGAACAATGTATGTTATTCCTTTCTCTATGGGACCTTATGGAAGTGATAAATCATATATTGGAGTTGAGATAACAGACTCTCCTTATGTTGTTGTTCATATGAAAATAATGACAAGAATGGGTAAGAGAGCTCTAGATATTCTTGGAGAGAATGGAGAATTTATCCCTTGTATTCACTCCATTGGTGTACCTCTGAAGGAAGGAGAAAAGGATGTTAAGTGGCCTTGTAGACCAATTGAAGAAAAATACATTTGTCAATTCCCTGAGACAAAAGAAATTTGGGCTTATGGTTCAGGCTATGGTGGTAACGCATTATTAGGAAAGAAATGTTTTGCTCTTCGTATTGCATCTGTTCTTGGAAAAGAAGAAGGATGGCTTGCAGAACATATGCTCATCTTAGGAATAACTAATCTTAAAGGGGAAAAGAAATACATTGCAGCTGCCTTCCCTTCGGCTTGTGGAAAAACTAATTTAGCAATGCTTATCCCAACTACTCCAGGATGGAAGGTAGAGACTGTTGGTGACGATATTGCTTGGATGAAGTTTGGAGAAGATGGTAGACTATGGGCTATTAATCCAGAGAATGGTTTCTTCGGCGTTGTTCCTCAAACCTCTATGGATACTAACCCTAACGCATTTGTTTCTATTCAAAAGAATACACTATATACAAATGTGGGTCTAACCCCTGATAAAGATGTTTGGTGGGAAGGAATTGGCTGGGATTGCCCTGAGGGCACTTTAGATTGGAAAAATAAAGTATACGATAAAAACTCTGGAGAGCCATGTGCACAAAGCAATTCACGTTTCACTGCTCCTATTGCACAATGTCCTGTTGCCGACAAGGCTTTCGAAGACCCTATAGGAGTTCCAATTTCTGCAATACTATTTGGAGGACGTCGTCAAAGCACTATACCTTTGGTTTATGAGGCAAATAATTGGAATCATGGGGTAATGATAGGTTCTGTTATTGGCTCAGAAATAACCTCTGCAGTAATTGGTCTAAAGGAAGGCGAACTTCGTCACGATCCTTTTGCAATGAAACCTTTCTGTGGATATAATATGGGTGACTATTTCCAACATTGGGTTAATATTGGAAAGGATGCTGACCAAGATAAACTCCCAAAAATATTCTGTGTTAACTGGTTTAGAAAAGAAGAAGGCAAGTGGTTATGGCCAGGATATGGGGAAAACTCAAGAGTGCTTGCTTATATTTTTGATAGATGTAATTCAGAAGATATTGCTCAAGACTCACCAATAGGAAAAATACCTAAGGATGGAGCAATAAATATTGAAGGCCTAGACCCAAAGAATGTAGATATTAAGGCTGCAATGAAGATAGATAAAGAAGAATGGGGAAGAGAAATTCAAACAATTGATTCTTTCTATTCTGAGTTTGGAGAAAGATTCCCAATGGAGCTTAAGCAAGAGCTTAATAAACTAAAGGATAGATTCAAACAATAGTATTTTGATCTACTATTATAAATACGGAGATTAAGAAATTAGTCTCCGTATTTATTTATCTAATAAGATTAACTTCTCCTACCTTTTCTTTAATCCTATTCCCTGAATATTTTGTTTTGTAAAGGAGCTGCCAAATATATGTATCGCTATTACAATCCTTTCCTTTATACTTTCCATACCAAACTTCATTTATATTTGTAGATTCAAATACTTTAGTCCCCCATCGATTAAATATAATAAAACTTAATATCTCTATCTTATCCTTATTATAAGCATGTATTCCAAATGAAGAATTTGACTCTTGACTTGGAGTAAAAGTATTAGGTAAGTAGATTTCTATAATAGGGAAAATAATATTAATATTATTCTTTATTACCCCACATTCATAATAAGCTTCGACACTATAATACCCTTCGTAATATACATTTAATATAGGAGTAGTATCTCTTGTGTTCCAAAGATATTTTGTGCATCCCTCACAAGTTGCATCAAGAACAATTGGATAATCCTCGGCTACAATTTCATCTTCCAGAATAAAATTCTCCATTATTGGAACAACATACTCATTAAGTATTAAAGTTATTATGCTATCGCATCCATTATTTTGTTTTAATTCTAAAGTGTATACACCTCTTTGATTAACATTAAAACCATCTTTTGAATATATTCCTCCTGGACATATTTTGTCAATTATTGTATCATAATAAATCGGATTAACTTTTAAGACTAAGTTTACAATACTGTCACACCCATTTATTGACTTTAAATACTGTGTATATGTTCCAGCATTTGAACAATAGAAGTCATTTTGAGAATATATTTCTCCTTCACAAATTTCTGCATTAATATTGATATTAAAGGATGGCAATACATCTACTCTGATATACTTTGATGTTGAATAATCTCCCGTATTATAAAAATAAAATCCACCTGCTGAGTAACTATTATCTCCATAGGAAAATGGTAATTCATTCTCACAAATTGTAAACTCCAAAGTGTCAAAAATATAATCAGCTAATTCAATATTTATTGTGTCATATGCCTTGCATAATTTCTTAAAGGATACATTATCTAAACAAAAATCATTACCTCCTGCTTGTGTATTTTGATTTAATATCTTAATATCTGCTGTTGTATTACTACCACTATTCCATATCTGATAATATTTATTCCAATCACATTGAGTTGGTTTGATAGTAAAATTACCCCCTAATTGTTGTGAATTTATTGAGAATTGGAATATTGGGAGCTCAGACTGCAAAGTTGATGATGAAACGTTTGTTGCTTCAAATGAAACTATATAATCTGTATTTGGTTGAATAGGGACATTTGTTTGATAAACCACTAAATTAGCTGTTGATGCTCCATTTGCCACAAAAAATCTTCCTCCATTATGCGTACATGGCATAAATCCACTATGATACCTTGTGCCCAATGTAGCAATATTATATGTTCCTGCTGACCATAAGCTTGATTCAAAATCCAACTGTGTTGTAAATCCTACATTTCCCAATTCGAAATCTCCATTATAGACTAAATTTGAATCTATTTCAAACATTGCTTCTAGAATATATTGAGATGTGCCTGAAACTGTCGCTATTGGATTTCTAATTGTTGTGTCTGATAGTCCTAAACTTGGTTTCCATCTGTAATATGTGGCTACCTGATCTGTGGATAATTGATATTGTATTGGTGTGGTTGAATAAATAATTGTATCATCGGGTATCTTTATGGTGCAAGTATCATTCTGCCCTTGTAATTTCACACTAATAAATATAATGAAAACTAAAATAATCTTCAAAAAACTTTTCATACTGCCCATTAACATATTTTACAATGCAAAGTAAACAATATTTTCTGAGTATTTTGCATTTTGCTAATAAATTATCTAATAAAAATTATTACATTTGCCAATTGTATTAAAAATAAAATACTATGAAAAATAAAATTCATTATTCTTTTATTATTTTTTGTGCCTTATTAATTGGTATTTCTTATTCCAATATCATTGCTCAGGACAAGAAGTTTTCAATCATTCCTATGCCAGCAAGCATAAAGTATGATAAAGGTTTTTTCACATTTAACGATGACACTAAAATTATTTGCAATGTAAATAGCTATGAGTATTCTGTTGCTGAATATCTTTATAATAATCTTGGCAAGACAAATACTAGAATAAAACCTATTCTTGCAAAGGTCGACAATCCTAAGTATAATACTGCAAACTCAATAATTTTCATACTATCGAGTGATAAGGTTTTAGGAAAAGAGGGTTATCAAATAAACATATTAGGAGATAGGATTATCCTTAGTGCAAATGAAAATGCTGGATTCTTTAATGGTGTTCAAACCTTGATGCAAATAATTTCTAGTGATAAAAAGATACCTTGTTCTGTTATTATTGATTATCCTCGTTTTGCATATAGGGGAAAACATCTTGACTGCTCAAGACATTTCTTCTCAAAGGATGAGATAAAGAAATATATAGATATTCTTGCATATCATAAGATAAATACCTTTCATTGGCATTTGACCGATGACCAAGGCTGGAGAATAGAAATTAAAAAATACCCAAAACTAAATCTTATTGGATCAAAGAGAAAAGAAACTCTTGTTGGACATTATTCAGATAATTTCCCTCAAAAATTTGATGGGAAAGAATATGGTGGATATTATACACAAGAAGAGATAAAAGAAATTGTACAATATGCTAAGGAAAGATATATAACAGTTATTCCTGAGATAGAGATGCCTGGTCATGCTCTAGCTGCTCTTTCTGCTTATCCAGAACTTTCTTGTAGAAATAAGCCTTTGGAGACTGCCTGCACATGGGGAGTCTTTGATGATGTATTCTGTAATAAAGAAGAAACATTCACCTTTCTTGAAGACGTATTAGAGGAAGTCATTGCATTATTCCCTTCAAAATATATACATATTGGAGGAGATGAGTGTCCGAAGACTCGCTGGAAAGAATGTCCAAACTGTCAAAAGGTTATAAAAGACAATGGTTTAAAGAATGAATATGAATTACAATCATATTTTATGAATAGGATTGAGAAATTCTTAGAAACAAAGGGTAGAAAAGTAATTGGATGGGATGAAATTCTTGAAGGAGGACTAAACGGCAATGCAACCATTATGTCGTGGCAGGGAGAATCGGGAGGTATTGCTGCAGCAAAGAGTGGTCATGATGCAATTATGACGCCATCGGCTTATTTATATTTTAATTTCAACCAAGGCAATCCCGACCAAGAACCTCTATCTATTGGTGGATATACATTATTAAAGAAGGTGTATAACTATGAGCCTATCCCTCAAGAACTAAATGAGAAAGAAGCTAAGCATATTTTTGGTGTACAAGCATGCACTTGGACTGAGTATATTCCAAACTTTGATATGCTTCAATATATGGATTTACCTCGTCTTTCTGCACTAAGCGAAATTGCATGGACGAAGAAAGAGAACAAAAACTACGACGACTTTCTGCTAAGAGTTGAAGAGCAATTAAAAAGATATAAGTCCTTGGGGCTAAAGTTTGCACTGTCTCATTATGCTATTCAGACCTCAACAAACTATAATGAAATAAAGAAACAAGTAGAAATAAAACTATCCTCCTATTCTAAGCAAGCAACAATATACTACACACTAGACGGAAGTGAGCCAACAATTAAATCGAAGAAGTATTCTAGGCCAATAATAATTAAGAATAACTCTACTCTTAAGGCAATTGCTTTTAGAGACCAAGAGAAAATATCCCCTCTATTTACTCAAACATATGCAATAAACAAGGCAACGGGTAAGAAATACATTATGGAAAATGTGAATCCTCAATACCCTGGCTCTTCTCAATATGCATTAACTGATGGTCTTTTTGGCACAAAGAAAGGCTTTGACCGATGGGTTGGGACATTAGGAAAGGATTATGTTGTAAGTCTTGACCTTGGGCTAAAGACAAATATCAAGACAATCTCAATAAACTTCTTAGACGAACAAGGTTCATGGGTTTTTGCACCAAGTGAGGTAACATTCTTTACATCCACCGATGGGAAACAATGGAAAGAAATAAAAAAGATTCTTACAAAAGACCTAACTCCAAAGGAAAAAATATATAATTATTTCGCACAAGAAGAGGTAAAGGGTGTACGTTTTATAAAGATTGAAGCAAAATCAATAATAACATGTCCAGAAGGACATCCTGGATTTGGATACTCTGCACATTGTTTTGCCGATGAAATTACAATTGAATAATAAATAGATGAAAAAAGAAAAACTAAAGAAAGAATTTAACCCAAGTATCTTAATGAAAATTGTTTTGATACTTTGTATTATTGCTTTTGGTATAGGATTTATCATAAATGGATTTGTAGGATTCTTTAACGAGACCACAAAAGACCTAATCCTAAGCGATGCCTTTCCGACCTATCTCTACTTCCTTAGGAATAATCTCTTAGATAATCTTACAAACTTTCACTCCTACTATATTATTTCTTTCTTCCTCTACGCATTAATCCTCTATGGCTTAGTCCTTATGCTAAAAGGTAGTAGACTAGGATTTATATTCTTTTTCTCAAGCGAAGTAATCCTAATATTAACCCCATTAATGATATTCGGAAGAAGAGCAGTAGCCTTAGGAGATATAATGATTTCATTATTCCTAATAATCTTCTTCTTAATCCAAATAAACCGAAGAAGAATAAAATCCCAAGAAGAAATAGAAGAAGAAGCAAAAGAAGAAATAAATGAAATAAACGAAGAAGATATATAAACAATAAAAAACAAATTATAATGAAAATAGACGTGGCATGTGCCACGTCTATTTTCATTTAAACATCTATTATCTAATAAAGGACATGTCATGTCCCTACAAATCTACTCCACAATAAACTTCTTAGAAACCAAACCTTGCTCTGTATTTAGCTTAGCAATATAAATTCCCTTGTTAAAAGAAGAAATATCAATACTCTTAGAATAATCCTTAACCTCTTTTTGATAAACCCTTCTACCCATAATATCATAAATTTCAATATCCTTAATCATAAAAGAACAAGAAAAATTAATATCTTCCTTAGCAGGGTTAGGATAAGCAAATATATTTGCCTTATCTTTCTCAATTGTACTCAGCCCAACCGAACTAGAACAACCTACAAAACCATGCAGACTATCTCTTGCACTATCATGATATTGCAATTCCCCATTATATTCATAACAACGAGTATAACCACTAGAACCCCCTGAAACAAGTCTATCGTACATATTATACAACAAGCCTTGGTCATTACCTATACCTTCTATCCAATTGCCTGTTTCAATAATGGTAGTATCAATATCTAAATATACAGCACCAATATTAAATATTCTTCTTTGAATACCATTAATATTAATTGTGTCTATAGATCTAACTATATGTTTATACGACATTTGATAACTACTAAATGTGTCTCCTACTGAAAGAGAGAAGTCATATAACATACCATTTGGCCAATACTCAAAATTATATCCTTGTTTTCCCTTATAAAAAACCTGTTTTTGAGAATTTTCTCTTAATCCTCCAATACATTCTGCTGTTGAGGAATTAAAAACAGAGTCTTGAAACCAGTAGAGTTTTTTATAAGTTTCATTTTCAATTAGTGTATCTTCATCTGTAAGAGCAAATCTATTATAATGATTTCCTGATGTTGATTCACTACCAAAAAAAGTAGTCCAAATCTGAAGACCGGGTTTTACAATTGGTATATACTGATACTCTTGAGCATTAACCGATAAACTACAAAGGGAAATTACTATTCCTAAAACAAAGCTATAAACATTCACTTTCATAATTTGTGTTTTAAATTTTTATTGAATACAATATCAATTACTTTTACAAAAATAGATTATTAGTTTAATATATGCAAGTAATTTTTATTTGATATAAATCTTCTGAATCCTTATTTTGTTGTGGGGAATGCTTGTTTTGAAGTATTTTTATAAGGATTTATTATTGCTAGGGTAGCTACCCTAGGTGTGTTATGGTAGCTACCCTACGGGTGCTAGGGTACCTACCATAATTTATTAAGATGTGCATCTAAAGTTTTGGGGATTGTTCGTAGGGGCGAACCTATGTGTTCGACCTAAGGGGAATTTGTATTGCAAATATAGTGATTTTTCTTGTGTTTTGGGCTTAATTTCTTGATTTTTTTGCAAAAAAAATAGAGGCAAATTGCTTTGCCTCTATTAAATATTTTGTTTAGATAAATCCTAGGTGTGTAAAATAAATTTACTGATTAGTATAAATACCCCTGCTCCTGCAAAATAACCTAATAATGCCCACAAAGAAATTTTCTTTAAGTACCAGATAAAGTCTATCTTTTCCATTCCCATTACGGCAACTCCCGCAGCAGAACCGATAATTAATATACTGCCACCTGTTCCTGCGCAATAAGCAAGGAATTCCCAAAAGGCTCCATCTTGTGCAAAATGACCTACCTCTGCAATTGGATACATACCCATTGCTGCTGCAACCAAAGGAACATTATCTATAATTGATGATAATAAACCAATGATTATATTAATTATATATATGTCTCCTAATTTATCAAGCGACTTTGAAAGTAATTCTAAGTGTCCTGCTGTTTGCAATGCTGCAACAGCCATCAAAATTCCTAAGAAGAAAAGAACAGAAGATGTATCAACCTTTCTTAGAATTGCATTTACGTTTAATTTTGTATAGTTATCTTCATTTGCAACGTGCATAATTTCAGTAATAACCCACATTAATCCAAGTCCAAATAATATACCCATATAAGGAGGAAGATGAGTTATTGTCTTAAAGATTGGAACAAATAATAATGAACCAATTCCTATGAAAAATATTAAATTACTTTGTTTATTTGATATAACAACTGGGTTCCCTACACTATCATTTGCCTCTGGTCTTTTTACATCTCCTTTTAAGACAAATGTAATTGCTGTTAAAGGCACTAACAATGAAACTAAGCTCGGAATAAAGGTTTCAACAATAATCATTCCTGCTGTTATGTTTCCTTTTATCCATAACATAATTGTTGTTACATCTCCTATTGGTGACCATGCGCCACCTGCATTTGCGGCAAGAATAACCATACCTGCAAAGAACCAACGTTCTTGTTTATTATCTATTAGCTTTCTTAATAATGCTACCATTACAATTGCAGTGGTAAGATTGTCAAGAACTGCTGACATAAAGAATGTCAAAATACTAATAATCCATAATAACTTTCTTTTGTTGGTTGTCTTGATTTTATCAGTGATAATACTGAACCCTTCATGACGATCAACAATTTCTACAATTGTCATTGCACCTAATAGGAAGAATAGTATCTCAGATGTTTCTCCAAGATGTTCTACCAAAAGATTATGCTCAAATCCTGGACCAAAAACAGAAAATACAGTCCAAATTACAACTGCTAACAATAATGCCGTGGCAGACTTGTTAATCTTGATTGGATGTTCCAAGGCTATCATTGCATAACCAAGAATAAAAATGATAATCATTAATGTAAAATACATAGGCTTAAATTTTTAATTTATAAATAATATATGTTTGGTATATAATTCTTTGTCCTATTTTTTATTTTTTTGTCTTTGTTCAACAAGAGTTTTGTTTTGTTTTTCAAGCGCTTCAATTCTTTCTTGCCATTTCGATTTCTTCATTGGTTTGTTAGAATTAGCCTTAAGTGTATCTAATACCTTTTGTTCGTTGATTGTCTTTTTAATCATCCATACTTGAATGAAAGTGAAACACATTGAAACAAAATAATAGTAATTCAATGCAGCAGAGAAGCTATTCAACATAAATAGCATCATAATAGGCATAATATACATCATTGTCTTCATTCCTGGCATTGAGTTTGTACCTTGTTGTTGTTGCATTGTCATCTTAGTATAGAAAACTTGTGCAACTGTCATAAGAAGACAGAACAAACTAACGTGAGAACCATAGAAAGGAATAGTAAAAGGAAGGCTTAGGATTGAATCATAACTTGAAAGGTCATCAGCCCAAAGGAAAGACCTTTGACGAAGCTCTATAGATGCTGGGAAGAATCTAAACATCGCCACAAGTATTGGGAACTGAAGAATCATTGGCAAACATCCTGCCATTGGATTTATACCTGCTCTCTTATAAAGTCCCATTACTGCCTTTTGTTTTTCTAAGGCTTGGTCTTGCTTTGGATACTTCTCACTTATCTTTTGAATCTCTGGTTGAATAACCTTCATCTTTGCCGATGAAGAGAATGATTTATATGCTAGTGGGAAAAGAACAATCTTAACTAATATAGTAAGAACAAGAATAATTATACCCATATTCCAACCAAATTGGCTCAAAAAGTCAAACACTGGAATAATTGCAAAACGATTAACCCATTGTAAAAGGAAGAATCCCCAACCAAGTGGAATGATTTTCTCCATATCAATATCATAGTCGCTAACAACATTATATTTATTAGGACCATAGAAGAAATCCATTGAGTAAACATAGTTTTGCTTATCAGCATCGAAAGGAAGAGAAATTGTCGATTTCATCGTTCTTAGGTAAGAAGAATCCTTAACAGATGGTTTGTTTTCTGTGATAGTTTGCATTTGAGCAGACTTGAATTGCTCTGTTTTTGCAATAATTGCAGCTGAGAAGAATTGTTGTTTCAAAGAAATCCACTTTATTTCAAAGTCTTCAGATTTCTTATCATCTGTACCATTTTCCTTTAAATAGTCAACCTCTTTCTTATCTTCTTTTTGGAACATATAATAGATAGAAGAGTTCTTTCTTTCAACCTCTTTATCTTTTTCTTGTTTGTTTAGCTCTGCCGACCATGCAAACTCAACGAAGCTTTGGTCAGTTATTATCCCCTTTAAATTATTAAAGGCAATATCATAACCTACTCTATAATCATTCCCTCTAATTATATATCTAAACTCAAGTGATGAATTAGGAAGACTATCAACCTTTGCTCTAAAAATAATTACTAAAGAATCATTTCCAGTTACCTTGATTGGTTTTGTGATATCTTTGTTTGCTGCAATAGGCTCGAAATATAAATCTTCAGTACGAAGAATGTTTTGTCCCACAGAAAGATTTAAGCCGTAACTGTTACCATTGTTTGTAAACAATACAACAGGTTTCTTGTGATATGTCTTATATTCTTTTAATACAACTTGTTCAACAATACCTCCAAGAGTAGAAAAATTAATATCTAAGAAATCATTAGATACTTTTATTGTCCTCTTCTGCCCTTGAGCACAAGATGCAAACCCTCCATATTGTAGTGGGTCAATTGCATTTGATAATGAATCTTGTATTGAATCATTTGCAATAGTTTTTACTTTTTCAACTTCTTTACTTTCTTTTGCTGCTGCCTGCGCAATGGCTGCTATTGAATCTTGTTTACGCTTTTGAGCCACTCTTTCTTCTTCAGAAGGTGCTGATAAAATTCCATATCCAATAAATACTGCAAAAATCAGTACTAAACCAATAAGTGTCTTTTTGTCTAACATATTTTTATTTCTTTTTTCAAAATTACAAGCTACAAAGGTAATAAAAATTATTTGTTTAGCAATTTCATTGCAAAATGTGGAATATTAGCTTCATAGAAACGTTCTCCATATTTCTCAAATCCAAAGTTCTCATAGAAGCTAATAACCTGTTCTTGAGAATTTAAATATATTGGCAAACCCATAGTCATTATATCATTTAATACAAATTCTACCATTTGTTTTCCAAAATCTCTGCCTCGATATTCTTTCAAAACAGCTACTCTTTCAATTTTTATCTTTTCATTATTTATCCTCCATCGCAAAGTTCCAACTGCTTTGTTATCATCAAACACAAGATAGTATTCACAGTTATACTCAGAATCGTCCCATTCCTCATCCTCAGGACAATTTTGTTCATTCACAAATACTTCTTTGCGAATATTCATAACCTCTTGCATCAAGGTTTCATCATTCTTGTCTACATGAATTAGTTTTGTCATAATAATATTATTTTGAAAATATCAACTTTTTTGAAAAATACCACGAAAGAAAACTCCTAATACTTAAATATAGTATAAACCCTAGCCATAAAGCAGAGTTACCTAAGATGCCCGATAAAGAAAAGTACACAATAAAAAAGGTTGCTGAGGCAATAAACATTACGTTTCTCATTATTGAAGAGGCCGTAAGTCCAATTAATATTCCATCATAGAGAAAAGCCAAGAAACCTGTTAGTGGAATAATCAGTGTCCAATAAAAACTATCTCTTGAAGCAAGTATAATATCTTCTTTATTTGTAAGTAGTCTTAGAATATTCTGACCAAAGAAGGTATAACCTATCATAAAAAAAACGCTAATACCTAATCCCCATCCAATAAGATATTTTACAACCTTTTTTAAGTTTACTCTATCCTTTGCTCCGTAATATCTACCTGCTAAGCTTTCTGCTGTATAGGCAAAGCCATCCATAAAATAACTGAATATAGTAAAAAGCTGCATAAGTAAGGCATTCACAGCAAGGGTTGGATAGTCAAACTTAGACGAAGCTATAGTAAAATATGTTGTAACTAAAACTAGACATAGGGTACGAAGGAATATATCTGAATTTATCTTGAAAAACAACTTCATTTCTTCCCACTGAAGACTTTCTTTAATGTTTATGTATTTCTTAAGTTTAGAGTATTTCAAGAGCCAAATAGTAATAGTGGTTATTAGTCCTCCATATTGTGCAATCAAAGTGCCCCAAGCAACACCCTCAATCTTCATCCCAAAATAAAGAACAAATATAAGACTAAAGACTATATTTAAAACATTGATAAATATAGAAATCCACATAGGACTCTTAGCATCTTGCATGCCAATAAACCATCCTTTAAGAGCATACATACCTAGTGTTGCAGGTGCAGCCCATATAAGAATTGAGAAGTAACGCATCGCTAAATCCCATACTCCATTATTATTCTCAATCAATAATTTGGTTAAGAGAGAGATTGGGTATTGAAGTATTATCAATATTAAAGATATAATAATTGCTATCGATAATGCTCTGGTAAGAATATTCATTGATTCTTTTAAATTTCTTGCACCATAAGCCTGAGCAGTAAAGCCCGATGTTCCAAGTCTTAGAAAACCAAAATTCCAGTAAATGAAGTTAAATATCATTGTTCCTACTGCAATACCTCCAATATAGTCTAGCCTTGAGCTTCCAACATCTAAATGTCCAACAATAGCAGTATCGACCATTCCAAGAAGAGGAACAGTAATATTTGTAATAATACTAGGTAAGGCTAAACGAAGAATTTTCCTATTCATCCTTATGCTTTGCCAAACCAAAAAGTCTTTTGAAATAAGGCAGATGCCACAGAATATGAATAATTGCAATTAATGTCATTGCTATTCCAAATTCGACATGGAGTTTAAGATTAATAAGATAAAAACATATTAGAACACCATAATTCAATTGAATAACTAGTAAGAAACCAAGCAGACAAGACATAAGAAATGTTATTAGCAAAAGGAAATTCCAAATCTTGCGATGACTTGCTTTTCTTAGAACATTTCTTTTTACAAGAAACATTGTAAAGAAATAAGCTAAGAGGGTAATAATAGTTATTGATACTAGGCGATACGGTTTTTCTTTTACTTCAGTATTAACTTCATCAACAATAACTTCTTCTTGCTCCGTTGCTTTTTTACTAGCAACCTTTGCATCCATGTTTTGAAGCTCATCATCATTCTCAACTGGAACAGATATTGTCTCTGTTGTAATTGATTCCGAAATACTATGAGCAGTTGATGTTAAATCTACTACAGGTTGTTTTTCCTGAACTTGATTCTTTGAATCTATTGTAGTTTTTTCTCCCTTTGTTTGAGATTTTTGTTTAGAATTAATTGGAGTACCAATATCACACAATTCATCTCCATTTTCATCAACAAAACGACCACACTCGCCGTAGCAAGTAGTTTTATTCTTAGGACATTTTACTTGTGCCTGAGAAAAAGAACAAACAAAAAGTATTGATAAAAAAACAACAAACCTAAGCCTCATAGTAGAAAAAAGAAAAAGTTATATCACAGCTAATCTCAGTCTTTGAACAAGATAATTTTCAAATTCTTCTTTTATTTTTGCAAAAGTTTCTTTTACAGTAATAATTTTTTCAGCCCTATAAGCATTTACCCCTGCAAAAGCATAACCCTTATCCATATTGCCTTTGTATGCATTGTAAAGAGCCAACATAATACAATATGGACTATTTTCAATATTACAAGTCTTTATACAATGGAAAGGACAAGACTTTGGTTGTGTCTCCCCTCTTTTAACCTTATCCAAAAACTCGTTATTGATTGCCCTACCAGGCATACCAACAGGACTTTGGATAATAGTCAAATCTTCTTCTTTTGCTTGAATATAAAGATTTTTGAATTCTTCTGAAGCATCACATTCTACTGTAGTAACAAACCTTGACCCCATTTGTACACCAGAGGCACCGAGTTCAAGCATTTTTGCAATGTCTTCACCTGTATATACTCCTCCTGCTGCAATAACAGGTATCTTCTTATCATATTTTTCTTCGTAGAACTTAACCTCCTCAACAATTTGAGGTAAAAGATGTTCTAACGTAAAATTTTCATTTGATATTTGTTCTATCTTATATCCTAGATGTCCTCCTGCTTTTGGTCCTTCAACCACAATAGCATCTGGAAGATAATTATATAGATTACTCCATTTATCGCAAATGATTTTAGTTGCCCTTGCCGAAGAAACAATAGGTACTAACTTTGTTTTAGAACCTTTTGTAAGATATTTTGGGAGATCAAGTGGTAAGCCAGCACCTGAGAAAATAATATCTATTTTTTCAGAAATAGCTGTTTCAACCATATCAGCAAAATTTGTCATTGCAACCATTATATTGACTCCAATAATTCCACTTGCCTTTGATTTTGCTATACGGATTTCTTCTTTTAGACCTAAAATACTTGCTTGAATATAATCTGAAGATAAATTTCTATAATAAAGGCCTAAGCCAGCAGATGAAATAACTCCAATCCCACCCTCATTAGCAACGGCAGAAGCAAGTCCAGATAGAGATACCCCAACACCCATTCCTCCTTGAACAATAGGTACATTTGCAACTAAATTGCCAATTCTTAGATTTTTCATTTATTTATATATATATTTGCAAAGATAGTGTAATATATAAGATAACCTATATGATTAACATTTTTTCTGTAATGATTCACACCCTTCTGCCTCGTTATTGTTATGGCTGTGAGGACGTTTTGGTAGAAGCAGAAGAAGTGATTTGTTTGGATTGTTTATTAGAATTAAACAAAACTCATAACCTTCACGAAACAGAAAGCGAATTAACGAAAAAAGTATCCTTTAGTTTTAATGTCGAAAATGCTGTTTCTTTCATATATTTTGATTCCGACTCAATAGCACGAAAACTTATTCATAGGTTTAAATACGAAGAAGATATAATAATAGGAAAGTATCTCACAAGACTTTTCTGCCAAGAGCTAAAGCAAAAAGATTGGATTAAAGACATTGATTATATAATCCCTCTTCCCCTGCATTGGCTTAAAAAAGTAAAAAGAGGATACAACCAATCAGAAATTATATCAAATATCATTGGAAAAGAATTTGACATTAAGGTCAAAACGAATTATTTGAAGAGGATTAAGTACACACAAAGTCAGACAAAGAAATCAAGAGAAAAACGCTGGGACAATGTAAAAGGAATATTTAGAGTAATAAATCAAGACAAACTAAAGAATAAACACATACTCTTAGTAGACGATATAGTAACCACAGGTTCCTCAATATACTCCTGCATAAATGAACTCTCAAAAGTAGAAGGAATAAAAATCTCAGTCCTAACCCTAGCCTCAACAAATTAAACCTTATTTGATAAATAATTATTTATAGACAAGATTCCTTGAAAAAGCACAATAATAACATTACCATTTAGTATCATCATTTATTATATCATCTAAATCCAATTCATTAATATTGACCCCATACCTCTTGGCTTCTGACTGTAAAAAGGTGTAATAATCATTATATTCTTGAGTGACAATAACTCCTTTTTTTAAAATTTCTGGCAGCTTCCTGAAGGACACCTTACCTCTTTTCATTGATATATATTCATTGTTTATATCAAGCATAAATAAGTATATATGTGGATTTTCAGAATAAATCCCTGCTGTTATGTATTTCTTAACTTCATTTGCTCCTACTTTATCATACAAAAACATAGCTTGCTCTAGCATGTATTCAAATTGAAGTAAGAACCCCAAATCTAATTTTGATGATTCTATAATTTTTGTATTCTCTCTTATAGAGTGAATAAAGAAAATTATATAAACCCATGTGAATTTAGTCCCAAAATATATATTTCCATTATCTACTTTAGTTAACCTTTGCCCTTGATATGCTTTTCTAACATTATAATTAAAATTTGAAATAATCTTACTTCTTGATATATAGGAGTCGTTATTTAATTCATCACCCCAAAGATTATCAATAATATCGTGAATAGTTGTCAAGTCGTTATAATCACCCCATAATTCTATTCCAAGACCATTTTTTGTTGGTAGAATGTAAAACATAAATTTATATATTAGTTTATAATAAGCTTCTTCATATAATAGTTTTTATAAAGTTAGTGAATTATAATTTTTTAGTCTCTTTTATATTAAACCTTGCCCTTTACTTTTATCCCATTCTTTTATAATGAATTTTTCAAAATCACTATCGTTTGCATGTTCTAGAACAATAATTTGAGGCTTAAATCCACAACTTTTGCTAATTAGCTCAATTTCCGAATCTAATACTTTGAATATTTTCCTAACTTGTTGGATATTGTCATCATACTTTTCTAACTCTTCATTATCCATATTTCCCTTTATTGTAGTTCGAGGAAAATATACTTGACTTGGTTGATCTAGCATCAAAAAAGTTGGTATAACAGACTTCTCATTTTCACAACTTAATTGAAGGAATGATAACATAATAGATAAATGGCAAGCCAACCAATTAGCTCCACTTCCCATTTCATCAAGACGAATTTCGTCACCTTTATGTTTATGTTTAAAAATAAATTTATCAATATCAAAATAAAAATCTATTGGCTTCAATTCTTCTTCAAAATCTAATTTTTCTGCAATTCTATCCATAATGCCCTTTAATGTTTTTTCCGTAGCCTCCTTAAAGGTATTAATATAAGAATATTTTTTTAATGCTATTTCAATATCTCCTAATTGTTTTTTGAGTCCTTCTAATAATTTATCATATTCATGAATGTTATTTTGCCCTATACTGTTAATAGTTGTTGTAATAACACCTTTCATATAAACAATTTGATCCCTCTTGCTTTTAATTTTTTCGTATTCTTCTGTATTTTTTGATAATTCATTTATATTGCGTGTAATACTTCTAATTTTATAATCAATTTCTGTTTTTCTTTCCTTTAGTCTTGTTATTATTCTAGAATTATCTTTTGAAAAACTACTTATTTTCGACAATTCATCAATAAGATTTTCCTTTGCCGATTCAAGTTGTGTAATATTATTATTCAACTCATCAACTAAATTATTACATAAAGGACAGCAAATTTGTTTTATATTAGCATTATTATATTTTTGTTTTGAGTAAGTATTTACCAATATATCTGCATACTCATATCCGTCAGAATTATTTGAAAGTAAATTTGATAAAGATCTTTCTATTTCCAATTTTTCTTCAACTAATTTTTCTTTTTCATCTTCTAATTGAACTATTTTATCAAATGCTTTTGTTTGATCTGGAATTATTGTAGGTGGGAAAGGGAGATTTTGCCCAATACTAATCAATTTAGGTTTGGATAGCCCTTCCTTTAAGGTCTCTCCAATATTTGAATAGTACAATTGTATTAAATCTCGTAGTCGTTCTGTATCATCCTTATCATTTATGTCGAAATTTTCAATTATCTTTTTCTCATGTATAATTTTTCTCGAAATAACTTCCTTTTGCTTTATTAAATCATAATATTCTGCATCAACACATCCTAATAATACGGGTATAGCTTTAATAACTCTATTCCTTTTATTTATATCATCAAATCTGTAAAATAATGCATGTTTATTCGCAATCAAATTTTGATGCTGAAAAAGAAAAGAAACTGTATCTCTTATAGAAAGTTTTGAAGTTTTTTCATTTTCTTGCTCAAGTTGATTAAATGACAACCCTATTAACTCTTCAAAATCTGTTTGAACATTATTTTTTATAGGTTTCAAAGATAATTCATTAAAATATTCAAATTTTATATTATCTATCCTTTCAAAAGATGTTTCTACTTTCAAATATGCAGAATTATGATTGCTATTACCAAAAGCATGTCTTCCAACAACAATATAAAAAGTATCCACTTGGAATATTACAACATACAAATAAGCAAATTCGGTAATTTTGCCTTTTGGAATACTTGACCGTGAAGAAAACAGACAGTAATCTACTATTTCAATGAGAGCACTTTTCCCTGTTTTTGAATCACCAGTTATGATATTTAATCCATCTTTTAGAATTATATTTCTTTTGTCACCATCTTCATTAAAAATTGCAATTTCTTTAATTATTTTTCTCATAATTGATTAATCCTTAATTTTTTCATAATTATTATACAATCTTCTTTTGCAATCAACATTCCTAAATTGTATGATGCCTTATATATATCCTTCAATATTTTATCATCTTCTTTTTTGAAACTGATTTTTTCTTCTATTTTTATATAATCATCAAAAGTCATATTTGTTGCGGATGCTAATAAAATAAGACTGTGTTTTGTCTTTTTTTTAGTGTAAAGTATTATTTCATTTAATTGACTCATAAATACTTCATATGATTTATTTTCAATAATAACATTAAGTCTCGAATTTATATTTAGATTTTGAAGTTTATAACATACTTTTTCATCTAATACAAATGGTATTACCAAATATATAAGTTCTGATTTTACACCTTTATCATCTAAAGATAAAACACCTGATAAAAAATGATGTAATATCTTACTTAAATGAAATGGATTATAAATTAATAGTTCTAAGTCCTTTGCATTCATATTATTGATCTAATTTCCATGTAAAATCTTTATTTTCTTCAACTTGATGATGAACCCTCCCCTTTGGATAATACGATTTTACTCCTTGTACTCCTTCAATTAATGTCTTTGTTTCAATTTTACTCATGCAATCTTCAAAAAATAATTTTGACTTTTCGTCAATATTTGGAGAAATAACATATGTTAATCTATCCATATGTGTTAATCTTTTATCATTCATCTCACAATAAATCTCATCATCCAATTCTTGTAGTGAGTCTACTAAGATTGGTCTTTCTCTCAGCATTTTAAATTGACTATCTGCTGCTCGTAAATAATCTCTAACAGCTCCTCCAATTTTACAATCATAATCTATTTTTCTTAATTCTTCTACAAATCTAAATTTGGTTGATCCATTATTGCATCCAATGGATGAAAAAGGAAAAATTAATTCGTCAATTTTATATCTATTTAATAAAGAACGGTAATTACCTCTAAACCACTCTAAGTCAATACACCAGTCCATTCCTTCTTTTTTTATTAATTCAGAGGAAATTACACCGATTAATGAAACTACAAAAGACTCTCTATAAGCTTCTTCTAATGGATTTACAATTGATGAATGTTTCAATAGTTTTTCTTTATAAAATTCCTTTGCTGCTGGCTGACTAGATTGTATCGTAAACTTTCCGAGTATTTCTTGTAACTTGACAATATCTATATTTCTTATTCTATCATAATATTTTATATTTGTTTTATTATCACTCGTATTTATAACTTTATAAACTTTGTCCTTTTTTTCTTGTGGTTTTAATTTATCCCAATTTTCAAAAATAGAATCTTTTCTTATTGAAGCTGTAGTATGCAAAATATATGAACTAAAATCTTTCACTTCATTGTAATTCTCCACCAAATTACCTAAGGTTTTCCAAAAGTCAATATGAGTGTCATATAACATCTTGTCTTTATCTATTGAATTTTTTATTTCTGTAATATCTGTTTCATCAGAAACATCACCATAACATTCAAGATAAATTTTAGTTTCGTCTTTTGCATCAAGACATTTCAATAATGCTACCATTTCTTGATATTTAAAACCTAATATTTTAGTTGACGCATCTGATTTTGAAGCCATATTTTTAATTTTGTATTTAATTGACCTTATAATTGACAAAATAATTTTATGATTATTATTTAATTATCAACGAATTTCATACATATGGCAAAGTTAAAATAATTTTTAATTAATAAGCAATATTTACTTGAAAAATATTTTCATCTTGGTACTATTTTTTAGAAGATATTGTTATATTATAGTATATTTAGATTCAGATTTTTAACAAGCTTGCTCGTTGGATGCTTTTTCTTTAGTTGGGGTTTGGGAGATATCTCCTTTTCTTTGAATTGCTTTATTATCTATTTTATTATTTGTGATTTTTCTCTATCTTGCCCTACTTGAGATTAGATATATTAGAGCTTCATTATTGTATATTTTAAGGATAATTATATTCACCCCTTGAATATTTATATTTTTTTATGATTTAATAGGGTTTGTGTTGGGCTTGTTTGGTGTTAAGGGTGGTTAAAGTTTTTAGGGGTTTTTAAGGATATTTTGAGATTTGGGTTTATTTTCTTGAAATAAGAACTAAATTTCTTGGGATAAGGATTGGATTTTTTCAAACAAGGACTTAATTTTTTCTGTTAGGTAACAAAAAATATTCTGTTAGGTAACAGAATATTTTTAAACAGCGTTTAAATTTGCGCTTTCAAAGAAAAAAGACCGTCTTTTTAGGACGGTCTTTCTTCTGTTATGGGGTTACGGGATTTGTTTTTGATTCTCTTTTAACCTTTCTTCTTGGTCTTAGTTTTGAACCTTTGTCAAAACTTTTTTAAGGGTGGTTTTTTATTTTCAGACGAAACAAACCTCGTCTAAATGTATTATGGTGTAGTAATTTGTTCGTTAATTAATATATTATCTAAGACCTTTATACTTCTATTTTTGCCGATGGCGAAGTTTATATTTTCTATTATTGATTTCATCTTAGTAATTATTAAATTGTAAAACTAAGTATTTTCGAAAACTATCTAGGTTTAAATTTTCTATACGTTTCAAATCTAACGCCAAATTAAAGTAAGATATTATTTAATTATAAAAATATATACCCTTCTTGGCTTTTGTGATTAAATTCTTTTTATTGTTTCGATTCCGTCTATGGCTTCTAAGTTTTTTATTAGCTTGCTTAGCTGCTCTGCATCGTAGATATATACCATCATTGTTCCTTCAAAAAGCCCCTCACTACTTTCTATAGCTAATGCTCTAATATTGACATTCCATCCCTCTGAGATTACCCCTGTTATTTCTTGTAGTAGTCCTTTTCTATCAATACCTTTCATCTTTATACCCGCTAAGAAGGTAATCTTTTCGTTTTCTCTCCATTTTGCCTTGATGATTCGGTGACCATATTGTGACATTTCATTTACTGCTTTTTTGCAGTTTGTTCTATGAACTTCTATTGAATTTTCGTGAATTAACCCCACAATATCGTCTCCTGGCAGAGGGTTGCAACATGTTGCTGTTACGTATTGCATATTCTCCATATCTTGCTGTATCAATACTTGCTCTGGATTATTCTCTATCTGCTCCTTTATCTCTTCTTTTAGGGATTTTGTTTTCGAGGATTTCATTGTACTAAATGGATTTCTTAAGAACATCCATGTCGATGTTTTTTGTTTCTTATCGAAACACTGCCTAACATCTATCTCCGTTATTTGTTCTTTATATATCTTGTAATAAAAATCTATTTGATTGGGTCCTCCTGCGTACTTCCTTAACTTCTCGATATTAATTTCGTTATATTCAAGATTAAACTCAGAGAATATATGTTTTAGTTTTTCAATTCCTTCTTCCAAATAACCTTTTCTAATATCTCTTATATAAGTTTTTATCCCTTGTATTGCCTTTGAAGTCTTGACAAATTTAAGATATTCCTCCTTTGGAAAAGAAATATTTGAGGTAATAATTTCTACTTGGTCTGAAGACTTAAGCTTATAATCTATTGGGACAACCTTATAGTTTACCTTTGCTCCCATACAATTTACTCCTAATTGAGTATGCACATTGAATGCAAAGTCTAAAACCGTAGAGCCTTTTGCTAGAGTAACAACCCTACCCTTAGGTGTAAATGTTGTTATCTCGTCGGTGGCTAAGCTTAGTTTAAAATCATTCACAAAGTCTACTGCCGATGAGTTTTGGTTATCAAGCAATTCCCTTACTCTCCCTAACCAATTGTCAAGGTTTTCATCAAGGTCTCCCTCCTCTACTTCCTTATATTTGTAGTGAGCCGCTAAACCTTTCTCTGCAATATCATCCATCCTTCGACTTCTTAGCTGAACCTCAACCCACTTACCATTATTAGCCTGAACGGTAAAGTGCAATGCCTCATATCCATTACTCTTTGGTTTTGTTAACCAATCTCTAAAACGATCAAATTTCTGTTCTCTGTACATTGAATTTATTACAGAATAGGCAGCAAAACATGATTCTTTCTCTTGTTCTATTGGAACGTCTAATACTATTCTTATTGCGAAAATATCATATATATCATCGAAGGCAACTCCTTTTTTCTCTATCTTACCTAAGATAGATGTTATTGATTTTACCCTTCCTGTGCAAGTAAACTTAAACCCTTTTTCGAATAATTTATCTTTAATTGGATCTGCAAAAGACTTTATAAAACTTGCTCTCTCTTGCTCTGAATCTTTAAGCCTATCAACAATTTCATTATAACCAGATGGGTTTATATATCTTGTTGCAAGATCTTCCAACTCACTCTTTATTTGATATAAGCCTAAGCGGTGGGCAAGTGGAACGTATAGTATTTGAGTCTCTGATGCTATCTTTAATTGTTTATCTTGCTTCATTGAATCAAGGGTTCTCATATTATGAAGTCTATCGCATAACTTCAAAAGAATAACCCTCACATCATCGCCCATTGCTACAAGCAATTTCTTAAAGTTCTCTGACTGAATGGAATTTGTTGCATAGTCGAAAACTCCTTCTATCTTTGTTAACCCATCAATGATTTGAGCAACCTTGTCATCGAATATTGTTCTTATATCATCAAGAGTATATTCTGTATCTTCAACCACGTCGTGCAAAAGGGCACAAACTATTGCTATTGTACCTAAACCTAAATCCTCGGCAGCAATACGTGCCACCTCAATTGGATGATATATATATGGTTCTCCAGTCTTCCTTCTTACTCCTGCATGTGCCTTCATAGCAACTGTGAAAGCTTTTCTAACTTGTTTCTTTTGTTCCCTTGTCGAAGTTGAAGATACTAATCTAACAATATTCCGGTATCTACTAAGTATTTCTTTTCTCTCTAATTCTTGGTCTACAATATACATATATTAATTTCTTTTCTTTTTGAAAAAATCCTTGACTAAGTCCGAACACTCTTTTTCTAACAATCCAGATACAACTATTGTTTTAGGATGATAAACATATATTCCTTTTGAAGATACACCTCGCCTTTCATCCTTTGCTCCATATACTATCTTACCTATTTGAGCCCAATAGCTTGCTCCTGCGCACATAACACATGGCTCCATTGTTACATATAAGGTGCAATCGTTTAAATATTTACCTCCTATTGCATTTGCAGCAGCAGTAAATGCCTGCATCTCCGCATGAGCTGTAACGTCATTGAGTCTTTCTGTTAAATTGTGAGCCCTAGCAATTATCCTATCTCTACATACTATCACCGCTCCTATTGGCACCTCATCCATATCATATGCTAATTTTGCCTCTTTTAAAGCCTCTTGCATATAATAATTATCATCTTTAATTAAAACAGAACCCATATACTATATTTTTAATTTCCTTTTAAATTCTGAGCAAATTATTGATGTGGCTATTGATGCGTTTAGGCTTTCTGGTCCTTGCCCTTTGGAAAATGAGGGAATTGTTATGGGATGGGTTATTAGAGGGCTTATCTGCGGGCTTATGCCGTGTGATTCGCTTCCTATTATTATTATTCCTTCTCTCTCGAGATTGGTTTCATAGATATTCATTCCTTTTTCAAGAATTGTTCCGTAGATTGGGAAGTCTTGTAAATTGGAAAGCATCAAGTAGATGTCTTTATAGGATACATTTACTCTGAGGAATGAACCCATTGTTGATTGAATTGTCTTGGGGTTATATAAGTCGACTGTGTCTTCTGAGCATACTATATCTTCTATTCCGAACCAATCGGCTACTCGGATTATTGTTCCTAGGTTTCCTGGGTCTTTTATTCCGTCTAAGACTAGTACATAGTTCTCTTTGTACTTTATTTCTTTTTCTCCTATTTGATTAAGTACTGCTAGTACTTGATTAGGTGTGGATAGGCTGCTTATTTTCTTAAGTTCTTCCTGACTCACTTCTATTATCTCTTTGGTGAATTTTGAAGCCTTATTGATGTTTTCTTCTATCCAGTCTTTGGTTGCACAAATTGTTTTTATGCTTATTTGTGATTCCAATAATTCCTGCACAATTTTTACGCCTTCTACTACAAAGACCTTCTCCTCATCTCTAAATTTTGCCTGTCTTAGGCTGGAAATTCTTTTTATCTGTGCTTTTGAAATCATGATATAATTTTTCTTGTGCAAATGTATGATTAAATCGCATTTGGTGCAAATAAAAAAACCCCTAATTATTAGTTAGGGGTTTTGAAATATTTATTTCTAAATTATTCAGCTACTACGTCGAAAGTTATTTCAGCTTTGATATCTTTGTAAACTGAGATGATTGCTTTATGTGTTCCAACTACTTTTATTGAATCACCTAATATTGCAATTTTCTTTCTGTCAACATCTAATTCAAATTGTGCTTTGATTGCATCAGCAATTTGTATTGTGTTAACTGAACCGAAGATTTTTCCGTTTTCTCCTGCTTTTGTTCCGATCTTCAATCCTTGGATTTTTCCAAATGAAGCTACTAAACTTTCTGCATCGCTACGAATTTTATCTTCTTTAAATGCTCTTTGTTTAAGGTTTTCTGCTAAGATTTTTCTATTTGAAGCAGTTGCCATGATAGCGAAACCTTGTGGGATAAGAAAGTTATTTGCATAGCCTTCCTTAACTTTAATTATTTCGTCTTTGTAACCTAAGTTGATTACATCTTGTTTTAATATGATTTCCATCGATTTGCTCTCCTATTATTTTAGTAAATCTGCTACGTAAGGCATCAAAGCTAAGTGACGAGCACGTTTTACAGCTTGTGATACTTTCTTTTGATATTTGTTTGAAGTTCCAGTGATTCTTCTTGGAAGAATTTTACCTTGTTCGTTAACGAATTTCAAAAGAAAATCTGCATCTTTATAATCGATGTATTTAATACCGCTCTTTTTGAAACGGCAGTATTTTTTTCTTTGTGTTTCAACCGCAATTGGGGTCAAATATTTTATTTCTGTATCGTTTGCCATTTTCTTTAAATTTTAAATGTTATTCAGCAACTACTTCTTGTTGTTGTGCTAATGCAGCTTGTTGTTTCTTCATTCCACCAGAACGTTTCTTTTCGTTGTAAGCAATAGCATGCTTATCTAGTGAAACTGTTAAGAAGCGAAGAAGTTTTTCGTCACGTTTGAAAATTGTTTCCAATTTCGCAATAACATCACCTTCTGATTTAAATTCAATTAAATAATAGAAACCAGTAGATTTCTTTTGAATAGGATAGGCTAACTTGCGCATTCCCCAATTGTTTTCATAAACAATCTCAGCGCCACTTTCAGTCAATAATGACTGATACTTTTTTACCGTTTCCTTTATCTGTTCATCAGATAAAACGGGAGTCATAATGAAAACGGTTTCATACTGTTTTACCATAGTAGTAAAATTGTTTTGTTGTTAATATATAATTTTCTCTCAAAAATTGAGTTTGCAAAAGTACAATATTTTTTCTATATTGCAATGATTTTCCTCATTTTATTCGTTTTGCCCATGGCAGTTTTTATATTTCTTTCCACTTCCACATGGGCAAGGATCGTTTCTACCAACTTTTTTCTCAACATGAACTGGTTGAATTTTTTGTTGTTCAGAAGGATCGTTTGCTTTCATCTCTTCTCTAGATGTTTTTATATCTTTATTATTTGAATGAGGTAAATCGGTATCTCTAACTTCTTTCTCCCCTATAGGAAGTGATGCACGACAAAGGAAAGAAGTAATATCTTTATTTATCTCATTAATCATTTTTTCAAATAATCCGAAAGATTCAAGTTTATAAACTAATAATGGATCTTTTTGTTCGTAAGTAGCATTTTGAACAGATTGTTTTAACTCATCAAGCTCTCTTAAATGTTCTTTCCATGCGTTATCAATAATGTGTAAAGTAATGCTCTTTTCAATAGAAAGACCTATTTCTTTTCCATTTGTTAGATAAGATTTTTCAATAGGTGCAATTGCATTTAATATCTTAAGCCCATCTGATACAGGGAAAGCTATGTTTTCGTAAGTGTAGTTCTTACTTTCAAACATACTCTGAACATAAGGGAAAGCCATTTGTGCAATTCTTTCCATCCTAACTTTATAATTACTATATACAGATTCAAATATTGATTCAACAATTTGAGTTTTCTTTGAGTTTAAAAACTCTCTCTCTTCTGTAATCGGACATTCCATTCCTGTTAGTGAAATAAACTCTAATTGGAAACCTTCAAAATCATGTGCGTTATGATACTCATTGACCATAAACTCAAGAGAGTCATACATCATATTTGAAATATCAATGGCAAGCTTATCTCCATAAAGTGCATTACGACGCTTAGAATAAATAACCTCACGTTGGTTATTCATTACATCATCATATTCCAATAAACGTTTTCTTGTCCCAAAGTTATTTTCTTCAACCTTACGTTGAGCTCTTTCAATGCTCTTGGTCATCATTGAGTGTTGAATTACCTCACCCTCTTTAAGCCCTAGCCTATCCATCACCTTGACCATTCTTTCAGAACCGAAAAGACGCATTAAATTATCTTCCAACGAAACAAAAAATTGGCTACTTCCTGGGTCACCTTGACGACCTGCACGACCTCTTAACTGACGGTCAACACGACGGGATTCATGACGCTCTGTACCAATAATTGCGAGACCTCCTGATTCTTTTACTCCTTCTCCTAATTTTATATCAGTACCACGACCAGCCATATTGGTTGCAATTGTTACTGTTCCTGCGCGTCCTGCCTCTGCAACAATATCAGCTTCTTTCTTATGTAATTTTGCATTTAATACTTGGTGCTTGATCTTACGCATTGTAAGCATCTTGCCCAATAACTCAGATGTTTCAACCGAGGTTGTTCCTACTAGTACAGGTCTACCTTCACCAATTAAACGCTCAATCTCTGTAATTACTGCAGTAAATTTTTCACGTTTTGTTTTATAAATTAAATCTTCTTCGTCTTTTCTTGTTATTGGACGATTCGTAGGAATAACAACTACATCTAATTTATATATATTCCATAGCTCACCTGCCTCAGTTTCTGCTGTACCTGTCATCCCTGCAAGCTTCTTGTACATACGGAAATAGTTTTGAAGAGTAATTGTTGCATATGTTTGAGTCGCTGCTTCAATCTTAACATTTTCCTTTGCTTCAATCGCTTGATGAAGTCCATCAGAATAACGTCTACCTTCCATTATACGACCTGTTTGTTCATCAACAATCTTTACTTGATTATTAACTACAACATATTCCACGTCTATTTCAAATAACGTATAAGCCTTAAGTAATTGATTGATTGTATGCACTCTATCAGACTGCACTGCATAATATTGCATTATTTTATCCTTTGCCTCGGCTTTTTCTGCTGTGGATAATCCTTTTTTCTCAAGGTCAGCTATCTCAGAACCGACATCTGGCAACATGTACATCTTTGGATCTTCTCCCAATTGAGCAAGATAATCCATACCCTTATCTGTTAACTCAATTGAGTTTTGTTTTTCATCTATGATGAAGTAAAGTTGATCGTCAATTATATGCATATCCTTACTTTGGTCCTGCATATAAGTATTCTCTGTCTTTAATAATAAAGATTTAATCCCTGGTTCTGATAAGAACTTTATTAATGCCTTGTTTTTTGGAAGACCATGATGAGCTCTAAGTAGTAATTTCGATCCTTCTTTCTCTTGTTCCGAAGTCCTTCCCTCTGATAAGAGTTTTTTAGATTCTGCAAGAATTTGTGTTACAAATACTCTTTGTACATTATATAATTTCTCTATTACAGGTCGAAAACGATCAAATTCTTGATCATCACCCTTAGGAGTAGGTCCTGAAATAATAAGTGGAGTACGAGCATCATCAATTAAAACAGAGTCAACCTCATCGACAATTGCATAATTATGCTTTCTTTGAACAATTTCATTTGTATTGTTGCACATATTATCCCTTAGATAATCAAAACCAAATTCATTGTTTGTTCCATAAGTAATATCTGCATTATAGGCCTGACGTCTTTCTTCGGAGTTTGGTTCATGCTTGTCAATACAATCTACTTTTATTCCATGAAACTCAAACAACATACTATTCCATTCAGAGTCACGCTTTGCCAAATAATCATTAACAGTTACAACGTGAACCCCTTTTCCTGGAAGAGCATTTAGATACAAAGGTAAAGTTCCAACAAGAGTTTTTCCTTCCCCTGTAGCCATCTCAGCTATCTTACCTTGATGAAGTACTGTTCCTCCAATAAGTTGAACATCATAATGGATCATATCCCATTTGATCATATTTCCACCTACCATCCAGCTATTATCAAAATAGGCCTTATCTCCTATTATATTAACATTATCTTTCCTTGTTGCTAAGCCTTTGTCATAATCATTAGCAGTAACCTCTACTTTTTCATTTAGAGTAAAACGACGTGCTGTTTCCTTAACAACGGCAAAAGCTTCTGGGAGAATATCATCTAATACTTTTTGAGTTTTTTCATATATAGTTTTTTCCAATTCCTCCATTTCTGAATATATCTGTTGTTTTTCATTTACAGGCATATCAAGTTCTGTATCTATACGATTACGTATTTCATTTACTTGAATATCCTCAACAGAAATTGCATCAGCAATTCTTTGTTTAAACTCTATAGTCTTTGCTCTAAGCTCATCATTTGAGAGAGTTGTTATTCTATCGTATGCTTTTAAACATTCATCTAAAATAGGTTTTAATTCTTTTAAATCTCTTTGAGATTTATTCCCGAATAATTTTGCAAGAAAATCTGCCATTGTATTTAATATTTTTACTTCTTTAATTACAAATAATTGTATTATTATTTGAAATAATACAATTATTTATTGTTCTTTAATTTCTTTTTTCTTTGAATAAACATCTAATGCTACTAATGAGGCTGTGAAGAGCCAAAAAGGAACCGACAATTTGTCAGTATCTAAGAAATTATTCAAAAAACCATGCGTATAGTAGGTTACAAGAGACATGGTCAAAAATAATGCCAAAAGACCAACCTTCTTATCCTCTGATGTTTTATATACTTTTATCCCTATCGACATTACTGTAATAAATAAAATCAATACACTTATCATCCCAAATAATCCACTGTCGGCTAGAGCACCAAAATATTCTGAATGTGCATTTCCTAAGTTTCCAGCATTTGTACTAATTGTTGAAAGCTGATTTGATTTCTGGAAGCCTGCATATTCAAATTGATAAGTCCCTGGTCCCCAACCAAAAAATGGTTTTTCTCTAAACATTCTTGAAACACAAAACCAGCGATTCAAACGTTCAACATTCGATGCATCAGTACTAATATTTGAAATAGAAGTTATATGCTCTAGAATATTCCCTGATGAGTCTTGATTATTTTTTTCTAATAACTGAAGTATCGAGCTCTGAAACATAAAGAATATTAATATACTCGATATTATTATACTAAGTATTAATTTCAATTTTATTCTGAATTTCAAAATAAAGTAAATGCCAATGGAAGGGAGAATACTCATCCATGCTGCACGAGAATATGATAATATTAGTCCTAATATATATATTGAAAACAGTATGAAAAAGAAAAAACGTTTCCACTTTGAATGGTCTTTTGAAACAAAAAACAAAAATGCTAAAGGTGTAAACATAGCAAGAATAGCTCCATAAGCTGTATGATCATTGTAGAAAGGTTGCATTATATAGAATGAATATTCAAATTCAAATCCCTTTAATGCAAAAGCAATACTTGCATATAATACCACTAAAGCTAATGAAATCCCATAAAGGGTATATAAGAGTTTTATTTTCTTGATATCCTTCATTAGAGGAATAATTGCAAGATAGAAAGGAATAATAAAAAAAAGTTTAGAAGAAAAGTATTTTAGCGAAACAAGTAAATTAGTACTTGAAAAAGCAGTAATCAACATCCAAGAAAGATAAATGTAGATTGAAATACTTATTGGATGCTTTAATATCCTTAATTCATAGTTCCCTTCAAGAAAAAATTTCACGGAATAAAGTAATGCAAATGTAATCAAAAAAGGTTCTGTTAGAATAGAAATGGCAGTTGTCTCCCCGACTAACATAGTTATTGAAAAAGGGGTCAAGAGGGCAACGAGATAAAGTACCTTGTCTAATTGGAAATAATAAAGAAGTATTGCCAATAGTACAAAAGGAATAATTCCATAATAATAATATTCAAAATCAATATATGAATATCCGTAGCCAATAAATAATACACAACACAGAAATACTGAGACGTAATTCTTAGCATTATCCCCTAAACTAGACCAAACTTTATTAAAAGGAATAAATATTTTTCTTACAAACTCTAATGTAAAATTAAGCAATTTCATTTTCAGCCTTTGCAGCCTTAGCTCTTTCTCTGATTATTAACACAAAGATTGCAAGGAATGAACAACAAATACCACCTACTAAAGCAATAATTGATCGTTTAGGTTTATCCTTTAAATCCGAAGGATAGGCAACATCAATAATAAAATCTGTAGGTGCATTACTTTCCGCATCAACCTTAACTTGCTCAAGTTTTTCTTCCCAAATTCTCAGACTTTCTATTTTATTTTTTAGTCTATCCCTAAGGCATACAATAGTTGATCCACTCTCTCCAATATCAGATAGTTTGCTCTCTAATCTTGCAACAGCACCTGTATTCCCATTTGCAATTTGTTTTGCTAGTTCTTGACTCATCCTGTCTGACATCATATCTGCATTAAATATCTTCTTTTCCTTAGTTAATCTAGCTAAGCTATCCGTAATCTGCTCAATCTCCGATTTAATCCTATCTCTTGAAACAGTTAAACCTACAACCATAGAATCCATCTTTGCTTTTTTCATATCATTTCTAAGAGTTTGAACCTCTTGAGCCATATAGTTTGCAATATTGGCAGCATACTTTGGATCTGTATCCCAAACGCTTATCCTGACTCCCAAATTTTCTGTCCTCTTAACCTTAATGTTTGAAACTAGTCTTTGATTAAGTTTATCGCTTTTAGCTTGACCAATATCTTTTATACCATAGTGTTCAGCGAGATTAAACTTTTCACAAGTTTTCCATAGTAATGTACCTGAGTTTAGTAATTCTAAAACATATTCTGCATCTTTTTCTTTACCATAAGCCAAGGCATCAAAATTTTCCATTTGAGAAAGTACAGCCTTAGAAACAGCATTAGAATCTGCAGGCATTAATGCTACTTGAGCCTTAAAATAATTTGGAAGCATTAATGACATTGCTCCAATTGCAATTGCAGATACAAAAAAAGTAATAATAAGTATTATTTTATTTCTTAGGACAAAGCTAATAGTGCTTTTAAGATTAAATTCGTTATTAGAATTATTTTGATTCATAAGATATAATTATGTTATATACTGAATATAATTAGCTGTATAAATATTCATTTTGTACCTCCGAGCAGAATCGAACTGCTATCTAAAGTTTAGGAAACTTTCGTTCTATCCGTTGAACTACGGAGGCAACCTTATTTATTTTAAAGTTCTTTTTACTTCAACTTCATCATAACCTTCAACTATATCTCCTACCTTGATGTCATTAAAGTTTTCAATATTCAAACCGCAATCTTGTCCTGAAACAACTTCTTTAACCTCATCCTTAAAACGTTTTAAAGAAGCTAATTTTCCAGTACAAACCACAATACCATCTCGAATAACACGTACTTTTGTATTACGATTAATTTTACCATCCAAACACATACAACCTGCAATAGTTCCAACCTTAGTGATTTTGAATACTTCTCTAATCTCAAGATTACAAACAATCTTTTCTTGAATTTCAGGAGAAAGCATACCTTCAATAGCATCCTTAAGTTCGTTAATAGCTGTATAGATAATTGAATATAAACGAATATCAATTTGTTCGCTTTCTGCAAGTTTACGAGCATTTACCGATGGGCGTACTTGGAATCCAATAATAATAGCATTTGAAGCTGTAGCCAGTAAAACATCACTCTCAGTAATTTGACCAACAGATTTATGTATAACATTTACTTGAACTTCTGGAGTAGAAAGCTTCAATAATGAGTCTGATAATGCCTCTACTGATCCATCCACATCTCCCTTAACAATTAAGTCAAGTTGTTTGAAGTCTCCAATAGCAATTCTTCTACCAATTTCATCTAAAGTAATATGTTTTTGAGTTCTAAGTCCTTGTTCTCGTTGTAATTGTGTACGACGATTAGAAAGATCCTTAGCCTCTTTCTCCGTTGCCATAACATTAAATGTGTCTCCAGCCTGAGGAGCTCCATTAAGACCTAAAAGTAATAATGGAGTAGATGGTCCTGCAGTAGCAATAACTTGGTTCCTCTCATTATACATAGCTTTAACACGACCATATGTTGAACCAGCAAGAACAATATCTCCAGGAGAGATAGAACCATCTTGAACTAATATTTTACAAACATATCCTCTACCCTTATCTAAAGAAGACTCTATGACTGTTCCCTTAGCTCTCTTGTTTGGATTTCCCTTTAATTCTAAAAGTTCTGCTTCTAATAATACTTTTTCTAATAAGGCTTCAATATTCACCCCTTGCTTAGCAGAAATCTCTTGGCATTGGTATTTACCACCCCAATCTTCAACTAATAAGTTCATTGCAGCAAGTTCTGTCTTAATTTTTTCTGGGTCAGCACCTGGGCGGTCAATTTTATTTAAAGCGAATATAATTGGAACACCAGCTGCTTGGGCATGATTTATAGCTTCAATTGTTTGTGGCATCACTCTATCGTCACAAGCAATAACAATAATTGCAATATCTGTAATTTTAGCTCCACGTGCACGCATAGCAGTAAAAGCCTCGTGACCTGGAGTATCTAAGAATGTAATTTTATTATCCCCTACCTTTACTTCATAAGCACCAATATGTTGAGTAATACCTCCCGCTTCACCAGCAATAACATTAGCTTTTCTAATATAGTCAAGTAATGATGTTTTACCATGGTCAACGTGTCCCATTACAGTAACGACAGGAGCTCTGTGCACTAAATCTTCTTCTCTATCAGCTTCTTCTGTTCCTTCTAAAGCTTCAACAACCTCAGCAGAAACAAATTCAGTAGTATAGCCAAATTCTTCCGTGATTAATTGGATTGCCTCTGCATCAAGACGTTGATTAATTGAAACAAACATTCCTAGACTCATACAAGAAGAGATAATCTTAGTAACGGGAATATCCATCATCGTTGCTAACTCATTAGCGGTAACGAATTCTGTTACCTTTAAGATTTTTTGGTCTTCCATTGCTTGATCTACATCATGTTGCATTTGTTGAGATACAGTTTGACGTTTTTCTCTTCTATGCTTAGATGTCTTAGATTTTCCTGATGGAGAAAGGCGAGCAAGAGTTTCTTTGATTTGTTTTTCAATATCCTCACTACTAATTTCTGCTTTTTTAACCATCTCCTTTTTAGGAAGCTTACTAAACTTACTCTTATTATCTCCTTTTTTATGAGGATTAGAGTTAGTTTGAGTCGGTTTACCTTGACCTGCACCACCTGAGGTAGGTTGCGGATTTTTTTGTATTCCCTCTTTAGCACCTGGAGGTGTTGTGGGTTTTATCCTTTTACGCTTCTTTTTATCTTTATCCTTATTGGCATCTTGCTTGATTGAAGAAGAAGCAACAGGTTGCATTTTCTTTGGTTTATTAAATTGAGACAAATCTATTTTATCTCCCATTACCTTTGGACCAGAAAGAGTGACATATTCAGTCTTAATAAAATTGTCTACTTTCTCTTCTGTGGCTACATTAACTTGTTCTTTAACTTCAGCAGGGATATTAATTTGAATAGCTTCTACTTCTTCAATAGGTTTAACTATATGTTTTTTTAAACCCTCCTTAGGTTTATTTTCTTTATGAGTCTTTTCTTTATGAGAAGGATTTGTGTTAGCTGGTAATTTTTCTTGTTTTAAAACCTTATCAGACTTGTCTGCTTTCTTTTTATCCTCACGAGCCTTAGCGAGTTCTTCTTTAGACTTTTTGTCTGGTTTCGTCTTAGAATTTATTGAACTGAGATCTATTTTTCCAACGATATTAAAAGGAGAATCTTCATTAATAGATTCGTCATCCAATTTTTCAATAACAACCTCTTTAACTACAGATTTCACTTCAATTACTGGCTCAACCACTGTTTCAAGTATAGGTTTTTCTTCATTCATGTCTTGAGATTCATCATGATGAACTGGTTTATTATTATCAAAATCTATTGTTTTTGATTTTATCATAATCTCTTCCGAACTAGACTCTTCTTCTAAAGACTCATCTCTTTGCTCTATATGAGTAGACTCTGCCTCAACAGAGGAAGAATTACTTTTAGCCGTAACTAAAGTAAGTTTGCTTGCGTCCTCCTTAACCTTTCTTTCTGATTGGAAAGCTGAGGCTAATAAATTATATAACTCACCATCGATTTTAGTATTGGGGTTATTATCTACCTTCTTACCTTTCTTGGCAAGAAATTCAACCAACGTTGAAATTCCAACATTGAATTCTTTTGCTACTTTGTTTAATCTAATGGTTTTATTCTCTTCAGACATCTTATATTTTTTATATCGTTGAATCTTTTTTCTATTTCATCACGCTTCACGCGGATTATTCTGTTTTAATTACTCTTCAAACTCTGCTCTTAGTGTATTTAAAACTTCGTTTATTGTTTCTTCCTCAAGGTCTGTTCTTTCTTCTAATTCTTTAACCGATAGAGCTAAAACATCTTTTGCTGTATCGCAACCGATTGCTTTTAGGGCTTCAATAACCCATCCTTCAATTTCGTCCTCAAATTCATTTAAGTCAACATCTTCAAAATCCATATCTGAATCACGATAAATATCAATTTCGTAGCCTGTAAGTTTTCCTGCAAGTTTAATATTATATCCACCCTTACCGATTGCTAATGAAACTTGGTCTGAGTTCATAAATACATCTGCTCTACGTTCATCTTCGTGAATTGTTACGGAAGAAACTTTCGCAGGGCTTAGTGTGCGTGTAATATAGAGTTCTTTATTAGGGGTGAAATTAATTACATCAATATTTTCATTTCTTAACTCACGAACAATACCATGTATTCTACTACCCTTCATCCCTACACAAGCACCAACAGGATCTATTCTATCATCATAACTTTCAACAGCAACCTTAGCTCTTTCTCCTGGTTGACGAACAATATCCTTTATAGTAATAAGTCCGTCATAAATTTCAGGAACTTCTTGTTCTAATAATCTTTCTAAGAATATTGGAGATGTTCTTGAAAGGGTAATCTGTGGAACACCATTACGCATTTCTACCTTAAGAACAACAGCTTTAATAGTATCGCCTTTACGGTAAAAATCTCCTTGAATTTGTTCAGTCTTAGGTAAATTAAGTTCGATTCCCTCTTCATCCAAAACCATAATCTCTTTTTTCCAAGCTTGATATACTTCTCCAACAAGAACCTCTCCTACCTTTTCCTTATACTTTGTGAAAACATTAGCTCTCTCATAATCTTGAATCTTTGCAACAAGATTTTGACGAATAGCCAAAATATCTCTACGTCCAAAATCAGCAAACTTAATCTCCTCACTCAACTCTTCACCCACTTCAAAATCTGGTTCAATCTTCACAGCCTCAGAATAAGCAACCTGAGTATTTTCATCCTCAACAGCTCCATCCTCGACAATCACACGATTACGCCAAATTTCTAAGTCTCCTTTATCTATGTTAACGATAATATCTATATTGTCATCTGAGCCATATTTCTTTATTAATAAACCTCTAAACACATCTTCTAAGATACGCATTAGGGTTTCACGTTCAATATTTTTGAACTCTTTAAACTCCGAAAATGTCTCAATTAAATTCAAGTTTTCCATAACTTAAAATATCCTTTATATTATTTGAATGAAATTATAATTCTTGCTTCTTTAATTTGCTCATATGGAAATATTGCTTCTATTGGAGCATCTTTTTTCTTTTTTGCAGGCACGCTAACAGTAATCTTTTCATCATCCGCTGCTATCAATTCTCCCTCTACCTTTTGACCTTCAAGTGAAATTACCTCAATATCTCTTGAAATGTTTTTCTTATATTGACGTATCATCTTCAATGGTTCACCAACACCAAAACTCATAACATTAAGCTCAAAGTCTTCTTGCTCACGATCTAGATTATGTTCAATTGCACGAGAAACATCAATACAATCTTTAACTGTAACCCCATTATCTCCATCCAGAAAGACTGTAATCTTATTATCTTTACCTATGTTTAAGTCAACAATAAACAAATCTGTATTCTCAATATGCACATTTGCTAACTCAATAATCTTCTCTTTACTAATCATAAAATATCAATATAACAAAAAAGGGGCTTACATCGCCCCCTCATATTTTTTCCAATTCGTCTGCAAAAGTAATACTAAAGTTCGAAATATCCAAATAATTGATACAGAAACTATAATATTGATTTATTTTTCAGTAGTATTTGTTTGAGAATTCTTTTGTTCAAATTCTCTAATCATATCCATCTCATTTGGCATATCCATCATTTGAAGCATAACGGCAGCATCAGTTGCTAAGCGAGACTTAGGGTATTTCTCCATAAAATATTTGTAGTATTCTTTTGCCTTTTCCTTGTCTTGACATTGTTCATAGACTTGAGCCATTCTAAAATAAGCAGCCTCTACCAGATAATGCTCAGGAAAATCTCCAACTAATCTTTCTAAATACACAATAGCCTTATCACAATACTTCACATTTGCACATACATCAGCAGCCTTAAAAAGAATAATTGCAGAATTTGAATCCTTTGGAAATTCAGCAACATAGGTATTATACATTTCAAGTAAGCTATCTGCTTTAGACGTAGAAATTGCCTTTGCATCAACCAATATCTCTTTTTCTAATGTAGATATTCTTTTCATTTGCTTATTCTTTGTAGGTTCACAAGCCACAAAAGCTAAAATAGCCAAAGCCAAAAATAAATACTTTTTCATAACAATTTATTTTTTAACAATTTTCATCCTATAATCCGTTCTGACCTTACCTACAGAAATGTCGTTGAGTTTTCGCTTCAACAATGTCTTTCTAAGCGGAGATAATCTATCTACAAAAACCTTCCCTTCTAAATGATCATACTCATGTTGAAAAACCCTAGCTCTAATTCCAGTAAGATATTCTTCTTTCTCATTGAAGTTCTCATCAAAATATCTAACCTTTATAATTGATTTTCTTGATACATCTTCATGAATATCTGGAACAGAAAGACAGCCCTCCTGGAACACCCATAACTCTCCACTCTCTTCGATAATCTGTGGGTTAATAAAGGCTTGTTTAAAACCCTCAGCCTCTGGATAATTTTCTACAAAAGGAGTTGCATCTATAACAAATAATCGTATTGATTTGTCTATTTGAGGAGCTGCAAGACCTACACCTGAGGCATGATACATTGTATCGAACATATCTTCTATCAACTTATCTAATTCGGGATATTCTTTATCAATATCCTTTGCAACTTTTCTTAATATTGGATTCCCAAATCCAACAATTGGTAATATCATTTCTTCTTTTTTATTTCATAAAATCTTGCAAGATAATCACTGCACTAACTGTATCAACTAGAGCCTTATCTTGACGTTGTTTCTTTTTCGCCCCACAATCACGAATGGTTTGCGTAGCTATCTTAGATGTAAAACGCTCATCTATCCTATTTATTTTTTTTGTTGGATAACGTTTTGAGAGTTCTTCAACAAATGGCTCAATATAAACTGAACTTTCCGACAATGTATTATCCATTTGTTTTGCCAAACCTACAACAAACTCATCAACCTCCTCTTCTTTAAGGTAGTTCTCTAAGAATTCAAATAAATTCTTCGTCTCTACTGTAGTTAAAGATGTGGCGATAATTCTCTGCGTATCGCTTACAGCAAGTCCAGTCCTACGCTTTCCGTAATCTATCGCCAGTAATCTTCCCATATTTTAATTATTATTTTCTTACAAAATGATAATGTGAACCATAGCGTTCAAACGCTGCTCTATCTAGTTCTTCTCTATGGTCTGGATGAGCAACAGAAATAAGCAGTCTTGCTCTTTCTTGAAGACTCTTCCCATATAAATTAACTGCTCCAAACTCAGTAACAAACCAATGAATATGATTTCTTGTTGTAACAACACCGGCTCCAAGGTTTAGAGTCGGAGCAATTTTAGAAATCCCCTTATTCGTTGTTGAAGGCATAGCAATAATTGATTTCCCTCCCTCTGAACGTGAAGCTCCATAAATAAAATCTACCTGACCTCCAACACCAGAGAAAAATTTAGTCCCCAAGCTATCTGCACAAACCTGACCTGTAATATCTATTTGAAGTGCAGAATTAATTGCAGTCATCTTAGGTTGTTGAGCAATAATAAATGGATCATTGGTATAAGCCACATCCATCATTGCAACTCTTGGGTTATTATGAATAAAATCATAAACCTTTTGAGAGCCCATTAGGAAAGTAGACACCATCTTTCCATTATCTAGCTTCTTATTTTTCCCATTTATTACACCACTCTCAACCAATGGTAAAACTCCATCGGCAAACATCTCTGTATGAATACCAAGATTTTGATGTGTTGTTAGTTGAGTAAGTACAGCATTAGGTATTGCTCCAATACCCATTTGCAAACAAGCTCCATCTTCAATAAGTCCAGCACAATGTTTACCTATAGCAATCTCTTCAGTAGTTGGCTGGGTGAAATGTGCAGGCATTAGTGGTGTATTATCTTCAACGAATACATCAATCATAGAAACAGGGATAAGAGCATCGCCAAAAGATCTAGGCACACAAGGATTAACCACTGCAATAACAGTCTTTGCTGTCTCAACGGCTGCAAGTGTTGCATCAACAGATGTCCCCATAGACACATAACCATGTTCATCAGGAGGGCAAACTTGAATCATTGCAACATCGCAAGGCAAGTATCCACCACGATATAGTTTTTGAGTTTCAGAAAGCATAACAGGAATATAGTCAGCAAATCCTGCTTGAACATCCTTTCTCACATTTGCTCCGACAAAGAAAGCATCGTGCTGAAAAGCTTTTTCTAATTCTGCGCTAGCATAAGGTGCGGGACCTTCAGTATGAAGATGGTGTACATAAACATTAGAAAACTCTCCTCTTCTTCCTCTTTCAACCATTGCATCAACTAAGCATTGAGGTACAGATGCCACAGAGCTTAAATGCACATGGTCACCAGATTTAATAATCTTTACTGCCTCTTGAGGGCTAACTATTTTATATGTTTTTTGTGTCATAAAAGTTTTAGTTTATACGTTTTAATGTCTGTTCTATCAACGATTTCGTACAGAATAATGTGCAAAGGTACGAAAATAATAAATTTGACAAAATCAAGTCCATTTAAAAGTAGTAAATACAAAAGAAAAATCTAAATCATACCTAATTAATCCTCACAAGGATGTTACTTACCTCTGGTTGTTTGACAATAATTGCAATCAAATATTTAGTATCTACATATTTTTATTAACTTTAAATCTCTTTTAGTTTAGTTTTGTTCTAGGGAATCCTTGTTTTGAACTTTTTTTACGAAGATTTGATGTCAACATCATGCCATGATATCGGTCACTTCATGGCATGATCTTATAATCTTCATGGCATGATGTTGATAGGATCATGGCATGATGTTGACATCAAATCTTCGTAAAAAAAGTTTGTTATAAGAAAATGCTAAATCTGAACAGGGTTATTTTAGTTTTTTACTTTATCTTTGCATTAAGATAAACCTTTAAAAATAACATTATGAAAAAATTATTATTATCACTTATCCTTATTGTTCCTTTATTATTTTCTGGTTGTAGTTCAACTCAGAAGCTAATGGATAAATATACAGGAAATATGTCGCTAAAAACTGGAGGACAAGAATACAAACTTTATGCCTCTAATTTTTATATCAAAGATGGAAAAACATATGTTGTTGCCTCCAACGGAGATAGAACAATAACAATTAGCTTTAAGGGAACAACACCGGGGGTTTATCCTCTGGGTATGGCTACAAACCTTCAGGATATTGCTGCATTAGCATCAAAGGGCTTAGGTGGTATTCTTGATGCCGATAATGCATTAATGCATGTCCCTACAGAAGCTTATAAAAGTACATATCTTTCTCTTACTGGAAATCTAGTTATTACTGAATATACAAGTGGAAAGATTGTTGGAACATTTTCTGGAGTAGGTATAAATAAAGATTTGTTAAGTGTTCAAGGTATTTTGAATATATTAATAAACAATAGCATGGACTTTTCTGGGTCTTTCTCAGCAGTGAAATTATAGTTAAAACCTATATAAATAAGAAAAAGGTTGGAATTCAATTTTCCAACCTTTTTCTTATTTATATAAAGATAGTTTTATTTCTTAGATAATAACACAACAGCTTGAGCTGAGATTCCCTCATTTCTACCTACAAAGCCTAGATTCTCTGTTGTTGTTGCCTTGATTGTCACATCATCAGAGTCTAGTTCTAGAATTTCAGCTAGAATCTCCTGCATACTTGGTATATATTTTCCAATTTTTGGTGATTGCAGAGATATCGTTGAATCAATATTTTCAATTTTAAATCCCTTGGCTTTTACTTTTTCAAAACAATCCTTGAGTAATAATTTACTGTCTATTCCTTTGAATTTATCATTTGAATCAGGATATTGATAACCAATATCTCTTTGATTAGAGGCTCCAAGGAGTGCGTCAATTATTGCATGAATGAGAACATCAGCATCTGAATGTCCTACTGCACCTAAGGGACTTTCAATTTTTATTCCTCCAAGGAAAAGATCATATCCTTCCTTTAGTTGGTGAACATCATATCCTATACCTACCCTTAGTTGCATTATATTATTTCTTTGTTGGAGATAAGTCGAATGTTAAAGAAAGACGTAATGTATTTTTTAAAGGGTGATTGTTTGCCACAGTTGGAACAAGGTACGCAATATCTAAACTCATTACATTATATTTAAATCCTCCTCCAAATGTTGCATATTGACGTCCCCCTTTTTTATCGCTTTCGTAAAAATATCCACCTCTTAGATAAAGAAATTTGTTATATGTATATTCTAACCCTGCCGATAACATTATCTCTTGCATCTCTTCTTTGAAACCATTTGGAGCATCGTAAAAAGATTGTATCGCCCCTTGTAATATTCCTACATTTGGGTTCATGCCAGCTACAATATCTCCTACTGAATCATAAACTGCTGGTGTTGGAACTAAAAGTTTATTGATATCCAACATCATAGATAATTTATTAAATTGGTCAAAATCCATTGTATAGCGCCCACCAAGTCTTAGATTTGCTGGTAGAAAACTTTTCTCCATATTATCTGAATAAGAAATCTTTGCTCCAAGATTAGATATTTGCATACCTATGGCATATTCTGATGCTTGGTCGATGTCTCTTTGGTAATAAAGACCAATATCAGTTGCTGCTGAATTTGCAGCCTTTGTAGCTGTTGTTCCTACATTCTGTCCCTGGGTTAAATCGGAACGAATATATCTTCCTGTTACGGAAGCAGAAAAATAGTCTGAAAGTTTCATTGTATATGCAAGGTCAAGTGCAAATTCATTTGGTTTAAAATTACCCATATCTTGTCCCTCTTCACTAAAAAAATTAATCCCACCTAAAGAGAAGTAAGTTAATGATCCTCCTAAAGCACTTCTATCGTCAAGCTTATAATATCCAGCTAAATACATTAAACTTATATCTCCTACCAAGTCTCTAAGCCATGGTGTATATGTAAATGTTAATCCAGTCTGATTCTCTGCAAATGCAAGTTTCGCAGCATTCCAATGTATTGAATTCCCGTCTGGAGTAGAAGCTGCTCCAACATCTCCCATCGAGCCTGCCCTTGAATCTGGTGCAATTAGTAGTACAGGGACACCAGTCATAATTACTCTTGCTCCTTCAGTAATCTGCTTACGAAGAATGGTTTCCGTAATATTGTCATTATCTATCTGCGCTTCTGCATTCTTAGGAGAAATGAACGTTATTGCCAATATTGCAATAGGGATTAATCTTAAATATTTCATATATGTTTTTTTGTCTTAACTTTATTAAACGAAATGATTTGTAGTTTTATTATTTTGGATATTAAAAAATCACTAATTTTTCTGCTTTTGTCCATTGAGTTCCTTGATCCATATTTAGTTGCATTCTATAAAAATATATACCAGCTTGGAGTTTTCCTCCTCCATCTATAGTCCCATTCCACTCAATAGGTCCAATTGTATAACCGTTGGTAGGAGTATTAACTTCAATTGTTTTCACCTTCCTTCCTGACGAATTAAATATATGAATTTGTGCAGAATTAATATTGCCTCTTTGGTTGTGCTCTAGATAAAACTTCGTTAAACCAGAAAATGGGTTTGGATAGTTTTTAAGGTTCATAAAGGTTTCTTCTTCTGAACCGTGTACTTTAAATATTATTGTTTCTGAACCAGAATAGTTAAATATATTCCAAGCCTTTAGTGTTAAAGTATGTTCTCCTTCTGTTAGGGAAGTAAGAGGGAATTTAATATACCCTTTATTTGGATTCTGCTCATCTTGTTCAAAATAATCATTTAAGATAAATGTATTGGCTGCATTATCTAAGGTTGCTGTAATATCATGCCCTAATCCAGAACCTACAGTGTTTATTGCTATTTTGTCAGATATGATTGCAAAAATCTCTGCATTTTCATCTGCTATTCCTCCTGAAACAAAGTTTGAATCAGAGATAAATAGCCTAACCAAAGGTCTTGTTTCTTCAATTGTTACACTATTATCTATTCCTCCTATTATCACCTTGTTGCAATATCCCCCTGCATCTAGGCTGTCATTCTGAGCATAATAACTTAGTTTTCCATATCCGTAATTGTATGCTATATCTTTTGGCATGGTGAAGTTCTGAGAAAAAACTCCATTTACAACCTTGGTTTTTCCTTTATATAAAATATTCTTTTGTTGCTCAAATGTAATAGCTGATCCAGAATTATCGTTATCTAATGTTTGGAAATTAGTAGTTTTATCATATAGAGAAATTTGAACTATACCATTAAAATCTGTATTAACATTATTACTATCGTCAACTATACTTCCAACAACTCTAATATTTGATAATGCACTCAAAGTGTCAATATTTATTTCTGGATTAATAAGATTTATTGAATCTGTTCTAACGGAATATTTAGGAAGGCTTATCTTTAATGCAGGATCTCCCATAAGTACAACAGATCTTTTGTTCTCACTTTGAGTATAATCTCTTTCATTTTTAGCTTTGATGAATGCTTCTCCAAAAGTATTTGCCTTACCAGCTTTCTTTTCTAAAGTATATTTGTGAAAATCCTTATTAATTGAATCGTCAGAATTGATTTTTCTTGAAGCAGTAATTATTGCTATTGCTCCACCATTTTGGTTATATAATGTATATTCTCCAGCACTAGGTTTATCCACAAGGTCAAAACGACCAAATTCACAAGTTGATGTAATTATTAATGGCATTGAATTATAATTATGCCAACCCATTATATCTGTTATTGTTATAAGTCTTTCACTTGAAAGATGATCTTCAGAACCATGACCTACATAATTTAAGATTAAAGCTCCCTTTTTCATTTGTTGATTTATTGCCTTCGACGCATCAGGATATGTATTCCCAGCCGAAGATGCAAATTGTTTATAGGCATCTGAATAAACCTTTATTGGGTTGAGTTGAGGTTGAGTTTCCTTAACTTGAAAATAAATATTTTCTGCGTGAGTAACAAAATATTTATCCCCATCTTCTGCATCATCGGAAGTTAACAATATAGAGTTCCTCCAATCACCCATGGTTTTATCATCTGTAATATCTTTTTTTAATAAATATCTTTCTGTTTTGTCTACTAAATTCTTAGCTTGCTCAATGTTATTTACAGGGAAACGTCCTACTCCTATCATCATTGTATCTCTCAAGCTCATTTCATTTGCACCTTTTGCAAAAGGAGAAAGATAAGTGATATAGTCCTCACAAACATATGACATTACATCATCTAATGAATTTACACTTTGCCAAGTAAGTACAAAGTTATTATTATACTTTAGTATATTTTTATTATCGAAAGTCCCATCTCCAAACAATAATACATTTTTGGGAGCTTTGCCTATAGGATTATATTTATTGTACAACATCCTCAAATATTCTCTATAAGCCATATAATCTGGAGTCCCTGAAGAAAACTCGTTATATATCTGCTCAGTCGTTACTACTACAGCTGATGTATTATTATGATTTTGATGAATCTTTGCCAAACGCTCAGCTTGTTCAAGGAATATTGGGTTTGTGATAATTACATAATCTATTGGTTGAGTAGCATGAAGATTTTGATTTAAGACTTTCCCTCCCGGCTTAACAGAATTAAAATTTGAATTAGTATTAAATGCAACAACTTCTCGTAAAGTATCTGTTTTTAAAGTAAAACAATATGTTTTATTTGATAAATTATAATCTCCAGAAATTTGCTTTGGATTAGTAAAGTTTGTCACATCCCATACCATTAACCCTGCCGATGTAACATTAGTAATCTTATTTTGAACATTCATGTTTTTCCCTACTAATTCTGTTGTCTTATATTGTAATACTGAAGGATAAACATATTTTAATTCTTTGTCATAATTGACAAGTATATAATCCAACCAACCTTTTGCTGTACTTTCTCCCCTAAAACTAACAGTCATTTTGTTATTAACCAAATTTGCAGTTGTTATATCTCTTTTTATTAATCTTGGATTTGCAATATATCCCTGTGAGTTAGATACTATTCCATCGATTTTTATTGTATCAATTAAAACTCCATTGTAATTCATAACAAATGACGTTTTCTCTTCACTTTGAGCTACAACTCGATAAACTAATTTTGCTGGATATAGCAGATTATTATTAATATCTAAAATAGCATTCTTAATATCTAAAGGATAATCCTCAGGCTTAGTCGTATTAATAAATTGCTTTCCAAGCCATCCTCTACCCGATTTATTTGGATTGTTTAGCTCTTGCTTTGAAAAGAAATATTCTCTTGAGGTATTAATGATTGTATCAATAGTTGAATTGTTGATTGCAAGGGTCTCTACCCTTTTCTTCTCACCAATTTCTTCATCAAAAGTTATAAAATATGTAGTCATATCAGAATATGGGTGTTGCTCAAAGCTATATGTCCTATCTGTACTGTTATATGCCCATTTCGTATTCCCTCGTCCATAAAAAATTGCATACCCTCCTTGCGAAAATGTTCCACTAGGATCATTAACATATATAGAGTTTTCTATTAAATCAGAATTTTTATATTCAGATGTCTCTAATGGCAATTGAATCCCTCCATTCCCAAATATGGAAAGACTTTGGGATTTAATTTCATCGGAAGGGATTCCTAATGCAATAAAATCATTATATGTCAATTTATACAATCCTGAGCTCGGAATATATATCTTGTACCAATTACCATGTGATAGTACAGAAGAATCGGGATAGGATATTGATTGGGAGTATAGATTAGAAAATGAAATTATTGAGAAAACCAGTGTTATAATTTTAAAATGTTTCATAAATCAGAATGCTAAAAATATTTATGTTTATTATAGTAATAACAATGAAACTATGATTTTATTGTGATTGGGGTATCACAAAAAGTAATATTTCATGTAACTTTGGTCAGTACTATAAGTATAAATATAATCTTTTGAGATTAAATACGTGTACAACTCAGTCATTTTACACGTTGAAAAACAAAGATTAAGAGAATAAAAATTAAAAATTAATACAATAAAAAGTGTTTTATTTGTGTTTTTTTTGTAATATTGCCAATTGAATTAGTCATTTTTATTGACTTAATATAAACTGATAATGAAAAAGACCATATTATTGTTACTTATTGCTGTCGCTGCTTTTTTTAATGAGGCCAAAGCTCAAGATCCTCATTTTTCGCAGTTTTACGCTAACCCTCTTTACATTAATCCTGCTTTAGCTGGTTCGAATATTTGTCCTAGAGCAAGTATAGTTTATCGTAATCAATGGCCTACATTAGGGGCATTTAAAACTTTTACTGCTGCGTATGATCAATATTTTGAAGCTTTAAGTGGAGGTATCGGGATTATGGTTATGAATGATAGACAAAGCGAAACATTTAATAGTAGTTCTGCATCTTTAATGTACTCTCTTAGACTAAAACTTACAAGAACAATAAATTTAAATCTTGCTCTTTCTGCCGCTATTGCGAATAGAAGTTTAGATTGGAGTAATCTTACATTTGGGGATATGATTGACCCTAGGTATGGTTTTATTTATAACACTCAGGCACAAAGACCAGAAAATCTTTCCCATACTTTTGCTGACTTTGGAGCTGGAGCTCTTGTATATGGAGATAATTGGTTTGGTGGATTATCATTTTCTCATCTTACTCAGCCTGATGATGGATTTATTTCATACAATAGACTTCCTCTAAAGACAACTATTCATGGAGGAATGAAATTAAATTTAAGTAGAGATAAGCGTAGAACAAATGCATTCTTTGGTGCTCCTGTTATATCTCCAAATATTATTTACCATAACCAAGGTAAATTTAATGATTTAAATTATGGACTTTATTTAGATTGGAGTCCTTTTATTGTTGGTGCATGGTTCCGTCAAGCTATTTCATTTGATAATGCAGATGCATTTATTTTTATGGTTGGCATACAACAAGAGACTTTCAAAGTTGGATATAGTTATGACTTAACAGTTTCCTCTCTTTCAAATGTATCAGGAGGAGCACATGAAATAACTTTAGGTTATCAGTTTAACTGTCCGGAAAAACGTAAAGTGATCAAAGCCATTGATTGTCCATCATTCTAATTTTGAAACAAAAAATCATTACATATAGTATAAAAACAAAACTCAATATAATTTGAATATGAAAATAAGAGCATTCAAAAAAATCATCTTAAGCCTTTCAGTAATAGCTTTATTATTTGGATGTAAAGGCGAAGAAGTTTCTACTACTACAGGTTGGAATCTTAATGATTCTGACTGGGGTGGATATGAATCAGCTGTTTATAACGAACAAATGGATCCTCCAGGAATGGTATTTATTGAAGGTGGATCTTATGTTATGGGTAACCAAACTGATAATTCTAGATATGATTGGAATAATCAACCAAGAAAAGCTACTGTATCTTCATTCTATATGGATGAATGTGAAGTTACAAATCATGCATACTTAGAATATCTTTATTGGATACAAAGAGTTTACGGAAATGACTATCCTGAGGTTTATAAGAAGGCATTGCCTGATACATTAGTATGGCGTTCAAAATTAGCATATAATGAACCTTATGTTGATTATTATTTACGTCACCCTAACTATGCAGAACACCCAGTTGTTGGAGTGAATTGGTTACAAGCTGTTGAATATTGTAACTGGAGAACAGACCGTGTTAATGAAAAAATATTAATTGACAATGGCTATCTCGATGTAGATCCAGATGCACAAGGAGATAACACTTTTAACACAGATGCTTATTTCGCAGGATTATATGAAGGTATTGTTCTTGATGAACAACCTGATTTAAATTTAAACTCATCTGGAGTTAGAAAATTAAAGATGGAAGATGGTATTTTATTACCTCGTTTCCGTTTACCAACTGAAGCAGAATGGGAATTTGCTGCTTATGCGTTAATTGGTAATTCAATTGATGAGAGAGTTATAGAAAGAAGAGTTTACCCTTGGAATGGTTATCAAGTAAGAACTGATGATAAAAAATATTACGGTCAAATGTTGGCTAACTTCAAACGTTCTCGCGGAGATGCTATGGGTGTTGCTGGTTCATTGAACGATCATTGGGATTATACTGCTCCTGTAGCATTCTATTTCCCTAACGATTATGGTTTATATAACATGGCTGGCAATGTTGCTGAATGGACAATGGATGTTTATCGTCCAATGACAAATATGGATGCAGAAGATATTAACCCTTTCCGTGGAAACTTCTATGTAACAAAAGTACTTGATGCAGATGGAATGATTTCAGAGAAAGACTCATTAGGTAGAATTTCTTATCGTGAGGTTACAGTTGCAGAAAACATAGATCGTTCAAACTACAAACAAGCAGATAACATTAATTATCTTGATGGAGATCTTCGTTCACAACTTGCAAGTGAATGGAAAAAAGAAGCTACTGAAGAAGAAGTTGCAGCTAATATTCCTGAAGAAGGAGCTACTACTGTGAAAGAATCAAATTCGATGTATGAATATGGCGTTGCTTCAATGATTGATGATAAAGCAAGAGTAATAAAAGGTGGTTCATGGAGAGATAGAGCTTATTACCTATCCCCTGGACAAAGAAGATTCCTTGATCAAAACAAAAGAACAGAATGGATAGGTTTCCGTTGTGCGATGGATAGAGTAGGAACAAAAAGTCTGTATTAAATCATAAAAAACAAAATATAATTAAGGCTACTTCAAATTTAATGAAGTAGCCTTTTTTTTATCTGAAAATTTATGTACCTTCGCAAGCTGTTATGGCAAAAAATTATCGACAAATTATTTCAGAATTAGAAGCCCGTAAATTTAGTCCAATTTATCTGTTAACAGGAGATGAATCATTCTATATTGATGAATTAACCAATAGGTTTGAAAAAGAGATAATGGATGAGAGTGAGAAGGATTTCAACTTTACCCTACTATATGGAAGAGATACCAATATAGGAGAAATAATATCCAACGCCAAGCAATACCCTATGATGAGTGATTTTAGACTTGTCATTATTAGGGAGGCACAAGATTTAGACAAAAAAGAGTGGGAAAAATTGAGCTCTTACATAGATAATCCAACAACCTCAACCATAGTTGTAATATGTTTCAAATATAAAACCTTCGACAAAAGCCTAGCAAAGAAAATTGACAAGGTGGGGACATTATTTGAAAGTAAGAAGCTATATGACAATCAAATCCCTCAGTGGGTAAGCAATTATGCGAAATCCATTAATCTAAATCTAGACTTAAGAGCATCGGCATTAATTGCAGATTATCTTGGCAATAATCTTGAAAAAATTGCCAATGAACTTTCAAAACTAAAACTTAACCTAAAACAAAACGAGCTAATCACAATAGAACATATTGAGCAGCATATTGGAATTAGCAAGGACTATAACGTATTTGAGCTACAAACAGCTCTTGGTAAAAGAGATATACTTAAGGCAAACAAAATAATAGACTATTTTGACTCCAATCCAAAGGATGGTCCCATTCAAATGGTTATATCAACACTTTTCTCATTCTTTTCAAAAGCACTAATTGCCTCACAAGTCAAAGATAAAACCCCTGAAAATATAGCCCAAGCAATTGGTGGTAGTCCTTATTTTGCAAAAGATTACCTAGGCACAATAAATATTTACCCACAAAACAAACTTTATCAAATCATCTCTTTGCTTAGAGAATACGACCTAAAATCTAAGGGCTTAGGGATTTCTCCCAATGCATCACCAGGAGATTTGATGAAAGAATTAGTATTTAAAATAACACATTAATAGTATGAAAAAGTTATCTACTTTTTTACTTTTTATTTTCTTCTCAACTCTTATCTTCTCTCAAACAGGTTCTATAAGAGGATTTGTTTATGACAAAAAAACAGGAGAACCAATAATCTTCACAAATGTTTATCTACTCAATACTAGCCATGGTAGCAGTACAGACGTTAATGGATATTTTGTAATTTCAAAGATACCAAAAGGAGATTTTACCCTAAAGATATCATCCTTGGGTTACGAAGAAAAAACAATACCCGTAAAAATCAAACCTAATGATATTCTAAGTTTAAAAATTGAACTTGAACCAGCATCAAAGATGCTTTCTGCAGTTGAAATTTCAGCAGAAAGGCAGGCATCAAGGACAGAATCTCAAGTATCGATAGAAAAAATCACATCCAAAGATATAACACAAATGCCTGCAATTGGGGGAACTGCTGATTTAGCACAATATATGCAAGTTTTACCAGGGGTTGTATTTACAGGAGACCAAGGAGGACAATTATATATACGCGGAGGTTCTGCAATACAAAACAAAGTGTTGCTAGATGGTATGGTTATCTTTAATCCATTTCACTCTATCGGTTTATTTTCTGTTTTTGAAACAGATATTATTCGTAACGCAGATATATTCACAGGAGGTTTTGGAGCAAAATATGGAGGGAGGTTATCCTCTGTTATGGATATAACCACAAGAGATGGGAATAAGAAGACAACACAAGGGAAGTTTGGCGCAAGTACCTTTGGTGCAAACATACTATTAGAAGGACCAATATTCAAGGAAGACACAAGCAGGAGTTTTACATTATCATATTTGCTAACAGCCAAAAATTCTTACCTATCTTATTCCTCAAAAAAGATATATTCTTATATAGATGGCTCCCTACCATATGACTTCTTAGACTTATACGGAAAATTGACTCTTGCGGCAGATAATGGGTCTAAGCTAAACTTATTTGGATTTAACTTCACCGATAAGGTAAATAAATATAAGTCGATTGCTAATTTCGATTGGTCAAACAAAGGAGTTGGAGGCAACTTTATTATCCTTCCTGGTAACTCTTCTGCCTTGATAGAAGCCGTCTTCGCATATTCAGACTACACCGTTAATATGGAAGAAACCACAACAGGAGATAAAAAAACATCTAATATCGGAGGTTTTAACGTAGGGATAACAACAACAAATTATTATGGAAAAGACCAATTTAAGTTTGGATTAGAAATGCTTGGCAACACAACCAAAACAAAGGTAAACTCCCTTGAGCAAACCGATTATTCTACCGAACTAGGAGCCTTTGCAATATATAAAGGAATATGGGGTAAATTGGTATATGAACCAAGTTTCCGTTTGTCATATTATGCCTCAATAGGAGAAGTTTCTCCAGAACCAAGACTAGCCTTAAAATATAATATCACAGACTCATGGAGAATAAAAGCTGCAACAGGACTTTATTCCCAGTCTTTTATTGATACAAAATCCGATAGAGATATAGTAAATCTATTTACAGGATACCTTACCATTGCTCCTGATGGAATGAATATAGTTAGATCCTTTAGAGGAGAGGAGCTCAACTCTTATCTTCAAAAGTCTACTCATTTTATTTTTGGTACAGAAATAGATTTAACACGAACTTTGACACTTAATATTGAAGGATATTATAAGACAATGAATAATCTTGTTTCCCTTAATCGATATAAGGATGACTTAGAGCATCTCGAATATGGAGAGAACCCCGTTCCTGATTATTTTACAAAAGATTACGCAGTTGAGAATGGGAAAGCTTATGGAATGGACATTAGTTTAAAATATGATGACGATAGATTATATATTTGGACTGTATATTCCTTGGGCAAAGTAACAAGAGAGGATGAGCTTGTTGAATATTCTCCTCATTACGATAGAAGGCATAATGTAAATGTTTTATTATCATACCAAATGGGGCTTGACCGTTCTTGGGAAGTAAGTCTTCGTTGGAACTATGGTTCAGGTTTCCCATACACTCCAACAGCAGGAGCACAAGAGCTTCTTGACTTCCAAAGTGGAATAAACTCTGACTATGTATACTCTAATGGAGAGTTAAAACAAATCTATGGTCAATACAACTCAAAGCGACTACCAGAATATCATCGTTTAGACTTTTCTGCAAAGAAAAAATTCACACTAAGCAAAAGGTCATTGCTTGAGCTTAACCTAAGTGTAACCAATATCTATAATAGAGAAAACATGTTCTATTACGATAGAATCTCTGGGCAAAGAGTAGACCAATTACCAATCATGCCAAGCTTTGGAATGCTCCTAACTTTCTAAAAAACATAATCTAATATCTTATAATAATAGGCGAAAAATCACTATATTTGCAATAGAAATTCCCTTTTGGGCGAACACATAGGTTCGCCCCTACGAAAAATCCCCAATAATTTTAGATGCACATCTTAATAAATTATGGTAGGTACCCTAGCACCCGTAGGGTAGCTACCATAACACACCTAGGGTAGCTACCCTAGCAAGAATAAATCCTTATAAAAATAGTTTAAATCAGAGATTTCCCACAAAAAATCAAGGATTCAGGAGATTTATATCAAATAAATATATTTTCATTTTTGAACTCTGCTAATAATAACATTATCAAATTTGTAATTATGAACAAGATTCTTTACTTTTGCATATTAAATTTATCAACTATTTTAATACTATGAAAAAAATAACAATAATTCTTTTACTTACGCCTTTCTTTCTTTTTTCACAAAAATCAGATTTAAAAAAATATCTAAGTTTTGATTCAACATTATTTGTTAATGAAGAAGTTATTAAAACCAAATTAAATATTGCTTATACTTCTGATAGCAATAATATTTATTTTGTAGATAAAAATAACACTAATAGAATTGGTACACTTGATATATCAACAAAGAAAATTATATTTACACCCTTAAACTTAAGCGGAAAAGAAAAATATGTTTCTAGACCTAGCTCAAGTATTGTTTCCATTGATTATTTTAATAATAAAGTATTTTTATTTTATTATGAATATGTATTAATATGTCAGAAAAAAAATGGAGTATATGATTTTATTGAAAAAATTGATATACCATTCGATTCGCCAATAAATTCTGCAAATGTTATATCTGAAAATAAAATATTGTTTTTTATCAACTATCTTGGATTAGGAATAGACTATGATAAATCCACAAGTTTTATTATTTTTGATTATAAAACAAAGGAAATAATAGAGAAAAACATTGAATTTAATAGCCCATTATATACTTATTATGGAATTAATATGCTAAGTATTGATTCAGATAGGATTTATGTTTCTCAGGCAAATGAATTTAATATAAGAGTTTATAATAAAAATCTAGAGCCTATTGATTCTTTGGTTTTCAAAAAATCTAATTGGGAAAAAATCCCTAATAAAAAAATGGAAAAAATATTCCAAAAAAGTCCACAACCTATAAATAGGATGAGTTATTTTAATTCTATTTTTATGAAATACCCATCAATTATTAAAATATATGCAGTGAATGATTTTATTCTTGTTTCATACTTAAAGCCCGAGTCTGAAGGGTTGTCTGTTAAACTAGATTTATTTAAAAAAAATAATGGTGAATATAAATTATTAGTTGAAGATAATAGTGGAGGGATTGATGAAATAGAAAGATTTAGTGGCTATTTAGCTTTTCACTCAGATTGTATGTTTGTAGGAGATAAAATTATTCAGTTCAGAAAGGGCACAACTGTAGACAAAAGTAAATTTAAGAGTGAGAGCGAATATGAACAAGCAGTAAACGAATACTACAAAAATAATGATGGAATATTAATTATTGATATATTTAATTCAAGTATAAAATGAAAAAAATAATAGTAATTATATTAGCTCTCTTACCTTGCTTTCTGTCTGCTCAAAAAGTTAAAACATTTGATTTTATTGATTATAAAAATGATACAGTAACAATTAGTACATCTAGCAATAACATTTTTATAACATTTTCAGAATCTAATTGCCATAATTGTTATTTGTTAATCAACGAATTATTTAGAAGCATTGACTTCGTTGAAAAAGGCTATAAGGTAAATATTTTAGCAACAATTGATAAAGAATCAATCAAAAATATTGGATTCAAAAGACAAATTTCCAATTCAGCTATTAATTATTTCCCCAACATAAAAGATATTTATTTCATTTCTAACATTAATAAGAATAAATATAGAATACTTGACAACAAAATAAAATTAAAAGAAATGCCATCAATATTTATCATTAGTGAAAATAAAATATATTGCTTTAAAGAATCAGAAATTTTCGATAATTATGGTTTGGATCAGAAATTTGTTGAAATGATACAACAACTCTAAAATAATACTAACATAATAAATACCTCAATGCTTCTGAAATACTTAGATTAAGTTTTGGAAAATACATAATAAAAATATTTCATATTTGAAGCGCTTATAGTCTACTTTTTCTTCTTCCCCATATCTGTTTAATTTTTCATTTTGTGTGACGCATTTGAAAAATAATTTAATAAGAGAAATTCAAATATTTTTTCTTATTTTTGCAAGTGATAATAAATAAAAATATAATAACTATGAAAAAAATTGTTTATAAACTAGTTTTAGGTATTTTCTTTACCTTATTCTGCACTTCTCTTAATGCTCAGGAATATCAATATATTCCAATGGTTAAATCTGGTCTTCAGATTTGGACAAATGATTTTGAATATTACGAACAAGTTGGGCAAGATTTGCAAAAAAGCTTTATTTTCAATAGATATGCACTTACCAATGAAGACACAATAATTCAGAATGAGACCTATAAGAAGCTCTATTCTTTTACTAACAATAATTTTGATGTAGATTCAGCTATTTGTATTGGTGGAATAAGAGAAAATGCACAAAGGCAGGTATATTATAAAGATGGTTCTTTGCCAATTCGTTTACTATGCGATTTTTCTCTCTCTGTGGGAGATACTTTTAGTATTCCAAACACTTGTACTTTTGAAGTTAAATCAATAGATACTATTGATTATGAAGGTGTACAAAGACGAAAATATACAATTTGGGGGGCAAGTGGAGCAGTGGTTTGGATTGAAGGAATAGGTAATTATGAAGGTTTGTTGTTCGATATGTGGTATCGTTGCGCTAGCGTTGATCCTGACGTTTTGGGGCGAATACGTTGTTATGAACATAACGGCGCATTGCTTTATCATAATTATTCTTATGGCATAGAGGATTGTATTACTCCATTAGTTGGGCTTAATGATATTGAAAAACAGATTGAAAATATAACTATTTATCCTAACCCTGCAAGAGAGGATATTAGCTTTTCTTCTTCTTTAATGATTAAAAGAATTGAGATTTATGATATTATGGGTAAGAAGGTTTATTCTTTAGATATTAATAATTATTCGAAGACAATTAATGTATCTTCTTTTAATAAAGGGATATATATAGCAAGACTAAACACAGAGCAAGGTTTAGTTTCCAAGAAGTTTATTGTGGAATAAGGTTTTATTTATTTAAAATAAGGACAGGCTGAATTGAAATTAAAACTTCAATTCAGCCTATTTCTATTTAAAAAATAAGGTTTTCTTATTTCAGTTTATTCTTTTTGTAGTGATTTTTGACGTAGAAGATAAATAATAGTGTTGCTATTATATTGATAATTGTCCCTACTGCATACATGCCATTATATCCTATAGAAGAAATTAATGTACTTCCTACAAAAATACCCACTCCTATTCCTAAATCAAAACCTGTGAAATAGGTTGAATTAGCTGTCCCTCTTCTATTATGAGGAGCTATGTTTAAGATTATTGTCTGAAAGGCTGGCGACATTACTCCAAATCCAACTCCTGACAAGAAACCAAGAACATAAAATAAAGCAGTGTTATAACACACCGAAAAACCTGCAATTACTACAATCAATAATATTAAAGAGGAGATTATTATTGATATTTCATGTCCTTTATCTATCCACTTCCCAACTGTAAAACGAGAAATAATTGTACCTAAGGACATAAATATAAAGAATAATCCTGTATTTTCAACTCCAATATGTTTTCCGAACATGGCAACATAAGAAACAGCAAAACCATAAGAAATGGTTATTAGAGTAAGTACAAACACCTCTGGCAATGCTTTTACTAAGAAGAATCTATCCAACGAAATAGCCGACTTCTCTACTATAGGTTTTGGAGTTGATTTAATAAACAATGAGATTATAAAACCAACTAAACTAGCTCCCAAAGCCGTAATAAATATATAATCGAAATGGAAATTATCATATAAAAACAAACCTACCATTGGTCCTAATGCCATTGCCAAGGTCATTGAGAGTCCATAATAACCTATGCCCTCTCCTCTTCTTTGTGAAGGAAGAATATCTATGGCTAAGGTACTACCAGATGTTGAAGACATACTCCATGAAACACCTTGCATTATTCTAACTATTGCAAAACATAGTAAGGTTGCTGAAATTAAATAAAACCCAAAAATCACCGAAAACAATGCGACCATAATAACGTAAAAAGTCTTTCTAGGAAACTTATCGGTAAAATATCCAGAAAATGGTCTTGTAGCCAAAACAGCAAGCACATAAAGAGAAAGATAAAGCCCAATCTCTGTCATTGGAAGCTTGAGAGTATCTGTAAGATAAAAGGGTAGTGTTGGCATTAATATATAAAAAGCAAATGCTACCAATAAGTTTGACACAAATACTAGGATAAAGTCTTTTGTCCAAATTTTAGGTTTGGATTGAGTTAAATTAGATTCATTCATTGTTCTGAGTTTATTGTATTTAGTTTATAATTTAATATTGAGAAGTAAATTTTGAAGACTTAGATAACATCCTGAGATAATTTCTTGCATTCTATCCTTAGGTATCCATTCAGCTTTTTCAATACCTTCTTCTCTCTGAGGCACAAGTTTCTGAGTATTTGTTCTCATAAAATACCAATGAGTTTCCTTAAGCTCATGCTTACCATTCATATAATAGGTATGATATGTAACACCTGCTTTGTTTTCAAGAATCAAATCGTGTAAACCACATTCTTCCTCAACCTCTCTTACTGCCGTTTGATCGATTGTTTCATATACCTCTTTATGACCTTTTGGAAGATCCCATTTCCCATTGCGAAAGATAAATAATATCTCATTTTCAGTGTTTCTAACCAAGCCTCCTGCAGCCTGCACAAAATGATAATGTTTTATGCATTCCATTAAGACTTTGCTCAAATCCATCTCCAAAACTTCGACAATAACAGACTGCTTATTAGGACTTTCTGCTAAAATTTCTTTAAAATTCACACCTCTGTAATTACTAGGATTACAAGAGATAATTATCTTGTTTTCAGCGTCTAAAGTGTTATTTATTTGATTTGTTAAACAAACACTATGATATTTTGTAAAAATTGTATACTTTTGCATCATGAATACTAATAAAGAAACAGCCATTCAAGCCGCTCAATTTCTATTGCAAATTAAAGCAATTAAATTGAATAATGAAAATCCTTTTACTTGGGCTTCAGGGAGAAAATCTCCAATTTATTGCGACAACCGTGTAACACTTTCATATCCAGAGATAAGAACTTTTCTTCGTCAACAATATGTTGCAAAGGTAAATGAATTATTTTCTGATGTAGATGTTATTGCTGGTGTTGCAACAGGTGGAATTGCTCAAGGAGTTCTAGTTGCTCAAGATCTTGGTAAGCCTTTTGTATATGTTCGTCCTGAAGAAAAAAAGCATGGACTAACCAACAAGATTGAGGGAGATATTAAACCTGGTCAAACAGTTTTAGTTATTGAAGACCTTATTTCTACTGGCAAGAGCAGTCTTTTGGCTGTTGATGCACTACGTGCAGCAGGTTGCGAGGTTAAGGGTATGGCTGCAATATTCACTTATGGATTAGATGTTGCTGCAAAAGCTTTCGAAGATAAGAATGTTGCTTTACTAACAATAACAGACTATGATACTTTAATTGAGACTGCTATTGAGCATGATTATATTAAAGAAGAAGACCTTACTTCATTATCTAAATGGAGAGAAAATCCTGAAAAGTGGTCTGAAGAAAGATTAAATGGATAAATAGAATATATAAACCTAAAAAGGCGTTATGATTTAACGCCTTTTTTTATATCATAAAACCTATGACTAAGATAGAAAGCAAAAAAGTAGAAATAAATAAATCATCGAAGGAAGTATTTGATTTCCTAGCAAACTTCACAAATTTTTCACTTTTAGTCCCTGATAAAGTTGAAAACTGGAAGGCTACAATAGATAATTGTTCTTTTACAATAAAAGGTCTAACTGACTTTGGGATGAAGATTTCTCAAAGAAATGAGTTCACCTCAATAGTAATTGTAAACGATGAAGCTGTGAGTATGCCTGTAAAATTTGTTTTCAATTGGTTTTTTAAATCTATTTCGGAAAACAAAGTTGAGGTAGAAATTGTTTTTAATCTTGATATTAATCCAATGATGGCAATGATGGTTAAAAAACCTTTGGGAGATTTTGTAAATGTATTGGTTGATAAATTAAAAGAAAAAATGGAATCTAATTAGTACCATGAAAAAAATCCTTATTCTATTATTTGTTATTATTCCTTTCTTTGGTTTCTCGCAAGAGAAAAAATTGATTGATTATGATTTATGTGCAGATAATATTAATAAGAAATCAAAATCAAAATTCGACAAAGCATATAATCTCTTCTCTAAAGGCGAGTACAATGAATCATCAGAGATACTTAGAGAACTTATAACTAAGGAACCAGAATTTGCATCTGCATATTTTCTTATTGCACTTATAGGAATAGAAAAAGAAAATATCGCTACCATAGAAAAATTCATGCCTAAGGTTTATGAGGCTTGCCCCGATTTCACTCATCCTCTACTCTATTATTATCTTGGACTTATGGACTATTCTAACGAGAAGTTTGAAAGTTCAAAAAAACATTTTAATCATTTTATTGAACTTGCAGGTGAATATACACAGACCTATGATAGCTTAATCAATGAGGCTGATAATTATCTTCAATGGTCTGGATTCTTAGACAAGACAATCAACGAAAAGGTTGAATTCAACCCATCTAAGATTAATTATCTTTGTACTGATGACGACGAATTTCTCCCATTTATTTCTATCGATAGAGAAAAAGTTTTTTTTACCAGAAGAACAGAAGTTAAGACAGAAGTAGAACAATCCTTTTATCAAAAAGCAAATATTGAAAAAAAAGAACTCTTTTGCCTATCAACTCTTCAAAAAGATGGCTCCTATGACAAGGGATTCCCTTTGCCTGAACCTTTCAATATGGGAAATAATGAAGGAGGAGCAACACTAACAGCAGATAATAGAGAGCTTTACTTTACTGTATGTAAACCCATTGAAGAATATACAAATTGTGATATCTTCTACTCTCTGTGGCTTGGTGAATATTGGAGCGATGTAAGTAGTGTTGGACAAAATATTAATAATACAGGAACATGGGAAACCCAACCTTGTATATCCCCTGATGGCAAAACGCTTTACTTTGTTTCGAACCGTCCTGGAGGATTTGGAGGATTAGATATTTGGATTTCTAGGAAACAACCTAACGGCACTTGGGGTAAACCTTCCAATGCAGGAGCAAAGATAAACTCCCCTGGTGACGAAAAGGCACCATTTATGCATCCCGATGGAGTAAGTTTTTATTTCTCTTCAACTGGATGGAAAGGTTTGGGTGGATATGATTTGTTTTATCTTAAGCTCGATGACAAAAAAATGCGCTCTCCAATCAATCTAGGCTATCCTATTAACACCGATGGAGACGAAGTAGGGGTTTATGTTACTTTAGGCAATGAGATGGCTTATTTTGCATCAAACACATTAAACAAAAACAATAATTGGGATATTTATCGTTTCGATCTTAACGAGAAATATCAGCCTTTAAAGGCAAAACTTATAAAAGGAAAGGTAATAGATAGCACTAATAATCTTGATGGAGCTAGCCTTGAACTAATTAGAATTTCTGACAGAACTAGAACTAACTACGATATTGATCCAAATACTGGTAATTTTGCTATGGTAGTATTGGAAGAAGAGCCTTATCTTATAAAAGCAAAGAAAGAAGGTTACGCCTTCGAATCGAAACTTGTGAAAACAACCAAGGAAGAAACACAACCCAAAGAAATTGAAATGGAATTAAATCCACTAGAGATTGGGGCAAGCTATGTGATTAAAGATATTCTCTTTGCTACAAACTCATATGAGTTAAACAAAGAGAGTCAAGAGATAATCGATGCCTTTATCGAATATTTAAACGAATATCCTAAGATTCGTTGTACAATTGAGGGACATACCGATAATATTGGTTCTGATGAAGACAATCAAATTTTATCTGAAAATCGTGCTAGGACTGTAGTTGAGTACATAATTAAAAGCAGGATAAGAGAAGACAGAATAAACTATAAAGGCTATGGTGCAAAGAAACCAGTTTCAGATAATAGCACTCCAGAAGGCAGAGCCAAAAACCGTAGAACAGTCTTCAAAATAGACTCACTTTAAATTTTATTGAAAAGCTCTTGGATAAAAAGGAAGAGTGTTTAACCTCATTGCGTTCTTACACATACCATGTGCTATTATCAAACACTCTTCCCTATTCGAAAGGAGACGAGAAAGAAAAACACTTAACTAGAACATCATCTTTATGTAACCCTCTTTATTACTTAATTTCTTTCTCTGTGGCAAATATACAACCTAAGAAAAGTTTTGTCAAGTTAAAAATGCACATTGCCTTATTTTTTAACATTACTTTACTTTCTAGTACTTAGTTTACTTATATAATTTTCAAAGGTCATAGAACAAAATATCATGGTTTTGGTTTTATAATTATGAGTAATATAAAACTAGAAGAAAGTATTATGGATAAAACATTTGAAATAAAATATGATCAACAAAGTGGAGTAATAAATCTAATTGTAGATAATGAGATTGCAGGCAAGATTGGCTTCACGTTCAAAGAAGACAAAAAAATAATAATCGACTCAACAGATGTTCAAGAGAAGCACTCAGGGAAAGGTTATGGAAAAATATTAGTGAATAAGGCTGTTGATTTTGCAAGGGAAAACAATCTAAAGATAATTCCTGAATGCCCATTTGCAAAAAGAATACTAGAACTCTTTCCTGAGTATAAAGATGTATTAAACTAGAATAGGTAATGAATCACAAAACGAGGATAAATAAAAAGACCTTGTAAATAATTTACAAGGTCTTTGTTGCTGGTACTCCGGGCGGGACTTGAACCCGCACGAGCGCAATGCTCACAGGATTTTAAGTCCTGCGTGTCTACCAATTCCACCACCAGAGCAACTCTTTTGATTTTTGGTAAAAAGTTTCATCGTTTTGAAACCTTTTGAGCGAAAGACGAGACTCGAACTCGCGACCCCAACCTTGGCAAGGTTGTGCTCTACCAACTGAGCTACTTTCGCAATTTTGCAATCCTTATTTGCGAGTGCAAAGATACTATCTTTTTCTTTTCCACCAAACTTTTTCTAAACTTTTTCAATAATTTTCTTTATCGAATGAAGCTTCATCAAGGCTTCTATTGGCGTAAGATTATCAATATCAGTTGCTAGAATATCATCTTTAATTTGCAGTAATAATGGGTCGTCAAGCTGAATAAAACTTAGTTGATATGAATCATCGTTCTTCTTTTTCTTCTTAGCTACTTCACCCTCTTTTGTCTTATGCTTCTTCTCAAGGTTTTCCAATATATCCTCTGCTTCTTGCAATACCTCTCTTGGCATTCCTGCAAGCCTTGCGACATGAATACCGAAACTCTGAGAACTACCCCCTGAGGCAATCTTTCTAAGAAAAATTATCTGCTTACCTATTTCTTTTACCGTTACATGAAGATTATGTATTCTAGGATATATTGACTCCATTTCAATAAGTTCATGATAGTGCGTTGCAAATAGAACCTTTGCCTTAGCCTTTGGGTTATCATGAATATATGAAGCAATTGCCCAAGCAATAGAAACTCCATCATAGGTACTTGTCCCTCTTCCTATCTCATCCAAAAGTACCAAGCTCCTATCCGAAAGATTATTCAAAATACTAGCCGTCTCATTCATCTCAACCATAAAGGTACTCTCTCCCGATGAAATATTATCCGAAGCCCCTACCCTTGTGAATATCTTATCAACTATTCCAATATCGGCACTCTTAGCTGGAACGAAACTTCCTATCTGTGCAAGTAAAACTATAAGCGCGCTCTGTCTTAGATATGCACTCTTTCCCGACATATTTGGACCTGTGATAATACTTATCTGCCTTGTTTGTTTATCAAGATAGACATCATTTGCAATATATGTTTCCCCAAAAGGCAGCATTTTCTCAATAACAGGGTGGCGACCATCTACAATCTTTAGACTAAAGTCATCACTCATTGTTGGACGAACATAATTACTCTCTAAAGCAATTTCTGCAAAGGACAAAAGACAATCAATCTCAGAAATAGCCTCAGCATTCTTTTGGAGAGGGTTAATAAAAGGCATTACCTCTGAAAGAAGTTTATTATATAGTCTTGTTTCTATTTCAAGTATCTTAGATTCTGCTCCAAGTATCTTTGTTTCATATTCTTTTAACTCCTCTGTAATATAACGTTCGGCATTGGTAAGAGTCTGTTTTCTAATCCAATCTTGAGGAACCTTATCCTTATGTGAATTTGTGACCTCAAGATAATAACCAAAAACATTATTAAAGCTTATCTTAAGAGAAGGAATACCTGTGATTTCGGACTCTCTCTCTTGTAGTTTTGCAAGATAATCCTTTCCGTGATAGGCAAGCTCTCTAAGCTCATCAAGCTGTTCATCTACACCCTTGGCAATAACATTCCCCTTTGAGATAGCATTTGGAGCATCTGGGTGGAGTGTTAGAGCTATCATATCGATTAATTCTTGGCATTTGTCCAAAGAATCGTGATGCTGCTTTAATGAATCGATAGAAATAATGTTTTCTTTAACCTTACTAATCTCGCAAAGTACCATCTTTATTTGTAAAAGTTCATTAGGTTGAACTCTTTGATATGCTATCTTTGAAACCAATCTCTCTAAATCTCCAATTGTCTTTACACTTTGTCTCAATCTATCCGAAAGGCCTTCATCATTAACAAAAGCATCTACAATCTTATGCCTTTTCTCTATCTCTACCTTGTCAATAAGTGGTAAGACAACCCAACGTTGCAGACGTCTTGCTCCCATATTTGACTTGGTACGATTAATTACTGAAAGCAGGCTTGAACCTTTTTCGTGTGAAGGATATACTAGTTCAAGATTACGAATAGTGAAACGATCCAACCAAAGATAATTACTATTATTTAGTTTGGATATTTTTTGAATATGAGATAGTTCTGTATGCTGTGTCTCATTAAGATAATGAAGACAAGCACCTGCTGCAATAACTCCCAATGGGCTATCATCAATACCATAACCTTTTAAAGAATTAGTATTAAAGTGTTTTTGAAGAATATCCGTTGCGAAATCTTTACTAAAAACCCAATCTTCAAAGGTATTTGTATAAAAGTCCGATTTAAAACTTTCTTGAAATTCTCTAAGTTTTTGTTTTTGAAGTATAACTTCTTTTGGCGATAGGCTTTGAAGAAGTTTCTCAATTTCCGTTTTCTGTCCCTGAGAGATATAGAACTCTCCCGTCCCAATATCCACAAAGGCTACTCCCATTTGGTCTTTCTCCGAATGAAGAGCTGCAAGAAAATTATTTTGTGTATGGTCGGAAGTCTTGTCGTTATATGATAATGATGGAGTAACAACCTCTGTTATCCCTCTTTTCACAATACCCTTAACCGTCTTAGGGTCTTCAAGCTGTTCACAAATTGCGCAACGCCTTCCTGAACGGACTAGTTTAGGGAGATAAGTGTCGACAGAATGATAAGGAAAGCCAGCAAGCTCAAGGTCTTTTTGAGAACCATTAGCCCTCTTTGTAAGAGTAATACCCAATATCTTTGAGGCGTCAATAGCGTCTTGTCCAAAGGTCTCATAAAAGTCACCAACACGAAAAAGCAAGATAGCATCAGGATATTTAGCCTTCATAGCATTGTATTGCATCATAAGCGGAGTAACCCCATCAATATTCTTTCCCATCAAAACAGTATATTTCAGTTAAGATGCAAAGATAAAGAAATAATAGAATTTATGGAAAAAGAATTTTTACACCTAATAATAATAACTTTGTTTGGGGAAATTTAATGCTTGATTTGATCTACCAAAACAAGGTCTTTTACTATTTAAAAGGCGATTTGTACTTATAAATAGGGGATTTAATGTGTGAATGATGCACATCAATTGATATAAATGATGCACATCATTTGGGGTGAAAGATGTGCATCATTTTTTATTAAGGAATTTTAGGATGGGATATTGATTTGGGCAAACACGTAGGTTTGCCCCTACATATATATTGCAAATATACTAAAAAGAATTGAATTAATCTATCCTTTAAATTTCGCTGCTTGGTATGGGAATTCGTCGGCTAATTCTCCTGAGTAATAGAAGTCGAATCCTATTGCCCCAAAGGTATAAACCTTATCTCCTACATTAATATGCGAACCTCCACATTGAGGGTTTGGACCTGGATTGGATTGTGGAAAGCCAACGTTGAATAATGTAAATAGGATTTCTGGACGATTCGAAATATCATATTTCGCTCTCTCCCATTGTTTCTTTGTTTGGTGAAGGATACAACCAGTATAAACATAAGAATAGAAGTGATTGCTATAATCAACAAGTCTATTTACTCTTTCTGTTGTAGGGTCGGGTGTTCTGAAATTCAAAATATTCTCAAATCTCTTACCCATATAATAAACAGAAGTGTCATTCTTTAGATTACTCTCAACCTTCATTGCTGTAAAATCCTTAATACCATTTACTCCTAAAGAGAATTGAGATTGAACAGAAAGAACCTTTACTGGTCCAAGATATTTCTTATACATCTCGCGCTTTGAGTTAAAAAGACGTATTTGTTCTCCTACAAGGCAACCTACAATTAGTCTTGGCTCTACTCCTGTTACGGCAGCAGCACTATCTATTAGGTGTTTATCCTTAATTATCGCTTGCTTAAGAGCTGCCCATTCAGGAAGATTCATCCACTCGATTGCATTTGTTCTTTCGCTTGTAACAGAGATTGATTTATACATCTTCTCTCCTTGTGCAATTAGTCTTGCATACTCCTCATTATCCTTTAGATAAAGTTCACATGCTGCAATCATCTGAGAAACCATTTTATCATCTTCAGAGTTTCTCAAACCTTCGGCAATAAGTTTTGCATTTTCTGGAAAGAATTTACTTATTACCATAATCTTGTAATAATTAAAAGCTCTCTCAGCATCAATTGCCTCCTTAGATTTGCCTGCAAGCTTTGACATCTCAGAAACATCTGCAAGATAACGATTGTTTTTATCAATTGCGCCAGAGTTATTGGTAAAACCCATCTTATACACGCCCCAAGCACCAAGAACACACATTCCACAAACTGCAAATCCATAAAGACCTAATTTGTATAGAAATCTAACTATACCCTTCTTTGTCTTAAGGTCAATTGCTTTAAACTTTCCTATTATTTTCTTTTTCATTTTATCTTTGATGTAAAAAATCGTGCAAAGGTACTCAATTTGCTAAACCCTAGCAAAAAAGAACAAGAAAAAAGACTACCTCCCCTAAGGAAAGTAGTCTTTTAAACTAAATTAAGTATGTGAGTATTATTTTACTTCTTCGAAGTCGGCGTCGGTTACTTCTTGATCATTGCCACCTTGGTTTTGTTGTCCTTGGTTAGGGTTTGATTGGTTTTGATCTTCTGATGGCGCTCCTTGTTGGTTATACATATCTGCCGATACTGTGCTCCAAGCTTGGTTCATCTTCTCCATTGCTGAATCTATTTGAGCAATATCTTTGCTTTCATGAGCTGCCTTAAGTTCTGTAAGAGCTGCTTCGATTGGTGCTTTTTTATCTGCTGGGATTTTATCTCCCATATCTTTCAACTGACTTTCTGTTTGGAAAATCATTGCATCTGCTCCATTAATCTTATCTGCCTCTTCTTTAATCTTCTTGTCTGAATCTGCATTTGCTTCTGCTTCCGCTTTCATTCTCTTGATTTCTTCATCACTCAAGCCACTTGAAGCCTCGATACGGATTGATTGTTGCTTTCCTGTAGCATTATCCTTTGCATGTACGTTTAATATACCATTTGCATCAATATCGAATATTACTTCAATTTGAGGGACTCCTCTTCTTGCAGGTGGTATTCCATCTAAGTGGAAACGTCCAATTGTTTTATTATCTGTTGCTCTTGTTCTTTCTCCTTGTAAAACATGTATTTCTACAGAAGGTTGATTGTCTGCTGCTGTTGAGAATACTTGAGATTTCTTTGTAGGGATTGTTGTATTTGATTCAATAAGTTTTGTCATAACCCCACCTAGAGTTTCAATTCCTAAAGAAAGTGGGGTAACATCTAGTAATAATACATCTTTTACCTCTCCTGTCAATACTCCTCCTTGGATAGCTGCACCAACTGCAACAACCTCATCTGGATTAACTCCTTTCGAAGGTGTTTTTCCAAAGAAATCTTCAACTATTTTTTGAATAGCAGGAATACGTGTAGAACCTCCAACTAATATAACTTCGTCGATCTTAGATTTATCTAGGTTAGCATCTGCTAAAGCCTTACGACAAGGTTCAATTGTTGCCTTAATTAAGCTATCGCATAGTTGTTCAAACTTAGCTCTTGTTAGAGTCTTAACTAAGTGTTGAGGTATTCCATCTATTGGCATAATATATGGAAGATTGATTTCTGTTTGAGTTGAAGAAGAAAGCTCTATCTTTGCTTTTTCTGCTGCTTCTTTCAAACGTTGAAGAGCCATAGGGTCTTTTCTTAAGTCCACATTCTTATCTGCCAAGAACTCATCTGCCAACCAAGCTATAATCTTTTGGTCAAAGTCATCTCCTCCTAAGTGAGTGTCTCCATTTGTTGACTTCACTTCAAATACTCCATCACCTAACTCAAGAATAGAAATATCGAATGTACCACCACCAAGGTCAAATACTGCTACGTGAACATCTTGAGATTTTTTATCCAAACCATAAGCAAGCGCTGCTGCTGTTGGTTCATTGATTATACGTTTTACTTGTAATCCTGCAATTTCTCCTGCTTCTTTTGTTGCTTGACGTTGAGCATCATTGAAATAAGCAGGCACAGTGATAACTGCTTCTGTTACTTCTTGTCCAAGATAATCCTCTGCTGTCTTTTTCATTTTTTGAAGAATGATTGCAGAGATTTCTTGTGCAGAATATAATCTACCATTAATATCTACTCTTGGAGAATTATTGTCTCCTTTTACTACCTTGTATGGTACGTGAGGGATTTCTCTTTGTATCTCATCCCAGCTTTCGCCCATAAATCTTTTTATTGAAGATATTGTGTTATGAGGATTTGTGATTGCTTGACGTTTTGCAGGGTCACCAACCTTTCTTTCTCCATTTTCAATAAATCCAACAATTGAAGGTGTTGTTCTTCTTCCTTCGCTGTTTGGAATTACAACAGGCTCATTACCTTCCATTACAGATACACAACTATTTGTTGTACCTAAATCTATTCCGATTATTTTTCCCATAATATTTTTATGTATTAAATTATTAATTCAAGTTTGAATATTTTTCGTTTATCCTCCAATATTCAATTCTTATGCCATTATATTTACACACAAGAAATATGACAGATTGTCATAAATAGAAAACAAAAAGCCGTCTAGTTTTCACTAAACGGCTTTGAAAAATATAATTCTCTTATTTTATTTTGCTTGATTAGGATTCAAATTTATTGATAGATATGAGATTGATCTTACTGGCATATCCTTAACTTTGGCTGGAGTCCACAATCCTTTCATTGTAGATACTATTCTAATAGCTTCTGCATCAAGAATTGGGTCAACACCTTTAAATACTTCTACATTAGAAACATCTCCATTTTTCTCAACAATAAAACGAACTTGAACAATTCCGCTTGATTTTCTCGTAAGAGCTTCTTTTGGGTAATTTGTATTGTCGCTTAAATATTTACCTAAGGCTTGTTTGCCCTCTGTAAAACTTGCACGAGAATCTACTTCGTTATAAATTAAATTATCTTTTGATGTTTTATTTTTATTTTGAGCATCAGCATTAAACGAACAAAACATAGCACAACATAGTGCAATTACACTAAAAATTGATTTTGTTTTCATATTCTATTTTATTGTTTTAATTATTTCTTTTCTTGTTTATCTTCTTTGTCAAGATTGAAGCTAACAGGTAGATTAAATTGTTGTCTTAATGCCTTACCTCTTTGTTTGGCAGGATTCCATTTTGGCATAAGCTTAATTACTCTTATAACTTCTTCTCCACAACCATAACCAATATCTCGTAACACTTTTATATCTGATATTGAACCATCTTTTTCGACAATAAAAGTAACAAAAACCCTTCCTTTCACTCCCATTTTCTTAGCTTTCTCAGGATATTGAATATTCTTTGCCAAGAATTCCATTAATGCCTCATATCCTCCAGGATAGGAAGCCTCTTCTTCTAGATTAGAAAAAATTCTTACATCCTCATCAACCTTATCCTTTTCTTGTGAATAAGTATCTATTGATAATAAAGAACAAAACAAGAAAACTAAAGAACCGTAAACTAAAAAAACTGACTTTTTCATAATAATTGTATTTTTTTATTTATAACGCCTAAAAGGCACAAAAGATTATTTATCAATAATTAAAAAGTTTATTGGCAGATTATATTCATGCCTTACTGGTTCTCCTCTTTGTTTTGCAGGTTTCCACTTAGGCATAAGTTTAACTAATCTAATTGCCTCTTCATCACATTCCTTCGAAATACTTCTTATTATCTTGATTTTAGATAAGCTCCCATCTTTTTCAACAATAAAAGATAAATATACCCTTCCTTCTAATCCATTCTCCATTGCAATAGGTGGATATTTCATATTTGCATCAAGAAATTCCACTAAAGCTTTTTGACCTCCGATATATTCAGCAGATTCTTCACAAACCGTAAATACAGGATCTATCTCTTGTTTCTGAGCAAAGATATTTGTTGTAAATAAACTTGAAAATAAGAATAAACCAAAAGCTATTAAGACAGACTTTTTCATAATAATTGTATTTTTATAAATATATAACGCTCCAAAGATATAAAAAATATGTAACATACTATTTTCTTCAATACTTTTTTACACTCAAGCTATAATAATTTTATAACCATTGGATATATTATTTCTTGCCTTACTATTTTCCCATTTTTCTCAGCAGGCTTCCATTTTGGCATAAGCCTTAATACTCTTAAATATTCTTCTCCCAAACCACAACCAATATCTCTAATCAACTTAATATTAGAAATACTCCCATCCTTTTCTACAATAAAACTAGCAACTATTTTTCCTCTCACATCACATTCATTTATATACTTAATATTCTGAGCTAGAAAAACATCTAAGGAGTCTTTACCACCTACAAAGCTTGCTTGCATATCAACTACAGTGTATATAGTGGTATCACTATCAAATAACAAATCTTTCTCGGTAGGTTTAAATAATATCGGCATAGTCAATAATTGCCTTTTTACTCCTTTATCTTTCCCACAAAACTGTTCATAGGGGATCCAATTTGGCATCAATTTCACTATTCTAACCGCCTCCTCATCGCAACCATACCCAATACCCCTCATTACTTTAATATCAGTTATTGACCCATCTACTTCAACATAAAATCTTAGATACACTTTTCCCTCTACCTTATTTTCCAAAGCCAATCGTGGATATGAAAGATTATTTTTAATAAAATCAAAAAGTGCAGCATCTCCCCCTGAAAAAGAAGGACCAGATTCACACGGAATAAAAATATTATTATTTTCAACCGTATCTTGAGACTTAAGCCTTTCAGGAAGTTTAAATAATATTGGCAATGTATACGCTACTCGATCAGGTGTATTTGAAGACCAAAGGTATCCTGGCTTCCATTTAGGCATTGATTTTATTATTCTTATTGCTTCTTCATCACATTCTTTCGATAAACCCCTAAGAATTTTAATATCCGAAATTGATCCACTTGTATCAATAACAAATGATGCATATACTTTTCCTTGAATATTACTATCTATTGCTTTTTTAGGATATATAAGATTTCTCTCAATATAACTCTTTAATGAATCTAATCCACCAGAGAATTCTGGATCTATTGAAGAATAATTTATCAACTGTTCTCTTACAAATGGATTATGATTTCGTATTATACCACAAGAAAAGAAAAGAATGGGAAGAAGAAATACTATCAAATAAAACAATACTTTTTTCATAGAAATATAAATTTAAATAGAAACATTCACCTTGCTATTATGTTTGATTAATGGGTTCAAAGATAGGGGTTTTTATTTTATTATTAGAGAGGGATTGGGATTGTTTTAACTAAAATCGTGGATTTGGTGGATTTTTATAACTTTTTGCAAGTTTTGAGGTTAATTGTTCATAATGGGATTAGGGGTTGTGGGTTGAATATTTGAATAGGGTTGTTGGAGTTCGGACAATGGTTCGTTAATTTCTTGTAATAAATTTCCCGTTGGGGCGAAAAAACGATTGATTTTTTAAATAAAAATGGTTTTTATGGGGCAAAAAATGTTTTGCCCCTACGAAAATTGGATTTTTACCTTATATTTCTAATTTATTATTTGATAATCATTCACAGAAACGAAGTTTATTTTCATGAAAATAAAGATTTTACAAGAATAACTCCTTATTCTACGGAAATAGAATAAGATTCTACTAAAATAGAATTTGATTCTACAGCGATAAAAGAGGATTTTAACCCAAAAATCACAAATCCTATTTCTTAATATTAACAATTGCGAAGATAAAGACAAATAAGTAAAGATGGTGAAGAGAGATTTAGCTAGTGTGCTTACAGAAAAAAAGATTATTTTTGCAGAAATAAAGATATTAATTATGGAAGAACAATCATTATATCCCTTGAAGTTTATGCCTTTGTTTAAGGATAAGATTTGGGGCGGAAATAAAATTAAAGATATTGTTGGTATTGACTATTCACCTTTGGAACGTTGTGGAGAGTTATGGGTGCTCTCGGGAGTTGAAGAAGATGAAACCCTTGTTGCTAATGGTTATTTAGCAGAATGCACGCTTAGCGAGATTATTGATATGTATACCGATGAGCTTATGGGTGAGAATAACTATAATGAGTTTGGAGAACACTTCCCATTGTTATTAAAGATTATTGATGCTAAGGAAAAACTATCGGTTCAGGTTCACCCTGATGATAAGATTGCACAAAGTAAGGGTATGGATAATGGCAAAACAGAGATGTGGTACGTTATGCAGGCAGATGAAGGGGCTGAGATAATTAGTGGCTTCAATAAGAAGATGACCAAGGCTGAGGTTGTAAATAGGCTAAGAGATAATAATATTGCAGAGGTACTTAACACTGAAACCACAGAAAAGGGAGACTTATTTTATATCCCAGCAGGACAGATTCACGCAATTGGTTCAGGAGTATTATTAGCAGAGATTCAACAAAGTTCCGATTCAACTTATAGGGTTTATGATTGGGATAGAGTTGATGATAATGGTAAACCAAGAGATTTGCATAGAGCTGAAGCAATAGAGGCATTGGATTTAAACTATGTTGGACCAAGTGCAAAATCGGGCTATAACTATGCAATAAATAAAACAGTTGAGCTAGTGGAATGCCAATATTTTACTACAAATATTATTCACTTAAGCGAGGGTTTGATAAAAGACTATTCTGATCTTGACAGCTTTGTTATTTACTTTTGTGTTGAAGGATCTGGGTTGATTGATTCCTTAGGTCATAGAATACCACTTAGAGCCGGCGAAGCAATGCTTATTCCTGCTATTGCTGGCAAAACGACTATTGAACCAAATGGATTAATAAAGATTTTAGAAATATATATTCAATAATATTATGGCATTAATAAAATCAGTAAAAGGTATAAAGCCTATTCTTGGAGAGAATTGTTTCTTGGCTGAAAACTCAACTATAATTGGAGATGTTAGGGCTGGCAATAATTGTACTTTTTGGTATAATTCTGTTGTTAGAGGTGATGTGCATAGCATTGAGCTTGGCGACTTTGTTAATGTACAAGATGGTGCTTGTATTCATTGCACGGTAGAAACTCACCCAACAAAGGTTGGAAGCTATGTTTCTATTGCTCATCATGCAATTGTTCATGGATGTACAATTGGAGACAATGTACTCGTTGGCATGGGAGCTATTGTTATGGACGGTTGTGTTGTTGAAAACAACTCTATTATTGCAGCAGGAGCAGTCTTATTAGAAAATACTCATGTTGAAAGTGGAACAATATACGCAGGATGTCCTGCAAAAAAGGTTAAGGATATTGATCCTGAACGTTTGGAAGGTACAGTAAAAAGAATTGCTAACTCATATCCTAAATACTCCTCTTGGATTGATGATGGTGAGGTTGAGTTATAATATTAATTAGGCTTATTATAAAAAGAAACTCCGTTTAAATTCATTTAAACGGAGTTTCTTTTTATTTATCTCTGAGAAAGATTAATCTTTCTCAGAGATATTTTATTTTTTCTCAGAGAAGAAATTACTTAGTAACAACTAATTTCTTAACAGCAGTAGTAGCATTATCTCCAAACATTACCCAATATACTCCAGATTTCATATCTGATGTATTTATTTCAAATGTTTTTTGACCTTTCTTAATAACTGAAGATGCTAAAACCTGTCCTTTGATATTCATTACTCTAACACTAACATTAGACTTAGCTCCATTTGTAATCTCAATCTTTGTTGAAGATTTTGCAGGATTAGGGTAGAAATCTCCCAAGCTTATTGTCTCAATATCTTTAATGCAATTGATTGATGAATAAACATCTGTTTCAGATATTCCATTTACTGTTGTTCCATATACGAATGTGTAGTATCCGTTTGGTGCAGTAATAGGTTTAGCTATTGTCTTTCCATTATTTGATGTTGCTGAAATATAGTAATGGATAGTATCAACAGCAGCAGAAAGATTAATAGTCATTGTTGCATTGTACATATTGTTTCCACTAGAAGTAAGTGCAACTTCATTCCATGTTGTAGCAGATGGTGATTTATAGTATAATTTTGCGTTTGCTATTCCACTCTTGTTTTGACATATTGCATTTACAGCAACTTCTGAAGAAGCAATACTTCCTGTATTTAACCAACGAAGAGGATTATGATATATTCTTACTGGGTTCTCTGCTGGGATTTGTTTTGTGATACAATGGATAGCTCCACCATAACCATCGAAATCTCTTACGTCAATGTTTTCGAAACTATACCCTTTATAACGATCAGCCATTATATTTAAAGCAGTTGTATTGCCTTGAACATCTCCTGTTGATGAATTATAAAATACTGGTTGCATAATAGCCTTATTTACGAAGGTATGGTTTGTATATGAACGAGTATATAAATTGTTATACTGAGTTTGTGAGGTATACCAAGTGCCATCATTTTTTGCAGGCAAAGGAATACGTGTATTGTGATAAGGTACTCCATGGTCAGTATTCATTGCTGTTAATGTAGCCATATTAGATTCTACCTTCATTGGGTCTGAAAGATTAGCCATTACTGAAGGATGTTTAGTTGTAACAAAGGTGTTTTCATCAACTAAGTCTGTATATAAATCAATATGTCCTGTACCTCCGTCGTATTGAAGTTGAGGTAAAACTACGCAACGACTTAGATTCATAACATGTGTCAAACTATCTTTTACTTGTTGATTTGATAAAGATTGTTTTGTTTGGTATGTCCATCCTCTTGTATTATTTGTTTCATAATACAATCCGTATGTATCTTGATTTAGACTATAAACTGCATCAGTTGTGAATAATGTTCCTAACCCATCAACTAATATATTTCCTCCTTCATATTCTATTGTTGTTGTGTAAACAGGGAAACCTGCTTGTGCTCCGATTTGTATTGGAAGTTTATCATCAAGAGGTCTTCCTCCATAATATTCAAAATCCATTAATGCAATAGAGTCATTGTCTCCAAAATAGAAAGCTACTGGGCCACAATCACGATACCAAAAAGAATTACCAGCATTCTTAAAGAAACGATAATTTGTTAATGGTGTTCCATTGCTAGCCATATGACTCTTAATTGATGTTGAGTCATCCCAATTCCAGATATTAATCCAAACTTGAGCATTTTGTTGAATGCCATTAGCAAGAGAACGGAATAATTTTGTTGTTGCACTACTTGATACATCTGGAACAGAATATACTGGCTCTAATACATAAGTAGTTGAAGAATATGGGAAACCTTTATTTTCAAATAATTGTTCTGCATAAGCATTTGATGCAACTGTTCTTGTAATATATGGCCAAGTCATCATGACTGCTTGCACTTCATCAAACTCTCCTGGATAAATAATATCACTTGGAACACTCAAAGCCTTTGTGTTTGAAGTAGATTTTGTTTGTAGTGCTGGAGCATCATTTATTAATTTCTTCTTTGGCATTCTTGAATGCACGTTTGCATAGTACTCTTTGAAATAATCAGCAGGCAAAGTCTTCATATCTTCTATTGCTGCCTTTCTTTTTGATGCTATTACCTCATCACTAACTTGAGCATTTGTATTTAATGCAAGGATTGCAAATAATACAATAAGGATTGTTTTTTTCATTTTAAATTGTTTTGTATAAAAACTATAGAATTAGATTAATTTATTTCTCTTATTTCTTGTCTAATTTTTTCCCAGCGCTCCTTGTCCATCTTTGCTCCATATACTTCAATAACATTTCCCGCTAATACACTTCCCATTTTACCACAATGTCTTAATTCTCTACCTAGACACAATCCTGCTAAGAAACCTGCCGCATACATATCTCCTGCTCCTGTTGTATCTAAACATGTACGAGGGACTTCTTGGATATATGTTACTTGGTCTTGATGTTTTATTAGAGATCCTTTTTTTCCTATCTTAACGACTGCTATTTCACAAAACTCTGCTATTGTATGCAAAGCGTCTTCTGCTTCTTGAGATGTAAAGGCTTTTGCTTCTTCTTCATTTGCGAAAACAATGTCTACATCATTACATATTTCTTTTAGAAAATCAATATTTTCTTCTACAACATTATAACTTGCAAAATCTATTGAGACTTTTAAACCTTGAGATTTCGCTAGTTCTATTGCCTTACGAACTAATGCTTGATTTAATATTAGATATCCTTCGATATGAAAATAATGATACCCCTCAAACAATTCCTTTGTTAGATATTTATCTTGCATTTCAACTGCTGCACCAAGATAGGTTGCAAAGGTTCTCTCTCCATCCTTAGATATAAAAGCGACAGCCCTTCCTGTTGGAGTCGTATCACTAATAAAAAATCTTGGTTGAATTGAATTTTCAATCATATCTTGTGAGTAAAAATCACCTAAAGAATCTTTTCCTACCATTCCTATATATCCACTCTTTACTCCAAGATTTGCAATCCCATTTGCAGTATTAGCTGCTGAGCCTCCTGTTTGCATTTTTGAATTAAGGTGAGATGTTACTTCTTGAATATTTGCAGATACATCTTTATCTACTAATTGCATACTCCCTTTTGGAAGATTTAGTTTTGCTAATTCTTGGTCTGACTCTAATTGAGTTATTATATCTACTAGGGCATTGCCTAAGCTAATTACTGCTTTCATATTTATTCTGGCATGTTAAAGAAGGAAAAGTTTACTTTTCCATAATTACGTTGTTCCGAAAAAAACTTATTATCTTTGAACGAATGTTCTTTTGAGTGTTCTAAAATGAATAATCCTCCTGGTTTTACAAAACTTTTTAGGACTAAATCTGGTATAATATCAAATTGTTTTAGGTCGTATGGAGGATCTGCAAAAACAACATCAAACGACATTTGAGATCTACCTAGAAAGATAAATGCATCGTTTTTTATCGTAAACAGATTTTCTAATCCAAAATCAATTGCTGTTTGCTTAATAAAATCGACGCATCTATGATCTGAATCGACTGATGTTACTTGTTGTACCCCTCTGGATATAAATTCAAAGCTAATTGAACCTGTTCCTGCGAAGATATCAAGGACATTTACTTCCTCAAAATCTATCTTATTTCTTAGTATATTAAATAAACTCTCACGTGCAAGGTCTGTTGTAGGGCGTACAGGAAGATTTGTAGGTGGGTGAAGACGACGTCCTCTTAGTTCTCCAGCAATTATTCTCATTATTACTTTACTAGAGTTAAGAAATACTTCTGCATACTTACTCCATCAAACTCACAACCTACTTTTATTAACTCCATAGGGTTAGTATATAGTACACTCTTAATGTGACGATTCAATACTTTCTTCTCTTCATGAGTGTATTCGATTCCTGTAATTAAGAAGTTTACATCTTCAACATCAATGTCAAGTTTTTCGAAAGCAAACAAAATTTGATAAATCATATCATGTTCATTATTGAAATCAAAACTATTGCTATATGTAAATTTAGCTCCTTTAAATACAACCATGTCACAAGCATTTTCTCTTTTGTGAAGCACAACGGTGTTATTCGCTAATTTAGAAATATCAAAACAATATTCTGCCATTGCTTGATGTTGAGAATAGAATTTTGCTTTGGACATTAAAATTTTTGTTGCAGAATATTGATGCATTGGAAATGCAAAAACAGAAACTGCATCTAATCTTTCAGAGATATTTTCAATGATTGTATCTGAACTTACAATATTTGCAACCCCACGAAGATAATCTTTTGTCTTTGAATTATCGTAAAGTTTATACGGAACAAATATATTTTTATTTGTCAAACAAATAACTTTGATATTTGCAAAATTAAAAATTCTAATCCCTATTGATGCAAAACAGTTTCTGATATTTGTCATTACAGAAGTCATCCCTAAAGACAAATCTACATCAAACTCACCTACAGCTCTTAGAACGTAGTTACTATCTATCAAAGTAAAGAAAAATCCATCCGCCTTTAGGCAAATGGATAAATCTGTATCTTGTGATAGAATACTTTCATCTGATTTTACTAAATTTACTAACTTAAAAGTATCCATATGAAATTATTATTATTCCCAGTTACCATCAATGATAGGCTGATTCAAATCACCTACTTTCCAGCCTGCGTATCTATCTTTTCCTTCTATTTCTGCTTTTCTATTTCTAACATCTTGTTCGTCCATTCCTTTTGTGAAAGTCAATATGCTAGCTTTTGCTTCAAATACAGGAACCATTACTCCTCCTCTATTAATAATATCTGACTTCATTTCGAAAACCTTATTATCTGAATATGGAATAAACTTTAAAGTTTTAAAATCTTTTTCAGCTATTAATAATTTCTTTTCTTCCATCAATTTTCTTAAAGGATTAACAGACACTGTGTCTCTTTTTATAATACCAGCTCTAAGAGCCTGAGCTTCCGTTAAAGAATCTGGAACAATCCCTGACTTAATTACCATTTTAACTTTACCAGTTTCGGCAAAAATCAATAAAGAATCGATACTGCTACAAAATCTTCCATTTGTACTTTTAAAAGTTTCTTGCAAAGTCCTAATATCTTTCAATCTATTAATAACCGACTCAGAACGATTATTAAATTCTGATTCAAATTTCACAGGACGCATAATCCCTGTATACAGGAAATAAGCTAATGTAATTATTGCTACAATTAATACAGCCGAAATAATGTTTCTTGGTTTCATATTATGTTAAATGTTTATTTATTTCCTTTTATTAGTGACTGCAAATTTAAAATTTTTCATTGAAAAAGCCACATTTTCAATTCATTATTTTATTTGTTTTGTTCTACATGTTGTAAAACTATATCTATATCAGGGTTTTGCGATAATATTTTTGCCAATCTTTCTGCAAAATAAACTGAGCGGTGCTGTCCTCCTGTACATCCAAAATAAACGGAAAGATTTGTAAAATTTCTTTCTAAATATTTATTTACACTTTGCAAAACCAAAGAAGAAACATTTTGAAAGAATAGATTCACATCTTCTTCCTTCTCTAAGAATGTTATCACTTCTTGATCCTTGCCTGTAAGTTTTTTGTATTGGTCATAACGTCCAGGATTCTGTATAGCTCTGCAATCAAATATAAAACCACCACCATTTCCAGAAATATCTTGTGGATAACCTTTTTTATATGAAAAGCTTTTTATATTTACTATTAGTTTTTGTTTAGCAATTCCTTTTATCTTTTCTGATTTTGTCAATTGATCCAAGACTTTATATAACTCTGGAATATCTATAGGTAATTTTATATTTTCTCGGAGCCATTTAATATTGTCTATAGCATAAGGAATACTTTTTAAAAAATGTTCTTTTCTTTCAAAATATCCTCTATATCCGTACGCTCCCAAAGCTTGCAATATACGAATATAGACATATGCATAAAAATATTCTTTAAACACTTTTTCTTCAATCTCATAATAATTACTTAGCTCATCTATATACAAGGATAATAACTCTTCTCTAAATCCCACAGAAAGATCTGCCTTTGCATCAAATAATAATGAAGCTAAATCATATTGCAATGCTCCTTTTCTCCCTCCTTGATAATCAATAAACCATGGTTCGTTATCTAAAATCATAATGTTCCTTGATTGAAAATCTCTAAATAGGAAAAAATTTGTGTTGGTAGAAAGTAAATAGTTTGATAATTTCTCAAAATCATTTTCTAGAGCTTGTTCATCAAAAATAATTCCCGATAGCTTTAAAAAATAATATTTGAAATAGTTTAAATCCCAATTTATTGACAGTTTATCAAATGCTTCTCTTGGATATGCATTTGAATAATCAAAGTTTTCACCACCTTTTATTTGAATTTTTATTAGAGATTTAATTACCTTATAATAAATATCCTTTATCTCTTTATCAGAAATTTCATTATTTTGTCTCTTAATAATTAAATCATAGAGAGTAGTATTCCCAAGATCTTGTAATAAATAAATATTATTTTCAAGATCTTCCCCATATACTTTTGGAACATTGATTCCTTTTAATAATAGTTGTTGAGAATAATCTAAAAATGCTAAATTTTCTTTCTTATCTGAATTAATAGCTGCTAAACAGCTTATCTCTCCTGAATTACACCTAAAGTATACTCTTGATGAACCATGAGCATTGATTTTTTCAATATTCTCGATCTCACGATTAAACGTTTTATAAAACAACTCATTAATCTTTAAATTCATTTATCAAAGTTTCAGCGTAAATAATATCTAATTGATTTGTTATTTTTATGTTTTCTCTATTTCCCTCAATAATATTCATTTCTACTCCTAAGGCTTCAACCACAGATGCATCATCTGTAAATCTCTCATCAAAACATTGTGAATATGCATTTTTCAAAGTCCTAGAACAAAAACACTGAGGGGTCTGAATAAGATATACATTATTCCTATCAAATGTTTGAGTCCTTTCATCAACCTTAATTCTAACTGTTTCAATTGGTTTAATTGCGGGTATTGCATTATTATTATTTTGAGCAACTTCGAAACAATTATTAATTACTTTAGATGAGACAAAGGGTCTTACACCATCGTGCACTCCTATGATAGATTCTTCATTAATACAATCAAGTCCATTCTTTACAGAGAAAAATCTTTCATCTCCTCCTTCAACTATTTTATGTTCTAAATCGAAAGAATATTCATTACATAATAAAAGCCAATAGTCTTGATGCTCCTTTGGGAGTACCAAGACTATTTTTATTAATGCATCTGCTTGTTTAATTTTTTCTAGAGTTCTCATCAATATTGGTTTGCCAGCAATTGGAAGGAATTGTTTTGGAATTGAGCTACCAAATCTAAGTCCTTTACCCCCAGCAACCACTATCATATACCTAGGTTTAGATGATAAGCATTGCATCTCCGTAAGTTAAAAATTTATACTTTTCAGCCACAGCCTGCTTATATGCCTCCATTATTAAGTCATATCCTCCAAAAGCAGAAACCATCATCAACATTGATGATAATGGTGGATGAAAATTGGTAATCATTGAGTCTGCAATAGAAAATTCATGAGGAGGGAATACAAATTTATTCGTCCATCCAGCATAAGGTTTTATTTTAGAGGAAATCGTTGTTGCTGTTTCCAATGCCTTCATTGTTGTTGTACCTACACAACAAACCTTACTTTTTCTCTCCTTTGCAGCATTAATTATTTTTGCATTTTCTTCAGAAATAAACATTTCTTCGGAATCCATTTTATGTTTTGTTAGATCTTCAACCTCTATAGGTCTAAAATTTCCTAAACCAGCATGTAAAGTAACTGACGCAAATTCACATCCCTTAATCTCCAAACGCTTCATCAATTGTTTACTAAAATGAAATCCAGCAGTTGGGGCAACTACTGCTCCCTCATTAACTGCATAAATTGTTTGATAACGTTCCTTGTCTTCAGGTATAATATCTCTAATTCTTAATAAGTCGTCAGGAATTGGCGTATTACCCAATTTATGTAATACTGCTTGGAATTCCTCGTGAGTGCCATCATATAAAAACCTTAATGTTCTCCCTCTTGAAGTAGTATTATCAATAACCTCCGCAACAAGTTCATCGTTTTCTCCAAAATATAATTTGTTCCCAATTCGAATTTTTCTTGCAGGGTCAACTAAAATATCCCATAAACGTGTATCTGGGTTTATTTCTCTTAGCAAAAATACTTCAATTCTTGCATTTGTTTTTTCTTTAGTCCCAAACAAACGAGCAGGAAAAACTTTTGTGTCGTTCATTACGAACAAATCTCTTTCTTCAAAGTATTCTAACACATCTTTAAATATCTTATGTTCAATGGTCTTGGTTTTTCTATTAATAACCATTAATCTTGAACAATCTCTTTCATGTGCAGGCTTTTCTGCAATTAACTCTTTTGGTAAATTGTACTTAAATTGAGAAAGTTTCATATATTATATATTCTATTTAATATTATTATCTCAGAAAAAAATTTGCGAAAGGTGCAAATATAACTTCACAAGCATGAAATGTCAAGTGATTTAATAGTATTTATGATTTACAAAATTCATTATCTGAATTTATTCACTATATATTTTTGAAGTTTGAAGTGTCAAATTCATTAATCTCCATTGCATCCTCTAATAAAAAACTACCTATTCTAGTCCTAGTAAGTGATGTTAAATGAGCACCAGAATTTAATGTAATTCCAAAATCTCTTGCAATAGATCTTATGTAAGTCCCCTTACTACATACTATTCTAAAATCTATATCTGGAAGATTTATTCTTGTTATCTCAAACTCAGATATTGTTATTTGTTTTGATTTTAATTCAATGTCCTTATTTTCTCTTGCCAGTTCATATGCTCTCTTCCCATTAACCCAAACAGCAGAAAATATTGGTGGTACTTGATCTATTACTCCTGTGAATTGTTTTGCAGCCAATAAAATATCTTCTTCTGAAATATGATCGTAAGGATAAATATGGTCTATTGGTTTTTCTAAATCATAGCAAGGTGTAGTCGCACCAAGACGAAAAGTCCCTATATATTCTTTTTCAGAGGCTTGAAATTCATCAATCTTTTTTGTAAACTTTCCTACGCAAACAATCAATAATCCGCTGGCAAGTGGATCTAATGTCCCCGCATGACCAATTTTTATTTTTTTAATCCCATACTTGTGTTTAATAAAATATTTCATCTTATTAACCACTTGAAAAGAAGTCCAAGTATAAGGTTTATTAATTAGTAAAGCACAACCATTTTCAATATCAATCATTATGCAACACTTAGATTATAACCGAATAACATCAACAAAATAATAGCAACACCCACAATTATTCTGTAATAACCAAATGATTTAAACCCATATTTTGTAAGGACTGAAATAAAGAATTTTATAGCAATTATTGCAACAATAAAAGCAATTACATTACCAATAATAAGAGTTTCTAAATTAGATTTAAGCATTTCCACGCCACCATCCTCTAAAAGAACTTTTAAAAGTTTATATCCAGTTGCTGCAAGCATGGTTGGAACAGCTAAAAAGAATGAAAATTCAGCCGCTGTTTTCCTTGATAAGTTATTGTACATACCCCCAACAATTGTTGCCATTGAACGAGATACACCTGGTATCATTGCTATACATTGAAATAATCCAATATAAAATCCTTTCTTATATGTTATTGTTTGGTCATCTTGGGGCTTGTTGAACCATTTATCAACAAACAGCATAAAAACTCCACCAATTATTAACATTATAGCAACAACCCAAACATTTTCTAATAATGAGTCAATAAAATCTCCAGCAAGCAAACCTACAACGGCAGCAGGAAGAAAAGCAACTAATAGCTTATAATAAAAATTCATTGATTGAAGAAAACGCTTCCAGTATAAAATCAACACAGACAAAATAGCTCCAAACTGAATGCAAATAGTGAAAAACTTAACAAAATCAGTACTTTGTACTCCTAAAATCCCTTGAGCTATTATCATATGCCCCGTGGAAGAAACAGGCAAAAACTCCGTTAAGCCCTCTACAATGGCTATAATTATTGTTTCAAATAAAGTCATAAAAATTATCCTTTAGATATAAAATTATTTTATATCTGTTTGTTCTTTCGATTGCTTAGGCTTCTTTAAGATAGCATATACTTCAATAACTAAGCCTAAAACCATTAAGATAGGAGCTACAACTAAACGTTGTGCATCAAATAAACTATAATTAAAAGTATCTGGACTATCTGCACCGCCACCGATCAATAAGATATATCCTAAACCTAGAAGAATTAAACCGATAATCATCCAGATATAATTTACTTTTTCAAATGCAAAACCAAAATTTGATTTGGTTTCTGTTGTCTTTTTTACAAAAGAATTACTTGTGTTTGTTTTAACAGCCATATTTTAATATTTTTCTATTTATATAATTTTTCTGCTCTTAAATGCATAAATCTATACACAGAGAACAATGTAAAAGTAAAAGATAGTACAATTCCAAAGACTAAAACACCTATTCCAATTATTCCATAGATTGGATAAAACTCAGGCGAAATAAGTCCATTAAACGAAGATGAAACCCAAAATATTATACCAAGAATAAGCACATCTGCTATTAGACCTCCGAAGAGTCCAAAAAAGAATCCTTTTAATAAGAAAGGCTTTCTGATAAAAGATGGTTTTGCTCCAACCAACTCCATTGAACGAATCAAAAATCTCTTTGAATATATAGTTAATCTTATGGTATGGTTTATTAGTGTAACTGATATAATAAGTAAGCATATAATAAAAGCAAGAGCAAATGCAGAAACATTATATATAACGGAATTAATATCCTTAATTAGGTCGTGACGATAATCTACATTATCAACAATATCCTTTGCCTCTACTGACGTAATGAACTTCCTAATACTAGACATATTTAGAGCCTCTGCTTTTAGATTAACAACTATAGAAGCAGGGTAAGGATTAATTGAATCTAAAACAGCCAAATGATCCTCTCCCATAACCTTATTCATCATTTGAGCTGCAGCACTTGGTGAAATATATTCTGTTGATTTTACATTTGGATTTTTTGAAATATCAGTTTTTAATGCCATTGCATCCGATTCTGAAGAATCTTGAACGAGATAAACCGTAAATGAAACATTTTCTTTTAAATTATTCGATGCCACAAAAGCATGAAAGATAAACAATGAAACAAAACCCAACATAAACAGCACCAAAGAGATACTTAAAACAGTGGAGACATTAGCGCTCCAAAGACTTACTGGATTAAAAATTTTTTGCTTTTTCACCATATTACAAAAAGTATATTGTTGGCAAAGGTACAAAGAATTTTTGTAGTTTTGCAGTTAAATAACAAATTGTATGAACGAAATCTATATAGAAAAATTTGGAGGGGCATCAGTTAACAGTGCAGAGACTGTAAGAAATGTTGCTTCTATAATTTTGACTCAAAATAATAAACGAATAATAGTGTTCTCCGCAATGGGGAAAACCACAAATGCCTTAGAATCTATTGTTAAGGATTTCTACAAGACAAAGAAAATTAAATCGTCACTAATTAAACAAATAGAAGACAACCACTTAGTAATTATCAAAGAACTATTTGGTGATGGTAGCAAGGAGATTGAATCTAAACTTAAAATAGTAATCAAGGAAATAGAGGAAACCCTAATTAAGTATAAGAATTCCACTATTAATCTACTTTATGATGCTATAGTAAGCTATGGAGAAATCATTTCTACTCTAATTATTTCAACATATTTCAAGTGTATAGGTATTGAACATATACTTATTGATGCAAGACAAGTAATAAAAACTGATAGTAATTTTAGAGGGGCAAATGTAGATTGGAGACTTACAAAGAAAACAATAAAAGAGCAAGTATCTCCTCTTTTTAAAGAAAATCAAATAATAATCACTCAAGGATATATTTCAAGCGACGCTAAAAATAATCCTACAACCTTGGGTAGAGAAGGGTCTGATTATTCTGCGGCTATCTTTGCCTATTTTTTAAAAGCAAAGAATGTAACTATATGGAAGGACGTCCCTGGATTATTAAATGCCGACCCAAAGATATTTAGTAAAACAGTGAAATTCGATAAAATTCCTTTTTCAGAAGCAATTGAGTTATCATACTATGGCGCATCTATAATCCACCCAAAGACTCTAAAGCCATTAGAAAACAAATCAATACCCTTATTCGTTAAAAGCTTTATCGACCCCAAAGCTTCTGGTTCTGTAATATGCCATTGCAAGAGCACAACTCCTAACGCACCAAGCTATATATTCAAAGATAATCAAACATTACTAACCTTGTTTCCTAAAGATTTTTCTTTTATTGTTGAAGAAAGAATCAGTGCAATATTCTCAATCTTTGCACAATATGGAATAAGGATTAATCTAATGCAAAATTCTGCCCTTAGTTTTTCTGTATGTTTTGATTTAATTGACCAAGAGTTATTATATGATTTAATAGATAAGCTTGCTCCTAACTATACAGTTAAATATAATGATGGGCTAAGGATGATTACTATTCGTCATTATAATGAAAAAGCTATTTCTAGTGTGATAAAAGATGAAGAAATAATCATTGAACAACGTTCTCGTGTAACGGCTCAATTCCTTGTAAAGAAATAATATATATATGACAAAATGACATTGTTTGAATTTTGGTATATCCTTTGATTATCCCTGAAAACGATAATTATTGATAAACAAAATAAAATTCAAACAATATGAAGGGAAACATTAATGTAAAAACGGAAAATATCTTTCCGATTATCAAGAAGTTTTTATACTCAGATCACGAAATCTTCTTAAGAGAGATTGTTTCAAATGCTGTTGATGCAACTCAAAAACTTAAGACTCTATCTTCTTTAGGTCAATCGAAAGGAGAACTTGGAGGCTTAACAATTGATGTAATAATAGACAAAGATGCAAAGACTCTTACTGTTAAGGATAGAGGTATAGGTATGAGTGAAGAGGAGGTTGAAAAATATATAAACCAAATTGCCTTCTCTGGTGCAGAGGAATTCGTAGAAAAATTTAAAGGGAAATCTGAATTAGAAACCAACCAACTTATTGGACATTTCGGTCTTGGGTTCTATTCCTCATTTATGGTATCTAAGGAAGTTGAGTTTAAGACTAAGTCTCATACAGATGCGCCTGCTGTTCGTTGGTGGTGCGATGGAAACACAGAATATACAATTGACCCAACAGAAAAGACCGATAGAGGAACAGAGATAATCATGCATCTTTCAGACGATAGTCTAGAATTTTTGGAAGAAAACAAAATCCTTGAACTATTAAAAAAATACTGTAAGTTTATGCCTATCCCTATTCGTTTTGGAGAAGAGACCTTTTGGGAAGATTCTGAAACAGAAAAGGACAAGGATGGAAATCCTAAGCGTGAACAAAAGACACGTCAAAGAATAATCAACAATACAGAACCTCTTTGGAAGAGAAAGCCTGCTGAACTTACAGATGAGGATTACCTAAACTTCTACCGTGAGCTTTATCCAATGAATTTCGAAGAACCTCTTTTCCATATTCATCTAAATGTAGACTACCCTTTTAACCTTACAGGAATACTTTATTTTCCTAAGGTTAAGAAGAATATTGATCCAAACAGAGACAAAATACAATTGTACTGCAACCAAGTATTCGTAACTGATAGCGTTGAGGGTGTTGTTCCTGACTATATGATGTTGCTTCGTGGTGTGTTAGACTCACCAGATATTCCTTTAAATGTATCTCGTTCTTATCTTCAATCCGATGCAAATGTAAAGAAGATTTCTTCTCATATCACAAAGAAGGTTGCCGATAAACTAGATGAATTATATAAGAATAAGCGTGAAGATTATGAAAAGAAATGGGATGACCTAAAAGTATTCATTGAATATGGAATGCTTTCCGATGAGAAATTCTACGAAAAGGCAGAGAAGATATTCTTATTTAAAAATATAAATAACGAGATGTTCTCTATTGAGGATTACAGAAATAAGATAGAGCCTCTTCAAACTGATAAGGATAAGAAAGTTGTTTACCTTTACTCAAATGATGTAGATGGTCAATATGCATATATTCAATCTGCAAAGGACAAGGGTTACGATGTTCTTCTAATGGATGGAATCTTAGATAATCACTTCGTGAATCAATTAGAACAAAAGCTTAAAGATTGCAGATTTGCAAGAATTGATTCTGACGTAATTGACAAACTTATTCCTAAAGACGAGGTAATCCCTTCAAAACTTTCAGAAAAAGAAATAGAAAGTCTTAAAAGCTTAGTTGAAGGACAGGTTGACAAAGTTAAATTCACAGTACAGATGGAGTCTCTTTCCGAAAGTGAAGCACCTCTAACTATTACTCAAAACGAGTTTATGCGTCGTATGAAAGAGATGAGTGAAATGGGAGGCGGAGGAATGATGTCCTTCTACGGAGATATGCCAGAGAGCTATAACCTAGTAGTAAACACCAACCACCCAATAATGTCGGAAGTCTTAAACAACACAGACACAGACAAACAAACTCAAATAATTTCTCAACTAAAAGACCTAGCCCTATTAAGCCAAGGACTTTTAAAAGGAGAAGCCCTAAACAGCTTTATCCAACGCTCAATAGGAATAATAAAATAATACTATTAGAAATAAACCAATAAAAAGAGAAGTGGCATGCCACTTCTCTTTTTTTATTCCACAATAAACTTCTTATCAATAATTCCACGTTCAGTATATAACTTCGCTATATACATCCCCTTTCGAAAAGAAGAAATATCAATAGTCTTTACCTTATCCTTAACATCAATCCTATAAACTCTTTCTCCCATAATATTGAAAACATCAATATTATTAATCATAGAAGAGCAATTAAAACTAATATTATCCTTAGCAGGATTAGGATACGCAATACAACTAGAATTTATAGCGATTGAGAAATCTGAGACTATATAATTTAGATCTCTTGGTAAAAATTTAATTATCGCTCCTTGATTCCCTGAACTCGAAAAAGCAGTATAATCAATTATCAAACCGCCATCCTCTGTTGGAATAGCATTTTCAAGATAATTATCAGCATTTGCCTTGAAAACCTTAAATTTATAATTATAATTCAAATTACCATTTACTCCAAAATTTAATATCCCAATAGTCGCTCGATAGCTATTATCAAACATATCTCCAATTGTACGATAAACTAAAAAAATTGAATCTGGATTAATAAATTTAATATGTTCGTACCATTTGATAGTAGGTTTACCATTAGAGAGAGTTGTATCGGAAACAAATTGATATGTCTTTAATTCCTTTGAATTAATATTCCATACATTAATTTTCGCATAACCACTAGAATCATAGGCTCCAACTAAAATTGAATCATTAATTGGTACTGCTACTGCAAATGTTTCATTGAGAGTGTCAACTAATTGCAATGTAGTTTTATTAACCAAGTAAATTAGATGATTTTTATCAAAGCAACGAGAAAAAATAAAATAATTTCCCATCTCTAATAAATATTGATTTCCGCAATACGCATTATTAATAATGCTAGATTGTTTTATATTTCCAAGAGTATCTAATATTAATATTTTGGGATTTTTTGTATGATATTTTCCTTCATCTTCTTCATTAATTAATAATGCAAATTCATGATTCTTTGTAAAAATATCTTTACTCCAATAAATGAGTTTATTGTTATAAATTTTCTTTAAGGAATATTCCTTGGTTGATAATTTATAAGTTTCTAAATCCAACACAGAATCATAACCACCTCCTATTTTAGAATGTAAAGAATATAACTTATTATTATATTTATCACGAAAATACATATTAGCTACTGTTGTATCTATCTTTATTGTATAATAATTATTCAAATCCTTATCATGAGATAAGAGTACATCATCATTTAATAAAGCCCAATAACCACTATCATTATCACAATTATTAAAACCAGAAACAAATCCATCGGTTTCTTTTATTAGAATATTTGTGTCACTATAAATAGTATTTAGAAATTGGGCATTTAATTGATTAGTTATTACAACTAATAATAAAGATAGGATGATTTTAATTTTCTTCATTTGAATAATTTCTAAGTTAAGTTGATAATACAAAAGTATATAAACTGTTTATTAATTACAAGTAATATTTGTTTATTTTTATTGCATGGACACGACAAGTCGTGTCCGCAGATAATTGTTATATGATGTATTATCAAATTGAAGACATGAAGTGTCATGTCCCAACGGATGGGGATTTTTATTTGATTTTAATCTCCTTAATCCTTATTTTGTTCTGGGAAATAGCTGATTTGTACTATTAAATCGGCGATTTAATGTGCAAATGATGCACATCATTTGATACAAAAGATGCACATCATTTACTATGAAAGATGTGCATCATTTTTATTTAAGGAATTTTATATTTTGATTTGTTGGGCGCGCGGGCAAGCGGCGCCCGTACGTTCTATTTGTAATGCAAATATAGTAAAAATAATGGAATTATGGGAAGTATTCTATTATAAATTTTGATTGAATTTAGAAGTATTTATTTTAGAAATGAGCTTGTTTGGTTACATAATTGGATTTGTTTAAATAATTGACGAAAAATCATTAATTTTGCATTAATAAAAAATTATCTTATGGTATTATTATCCTCTTCATACTTAGAGCTTCCTTTCTTTGTAAACCTTTTACTTCTATTGGTTTTTACAAAAGTAATGGGGGAAGTTTTCGAAAGAATTAAACAGCCCGCTATGATTGGAGAAATATTAGCTGGGATTATTCTTGGTCCTACCCTATTTAATATTGTTCAAAGAACGGATAGCATTAATATTATTGCTGAACTTGGGGTATTTCTTTTAGTTATTATTGCTGGGCTTGAGATAAATATCGATGAAATTATTAAATCACTTAAGGGTAAGAGTATTGTTATTTCTCTTTGTGCTTTCTTTATCCCAATGTTTAGTGGACTATTAATAGGTTTGTTTTTTGGGCAAGATATAATGACAACAATATTTATTGGTCTTTGTATTGCAATTACTGCCCTTCCTGTAATTATCCGTATATTAATGGATATGAATAAGATGAATTCAGAGGTTGGTCAAAAGATTATTTCTATTGCTATATTCGATGATGTCCTTTCGCTTGCCTTTCTTGGATTGATAATCAATGCAAAGGGTACTGATTTATCAATAATTTCTATTGTTAAGGTTGCTGGTGTATCTTTAATAAAGCTTTCATTATTTATTGGAATACTTGCCTTTAGTTATTTCCTTCTTAAGAAGATTTCTAAAAGAAAGAACTATTTGGAAATAAAACTCAACTCTTTTATCAATCTACTTAAATCCAAGGAATCGCTTTATGCATTAATATTTGTATTTATACTCTTCTTTGCATCAATTACCGAATCGTTAGGTTTCCACTTTATTATTGGGGCATTCTTTGCTTCATTGCTACTTAATGAAAATATTCTGGGAAAAGAAAACTTCGATTCATTTCATAATACAACCAATAGTTTAGCAATGGGATTTCTCTCACCAATCTTTTTTGCAGGAATAGGTTTAGAGTTTAATATCTCATCTATTCAAAATTATTGGCTACTTACCGTTATTATACTTGTGTCTTGTCTTTCAAAGGTTATTGGAGGATTTGTTGGAGGAAGAATTGCAGGCTTAAATAATAAGACCTCACTAACAATTGGTATTGGTATTAATGCAAGAGGTATTATGGAGCTTGTTATTGCAAATATTGCCTATAAGGCAGGGCTTATTAACCTTGAGATTTTCTCAATGCTTGTAATAATGGGAATGGTAACTACAATAATTACTCCACTAATGCTAAAAAGAAGTTTCATTTATCTTGAAAAAAACTAAAATGATATTTATCTCTTGAAGATATTCTCCCTCCATATCTTCGATAAGCACAATTTCTGTTTTTAAAAGTGTCTGAATTTGAGTTTATTATTTATTTAATACGCTCAATTTAAATATTTGCTATTGTTTTAACTTAAAATATTAGTATTCTTTACATCTTTTAATTATTTTTGCATCCTGAAAGATAAGAAGATTTTTTTGACACTTTTTTTGAATTTATAGATTTAATGAGGAAAATAGCAATTATTGGCTCTGGCTTTTCGAGTTTATCGGCTGCATGCTTTTTGTCTAGCAAAGGACATGAGGTTTCGGTATTTGAAAAAGAAGGAGTTATTGGTGGTAGAGCAAGAAAAAAAGAAATAAATGGATTTACATTTGATATGTGGCCAACATTTTTTTGCATGTCAGATATCTTTGATAGATTCTTTGATAGATTTAATGTAAAAACATTAGATTATTTTAATTTTGAAAGACTCCACCCTAGTTATCAAATATATTTTTCTAATAGCAATAGCATATCCCTACCCTGTTCTAAGGAACAATTATTAAATGCTCTTGAAGAAAATGGGAAAGGTAATAGTAAGTTTTCAGATTTATTAATTAATGATGCCGATGTTAATCTCCAAACTTTATATGTTAAGGGAGGAATGTTTAAAATTATTGAATCAATAAAAAGACTTGCTGAAAGTTTTGGGACTACGTTTTTTGCGAACTCAATGGTTGAAGAAATTGTCGTGGATCAAAAATCGGCAAAAGGGATTATAGTAAATGGTGATTATAAAGAATTCGATTTAATCCTATCTGGGATTGATTACCAAAGCACAGAAAGCCTATTAAATAATAGGTATAGAAATTATAATAATCAAGATAATTATCGTCTTTCATATTCTGCTTTATTGTTTTATGTTGGTTTTGACAAAAAGATTAAGAATGTTTCCCATAATACTATTTTTTTAGATACTGATTTTGACTTTCATGCAGAAAACATTTATGATCTACCAGAGTGGCCTGAGAATCCAATGTTTTATGCTTCGTTTCCTTCAATTACTGATAACACAATAGCTCCACAAGGAAAGGAAACTGGAATATTTCTAATTCCTATAGCTTTGGGTTTAGGTGATAATGACGCTATAAAAAATGTCTATTTTGAGAAAATCATTTCGAGAATGGAAAAGATGACTGACCAAAAACTAAGGGACAATATTGAATTCTTTGAATCTTACTACGTAAATAATTTATCATCTGATTATTTTTCATCTAAAGAAGATGCTATTGAGCTTGCAAATACTATTGCTCAATCTAGTTCCAATAAAGCCAACATCAAGAATAAAAAAGTTAGAAATTTATTTTATATCGATGGGCTTACAATACCCGATTTAGGAATTTCTTCCTCAATGATTTCTGGTGAAATTGTCGCAGAGGAAGCATTGAAATCTATTAGTAAATAATATTTTATGAAACGAACCTATATTGCATTATTAAGAGGTGTAAATGTTGGAGGAAAGAATAAAGTTAACATGAAAGAGCTTATCCAATATTTGGATGAAAAAGGTATTTCTAATTCTAAGTACTATCTCCAAAGTGGAAACATTATCTTTGATAGTCAAGAAATGAAGTCAGAATCTCTTGAAGAGATAATTTCTTGCATTATTAAAGATAAGTTTAATCTTGAAATTCCAGTAATTATTATTGATAAAGAGATTATTACCAATGCTCTTACAAATAATCCATTTAAAGATGTAGATACTGAAAGGATTTTCTTTATGTTTATTGATAAAAGACCTGATGATACTTTAGTAGAAAGTATTAAATCATTTGAAAGTATTGATAGCTATATTATTGATGAGAGAGTGATTTATCTTAATATCAATCCTCCTTATCATGAGACAAAGCTCACTAATAATTTTTTTGAAAAGAAACTAAAGGTAAAAGCAACTACTAGAAATTATAATACAACTAAGAAACTTATCGATCTATAAACTTACTTGTATTTTTAAGCCATCATATGCAAGAAAAACATTCTCTGGCAACTCGGCTTGAACTTTTGCATGACTAATGCTGTGGCTTATATGAATTAAATATGATTTTTTTGGTTTTACTTTATCGATAAGCTCTAAAGCTTCATCAATTGTAAAATGAGAGAAATGCTCTTCTTTTCTAAGTGCATTTATTACTAATACATCTAAACCAATTAATTTTTGTGTCTCTTTCTCCGAGATTGATTTTGCATCAGTGATATATGCAAGTTTACCAATCCTATAACCAAGAATAGGCAAACGATAATGAAGCACTTCTATTGGTATTACTTCTATTTCCTTTATTTTAAAACTATTTTCAATATTTACTTCATTTAGTTCAAAAGAAGGAAGTCCTGGATATTTTGAATCTGCAAAAGCATAAGAATATACTTTCTTTAGTTCATCTAAGGCGAATACATTCCCATAGATAGGCATATCCATTTGTTGAAGATAATTATATGAACGAACATCATCCAACCCTCCAACGTGATCACGATGAGAATGAGTTATTAGGATTGCATCAATATAAGCAACCTTATTTTTTAACATCTGCTCACGAAAATCAGGACCAGAATCAATGACAATTCTTGTTCCTTTGTCGGAAGTTATTAAACAAGATGTTCTTAATCGTTTATCTTTATGGTCTTTAGACGAACAAACCTCGCAAGCGCACCCAATTACGGGTACTCCTTGCGAGGTTCCAGTTCCTAGAAATACTAAGGTTAGATAGCCCATTTAATCCAAATAGCTCCCCATGTAAATCCTGCACCAAAAGCTGTTAATATAAGATTGTCACCTTTCTTAAATTTGCTTTGGTTTTCCCACATTAATAATGGAATTGTAGCAGATGTTGTATTTCCATACTTTTCAATATTTCTTAATACCTTTGAAGGATCAACACCCAAGCGTGAGCCTGTTGCATCAATAATCCTTAAATTAGCTTGGTGAGGTAAAACAAAAGATATATCTTCTGCTTTAAGGTTATTTTTTTGCATTAAAGCCTCTGTTGCCTCAGCCATTTTTGTAACTGCCCATTTAAACACAGGCTGTCCTTCTTGGTAGATAAAATGTTCTCTTGCATCTATTGTCTCATGAGATGGTGGTCTTACTGATCCTCCAGCTTTTTGATGTAAGTGTATTCTTCCTACACCATCACTATATAAACCACTATCCATAAATCCAAACTCTTCTTCTGTAGCTTCTAACAATACAGCTCCTGCTCCATCTCCAAAGATTGGACAAGTTGCTCTGTCTTGATAATTAACTATTGAAGACATTTTTTCTGCTCCAACAACAATTACTTTCTTTACAAAACCACTTTCAATATATTTAGCGGCTGTTGTTAGACCATAAATAAATCCAGAACAGCCAGCATTAATGTCGAAGCCAAAACCATTCTTTATTCCGCATTTGTCAGCAATAATATTTGCTGTAGCAGGAAATAACATATCTGGTGTAACTGTACAACAAATAACTAATTCTATTTCTGATGGATCTATTGATTTTGATTCAAGAATTTTCTTAACTACTTTTTCTCCTAAGTCAGATGTTCCTTTTCCTTCTCCTTTTAGTATTCTTCTTTCTTTGATACCGATTCGTGTCATTATCCACTCATCGTTGGTATCAACCATGGTACTTAACTCATCATTAGTCAAAATATAGTCAGGTAAATAACCCTCTACTGCAGTAATAGCAGCTCTTACTTTTGTCATAATCTAGTTATTATTCAATAAAGTTGCTTCAATCATTTCATTTATTTTAGAAACAAAAATATTTTTTGATTGAAGTAACATGTTTTTTATTGCTTTCTCATTTGAGATTCCGTGACCAATAATCACAGTTCCATTTGCACCAAGTAGAGGTAAGCCTCCATAAATCTCATAGTTGAAACGTTGAATGAAATCATCTACAAAACCTCTTTTAGCAACCGTTCTGGCAAATGCCTCTGTTTGTTTTAAAATAATATTACCAATAAAACCATCACAAACAATAACATCTACGTTATTCTTAAATAACTCTATTGGTTCAACATTACCAACGAAATTAAAATCGTTAGTTGCTTTCATTAGCTGATGTGCATTTTGCACTTGAGCATTACCCTTTTCTTCCTCTTCTCCATTACTAAGAAGTCCTACTTTTGGATTGTCAATTCCTAAAGCATTTTGAGAATAAACACTTCCAAGTAATCCAAATTGGTAAATTACCTCAGGCTTAGAATCTGGATTTACACCCACATCAACTAATACAGAAACTCCTTCCTTATCCTTTGGTAGAACTGCTGCAAGACATGGTCGTAATACACCTTCAATAGTACCAACACTTTGCATTGTGCCAACAAGCATTGCACCTGTACTACCAGCACTTGCAAATGAGTCTATCTTGCCATCTTTTAGGTATGCAAAACCTACAGCTAAAGAAGAATTAGGTTTCTTCAATAAAGCCTTTACAGGTTTTTCATTCATATCAATTACATCTTCGGCATGAACTATTTCAAATAATTCCGGATTACCTCCATTTTCAAGAAGATGTTCTAAGATGATATCCTTATGACCAAAAAGAACAATCCTATCTTCGGAAGGAAGTTCTTTTTGAGCCAAAATAGCACCTATAATAGCAGCTTTAGGAGCAAAATCGCCACCCATTGCATCTAACCCTATTCTCATATTTTATAAGAATATGGATTATGCTGTTGCGCCTTTTTCGATAGCTAATTTACCTCTGTAATATCCACACTCTGGACATACTCTATGGCTTACCATTGCTGCACCACAGTTGCTGCAAGTTGAAACGTTTACACCTTCAACTTTATGATGAGTTCTTCTTTTTGCTGTTCTCGTTTGAGAAAATCTGTGTTTTGGATTTGGCATTTTTTTCTATTTTAAAAAATTATTATTACTCAAATTTTATTGTTTTCAGTGCTTCCCATCTTGGGTCAACACTTTCTTCATTATTAGTATCACTATTTATCTCACTAATCCTATCAACCATATCTTTATTACATCCTCCTTTTTTATGCACACACTGCATAGGTTTTTGTAATAATATATATTCATATATATAATGTGATAAATCAATTTTATGTTCTTTGTTTGGTATTACTATTATATCATCATCCTCTTCAAGAAACTCTTCCCCAAACTTAACATATAAGTTATTCTCTCCCTCAACCTTCAAATCTAGTTTTTCCAAACATCTATCACACAAAACGCTCAAAACGCCTTTAAATACAAAATTGAAGCTTAACATCCTTTCTTCCTTATCTAGTGTTATTTTCAAAGGAATATTTGAATCTACAATATCTTCGTCCTCATATTGTTCAAATAAAAACTTGTTCACGTTATACTCAAACTCGTGTTTACCAAAGGACAAACCCGTAAAGTTTATTGTATAATCGTTTTTAGTTCTCATTATTACCCATTTAAATATTTTGAGCTTGCAAAAATACAATTTTTTTCTTTATTACAATAATTCTATAGCTATTTTTGAATATATATTTGATATTTGAAGCCGCGAAAAGTATATATCATTTTAACTATAAGTCAAAATATTTTTCATTTTTTGGGCATAAGTATTTTTTATCATATCTTTGCTCAATCAATATCATTTTAAAACTTAATTAATTATGAACAGAAAATTATCAATATTCTTTTTAATCCTAATAAGTGTGGTCACATTCTCTTCTTGTGAACGTGAAGAAGATTATAATTATATCGAATACAATAATCTTAATAATAAAGCTATTGAATTATATGATTATATGGGGCAAGATTTCAATGACTTGATTGATGACCTTGAATATTCTGGATTAATAATAAAAAGCAAAACAAGTTCAAATGCAAGGCTTGCAAATTCAACAGGATCGATAGTATATTATATTGAATGTAATAGGAATAGCCGCATAGATTATGCAAGAGTTGAATATTTTACAAATAAGACCTCGCTTGCTCTTGACCGTTATGGATATTGGCATAATGATTGTTTTGATTTAGGCTTTGATATTAACTATTATGGAGAAATCTTCACTTATGATCAAGATTTATTCACTTATAATAATGAAGCCGAATTTATTAATGATTATTCTGCAATGAAGTACAATATTCATGATTGTTTTGAAGATTGGATTGGGGTTAGTTATGCAACTGGAGTTGATTACTTAGCCTTAAGCACATACGAAAGAAGAATAGGAATTCAAGTATGTGATAAAGATGTTTTAAAAAACACAAAAAAGAGTAGAAAATAGAGGAAGAAAGATACTCTAATCTACCAAATATTTCATTGGTATTAATGCTACTAGTTTCTTAATTAGTAGCATTAATATTATTGTATAAATAAATCTTATTACAAATACCCCTACCCAATCGGCTCCAACACCTATCATCAATAAGGAGTCCTCAATTATTGAATGAAAAAGACTCAGAAGCGCTAGACTTAGAAAAATATCCTTCTTCGAAATATCTTTTTCCTTCGATTCGGCAATTATCAAACCTCCTCCGTAGGCTAACCCTAAAGTCATTCCTATAAGAGTCAAAGGCATCACCTTCTCACTTATTCCAAAGAATTTTATTATCGGATAAAGAGCTTTATTTATCAAACTTATTACCCTAATTCTTTCTAAAACATCCAATGTTATTATTAAACTCATAACAATTAAGCAAATACTAAAATATTTCTGAACCTCAGAAATTCCCCACTCTACTAATGTTTGGTTTGGTTGAGATATTATTGGCAAATCCACTATTGTTTGATTAGTATTTGTAATGGTATAAATCAAATTAATTAGAATTGCATATATGTATCCTCCCACAAAACGGATAATAAAAGTTGGCAAAACCTTCACTCCAGCCTTCTTACATATTGGAATTTCAATTAAAAAAGTATGGGAAAAAAGAATAAGTGTTGTTAGAGTTGTTATTTGAGCTATAGTTAAAGGATTATTTGCATAAACACTACTAAGGGCTAATAATCCACCATAAATATTTGATAGCATTGCTGTAACCCAAACCAAACTCATCTCTCCAGGCAAACCCAAAGGATACATTAGTGGTTCAAATATATTTCCAATAATAGGCATGAGATTAGTCTCATTTAATATCTTAATCAAGATACTGATTGGTATCATTATCTTAAAAAATATTGAACAAGCCTGCCACCACTTCTTGATAATTCTATATATATACTCCTTTACCATAAATTAAACTCCGTCTTTTTAAATTTAAACGCCGTATCTTTTTATTTATCTCTGAGAAAAATAAATTTTTGTCTGAGATAAAAATATTTTTCTTTCCTTTATTTTTAAATCTTTGTTTTAAGTTTTTTATTATATAGTGGATGATATGCAAGAATTGTATCCTTGAGGTGTTGAGTATTTAAATGAGTATAAATTTCGGTAGAGCGAACACTTGCATGTCCCATTAACTCTCTTATAACAATTATATCAGCACCTCCAAGAATAAGCTCAGTTGCAAAACTATGCCTAAGAGTATGAGGATGAATGTTTTTTTCAATTCCAGCTTTTAGTGCAATTTCTTTTATAGCCTGATGTGCAGCCATTCTTGTAAGTTTTCCACCTCTTTGATTTAGGAAAATCACATCTTCATTCCCTTTCTTTATCGAAATTTGAGTTCTTGAATTTTCAATAAACAATTTCATTTGCCTTAATGCTTGTTTATTTAAAGGTATCCATCTTTCTTTATCACCCTTACCTATAACCTTAATAAGTTCTTGCTTCCAATAAATATTACTAATTGTCAAATCCAACAATTCACTTATCCTGAGTCCTGCTCCGTAAAGAATTTCAAGCATAAGATTCATCCATTGCCCCCTATATGTTGACTTATCAATAACACTAAACATTTTTATTATCTCATCATTCGAGAGCACAATAGGTAGCTTTTGATCTAAGCGTGGAAGCTCAATTAGCTCAGTTGGATCTGTTTCTACAATATTTTCAATCAAAAGATATTTGTAAAAGGCTCTTATACCTGCAATAAGTCTTTTTTGTGTACTTATTTTTAGCACCTTATCTTCCTTTGGGGCTTGAATTGTCTTAAGAAAATTCTGTATATGTTTATATTTTAATTCCTTTGGAGTGATATTTGGAAAGGTCTCTTTTAAAAAAAACAAAAGACGCTCACAATCTCTTATGTAAGCATCTTTTGTATTTTCAGAAAAAGCTCTTTCAATTATTAAGTATGATTTAAATCCCTTTAAATATCCATCCCACATATTAATGTCTTCTCTTTTTCTTTGGAGTTCGATGAAGAGGGTTTGGTAGTATTCTAGCTAAACTTTTAGCTTCAGAAAAACTTAGGTTCTTTGCTGATTTATGATAATAATGCCTTGAAGCAGCTTCAATTCCATAAATTCCATCTCCAAATTCAATTACATTTAGATAGACTTCCATAATCCTTTTCTTGCTCCAAAATGTCTCTATAAGAACAGTGTAGTAAGCCTCCATACCCTTTCTTACCCAATCTCTTCCTGGCCAAAGAAAAACATTTTTTGCAGTTTGTTGAGAAATTGTACTTGCACCTCTTGTTTTCTTATGAGTCTTATTATGCTCAACGGCTCTTTCTATTGCTTTCCAATCAAATCCATTATGTATATAAAACATTTGATCCTCTGTGCTAACAACAGCTCTAACCATATTAGGAGATATATCCTCTATATCAACCCAATCTTTCTTAAAACGAACTTCTCTTTCACTTGAGAAGGTTTGTTCGATAGTTCTTTGAACCATCAATATAGTTATCGGTGGGTTAATAAATTTATATGCAAAGCTTAGCAATAATGAAAATGCAAAGAATCCAATGACACAAAACATTGCAATTTTCCAAAATCTTTTCCAAAAGTTTTTTTTCGACTTCTTTTTTGAAGTTGTCTTTTCGTTATTCATTTGTCTATTTTTTACGTAAACTACGATGCAAAATTAATAATTTATACAATAAATAAATATGTATTTGCAAAATATGTTTTATCTTTGCACGTTTTGAAGGGAATACTTTCTATAATAAAACCTATGAAAATAAGAAATTTATCTTTAATTGTTATTGCAATTAGTTTAATATTAACTGGTTGCTCAAGCAAACACAAAAAATTACTTAATAGTAATAATCACGACGCAAAATACGAAGCTGCAATTGCTGCATATAATCAAAAAGATTATTTTCATGCTACACAATTATTCGAGAATCTTCTTCTTTACTACAGAGGAAGAGACAAAGCTGAGAGCGTTAATCTTTATTACGCTAAATCCCTTCTTGGTTCTGGAGATTATTATTCTGCTGGTTATCAATTCCAAAACTTTGTGAAATGGTTTCCTTATTCAAAAGATGCAGAAGAAGCACTTTTCCAAGCAGCCTATTGTAAGTACTTAGAGTCTCCAAAATATTCTTTGGATCAAACTTTGACAAAAGAATCTCTTAAAGAGTTTCAATCATATATTGAGAGATACCCTAAATCAGAAAAAGTAGCTCAAGCTAATAAATTAATGGATGAGCTAAGATTAAAACTTGTAAGAAAAGATTACGAGATTGCTTATAATTATTACAAAACGGGGAATTACCAATCTGCTCAATCTGCTTTAAGAACATTTCTAAAGGATTATCCTGATGCAGAATATCGTCAAGATGCAATGTATTATTTAGTATTATCTGGATTTACCTTTGCAGAGAATAGTATTGAAGGAAAAAGGAAAGAACGTTTTGAAGTTGTAATTAATGATTTTCAAAAATTTGAAGCTCTATTCCCAGATTCACCTAGAACTAAGGAATTGAAAAAAATAATGGTACAGTACCAAGAATTAGGAAAAAAATAACACATTATATAAATTATGGATTACAAAAAAGTAAAAGCAGACACGACGACACAAACACGTAATGTTAATGAGTTTATAGGTTTGACAGACAATGTTTATGAAACAATCAGTATGTTATCAAAACGTTCAGATCAAATAGCTCAAGATCTAAAACACGAACTATATCGTAAGATTGAAGAGTTTTCTACAAGCACAGATAATCTTGAAGAAATTTTTGAAAACAGAGAACAAATAGAAATTACTCGTTTCTATGAACAATTACCTAAGCCAACTTTGCTTGCTATCTATGAATATTTAAATGACCAATTAGTTTATAGAAATGAAGCTAATGGAAAAGGAATCGTTGAAGAAATGGTTTCTGATGTTACAAAAGTAATTGAAGCAAAAAAATAATTAATGCTTAAGGGCAAAAAAATAATAATTGGCATTAGTGGTGGTATCGCCGCTTACAAAACTCCTTTATTGATTAGAATGCTAATTAAGGCTGGATGTGAAGTAAAAGTCGTTACCACCAAAAATGCACTTGAATTTGTTACACTAACAACACTTAGAACCCTCTCTAATAGTTCTGTTTATTGTGATGTTTTCCCAAAAGACCTAGATTATTCAACTGAACATATTTCAATAACAGATTGGGCAGACTTATTAGTTCTTGCTCCAGCAACAGCCAATATAATTGGAAAACATGCAAATGGAATAGCTGATGATGCTCTTTCAACAACCCTCCTAGCCTTCGATAAGGATATATTCATTGCTCCTGCAATGAATACAAAGATGTATAATAACCCTATTGTAAAAAACAACATTGACTCCCTAAAAAAGCGGAGAGTGAAATTTATTTCTCCAGCCAAAGGACAATTAGCATGTGGATACGACGGTGATGGAAGAATGGAAGAACCTGAGAACATTTTTGCAGAAATAAAAAATTATTTTGAAAATAGCCTTCCACTAAAGGACAAAGTAGTTTTGGTAACTGCTGGTCCAACATATGAACAAATAGATGCTGTTCGTTTTATTGGCAACTATTCAACAGGTAAAATGGGGTTTTGTATTGCTGAAGAATTAGCGTCTCAAGGAGCTAAAGTAATATTAATCTCTGGGCCAACCGCCCTTAACGTCTCAAATCACAATATTAAAAGAATTGACGTAAAGTGTGCTGAAGATATGTATAACGCAGCTACAAAACATTTCTTAGAATGTGATGCAGCAATTCTCTCAGCAGCCGTTGCTGATTATAAACCAACAATCACTGCACCTAACAAAATTAAAAAGACAGAAGACTCTTTAAACATATCTCTTACTCAAACGAAGGATATACTTTCAAGTTTAGGAGCTCTAAAAAAAGAAAATCAAATCCTAGTTGGTTTTGCCTTAGAGACAGATAATGAAGTAGAGAATGCAAAATTAAAACTAAAGAAAAAAAATCTTGATTTTATAGTTTTAAATTCATTAAATGACAAGGGAGCTGGCTTTGGCACTCCTACAAATAAAGTATCTCTAATTGACAAAAAAGAGAAAATTGAATCATTACCTCTTAAATCAAAAGAAGAGGTAGCACAAGATATAGTCAAAAAACTCGTTAGTTTATTAAAGTAATTATCAAAAAATTATTACCTTTGCCAATAAGCAAACTAACAAGATGAGAAAAACAATCATATTTATATTTCTATCGTTATTTTCAATATCCCTATTCTGTCAAGAATTCAAGGTGAATGTCAATGTAAGCACCCAAATACAAGGACAAGACAGAAAGATATTTGAGAGTATGCAAAACTCATTAAATGAATTTGTCAACTCTCGAAAATGGACAAAATATAACTACAAAACAGAAGAGAAAATAGAAGGTTCAATATCTATTAATGTTAGAGAAAGACCATCTCAAGACGATTTCAAAGCAGATATTAGTGTTCAACTTCGTCGTCCAGTGCATAATTCTTCTTACACAACAACAATGTTGAATACACAAGAATCTGAATTCTACTTTAAATTTGTAGAGAATGCAAATATTCAGTTCGAAGAAAACACGTATTACGATAACCTTACTTCAACAATAGCTTTTTACCTTTACTACTTTTTGGCATTAGATGGTGACTCCTTCTCTCAAAATGGAGGAGCTCAATACTTTCAAATTATGCAAAATATAGTTACAGCAGCTCAAAAATGTCCTCAGAAAGGTTGGAAATCTTTCGAAAACACAAAAAATAAGTATTGGATTAGCGAGAATTATAATAATTCAGCATATCGCACGATGCACGATGCATGGTACCAATATCATAGATTAGGATTAGATCAAATGGCGACAGATGCTCAATCAGATGCACGAAATAATATATATTTAGCATTAGAATCTGTTCAAAAAGCCTTTAGAGAAAAATCCTCATTAATAGCAATTCAGCAATTTATTGACGCAAAATCAGATGAGATTGTTCAAATATTTAAGGGAGCTCCAGAAAACGAGAAAGAAAGAGTAGTAAAACTTATGAGCGAAATTAATCCTTCAAATATAAGCAAATACGAACAAATAAAGAAATCAAACAATCAAAGTACTAATCAACCAATAAAATAGTTTATGCAATCAAACATACCATTTAATAGAGAGCTCGTAAACGAGATTATCTCAAAAAACAAAACTAAAAGTGTAGGAGCTGCATCGATTCGTGAAGTAAAAAAAATCATTGATGATGTAGAATCAGCAACAGGTGGAAAATTTATTCGTATGGAAATGGGTATACCAGGTATACCTGCAACACAAGTTGGAGTAGATGCTGAAATTCAAGCATTAAAAGACGGAGTAGCCTCAATCTATCCAGACATATATGGAACAAAAGAACTAAAGCATGAAACATCGCGTTTTGTAAAAAACTTTATCAACCTTGATATACCTGAGGATTGTTGTGTACCAACAGTTGGATCTATGCAAGGAGGCTTTGCAGCATTCTTGACTCTAACAAAAATGCACCCAACAAAGAATAAAGTATTATTTATTGACCCAGGTTTTCCTGTTCAAAAACTTCAATGTCGTATTTTAGGAATTGAAACAGAACAATTTGACGTTTATGATTATAGAGGAGAAAAACTAAGAGATAAACTTGAGAGCTATCTTTCAAAAGGAGATATATCATGTTTATTATATTCTTCTCCAAACAACCCTGCATGGTTCTGCTTTAATGACGAAGAACTTCAAATAATTGCTGAAGTAGCAAACAAATATGATGTAGTAGTTATTGAAGACTTGGCATATTTTGCAATGGACTTTAGAAAAGACTATTCTAAACCAGGAGTTGCTCCTTTCCAACCATCAGTTGGGAATTGGGCTAATAAATATATGTTATTAATCTCTGGTTCAAAAGCTTTTAGTTATGCAGGACAAAGAATTGCAGTAATGGTAATGAGTCCTGAATTATTTAACTTTGAATCGGATATGTTAGAAAAGTACTTTGCTCAAAGAAACTTTGGACGTGCAATGGTATTCGGTTCATTATATGCACTAACATCAGGCACTGCTCACTCTCCACAATACGCATTAACTGCAATATTTAAAGCATGTAATGAAGGTAAATTAGATTTTATTGAAGCTCTTAGAGACTATGAGAAAAAAGCTCATATTATGAAGAAAGCCTTCACTGATAACGGATTCAATATTGTTTATAATAAAGATTTAAATGTAGATATAGCAGATGGTTTTTATTTCACTTTTAGCTATCCAGGAATGACTGGAGTTGAGCTTTTAGATGAACTAGTTTACTACGGAGTAAGCGCAATTTCATTAGGAATTACAGGAAGTAAAAGAACAGAAGGTGTTCGTGCTTGTGTATCTTTAGTTCCTCATGCAATGTTACCAGAGCTTGAAGTACGTTTAAAGAAATTCAACCAAGACCATCCAATAAAATAATAAAAAATAAATGAAAGAACTGTACAAACAAGTCCTATTAAACGAAGGAAAAGATAAGTCAATAAAAAGAATGCATCCTTGGCTTTTCTCTGGTGCAATAAGAACGAAAGATAATAAGATTGAAGAGGGGGATATTGTAATTGTATATTCTTCAAAGAATGAATTTTTAGGTCTTGGTTTTTACCAAAACGATACAATAGCTGTTAAGTTTCTAAGTTTTGAAAACATTGAAATCAACCAAGAATTTTGGAATGAAAAGATTTCAAAAGCCATCGAATACAGAAAAACACTTGGATTTTTCGACAAAAAAGATTCAGATATATTTAGACTAATCAATGCCGAGGGAGATTTTCTCCCTGGCTTGATTGTCGACTATTATGCAGGTTTATTAGTTGTTCAATTCCACTCTGTTGGAATGTATCACTATAGGAAAGAAATTGTTAACGCATTAGTTTCATCTCTTGGAGAGGAAAACATTGTAGCAATTTTCAACAAATCATCCTCTACCCTTCCAAAGAAAGGAAAGGTATTTTCTAAGGATGAATTCCTATACAAAACAGCTCAGACACCTTGGATGGCTAAAGAAAATGGCAATACCTATCATATTGACTTTTCTGAAGGACAAAAGACCGGTTTCTTTATTGACCAAAGAGAAAATAGAGAATTATTAAAGTCAATGTCTAAAGGCAAGAATGTATTAAATGCCTTTGGATATACAGGAGGTTTCTCTGTAGCTGCACTAAAAGGCGAAGCTAAATATGTTGAGACATTAGATATTTCAAAGAAAGCAATTGAAATTTGCAATCAAAATGTTGAAATGAATTTTGGAGAAAAAGCACCTCATGAAGCTTTAGCAGTAGATGTTTTAGATTACCTAGATTCAATACCAGAAGATAAGTTCGATATTATCGTTCTTGACCCTCCTGCTTTTGCAAAGAATATAAAAAGCCTTCAACAAGGACTTAAAGGCTATAGAACAATCAACCAAAAAGCAATAGAAAAAGTAGCAAAGGGAGGTTTTATATTTACCTTCTCTTGCTCACAAGCCGTATCAAAAGAAGATTTCGGAACAATGCTATTTGCTTCAGCTGCAACAACTGGAAGAAAAGTTAGAATAATCCAACGACTTCCACACGCAATAGATCACCCACAAAGTATCTATCACCCAGAAGGTGAATACCTAAAAGGAATACTACTTTACGTAGAATAGAAATCATTATTTCTAAAACAAAAATGCTGTCTAATTTAATTTAGGCAGCATTTTTTGTTCTATTATTCAATAATCAATTTCCTTGTTAAGTTATATTCCTTATTCCGAATATTTACATAGTAAATCCCACTTGGCAAATTAGCACAATTAATCTCTAATTGTTTTTGACCTGCATTTATATTGTAAGTATAAAACACCCTTCCAAACAAATCTGAAACAATAATATTCGCATCTTGCTTCAACCCATCAATCTCCAATAATGATTTCCCATTTGTTGGGTTTGGATATAGTTTGAATGTCTTTTCGCTATTTAACAAATCATTTAAGCCTACAATTTTTTTACATACACTTACACAAGGTTCACTCTTACAATTTTCATTAATAGCAATAATCGAATAGCAATATTCTTTTCCTTCAACAATATTGGTATCTAAAAAAATATGATGATTAACCTTTGAAATCAAAGAATCATCTCTGTATATTTCAAACTCTTTTCCATAACCTTGCCAAGTTACTTCTAAAAACGATGATATTTGTTCTACAATTAAACTATTTGGTGTTGTTGGAGTTGCTTCAACTGTGAGATTTAGATTAATAATGCTATCACAACCACTAATTGTTTGCATTATTTTAGAATAAAATCCAGCAGAATCAACATTGAATCCATTCTGTGTATAACTATTACCACTACATATATTAGCATTAATAGTATCATTATACTCCTTTCCCAAAATTATTGATAAAGATTTTAATGTATAGCAATTTCCTGTATCTTGTGTCAATTTATTATATAATCCTTCTTCAGTTTCATAAAATCCATTTTGATTATAAATATCCCCTTTACACATTCTATGATTAATAATAGTATCAAAATTTACTCCAATAATGTTATAGTCACTCCAACAATATTGAACTGAATTATATAATGATTTTGACGTACAATTTACGTATATAGGGACATCAGAATAATAATACCAACTATCATATGTTGAAAATACTGGTGGAATTAATGATTTAACAATTATAGATTTTAGACTATCACAATCGGTAAAAGCATCGTTACCAATTGCTGTAACATTTTCTGGAATAATAATTGACTTAAGCAACTTGCATGATGTAAATGAATTAGTATTAATATAAGTAACAGAATTAGGAATAATAACTGATTTTAGGCGATTACAATAAGAAAATGCATATATCCCTATGGAAGTAACAGAATATGTTATGCCATTATTCGTCACTGAATCTGGTATAGATATATATCCAACATAATCATTTCCAGGATGTAAATAATCATATGTCACTTCAACAGTATATGGGATAATTGAAGAAGTAATTTTGAAAAATATTGTATCTCCTTCATTATTTTTTGCGAAAAAGCTTTGTGCCTTTGATTGAAAACTTATTAAGATTACAAACAATAAACTTAAAAAAGTCAGATATTTTTTCATTATTTTTTAATTAATATATTATTATTCGATTATTAATTGACTGGTAATACTTATTTCCTTATTCATTGCTTTAATATTGTACACTCCCTTTGTAAAGTTAGATAAATTAATATCAATCTTCTTTTGACTTGCTAAAAGCTTATAACTACCTACCAATCTCCCATTAATATCATAAACATAAACATCCGCATCATTTTTTAGAAATTCTAATTCTAGACTAACCATGCCGCTTGATGGATTCGGATATAATTTTAGTTTACCTCCATTTTTAGAAATATTATCTAATCCAACATAACTTTTGCATACCTCGTTACTTAAGTCACTCAAGCATCCTCCATTTTTTGCCTTTATTTTATAGCAATATGTATTCAGATCAACAACATTAGTATCAATATAGGTTGTATCATTAACTATAGCAATAAGTGAATTATACCTATATACCTCATAACTTGTAGCATCACCTTGCCAGTTGATTTCTAAATAAGTAGGTTTTAATTGTACACTTAAATTATTGGGTACGCTTGGATATTGATTAATCTTTAGATTTAATGTAACAATACTGTCACATCCATTATTTGTTTGAAGTAATTTAGTATAAAGCCCAGAAGAATCTGCATTGAATCCATTTTGATTATAAACTTCACCATCACACAAAACAGAAAATATCGTATCGTTATACTTTGGATTGACATTAAGATAAAGATATACAATACTATCACAGCCATTATAAGAAACCAATTTCTTAGTATAAACTCCACTAAAACTCTCTGCGAAACCATTTAATAAGTATGTGTCTCCTTGACAAATGCTGCCATATATCTTATTGTATATTTTATTGGATGTCAAATTTAATGTAACAATACTATCGCATCCATTAGAAGCTTGATAATTTTTAGAATATATTCCTGCAGTATCAACATTAAAACCATTTAATGTATAAAATCCTTTGCATATTGATGCATGGATTGTATCGTAAATAGTTTTATCAGAAAGTTTCAAGAAAACAATACTATCATAACCATTTAAGTGAATTACTCTTCTATGAACGCCAAATGAACTAACATTAAATCCATTTTGATTATATGTTTGTCCTAAACACATACTTGCTTTAATAATACTATGAGGAAATTTTGCCTTGATATAGAATTCTGATGATGGATTATTACCTACTTTTGGTGATGTCAACTTTACTGATACATATTGATTATTGGCAAAAATATCATTGACATTGATATATAATTTATTATTAATTGGATTATTAGGATATAAGGTATTAATGCTATCTCTATAAATAATTGGACCAATGTTAAATTCACCACTCATATCATAAATATCATTGGCTCTAGTTATCCATTCATATTTATGAAAACCTATGGGAGCTTCCACAGATACCAGAGTATCTCCAATATATGAAGTATCTATCAATAAATTAGGAGTTCCCACCTTAGCACTTACATATCCATAAGCAAAATGACCTGTAGGAGAACAACTCGATAGGATAATATTTATTCTCACCTTAGTTCCTATATACTGACTTAGATTTATTGAAAACTGTTCCCAGTTAAGCCATATATCCGGACGGTAAGTACCAGGATAAGTTTCCCAACCATTTGGTATTGGGTTATCATTCGAAATATATTCCATTTTTGCATTAGGGCAAATAAGTCCGTCCTCTAAGCCTGTTACACTATTCAATTTATTAATTTCTATTCTAAACGTCCCATTCTGATAACCGGGATGACCAGGAGACTCCATAATTAATGCATATGCAATTGTAAGAAAACTGGATGAAGAAGTTAGGTCAAGATCATATGATAATTTATTCACATTTCCTCCATTCTTTTTCAAATTAATCTGAGAAGAATGAGTATAGCCCAAATGTGTTGGCACCTTCTTTATGCTTGGTACTGTAATATCCTTTGCCGTATCAGAAGAATAAATAACAAAACAATTACTTCCTTGCCAATAGCATGTTGCAGGATCGGAATAAACAGTCCAAAAATTTGCTAAGGATGAGAGCCCATTAGCTTGTCCTTGATATCCTGTCCAATTTTGATAATTATTATTTGTAAATCCAATATTTTGCCCTGTGATTTGAGCATAATTTTCATTTTGGCTAAAAACTATTATTGTAAGAATAATAATGGCTTTTATTGTGATACAAAATTGTTTTTTCATAATAAAGACTTTGAAGATTAGATTTAATAATTTACTGTTGCTCTAAACTCTTTCTCCCCTGCATACTCAAGTTTGTCTGTACCAAAATCATTATGGTATTTTCCTTTTGGAATATCAATTATTGTGTAATTATTGCATGAACGAGCTACAGATATTTCTTTAGTAAATGCTGTTTGAATCATGTTTGATGCTATATTCAACAAAACACTCCCTGAATTAGTACTAGGGTTAAAAGTAATATCACCTATTCTATTAAATAATACTTGATCAGTTTTTGTCGATTTTAATATATACTCAATCCTTACATTAATAGTTGATAGAATAGTAGACTTGCTCCAACTATGAATAATGGTAAATAATACAGCATCAGCTCCAAACAAATCTCCTACCTTTTGCATTGAATTATTCAAAAACAACTCAGAATCATAAGCACTTTCTTCTTTTAAGATTTCCATTGTTAAAAGTGGAGGCAGAACATAATAACCTTGTTGAGTAAAAGGAACATTCAAGGAACTATAAAAGATTTCTTTAGCTTCAACGTTAACACTTCTATTGATTGGAGGTAAAACAATTATAGATAAAGGTTTCTCATTATATAAATCACTGTATGCTTCTTCTTTTGTCATCATACGAGTATTACATGAAGCAAAGAATGATGTGATGATAATTATTAGAACTAGTTTTTTCATTTCTCAAATCTTTTTAATATTTTATCTATAAATGGTTTTGATTCTGGGTAAAGCATTATCTCCTTTTTCAATAAATCTTTACCCTTTGCTATCTCTCCCTTTTTAAGTAATAAATAGCCTAAATCAGCACAAACCCCTGGAGGTGGAGTATGTCTAGTTCCTTCTGGGTCTTCAATAATTTCTTCATAAAATTCAATCAAGTCAAGCAAACTCTCCTCATCACCCACTTTGGTATATTTATAGATTGCCTCATCGTATCCCTTCCAATTATATAAAGTTTGAGTTGCACACGAATATAAAAGTACTGCAACAAAAATTAGAGCTAATTTCCTCATCTTAAAATAATTTTTTTAGTTTCTTGTAATCCAATAAAGATATTTTCTTGAACAATAATTGAATCATTAAGCATAACCTTTACAAGATGTTTACCTGGAGTAATAACTAGAGGTTCATTATTGATTTTGTTTTTTACACTATATACATTATCAACAATATATTTTACTCCATCGACATCAACATTGACAGATGTATTTTCATATAATATATTATCGCTTAAAACAACAATGTAAGAGACATTATCTTTACCAGAAGAGGATGTATTGTATGTTTTACAAGCACCTAAGAATATTACAATACAGATAATTATAGGTATAATTTTTTTCATGACAATTAATTTTTTATTTCAGTAATATAATACTTATCGAGTTTAGTAACATCAATATTTCCGTCGACAAAAGTCACTATAGAAATTTCATCATTAATGTTAGTTCCAATAGTTTGTTCAACCTTTATCCTTGCTATTTTCTTTCCTGGGAGTTCAATTTCTATTCCTGTTTGTGGGTTCTTTACTTTTTTACCATTTTCGAAAACATCAAAAACATCTCCCATTGTAATACCTTGCGACTTACCCCCACTTATAAAGAATGTATTATCTTCAGCAGAAAGGAAATATGCCTTCCATTGATTATCCATACACTTATTAATAATATTTTCAACTAACTTACTAATTGCAGCCGAAATAGCCTTATCGGATAAAGTAGCGTCAAAATCAGCAGTTTTTCCAATTCCCATTACTTGTTTATTCTCTGCAATAGCCTCTCCCTTAGCCTCTCCACTGAATATTATTAACCCTGTAGAAACATCAACAAGTCTAATACTCACACCTGCTTCAACAATTTGCTCTTTTTTTGTTGAAAAAACATTGTCAGTACCTATTGTTTTTCTTCCGTACTCTGTTATAGAACCAATTATTAAGAAGTCAGCACCAATAGCCTTCAAGGAAGCATTGTTGGTCTTCATCTCTTCAGTAATCTTATCCATATCTTGTCTCTCGAGCAATAAAAACTTATCGGTTGAGGCTAATCGTGCAGCCAAGATATCTGCTGCCTGTTTACCCATAGGGTCATTATCCTTATCATAAAATACACTTTTTGCATATTGTGTCTCATTAGAGAATCTACCAATTGCAACTTTTCTTTTAAGCACCTTATTTTGAGCAGATAGATCAACGCTCGTAAATAGAAGTGAGACAATTAATAAGAAATAGATTTTTTTCATATCATATAATGTTTAAATAAATATTCATTAAGGAATTTTCTTTCAAATATAGTATATTTATATATTTTTGGGTTCCATTTGCAAATATATAAAATATATTAACTGATAACAAATTTGATGCCAAAGTAAAAAATAATTTCTATCCTTTGCTCCACATTGGGCTAAGGGTTATTATTTTTTTATGAATTGGGCAATCTTCGGAGTGGGCTCCTTTTAGATAACCTATGCTCATAAGAAACTCGTTGACAATTTCTCCTCCGACAAAACGAAATGTTTTCTTAAAGAGCTTAACCCACTCCTCTTTTGTCTTTGGGTGGTTTGCCTTAAGCCAGTTTTCAAAAGAGCCATGCTCTTCTTGTAGAGCAAGAATTGTCTTAGCGTTTTCAATAGCGGCATTTATCTTTAACCTATTGCGAATAATACCTGCATCATTCATAAGCCTTTCCCTATCCTTTTCGGAAAAAGCCGCAACAGCCTTAATATCAAAATTGCAATAAGCCTCTCGAAAAGCCTCCTCTTTCTTCAAAATAGTTTCCCAACTAAGCCCTGCCTGATTAATCTCCATAATAAGCCTACCGAAAAGTTCATTATCATCACTAAGAGGAAAACCATAATACAAATCATGATATCTCTTATGCAACTCCCTCCTACTCAAAGGCTCCATAGCCTCAATAACATTACAATACGACATAATCTTTATTTTTTCCTTTATTCCATTTACTAATTAATTGAACTATCCGGAAATTCCGGATAGTTCGGTTTTATCCCTCTATAGATACATGACATATCCGCAAAGAATATTTATTTACATTTGAGGTAATCTAATTCCCAATTTATAAAACTCTACAAATGATGAAATACAATAAGAAGACTTTTTAATTTGTATATCATATTGACTTTTATCTAGTGGATAAACTATTAAACATGGAACAATTACATTATTTCCCTTAATCCCTAGTTTTGATAATATTTTTTTATCTCTTGCGTATCCACTAAGTTGTCTAATATCTTCAATTTTAAAACGACCGCTTACAGACTTTTCAAATTTTAATTCATCTTCGTCTTCATTTTGAGTAAATATATCACTATAGATTGGTTTATATTTAGCATCAATTATTAGTGGACTATTTTTTCTAATATAGTCAACTCTTCCATAATTACCTTTAACTTGATACTCAATTTCATTCTTAAACCTTTTCTGTAGCAGTGTTAAAACATATACTTCAAATAATAAAGGCATATCAATCCAGAAAGGAGGAAGTGATTTATCAATCTCATTTGTAGCATTATCAATCGAATAACTAAATCGTTTTAGAATTAATTTAGCAACTTTTAGACTTTCAGAATACTCTTTGAATAAAGGATTGACTTTAAATTGTTTTATTTGTTGAATAGTCAAATCATCTGAAACATGTTCAAATACAGCCAAACAAGAATTACAAATTACATCCAATTCTTCATGCTTTATTGAAATACTATTATTATCTAAATACTTTTGAACATATCTTAATGTTTTCTTCAATATCCTATTTTCAATACAATCGGAAGAATAATCTTGATACTTACAATAAAATCTATCTTCTCTACCCTTAAAGACATTATATTTGACATTCTTAGAAAACAATATCTTGCCTTTAATCTTACTATTAAAATTCTCTTCAACTTGAATATAATCCTTCTTTAAATTACGCTTGGTAAGAGACTGCATAAGTTTTATAAAATGGATTATCAATAAAGGGGTTAATTCAAAAGTATTGTTTTTAACCTTTATTGGATCTCTTCCAAAATCAATATGATAAATATCCTTTAGTTTCTCTTTAGCTATTATATTATCACAATCAAAACAATCCATAAACATTTTCAAATAGTTCAACCCTTTTATTTTTGGTTCTACCATTATCGCACTCTCTCCTTCAACTATCCAATCTAGCCCAATATAATAGTTAGTTTGAAATGTTTTGTTCTTATGATTGCAACAATTTAATCCCAAATACTTATTCGGATTATTTGGATCATAATCATTATAGATTATTTCTAAACAATCATTTAAGCTACCGTCACTTATTATCTTATGTTCAATAAAAGAGAATAATTTAGTCTTCTCCATTTTCAGAATCATCTTGATAATTATCACTAATATTAGATACTTTACCTAAGTTTTCAATTTCTTTATATTTCCCATCTACCTTCTTTAACTTATCTAAAATTCCATCAAAGGCATATTCACGCAATAAAGGCTTTATCTCATATTCTAATTTTGAATCTAATTCCTCTTCATCTTTTACTAAGAAATAACTATGCCCAATCATTAAATCTTCGGCATTAAACTCAGAAGCAATATTAGTTGAAATCAAATATTCAACATCTTCAAATAATTTTATAGCTCTATTCCTTAGCACCTCTTTATTTTGGTAATAGTTTTCAATAACAGACTTTTCAGCTTTTAAAGTATAGAAAGCGAATCTTCTTCTTACTGCGTAATCAATATACCCCAAACTTCTATCCGCAGTATTCATTGTACCAATAATATACAAATTAGAAGGAACCGAAAACTTTTCATTTGAATATGGTAATGTAGCTTCTAATTTATTTACGCCACCCACTCTTTTATCTACCTCTAAAAGCGTTATCAACTCTCCAAAAATCTTAGATATATTACCCCTATTTATCTCGTCAATAATTAGGACATATGGTTTATCATTTTCTTCAATTGCCTGATTATTATTATATTTTTTTATCAATTCCAATACCTTATTTATTGATATATTATTTAATCTATAAACAGTAGATAAAGTCATCTTTGTTTTATTATTTAGCTCATAAATATTCTCCTTGATGTTTTTTACTATCCAGTTAACCTTCCTCACACGCTTGTATCCATCAGTCAGAGTCTCATCCCATTCATATTCTCCCTCAACAATTCCAATAGCATCAATAACTTTTTCAGAATAACAACTAAATACAACATCCCCTATCTGCATTTTATTGATAAAAGCATTAAGTACAATTTTACCTTCTTCTAATTCTTCATATTTCAAATTTTCACCATAATGATCCCAACCTATCCTTATTCTATTGTTATTCAAACAATCAGTTCTAATTTCGTTTTCCCCTGTCTTTGCTAAAGACACCTTCCAGACTGTAGCTTTGTCATCAATCTGAAATTTTTCATCTTGAACAATTGGTTTTATTGCTTTTTCGCACATTTTTTTAAACATGCCAGCTTGCGGTTCATAAATCATTTCGTTTGAAACATTATCAACCTTAGGTTTAATTCCTTCAATAAACTCCTCATAATCCATTGATTGATGAAACGTTGTAAAAGCAATTCTTTCTTCATCTACTAATTTATTATACCTTTCCATAATATCCTTTCTTGTTGAGAGGATATTATCAACACCATCACAAAGAGCAACAGCTATTTCGGCAGTAATAAATGTTTTTCCTGTTCCCGGTGCACCTTGGAGAATTATTTGTCTCTTTGAATTAAGAATATTAATTATTGTATTTATATCTTTCATATCATTTTTTTTAATTATTACCTCACTACTATTTAAATATTGCTCTGGTATATATATACTATTTACACTATCAAAATTTCTTTCAATACTATACTTACTACATATATCCTTAAACATATCAATATATGATGAATGAGTGTCGTTTCCTTTTGCTATTGTTTTATATATTCTTTTAAGTTTAGAATCGGTATACGAACCATGACCTTGATCTTGTATATGACTTTCATACGAATTCTTTTTATAACCGATAAATCTTGATGGACCGAATAAATATTCTCCATCAATCAATTCTATTGCAAAATTATTTCCATATTTAATTAGGTCTTTGGCAAATTTTATCTCATCTTCATTTCCATTCCGCATATAAGAAAACAATTTCATTAAATTTTCTTTGACATCTTCCCTATTCTCTACATAAAAAATGCCTTGTTCCTCTAATGCTTGAACTAGTTCAGGGCGCATAGTCCATTCAAAATTATTATTATCAATATATTTACCTGTCATCGGGATAATCCAATAGGTAGGTCTGCCTTCTGTACTTATTACTTCAAAACGGTTAAGTATCTTTTGTGTTGCTTTAGCAAAGTTTGTAATTATACTGTTTGGAGTCTGTGGAGATATATTATATTTTTCTCCAATTGCCTTGCATGTTGATTTATGTTCTGGTTCACTATAGAACTTTATCAACATATCAATATAGTTCCTTTCAACTATATTTTCATCTTTAAGAATTTTCTTCCATTCTTCAACAGAAATATCTATATCGCATTCGTAAATGCCATTATTCACTACAACTTGTTTTTGTACCATTGTTTAATGTATATTATGTTGTTGTAACCCCATAGGGACACTTCACATGTCGTGTCCGTGATTGGAATGGTTAAATAATATTTTACTATCTACAAAGGTACATGAAATTAATAAATAAGCGTAATTTATTAAAACTTTTTCTTATTGGTTGATTTTATACTTGCTTTGGTTAGGGCGCTATCCTCAATTCTTAATTTTAAGAAATGGGATTTTGGTTTTTTTGGGGAAAATCTTCGTTTTTGTAAGAAAATATGAGGATTTTGTGCGCTGGATTTTGATAATAATTCTCTATATCTTGATAATATTTTACTGTCTCTTTATTCTACTTCCACTAGAATCAAATTCTATTTTACTAGAACCTTATTCTATTTTTCTAGAATAAGATTCTATTTCAATCAAATCGCATTATATCTGAACATTAAATGAATTTTTGCGAGACTTTATTATTGAAAATCGGCGTAAAAAATTAAAAAGAACCTGATTTTCCACAGAAACTCCCTGATTTTTCAGAAAAAATCAGGGATTTTTTTTGATTATTCGTAGGGGCGAAACATTTTTCGCCCCAAAAAAATAAATTATCATTCTAAAAGTGCGAATAATTATTCGCCCCTACAGGGATAAACGCCCAAATATTCAATTTTTATTATGAGTAATTAACGTACCGTTTCCATCTGCCCTATCATTGCCCGCAATTTTTCAATTCTCAGCCCCTAATAATATTCAGATAATTTAACATCAAAACTTACACAATGTTACAAAAAGTGTTGTTTCTGCCCATTTTAGTTAAAATCATTACTCTTGATGGATGTCTTTGCTGCTTGACATTATTCTAAAGTCGTTTGGGGTTACGCCTATTTCTTTTTTGAATGACGAATGGAAAACTTGTCTGTTGTTGTATCCACACATGATACCTATCGCTTCCATCTTATAGTTACATGTTTTGGCGTCCATCAATAGTCTTACTGCTTCGTTTACTCTGTATTCATTTAATAGGGCTGGGAAATTCTTATTAAAATATGAGTTTATTACTTTTGATAATATTGTACGGTTTGTTCCTAGCCTTTTTGCTGTTTCATTAATATTTATTTCGCTATCGAGATATATTTTTTCATTATCAAATAGGTTTATTAGTCTTGTTAGCAAATCTTTCTCCTTTTCGTCCAATGCAGAGCTATCCTTCTTTGTGAAATTTTCTAATGGTTCTTTTCTGTTAACCCATTCCATATTTTTTTGAACAAGTTTCTTATAGGCTCTTCTTTTTTCTAGATATAGAAATAAGAATAACCCAATAGCATCTAAGAGAAAGAATAAGAATATACCTAGGTCTAGCTTAGAGAAATCTACATTTGATTTTGTCTTATTATATTTAATAAAATATTCGCATGCAGTTTTATAATCTCCATTTTTATAATAATCCAAGGCTAACTTCTCGTTGTTTTCTATCTTTTGTTTGGCTTTGCCCTGAGCTTGGATTAGATTAGTAGAAATCAATACAAGCAAAACTAAAACTAATAATATCTTATTTCTCATGATTTTTTCTTAGCAAGATGCAAATTTACAAAAAAATACTACATTTCAAAGAAGAAAAGAAATCATCTTAAAATATTGATTGTAAATAATTTAATTGTAAAATTACAAATCATTACTTGTATCATTGCTAAATACTTACAATAAACATACAATATCCTTACATCTATAATAAAATATGTACATCAATTATTCATTTACTATTATATATTTGCACAAATTTATTTCCAAATATTAACTAAATAAAAAAATAAAGACGAATGAGAAAACAAGTATTTATTACTGCTATTATTATTTTAAGTGCTTTAAATATTATTAAAGCTCAAGGCAATTTTAATATTTCTACTGACATTCAAAGTAGATATATTTGGCGTGGACAAGCCTTAGGTGGAAATACTCCTAGTATTCAACCTTCGATGAAGTATAATATTAAGGGTTTTGAACTTGGTGCTTGGGGAGCTTTTTCTACCTCGCAACTTACAACACAAGAACTTGATGTATATTTATCATATACCTTTTTAGATAATATGTTTACTGCAATAATAACCGACTACTCATTTCCAAAAGATTTTACTCAATTTGATTACTTTGATTATGGTAAAAATACAACTCATGTATTAGAGGCTGGTATAGTTTTTAATGGGTTGAAGAATCTTCCTATCAATGCATCTATCTATACAAATTTTTACGGTGCAGACTCTAAAGATATTAATAATGATAATGTAATGTCTACATATTTCGAAGTATCTTATAATCCTTTTATTGAAAAGATAAACACAAGTCTTAGCGTCTTTAGTGGATTCGCCTTAAATGGTGGATACACAACTACCAATCCTATTAGTTCTTTAAATAATAAGATATATGGATATTATGGTAATATAGGATTTGCTTGTGTAAATCTTGGATTAGGAGCAACAAAGAACTTAAAAATAACTGAATCATTTTCATTACCAATAAGTACTAAGCTTATATTTAACCCTGAGGCTAAAAAGGCTTTTTTTACTGTTAGCACAGGAATTAAAATTTAAATAAGAAATCAATACAAATTAATCAATTAATATCAAAAATTATGTTTGACTCAGGTTCTACTGGATTTATGCTTGTTTGTACAAGCCTCGTTATGCTTATGACCCCAGGGCTAGCCTTTTTCTATGGAGGCTTAGCCTCTAAGAGAAATATTTTGGGGATTATGGTTCAAAGTTTTGTGTCATTAGGTTGGACAACGATCCTTTGGTTTGTTATGGGATATTCCCTTTGCTTTAGTGGTTCAATGGCAGATGGAACTGATTTTGCTGGAATAATCGGAAACCTAGACAAGGCATTCTTGAATGGTATTACGCATAATAGTCCTTTTGCTGGCAATGGTAAAATACCAGAATATGTATTCGTTGCCTTTCAAATGATGTTTGCAATTATCACTCCTGCCCTAATTACTGGTGCATTCGTTAATAGAATCACATTTAAGGCTTACTTTATCTTCTTAACGGTATGGCAAATACTTGTTTACTATCCTTTCTGTCATATGGTTTGGGGAGGTGGAATCCTTGCTGAATGGGGAGTGATTGACTTCGCTGGAGGTATTGTCGTACATGCCACTGCTGGTTTTGCTGCCTTAGCTTCTGTTATTTTTGTGGGTGCTAGAACAAACAAAAACTCTACTCCTAATAGTATTCCTCTTGTTGCCATTGGTAGTGGATTATTATATTTTGGATGGTATGGATTCAATGCAGGAAGTGAGCTTCAAGTTGACGGTATTACTGCAAATGCATTTATTAACACAGACGTTGCAGCTTCATTTGCTTTGATTACTTGGATGGTTATTGAGTGGTCAAGAGAGAAGAAACCCAAATTGGTTGGTATTCTAACTGGTTCAATCGCTGGTTTGGCTACTATTACTCCTTGTGCTGGTTTTGTTCCTTTATGGGCAGCACCAATTATTGGGATTTTTGCAGGTGCAGGTTGTTATATCGCTGTACTTTGGAAGAACAAACAACAATGGGATGATGCACTTGATGTTTGGGGTGTTCACGGAATAGGTGGCGTTATAGGAACTATCCTCCTTGGCGTTTTTGCTTCATTGAGCGTTAACCCTGCTGGTAATGATGGTTTAATATATGGAAATACTACTTTCTTCTTAAAAGAACTTGCTGCAATAACATTAGCATCTGTTTATGGGTTTGTGTTTACTTATTTAATCCTTTGGTTGATAAATAAAATTACGCCTGTTAGAGTTTCTGAACAAGATGAAATAGATGGAATAGATATGGCACTTCATGGTGAAAGAGCTTATGATGAGGGTTGTCTATAATTTGAAAAAACAAGATACAAAAAAAAGAGATACAGAAAACTGTATCTCTTTTTTTATGCAAAATAAAATTGATTATTTCTTCATTCCACTATTTTTCAAAACAGCATCAATTGATGGTGCTTTACCACGGAAGCGTTTGTACATTTCCATTGCATCATCGGTTGAACCTCTTGAAAGGATTTCATTTTTGAACTTATCTGCTGTTGTTTTATCAAAAATATCTCCTGTTTCAACAAAAGCTTGGAAAGCATCGGCATCCATAACTTCTGACCAAACATAAGAATAATAACCAACTGCATATTCTCCACCAAATACGTGAGAGAAATATGTTGGACGATATCTTGGAGGAATTTGAGATAAAAGACCTATCTTATCCATTGATTTCTTTTCAAAAGCATTGATGTCTGCAATTTTATCAGTTGATTTAAGCATATGAAACTCCATATCAAGATAAGCTGCTGCAAAACGTTCTGTCATTGAGAAACCAATATTGAAGTTACCTACTGTTTCCATTTTCTTGATTAAAGCATCTGGGATAACTTCTCCTTTTTCATTCTTAGCATACATTCTTAATACTTGAGGTTGCGTGCACCAATGTTCTAAGATTTGTGATGGTAATTCAACGAAGTCTCTTGGAACAGAGGTTCCTCCTGTTGATGGATAAACACAATTTGATAATAGACTATGAATAGCGTGTCCCATTTCGTGGAATATTGTAGAAGCCTCTTCTGCTGTAAGTGTTGTGCGACCAGATGCTGACTTTGCATAGTTGAAACAAACTGTTATGATTGGAGTAACTTTTTTACCTTTTTGAACAAACTGTTCACGGTAACCATTACACCATGCTCCACCAACTTTCGAAGCTCTTGTATATGGGTCAAAATACATTATACCAACATGTTCATTCTTTTCATTCTTACATTCGTAAACTGTTACGTCTTTTTCATAAACAGGAATATCTTTTCTTTCTGTAAATGTAAGACCGTAAAGTTTTGTGATTACATCGAAACAACCTTGACGAACATTATTAATTTCAAAATAAGGACGAGTTTCTTCTTCGTTGAAGTTGAATTTTTGTTGTTTTACTTTTTCAGCATAGTAGAACCAATCCCAAGCCTCAAGCTTAGCACCAGGAACATCTTTAGCTAATAGCTTTTGGAACTCAGATGCATCTTTTGTTGCTGCTGGAACAGAATATTTTAATAATCCTTCTAATAATTGGTAAACTTGAGAAGGAGTCTTGTTCATTCTATCTTCAAGAACATAATCTGCGAAAGTTTTGTATCCTAATAATTCTGCCTTAGAAGCTCTTAAAGAAACTAATTTAGAGATAATGTTTTTGTTATCAAATTCATTACCATTATTGTTACGGTTTATTCTTGCTTTAAAGATTTTTTCTCTAAGAGAACGATTTTCAGCATAGGTAATAAAAGGGAAAACTGATGGATTATCTAAAGTAAATATCCATTTACCGTTTTGTTTTTCTTCTTTTGCTGTGTTAGCAGCAGCTTCTATCAACCACTCAGGTAATCCTTTTAGGTCTTCTTTCTTATCAACAACAAGCTTAAAAGATTTTGTCTCTTTTAAAAGATTTGATACGAATTTTGATTGAAGTGTAGTTATTTCTTCGTTAACCTTTCTAAGTTTAGCTTGTTTTTCTGAATCAAGTAATGCACCTGCACGAACAAATTTCTTATAAGTCTTATCTAATAACATTTTTTGTTCTTGGTTTAGGTTTTCCTTAGCTCTATTGTCCCAAACTTGTTTTACTTTTGCAAAAAGCTTAGCATTCATCAATACATCATCGCTATGTTTTGCCATCATTGGACCAACCTTTTCTTCAATTGTTTGAAGTTCAGGATTAGTGTTTGCAGATGTCATATTGTAGAATACTCCACCTACCTTTGATAATAATTGACCACTATAATCAAATTGAGCAATTGTGTTTTCGAAATTTGGTGCATTCTTCTCATCGATTATTGCATCAATCTCAGCATTATGTTGCTTTATTGCTTCTTCGAAGGCTGGCAAATAATGAGTCAATTTGATTTTTTCAAAAGGAACAGTTCCATGAGGAGTATTCCAATCTTGTATTAAAGGATTATCTGTTAGATTTGAATCCTTTCTAGAACAGCTTCCTAAAATAATTGCTAAAGAAAGCATGGCTAAAATTGTTTTTTTCATTCTAAAAAAATTTATTATTATTGTTATTCGTCTACAGTTTTCTTGAACTTAAACTTAGGTTCTTCATTATTTATCATTCTTTTAATATTCTTTCTATGGGTATAGATTATAAATAACCCCACCAATATGGTAAATATGATTAATACTGGATACTTTTCGTAGTTTAACCAATGTCCACAGCTTAAATAGAATATTGGAAAAGAGATTGCAGCAAGTATTGATGAAAGAGATATGAATTTTGAAGAGATAAAGGTTACAATAAATACTCCTAAGATTAAAGGCAGTAATGGGTTAAATAAACCTATTATTACGCCAAGCATTGTTGCAACTCCTTTTCCTCCCTTGAAACCAACATAGATTGGAAGAGCATGACCTATTATTGCAATTATTCCTAAAATCAATTTATAATAAGTAAGATATTCTGCTCCAGAAATCATTCCCCATATATCTGTATAAAAACGTCCGAAGAAGTTTCCAATATAAACAGCAAACCATCCCTTAAGAGCATCAACCAATAGAACAAAGAGTCCCGGTAAGAGCCCTAACACTCGAATTGTATTTGTTGCACCAGCATTTTTACTCCCCTTTTCTCGAACATCTATCCCATAAAAACGTTTTCCTATCCATACGGCCGAAGGTATTGAACCTATTAAATAAGCAGCAATAACACCAAGCCCAATACCAATATAATCTACAATTGTCATCATATCTTTTTAATTTTTATTCACTTTTTTCTTCTGTTTGCCCTTCTGTTTCTTCAGAACCTATCTGTTGTAATTTCTTGATAAAATTACGTTTTTCATTAGGAGTTGCTAACCTATAAGTAAACATCTTTCCATCCTTACCTTTAAATTCTCTTTCCTTGTTAGGCACTTCTTTTATATAGTCATTAAATATTTCATTAGAACTAATTGCACTTATTGCAGCACCGTTGTACGTAAAGAAATACCAAGAGTTTATATTTTGTTCCAAATAAATCCTAATCTCACTAGTAAGTGCTGTCTTTATTAATTCTATTTTAGCTCTAACCTTTTTATTTGGCTGATACTTTCCTACAATTCCTAATTCAACATCTCCATAAGAGACATAAGAACGAAGTGCTGGGTCCCATTGAAGATTAACATTGGAAAAATAAAGAGTATAATCCATCTCTGAAGGTATAGTTTTCCATTCTCCTGTTACCAATAAATCATCATAAAGTTCTTGCCCTTTTTTACCATGAAGAGCAACAAGTTGATCCTGATATTTTGTTTCCTCTAAAACTAGAGTAGAAAGATTCATATCTTCATAAAACTCAACTCCCATAAAATCAAGAGCCTTTTGGGAGAAAGGGAATTTTATACCAAAACTCATATTTAGTTGAGCTGTTAGAGAAGTATTATTTACTTTTACTTCTCCATAATTACTCATTTGAACAACACCTTGATTATTAAAACCAATATTTAGAATACCTTGTGCCTTAGCATCGCAAGAAGTCTTATTTAGAGCAATGTAATCACCAAGGGCATCCTTCATATCTTCTAGTTTTTCTCTAGAAGCAATTCTATATTCATTGGAAGACTTATCATAAGTTAAGAAACCCTTAAGACTTACAAAAGCATTATCCGATGCAATATCATTTGTTAAGAAAGCAGATTTTGGTTCTAGGTTCTTTGGATTAAATAATAAAGACGCAGTAATTCTCTCATTATCGACAGAAACCGATGACTCATTTATTGGAATAAATATCTCCTTAGGGTCTAGTTTTGAATTAAACTTAAGCCATGCCAAGTTTTCATAACAATTATGTGTAAGTTGAACACCTCCATCAAACATATAATTAGTGTCTTTAGCATTTACAGTTACATTGCCATAGAAATTGAAATTTGAACTTAATGCTAAAGGATAATCTTTTTCTATACTTCCAATAGCTTTTGATATCTTCGACTCTGGATGAATATCTTTTAAGAAAATCTTTTGTTTCTTTTTATCCTCATCAACGTAATCAATATAACCATTAGCAGAATAAAACTCAGAAGAGAAGATTGCTATTCTTGAATCATATATATCATGAATCTTAGAATCACCATCGAATAGTATCTTAGCATTTTCAATAGTATCCATTTGCGCTCCTGGGCGAATGACTACCTTTGAATCCATCGGCTTAATTGCTGCATCGGCTGATTTGATAATAAATACCTCTTGCGCCGTTAGCATATTAGTCTTAAGATCTAATTTTGGCTTAACAGAATTAAAACTCAATTGTTTTTGAAGGGGATTTGTAGAGGTAAGCTTTACACCAGGTTGTTCTATTTCCAATAAAGGACGTAATTCTTTTTGAGCTAAGTCTCCTGATTGAAGACTTGACGAATTCATAAATGTTAGCTCCTTAGTATCTATACCCCATGAATATTTATCTACATAGCAATTATATTGAAGATATGTAAGTTCACATAGCTTTAAACCTCCATGTGTAACAAAGTCTCCCTTTCGTGAAATAAAATCGACACTAGCCTTAACTTCATTTGCTTTAAATGCAATATCATTACCATTTAGAGTATTAAGAGTGAAATTGGCAGTATCGGCAGTGAAATTCATTTGTTTATATTTAATATTTTCACTCTGAACAATCATTTCCCCTGCCTTATTAGTACCATTACCTCTTAGACCTGAAGGACTAACTGTTAGTAATCCACTATGCAAAGCCTCACCACCATACATCATAAATGGTTCTGCTTTTTGCTGAACATTCATAAAATCTTGATAAGGATACCATTTTTCAAGTGTCTTCGATACATTTACCTCAGGAAACTCTGCGCCAGTGGTTGGAGTTGTAGTACAAATAAATTTATCTGTAGTAGCAACCATTGAGTCTGGCATAAATATAAACATCTTTGAATCGGAACGAGATGCAATATATTCTAAATAACCTGCTCCTAATAATCCTTGAAGACTTAAATCTATTCTATTATAGTATTTTCCTTTTCCCCCATATGTTGGATAACCATCATTTGGAGTATTTGTAATAAAACCAAGTGAGTAATCTCCCATAACCTTCAAAGGTTCATTGATATCAGGGAATATTCCTGAAGATTTCAACGAACCATAGAATCTAACACTATCTGTTTTAAATGTCATTAAAGAAGTTAACTTGAATGGCTTAACTTGATAATAGAATTTATTTCTAGAATATACTCCGCTTTGAATTTTTGGGTAATCATAGTAAACATAAGAATCATTCAACGAAGCAAGAATTGGATAACCTGGTACATCCTTAATACTACTCTTATTATTAGGGGCATCAATAAGTATTTCAACCTTTAGATTATGTATTGGAGTTTGAATTTTAGTAATCTTTGTTGTGTCATTAAACAATGGAACGTAGAAAGATAGAGAGTCTATTGAAGGAAGAGTAAGTTTAAAATTTTCGTAGTCGAAAAAACAATCTCTACCACCAAGGTCTACCCTACCAGCCATTAGTCTACCATTAAAAGCAAAGCTACGATTCTTCTTCATTAGTATCTCTCCCTTTGTTGGAGCAATATTTACAAAATGTTTTTCACTTAAAGCAAATCTTTCAATTCCATTCATCTTAAGGTTCATATCCTTTGTATCTATAGTTGCATTTATTGAACCTTTGACCGAAGAAACTAAACGAATATTATCATAATCTTGGCGCTTAGTATTTGCTTTAATATAATCATAAAGTTTAGGCTTGACAATTGCCGTTTTTCTATATGCTTCATAAGAAATAAAACCATTAATAGCTAGCTTCATTAAAAGAACCTCTGCTTGTGTTTCATCCACACCCAAATCTCTTGCAAATTCTTTTACAGGAATAATCTGTTTCTTATATTTATCAGCAAATGCCTTAACTCTATATAGAGGATTGACTTCATCTATTCCTTGAAGTTTTTCCCATTTAGCAAGAGTATAATAGTTATTAGATTCGAATGAAGCAAATGAAGCTGCATTTGATGGACTCTTTATTGAACCAAACTCAAATATTGTAGTATTCATATTTGCATAAACAGCCTCTGTGTAAATATCGATAGAATGATAAGAATCAACCCAAGGACTACCAGAAATACCCTCCTTATTATTAATACACGCAATCTCACGAGTCGATTTATTATACTTCATCAAAATACCTGGGTGATAAATTGAATCTGTGTTGATATAATATGTCACTTGGCAATCCAATGTTGAAATACCATCACGAGAAAAAGGATGAACTATAGCCTTTGCCTTACAGAATACCTTTCCTTCTCTCTTGAAAACAAGCTGGGCAGGTTCAATTGCATTACCAGTTCCTAAAAATTTACCTCCCTGTTGAGTAAATCCTCCAACATAGTCTACATCTGGAAAAATATTTTTAATTATCTCTTCTCTTTTATAAGAATAGAAACGAGGGAAGGTTGGATTACCCACCTTATCAGAACATTGATCTTCTAAGCTACCAACAAGTTTATGTTGAAAATACTCCTTATTTGTAAACTCAACACTATCGGCAACAATTGCAGCTCGCTTTAGCGAAACGGTATACTTTTTTAAATCGGCATAAACCATATCACTCTTTAATTCAGCCCTTGTCCAATCAATTTTACCACCATAACCTTCAAAAATTTGATCCACAATATAGAATCTACCCTTTGTTTTGTATATTGTATTAAAATCCTTTGGTGAGGAATAAGTTAAATCTACAGATGCAAACTCAGCATAAGCACCTCTTGCGGTATCAATTCTAATATTATAAGCTCCATTCTTAAATGTCCAATTTACGGTATTTGAAGAATATAAAGAATTTGTTTTAACAAGGTTCAAGGAAGAACTAATGGCATTATTGAAACCTCCTATTGTTGAATTCTCTAACACCCATTGCATACCTTTAAACCATTGATTAAAACTCTCCTTAGACTGATTATACTTTGCAAAATAAACCTGAGTCTCAATAAAATCAAAGAAACCTGGAAGTGGTCTAACTCTTTTCTTTAGCATTTTGTTCGAAAGAGCTATCACATCATTTTTCTGTTGAGTTGGAAGAGTATTCCAAACCTCATTATATTTCAAGAGAAGTTGCTCATATTCTTTTTGAGACTCCTTCTTCATATTTACATCACTCTTATAAAACTCGCTTAGTTCCGTAATATATGTATCTGAATTTCCAGAAAACTCTGTAAAACGTCCTTGAGCCTTTAGCCCTAAAAGAGAAGAGATTGCAATCAAAAAAACTGCAATAAGTATAATCTTTCTATTTTTTTTCATAATTAGTTTTTAACCAATCTTAATGCTGCCCAATTTTCTTTAGTAAGTTGTTTCTCCAATACAAAACCATATTTTTTAACCTCATTTACAAGAATATCCACATCCGGAGTATAGAACCCTGAAAGGAATAATACCCCCGAAGGCTTTATATGAGAGGAATATTTCTCCATATCTTGTAGAAGAATATTACGATTTATATTAGCAATGAATACATCATAATTTCTATCAAGAGTATTAGCATCTCCAAGTTTAACTACAACATCTACATTATTTCTCTCTACATTCTCAAGAGCATTTTCATAAGCCCAACTATCATTATCAATAGCTTCAACATAGTTAGCCTCTTTAAGCTTTGCCAAAATAGCCAACACACCAGTACCAGACCCCATATCCATTACATCCTTTCCCTTAACATCCTCATTTTTTAAAAATTGTAGTATTTGATATGTTGTTGGATGATGAGCTGTTCCAAAAGACATCTTTGGAGATATCTCTATATTAAAAGGAACATTCTCCATAGGCTCATGAAAAGGAGCATGAACGTAGCAATAATCATCGATCAAAACAGCAGGATAAGCCTTCTCCCATTCCTCGTTCCAGTTTTGCTCTTCAATAATGATAGCCTCAGTAGAGATAGTAATATTAGGGTTATTATCAATAAAATTAATAACAACGTCCTTAATTTTCATCTCATCATAAAGGTCTTCTTGACAATAAGCTAAGAAACCATCTTCAGTATCTTGAAAACTCTCAAAACCAATATCACATAAATCAGATTGAAGGATTTCATTCAATCCTTCAATCTCACTAAGTATAAATCTTACTTCAAAATATCTCATTATAGTGCTTTTACAATTTCCACAAAGTCGTCTGCCTTCAATGAAGCACCCCCTATCAAACCTCCATCAATATCTGGATTTGAGAATAGCTCCTTAGCATTCTTAGCATTGCAAGAACCACCATAAAGAATAGATAACAAATCAGCTCTTTTTTCTCCGAATCTTTCTTTTACTAAAGAACGAATAAAAGCATGCATCTCTTGAGCTTGCTCACTTGTTGCTGTTACTCCTGTGCCTATTGCCCAAACAGGTTCGTAAGCAATAATAACTGTCGAGGCATCAATGTCAGATAAATGAAATATTGTTTCCTCTAATTGTTTTCTAACAACATCAAAATACTTTCCACTTTCTCTCTCTTGAAGGTCTTCTCCAACGCAAAGAATAATATTAAACTCACTTGCAGAAAGTTTTTGTATTTTTTCTAAGATAATTTGATTAGTCTCTCCAAAGTATTTTCTTCTCTCAGAATGTCCAACAATACAATATTCAACACCCATTGAATCGAGCATAGAAGCAGACACCTCACCAGTATAAGCTCCATTATCAAAACCGGAAACATTTTGAGCACCACATTGAATACATGTATCAGAAAGACTATCCGTTACAAGTTCAAGATAAGGAAATGGAGGACAAATGACCACACAGACCTCGTCTCCAAGACTATCCATATCAAGTTTTTCAACTATTTCATTTACTAAATCATCAGCCTCGCTGAACGATAGATTCATTTTCCAGTTTCCTGCAACAATTTTTGATCTCATAATTTTTTATTTTTATTTATCAATTCGAACCCTTGGATCGAGTACACCATAAAGTATATCTACTATAATATTAACCAAAACCAAGAGTACACATATTATTAATAATGCTCCCATAACTACAGGGAAATCGTATTTTTCTAAACCATCAACAATCACAACACCTACACCCTTCCAATCAAAAATATATTCAACAAATACAGCTCCTGCCAATAGAGAAGCAAACCAACCACTAACAGCAGTAACAACAGAGTTCATAGAATTCTTTAGAGCATGACGCCTAATTACCTGAATATAACTTAATCCCTTGGCCCTTGCAGTACGAATATAATCTTGAGAAAGAACCTCTAGCATAGCGGCTTTTGTCAATTCCGAAACCACAGCCAAAGGTCTAATGCCTAAGGTAAAAGCAGGAAGAATAATATTTTTAAGACTAATATATTCACCATTACCCATATCATCCACAGAATAAAGAGAACCAAACATAGAAAGATGAGTATAGTCGGAAAGTACAAATGCAAAAAGCCAAGCAAAGACAATAGCGGCAAAGAAAGAAGGAAGACTCATACCAATAACGGTGATAAGAAGATTAGCCTTATCGAACCAAGAACCATTCCATATTGCAGAAAGACTCCCAAGAATAACCCCTATTACCATAGCAAAACCCATACTCACAACAGCTAGGATTATTGTATTTGGAAAAGCCTCAGCAAGAATATCCGTAACCTGACGTTTCGACTGATAAGAACGCCTTAAATATGGTTGCTTAAGCACAAGAACATTTTCTTTACCACCAATCAAAGTAACGTAAGAATACTTTGTTGAATCGAGATATAAGCCCGAATTATTATTTTTCTTATGAAAAGAAATCGGAGAAAGGTCGTTTAAATAATAGCCATACTGAGTAATAAGTGGTTTATCAAGACCAAGGTCTCTCTTAATTATCTCCACACTTTCTTTGTCAGCCCTTTGCCCAAGCATCATCTGGGCAGGGTCTCCAGGCAATACATTGAAAAGAAAGAACACAAGAGTTATTACACCCAAGAGCACAAGAAATCCATAGCCAATTCTTTTCAATATAAAATTAAGCATCAATACCTTTATTTTTTATCTAATTCAGGAAGATATCTCCAAGACCATTTTTCCAGCACTACTCCATCACACATCATTACCACACCAGGACAAGAACGAATCATTGTCTTAAGAGCCTTATCGTCAGAGGAGTATAATGTTGCGGTCTTTAGAGAGTGTTTTTGTTTCCAAGCCTCCCATTTACTCTGAGCGCTAGAAGTAAGTACAACATATTTATAATTTCCATTAGCTAGTCTAGCCTTAAACTCCTTAACCCTTTTCATTGAACGATTGCTAGCCTTGTCAAGGTCTACAACAACAAGCATAAATAAAGTATCCTTTTGTGATAGAATTTCTAGAGCCTCATCCTTAGTTGAACCAAAACCTTGCATAGAAAAACCATCGGCATTAATCTTATTAGAATTAATCACTCTTGAATTAACAAAAGTCCAATTAGTAGCAAAAGCAGTATCTTGTTCATATGCCTTCATAAGCTCGTCCATATCAAACTCCTTAACCTCACCAGTTGAATTATTCTTATATTCAGCATAGGAAATTGGAGGTTTTTGATCCTCAATTCTTGGAGCAATACGATTACCCTCCTTCCATGGACGGAAATCAATCAAAGGTTCATAAACAGCATTGAATGTAGAGAAACAAAGTACAAGGACAATCACAACCATTTTATAGGTATCGGAATAAAGTAACTCTAAACGATTTCGTCTTTCTTTATTACTAAGAATCAAAACAACAAGCAAAAGACCGTCCAAAATAATATTCTTCCAAAATGTTTCCCAATTAGTAAGCTTTATTGCATCTCCAAAACATCCACAATCAGAAACCTTATTAGTCATTGCATCAAGAAAAGTAAGAATGGTAAAGAAAACCATCATAGTAACTGTAATCCAGTTAACCCAAGTCTTGAAAACAAAGCTAACAAGCATAATACCTATAATGAACTCAAGCGAACAAAGTGCAATAGAGATTACTAAAGGAACCCAATCTCCAATATCCAATAAGAAATTAAACCCAAAAACATTAAGGTATTCCTCAATCTTGAAAGCAGTACCATAAGGGTCAACAGACTTAACAAACCCACTAAAGATAAATGTAAGCCCAATAATAACCCTAAAAACTATCTCAAAACATCTTTTTACTTTTACACTATCCATAAATATCTATTCTTAATTTTTTAATTTAATACTTGCAAACACAGCATAGTTAATAATATCATTGTAATTTGCATCCACTCCCTCGCTAACCAATACCTCACCCAAATTATCCTCAATCTGCTTAAGACGCATAATCTTCACAAGTATTAGATCAACAATAGAAGAAACTCTCATATTCCTCCAAGCCTCACCATAGTCATGGTTCTTATCCATCATAAGTCTTTTGGCATTAAGTGCATGCTTATCGTAGAGTTCGAGGACTAAATTAACATCAGTATCCTCTCTAGATGAGATAACACCCATCTCAAGTTGAATAAGAGCAATGATAGAATAATTGATAATTCCAATAAGTTCCGAAGCAATGCCCTCATCCACCTTCATAACACCCGATTCTTGTATAGAACGTATTCTATTCGCTTTTATGTATATTTGATCTGTTAAAGATGGCAGTCTAAGAATTCTCCATGAAGCACCATAATCCTTTAGTTTTGCAGAAAATAAATCCCTACAACCACTAATAACTACATCATACTCTTTGCTCGTATTATTCATTTTTATCTATCTTTGCAATTAATATTTCAAACGATAAAATTACAAAGAAAAGTTCAAACATTCTATATGAAAACCACACTAAATTTACAAGGCAGATTAGTATCCATAGATAAGCCATTGATAATGGGAATATTAAACTTAACCGATGACTCATTTTACGATGGAGGAAAATACAATACTATAGACTCAGCAATAATAAGAGCGGAGGAAATACTTGAAGAAGGCGGCGACATAATAGATATTGGAGCTTGTTCCACTCGCCCAGGAGCAATATTAGTACCTAAAGAAGAAGAAATAGAAAGGATAATACCAGTACTAAGAGAGATAAGAAAACGCTTCCCCAATGCAATAATTTCGATAGATACTGTTTGGGCAGAAGTAGTGAAGCAAACAATCGACAACGGAGCAAACATAATCAATGACATAAGTGGAGGTCAGTTTGACCAAGAACTCTTCAAACAAGTAGCCCTAAGCAAAGCACCTTATGTGTTAATGCATACCCCTTCAACTCCCGACATAATGCAGAAAAATACCACTTACGAAAATCTATACTTAGATATTTGTAAATATTTCTCACAAAAAATAAACCTTCTAAAACAAGAGGGAGTAATGGATATAATCCTCGACTTAGGCTTTGGCTTTGGAAAAACAATTGAGCAGAACTACGAGCTAATGAGAAGAATGGATGAATTCATGGTTTTTGAGATGCCTATACTTACAGGAATATCACGCAAATCAATGATATATAAAGCCCTAAAAATCACAGTAGAAGAATCACTCAACTCAACGACAGCTTTAAATACAATAGCTCTAGAGAAAGGCACAAAAATCCTGAGAGTCCACGACGTAAAAGAAGCAGTACAAACAAGAGATATAATAGAATTAGTAAAAGGAAATATCCAAACTAAGATATAAAAAAAACTAATCCTCTTTATCTTTTACCACATAACCAATACCCCAAGTGGTATGACTATACTCTTTTCTAAAATCACCCAATTCCCAAATAGTAGTCTCACCCTTCTCATTCTTTTCAACAATCTTCTTACTGATATATTCAAAAAATCGTGTACCCTTATTGGTTTTAGAGCGAACCTTTGCCTCAAGCATCTCTGGAGATGTTGCCTTTAATAATTTAATTAATTTTGGGGTAGGAATAAAATTAGAAGTAATATTAAAATCATATTCTGCCTCATCATCCTTTTTAAAAATATCAGGTTTCTTTTGACATTGTTTTTCAAGCTTTAGAATTGCATCCTCAGCCGAAGTTGCTTTAACTTCAACAATCTTTCTTGTAACCTTCTCCACCTCTACTCTGTAAGTCTTCATTTGAATAATTTTTTAGTATGAATTATTTATTAAAATATAATTTATCAATAACTTAACCTATAACAAACAAAGGAAACATTTGTTTTATAGCAATTTACTTTGTCTACTCAGAAATGCAAAAATAATAAATATTAAGATACAAAACTAATCTACAAATAAACAACTAAACATTTTTTTGTACTTTTGTAAATAAATTCAGAACACCATGATTTCACTATTTATTGATGGCTTACCTAATCTAAGAATAATTGATGCATTAGATATCATACTTTCGGCCTTATTATTTTATTCAATCTATAAACTAATCAGAGGAACAAATGCCATAAGTATATTTGTAGGCTTCTTTGTTGTATACTTAATTTGGAAGATAGTCAATATCTTAGAAATGCGACTACTCTCCGAAATAATTGGACAATTTATAAGCGTAGGAGTAATAGCACTAATAGTAATATTCCAACCAGAGATACGTCGTTTCTTATTACTATTAGGAACAAAGAGCATGAATAACTCAAAGAAAAGGAGATTTTTGTGGTGGCGAATGGATTCCGAAGAAAAGAAAAATTTCAACTCCACGGCAATTGTTCAAGCCTATCAGCATATGTCAATGCAAAAGATTGGAGCATTAATAGTAATTGCCAAGCATAATGAACTAGATACAATAGTACACTCAGGAGAGGTAATAAACTGCGATATAAACTCACAACTAATAGAGACGGTATTCTTTAAAAACACCCCATTGCACGATGGAGCAATGATAATAAAAGGCAATACAATAATAGCGGCACGTTGCATCTTGCCAGTATCCTCTAATAGAGAAATCCCAGCTAACTTTGGTCTAAGACACCGTTCAGCGATAGGGATAACCGAACAAACCGATGCCATAGCAATAATAGTATCGGAACAAACAGGACATATCTCCGCAGTAAAAGAAGGAGTATTAGAAGAAAACATCTCCCCAACCCGCCTACAAGAATTCCTCGACCAAGAACTAAACTAAGAATTGTCAAGTAATCCTTGACAGTTGCTTTGCATGGCGATGAACGTTTATCTTATTATATTACATTATTGTAGACTAGTTTTATAGTCTACAACCTTTTCAATATCTTCAAATTGACTATTATCTCTTATTTCAAAAATTAATTGACGAAACTTTCCAACAAGTTTAGTGTTTTCAAAATTCCTGATAACCGACTCCTCAAGACCTAAATCATATATACCTAAATAGTTTTTCTCATTAAAGTAGAAACCAATCTTAAAATACCCTTCCCAAACAGAAAGCCAAAACACTGTTTTCTTCTTAAATTGAACCTTGCAAAGCCAAGCCTTACCATCATTATAGTAGTTCCAAATATAAACCAAATCCTTTGAAACAAGCCTTTGCTCCAAATCCTCAAAAGACAAAAACACATCCCCTAACAAGTTTCGAAGAACACCACCATTAGGGTAAATTTCCCTTTCCCGAAGAAGCATATTTTCCATAATCAAGAATATAACTAAGTTATTACCTATCAGCCCACATCTCGCATTGCCTATAAACTGTTTCCAAGGCATCGGCACGCTTTTCAGGGGGATAATTATATTTTGCCAAGAGTCGCTTAATCATTTTTCTCATACCTGCTCTAGCGGTTTCCTTCTTTTGCCAATCAATTGTTTTATTCTTCTGCAATGACTCGGTTAACTCCTTTGTGATAGCAATAAGCTGTTCATTATTGAAGAAATCCTTAACAGCATCTGGCTTTGTAAGAGCATCATAGAAGGCTTGTTCCTCATCGTCTAAACCAAGACTAGAATTTTCCTCTTTTGCATTTATTATATCATGAGCCATCTTCAATAACTCTTCAATAACCTGCTCATTTGTTAGCATACCTTTAAGGTAATTGCTCATAGCTCGAGAAAGAATCTCCGAAAACTTCTCACTCTTTACAACATTTGTTTTTTGATAGACATAAATCTGTTCTGCAATCAGTTTTTTGAGGAGTTCAACGGCAATATTGCGTTCTTTAATATTAGCAATATCATGTAAGAACTTAGGATCGAACAAAGAAAACTCTTCTTTTATATCAGAAAAAAGATTTATCACACCCTCGCTTTTTATACTTTGAGCCAATAAATCATTTATCCTCTTGTTAATCTCTTTAATTGACACACCACCCTTGCCCTCAATCCTGGTAATAAGTGTTCTTACGGCTTCAAAATAAGCCGCCTCAATTCTTTGGTCATAACCTACAATACTCTTACAAAGGGAGAAAAAATTATGAAGCAACATAGCCTCTTTGACAAATGTTTGTTTTATGTTTCCCCTAGAAATTTCGGAAAGAAAGTTTACACCACCACTAATAAGCCTAGCTCTTTGAAGATCGCTACCCGAAAGAAACTTCTTATATTCAAAACCATGCATCGAGTCCTTGCAAACCTCTAGTTTATTTAGGAATTCATTATATGCCTTTGATGAAATATCTTGATCCCCGTAGTTTTGTTGGTCCCTAATTGTATAGTCAGACATGGCCTGTTTCAAGGCTGGTGCAATACCTACGTAATCCACAACCAAGCCCCCAACCTTGTCCTTATATACTCTATTAACCCTGGCAATTGCTTGCATAAGGTTATGCCCATTCATAGGCTTATATACATACATAGTAGAAAGAGAAGGAACATCAAAACCTGTAAGCCACATATCTACAACAATAACAATCTTCAGACTATCATCATCGTTTTTGAATCTTCTCGATAACTCATCTTTTTCTTTCTTATTGCCAATAATCTTTCTCCACTCTTCGGGGTCATCGTTCGAAGATGTCATCACAATAGCAAGTTTCTCACCCCACGAGGGTCTTAACTCAAGCATTCTCTCATAAATCTTCATTGCAATAGTTCGGGAATAAGCTACAATCATAACCTTTCCTGTCTGTTCATACTGACGAAATTCCTCATAGTGAGAAAGAATATCATCGCATAAGGTATTAATGGTTTGCTCTGAGCCAAGTATGCTTTCAAGCCTTCCCATCTCCCTTTTACTCTTATCTATAATATACTGGCTTGTATCTTCGCTAGCCTTATCATATTCATTGTCGATTAGGCTCAATAAATCCTCATCAATCTTTAGATTAACAACCCTACTCTCATAATAGACAGGCTTGGTTGCACCGTCTGCAACGGCTTGGGTCATATCGTAAATATCGATATAATCACCAAAGACCTCTCGTGTCGAGCGATCCTTCTTTGAAATAGGTGTTCCTGTAAAGCCAATAAATGTTGCATTAGGAAGGGAGTCTCTAATTATCCTTGCTGCTCCTATCTTTATCTGTCCTTCCTTAGAAATTTTCTCCTCTAGTCCATATTGACTTCTATGTGCCTCATCTGCTATTACAATAATATTTCTACGCTTCGATAATGCTTCGCTCGATTCCTCAAACTTCTGCATGGTCGAGAAGAATATTCCGTTTGCCTCTCTACCATCCAAAAGCTCTTTCAAGTTTTTCCTGCTCGTTGCCTGAATAGGACTTTGACGAAGGAAGTTTTGACATTTTGCAAACTGACCAAAGAGCTGGTCGTCCAAGTCATTTCTATCGGTTATTACAACTATTGTTGGTGAGTCTAAGTTTTGTTGTAGTAGTTTTGTATAAAAGACCATTGAAAGCGATTTCCCACTTCCTTGTGTATGCCAAAAAACTCCTCCCTTGCCGTCGGTCTTTACTGCTTGAAGGGTTGATTCTATTGCTTTTTTTACAGCAAAATACTGATGATACCCCGATAATATCTTAACCTCTTGTTTATCTTCCTTCGAAAAACAGATAAAGTTATGAATAATATCTATAAGCCTTTTCTTCTCGAACATTCCCTCAAAGAGTGTGTCGAAGCTTGCATGCCTTCTATCTTCATATCCTCCAGTCTTTGTCTTCCACTCCATAAACCTATCCTCCGAAGAGGTTATTGTCCCTGCCTTAGAATAGGCTTGGTCACTCATTACCATAAATGCATTATACACAAACAAAGACGGTATTTCATGCATATAGTTCTTTAGCTGGCGATAGGCAGCACTTGCATCGGTTTCTTCTCTTGAGGGTGATTTAAGTTCCACCACAACAAGAGGCATTCCATTTACAAAGACAATTAAATCAGCCCTCTTTGTTGTGTTTTCCTCAATAGTCCATTGGTTAGCGACCGAGAATATATTATTATCTGTATTCTTATAATCAATAAGGATAACCCTTGTAGACCTTTGATGCTCACCGTCATAATAATTTACCTCAATACCATTTTGAAGATATTCCATAAAATGAATATTCTTTTCCAAAATCGATCCACTCTCAAAATTCTTCAATTTATATATTGCCTCATCAATTGCCTCTTTTGGCAGCTTTGGGTTAATCTCGCAAAGCCCGTCAATAAGCAATTCCTCATGCAAGGGCAAATGATAATCCCTTTCAACCTCGGGACCATAATAATAATGATAACCTAAAATATCACGAAAAATCTCTAAAACAGCATTCTCAAAACTCGCTTCACTAAAAGACATAGGCGGTGGTTATTTTAGCATTTTGTCTGAAAACGAATTGATATGTTCTACTGCAATAGAAATATATTGATCCTTAGAAAACAACTTACTCTTTCTTTGACTCCATTTATTGATAGAATCTTTTATGCTTTCTATATCATTTGTTTTATTTTCTCTTATTATGTAATCAATGGATGAAAGTAATTCCAAAGCAAAATTTGAATAAAAACCGGAGAAGAATTCCTTTGTTTGATCAACAATAGTATTGTATTTTTTATTTTCTTCCTTGTTTAGATACTCAATAACATTTTTTTCTGCATCCATTATTGGCTGCAACTCTTCAAAGGGCTTAGCATTCATTGAGCTATAACCCATAATATAGCTGCCATTTAAATGATAAAGAACTCTTTTAACCTTACCAGAATAAGGACCGTAATAATAGGGTTTATATTCCAATTTAAACTCTTCGAAAGCTCCGAAACGTTGAAGGAAATAAGCAATTTTCTCAGAGGAGAATTCTGAAATAAATTCTCCATTTCTTACTAAATCATATAAAACAGACAAAAGCATGGCTCTGGCAGGTGTCAGACTTGCCCTCTCTGTTTTCATTTTGTCGATTATTGCCGAATTTGGTTCATAAATAATAATCTCGCAATTCAAATCTCCCAAGCAATCAATAATCATTTTCTTTACCCTATTCCATTCTAATCCACCATTACCTGCACCCAAAGGAGGAATAGCAATTGATTCTATATTATTTTCTATAATAAAATTCCTAAGTGCTATTAATCCTTTTTCAATATATTCATATTCTGATGGTTTTCTCCAATCTTTTTTAGTAGGGAAATTAATAATTATTTTCTTCCCATTTAATGTAGATTCTTCGCTAACAAGTATTTGTCCTACATCAAAAGTCTTTTCTTTGCAAGCCTTTTGATATAACTTGAAGTTAAGAGGAAAAGCGTTTTTAAATTGCAAAGCAATACCTTTACCCATAACGCCAACGGTATTTACTGTATTTATTAAAGCCTCAGCCCTACTTTCAAGAATATTACCTTCTTTAAAACTTATCATAATAATAATCTTTTTTCACTATTATTTTTTTCTCATTGACTCCAAAGCCAATCAATCTATTTTTAGCCCTTTCATCATAAACTGCGTATCCGATAATGAAATCAACACCCAAATCACCTATCAATAATAACTCTGCTTCTTTTCTTCTCTTTAAATCCAAATCATTTTCATCAGACCATTGATTGCTCTTTATTGCTTTAGTATCAATGATTTCAAATAAATTTTCAATTTCTTCTTTTCTGTGTACTGAAGTAAAGGCATTTATAGCGTGACCGTCGGTAAACACAAAATCGTTGCCTGAGTCAATAATTTTCTGAATCGAACTTACACAATAAACAATATTTGAAGGATGAACCTTCTCAACCCCATTATATCCTGTTTGAATAACTAACAGCATAGGGGTTCTGAATGCAAAATAAAAAGGGATGAAATCACCTATTTTCTTATCGTCAATTAAAATCTTATCCTTTCTTGTCTCAATAATTGTTTGATCTCCAATTCCTATATATTCCCCATTCGCAAATTCAGACTCCGGATGAGTAATCCCATACTTTAAAATATGAGGGATATTCTCAATATGAGTCATACGAAAAAGATATACCTTATTAAAATCAACCATAAAACAAAAACTATTTAAATTTCAAGCGATTAATATATGCAAAGATAATAATTAAATTAAAAAACGCAATTCAATACAAAAAATCCCCAAAACAGCATTCTCAAAACCACCTTCACTAAAAGACATATGCGTTATTTATTTATAATACTTTTATGGGAATAAAATTTATCATTCCTGTCTGGTCGCAAGAATAACTATTAAGTAGCACTTGACTTATCCCTTGTGACTTTATTATTGCAACAATATTATTCAAAGTATCTTCCGAGATTTCTGTTTCAAGCATTTTAAATAATTCTTTCCCTGCTGTAGATAATTTATAACAAGGAATATTTAGCTTTATTATCATAGGTGTTTCATTAACTATTGATATGGCCTTTGTCCCATCTAATTTCAATAATACAAATTTCTGCGGTTCAATTTCGAAATTATTATAAATTGATTCTAAAAGAACAAGACCAATGTCATTAAGCTTAAGAATTCTATCTAAATTATTTTCATTTTTAGCTTTAAAAATCCGTTCGTAATTATATACTTTGGGTGCTATTTCAACAAATAATTCAGCCTCCTCCTTGGTCATATTCTTTAAAACATCAAGCGTTCTTAAAGAAAATGATTTTGGTTGTTTTACTTCCCCTGCAAGTATTTTTGCCCAAATATTTTGCATTTCTTCTTCAGAAACTCCCTCTGCACAATCAAAAAATCTATTTAACCAGTCTTTATCAACTGGTTCATTTGAAACCTGCTCTCCTTCATTGAACTGTTGCTCTGCTTTTGCAATAATATTTGCAACATTCTCAACCTTCTGTATATTTCGTATTTCATTATACTTCTCAACTATTTCATGACCATGAAGTTTTTCAATTTCAATTGCAGTATCTGCCTTTGCGTTTTCGATACGTTCATATATCCTTGCATCAGCCATTTTCCTATAACCTTTAGCAGACCAACCAAAAGCATTGCAAATAGTTTCTCCTAACTTTGCTAATCCATCAGTATTTATTTCAATTAATGCTCCCATCTTCTAATTTTATTTTTTTCTTAATACAACTGGTAGAAAAGCATCTATTTCCGCATCTGAAAAAGTCATTTCTTCATTTTTCTTAAGGGATTTTGTTGCTTCATTGTAAGCTTTTGAAATAGTCCTTGGCCCACCCTTATATATTTCTTTTAATTCACTTTGTAAATTATCTCTTTTTTCAATAATTTCATCATAGGAGATAATCCCAGCCCTAATATCTGTTAATAGAGATAAATAACTTTCTCTTATATTCCAAATTTCAACTGCTGAATCAGAATGTTTTTGCATCAGTTGTCCTAAATCATATTGTTTTAGATATGAATTAATACAAACAAGTACTAGAGATAATATCGCAGAAACATATCCCACCCAATTAACTTCGCCAAATATGGTATACAATATTCCACCAGTATTTATAGCTGAAATTATTATTTGAGCCCATTTAAATCGAGAATTAATTCTCTTTAATATGTCTGCACATTTTTCTTGTGTTTTGTGAGAATAAACAACTCTACCATAACATTCTCTAAGTTGTGCCTCTATGTGACTAATTTGGGAATTTGTTTCCATATATTTCTCTCCATTTATAGTTTGCTGACCATTCGTATTCTTTTACTTCGTATTGAATTGCCTCTAAAGCATTATTATATGCTTTTTTTGCTTTTGCAACAAATAATCCATCATTATAAATATATTGATTACTTCCAGCTGCATACCATAAAGCTTGTTTGTCATTTTGTTCACTTAAAAACTTAAAAAAATCTCTTGTCATATAATCATAAAAAGAATATGAACAATTTTTATATTCCCAATCTTTCAAAAATTTATGAGCCATTGTATCAATTAATAAACCACCCATATCAACATTACATGTGTCCTTCCACGCTCTTATCATTCTACATAACCTTTTGAGATTTTTATTGGTATTATTGTTTAATGTATTAATAGCATTAATCTCGTGTTCAGGTTTTGTTACTTTCCAACTACCACCATTATTTGAATCGGGGTATGTAAAACTAATTTGGTCTGTATTTAAAAAGCACGGTACAATTTCATATTTTATTCCATCTGAAAATTCTACAACAACAACTTGACCATCGCCCTTTAATTTTGTTTGAAAATATGTATTACTGATTGAGTTCTTTACTGCTTGCAATAATTGAGATTGTCCATTTGTAGTATATTTATCATATTGCCAATAATAACTACATGGCAATGTAAATAACATATCAATATCACTTACATGAATAGCTGTTCCTCTTCCATATGATCCAACATAAAGACTGTTATTAATATCAGAATCTGTACCATAAAAATCTTTATTAAGTCTTTTGGTTATTTGTTTGTATCTGGATGATACATTATCCACCACTGTCTTTTCCATTCTAATATTTTTACAGAATGTCTCAAATTTTACTGATATACTCATAACTTTTATATTTTAATTATACCCTAACCTCCCCATTCATAAGTTTAGGTAACAAACTATCCCTAAGCTCCGATAGGTTTATTTTTTCATATAAGGAATCTCGTAAATATGAGATTATTGGTTTTGTTTTTATTGAAAATTCATCTAATATTTCTTCAGATGGAATAATGATTTTCATTTTTGATAATCCATTTTCCCAAACTGCATAAGGCATTGTTGAACCTTTTGATGTATTTTGAGCATAATCAATTGTTGCATTTTGATTGCAAACTAGCAATGCATATTCGAATAATTCGTATTTTATTGGTCTTAAAACAAAACATGTACTTCTTGTCACTCCTTCACAAGGTGATATAGAAACTCTATGAAAATAAACCCTCATTGCACCAATCAATATATCATTTTTTTCGAACTTTATTAGGCTTGATTGAGCTTCATTAGAAGGTTTAAACTCAATTAAACCTAATTTATTCATCGGTATAATATCTATTGGAAGATAGGGCAACTCATTAACTTCCTCTTTTTTTATAGATATTTTGATATTTTTAATTACATCCCCTAACGTTCCAACTCTCCATCCTTCTGGGATTTTTCCTAGTTCGGAATCTATGAATTTTCCTCCATTTGTTTTATATGGTTTTCCTTCTTCGTCTGGAAATTCAAAATCCACAAACCACTGCTTAAATATCGCTTGTGCTTGTGCTTCTAAGTTTTCATTAATCTTATTATTTACCTCTATCTTATCATCCAAAGCACTCAAAACATCGGCAATACGTATCTGTTCATCAATATCAATAGGGAAAAAGACTTCAATTGGATGGATATGATTTCTATTTAATGTAGGTACCGCACTGCCTCCTGCATAATTACCTAAATTTAAAGTTTTAATAAAGTAATAAATGAATTTTGGATCATTACCTTTATAATCATCAATATATAAAGCGGTGTTATGAGCCCAACATTTTTCATAATAATATGGAGTGCCAACATTACCACTTCTGCCAATTGTTATGCAAGGTTCGATATTTGTTTGTTTATCATGATAGCCAATAATACCATTTGAACCTGCAACAGGTATTTCTCCTTCTTGCATATCATATTTTGGCAAATCATGACCTCTTCTAAAGTTGCATATCTCACCTAATGTTGTTGTTTCCCAGTTATTCATTCTCTGTTTTCTTATATGGTTTTATTATTTTACTCATATTCTGCTTTTTTACTACCAACTCTTTCTACATATTCTTTTTTCAATTCAGCAATATATCTAATTTCATTTTTAGGAGTTTCCTCTTTATTTATTGGAACATTTATAGGGACATTCCAAAAATATCTAACTCTATATATGACTCATTAAATTTCATACCCAATCTTTTTTAATTGCACTTTTATCTCTTCTTCTAACTCATGCGATTTAGAAAATAGTTCTGAAAGGTCGGTGGTTAGGCGTGTCATTTTTTCTTCGAAGGGTTCGGCGTCTTCTTCCTGATCTGCTATTCCTACGTAACGGCCTGGAGTTAGGATATGGTCTTGTTTTGTTATGGTTTCAAGATCTGCTATTGCACAGAAGCCCTTTTCATCGGTTAGTGTTCCTTCATGGAAGGATTCGAAGGTTTGGGCTATCTTGTGTATATCATCCTCGGACAATTGCCTTAGCTTGCGGGTAAACCATTGTGCCGAGATTTCTTGCATCGATAAACAGGGTCTTGCCCTTTTGTTTCTTGTTCTTGGAAATAAACCAAATAGAGACGGGAATCTGAGTTGTATAGAAAAGCTGTGAAGGCATAGCAATAATACCCTCAACGATATCAGCCTCAATCATTTTTCTTCTAATCTCACCCTCTCCCGAAGTGTTGGAGCTAAGAGAACCATTGGCAAGCACAATACCAGCCTTTCCGCTTGGGGAAAGATGATGAACAATGTGTTGTATCCATGCATAATTGGCATTACCATTTGGAGGAAGACCATAAAGCCAACGAACATCCGTCGAAAGCTTGTCCGCTCCCCAATCGGAAAGATTGAAAGGAGGATTAGCCATAACATAGTCTGCCTTTAGGGTAGGGTGACAGTCGCTAAAGAAAGTATCGGCATTATATTTCCCAAGGTCAGCCTCAATGCCACGAATGGCAAGATTCATCATCGCCATCTTCCATGTTGTAGGGTTGGAGTCCTGACCATAGATTGAGATATTATTTATATTAGCCGAATGTGATTCAATAAACTTGGCACTCTGAACAAACATTCCACCGCTACCGCAACAAGGGTCATAAACCCTTCCGCTCAAAGGTTGCAATACTTCAACAAGAGTTTGAACAATACATGAAGGAGTATAGAACTCACCAGCCAATTTACCTTCCTGCTCTGCAAATTTCGATAAGCAATATTCATAAACTCTACCAAGAACATCCTTCGACTCGTCCTTAGAGTGCATACTAAGATTAGTAAACAAGTCCACAACATCGCCAAGACGCCTTTTGTCGAGCTCAGGGCGAGAGAAATTCTTTGGCAAAATTCCCTTTAGCTTAGGGTTTTCATTTTCAATATGACGCATAGCATCATCAATAACCATTCCAATCTCTGGAGTTCTAGCCCTTGAAGCAATAACGCTCCAGCGGGAATCCGTAGGCACATAAAACACATTCTCCGAAGTATATTCATCCCTATCCTCCTCAAAGCCCTCTCCCTCTTCCAAAAGCTCATTATATCTGAGTTCAAATCTATCGGATATATACTTCAAAAAAATTAAACCAAGCACAACGGTTTTATACTCCGATGCATCAAGATTACCACGCAAAAGGTCGGCAGCCTTCCAAATTTTATCCTCAAAACCTATTTCAGCACTATTCAACTCAGCCATATACTATATTTTTTCAATATTTATTATTTTCTCTTTTTTTCTACCCTACAAATCTACGAATAAAAATTTTAGCTAAGAAATTTATTTTCTTAATTTGATTGTTACTAAGAGATAAAGAAACATAGTTCTAAGATAATCGGATTAAATAAAGAGATACTTCGGCGGATTAAAGAGATAGTAGTACTGTATTTTGATTCCAGTTTATTAGCTCTTTGATCTATTGTTGCTATCTCTTTAATCTATTTTGGCTATTATTTTATCTATGAGAATATGGTATTAAATTTTTATGCTTAAAACACTGATTAACTGACAATAAGAGCGGTTTGGGTTAAGGTAGGTTAAGGTAAAAACATAAAAATAAAACTTTTCTGTAAAACAGCGAAAGCGAAATTTTTTTTTTGAAAAAAAAATTTCGCTTTCGCTAAAACTAAGATACTTTTTAAAAATCGATTTTTACCTTAACCCACCTTAACCCAAACCGACTAAACGCTCTTTATATCAATGCTTTAAGCCCTTGTAAAATTCCAGCTCAAAACCACTTCTTTTTGGTTAATTCCTATTAAATTTAACCCGAAATTTTGAGTGAGCGAAATTTCGAGGTACGATTTTTTCACTCCTTTTTTTGGTCATTTTCGGTTCGCTGACAGCCTTAAGCGAAATATTATTTTTATAATCCTAAACTCTTTATCCCTCCTGTTTGGGGATTGAATTTTAGGGAGGATTCTTTTGTGTTTAGGTTGGTTATTATTCCGTATTGCGTTATTTCTATTGTGTTTTCGAATACCTTATTGTTGAACTCTACGCTTACTCTCACATTCTCTGGTATTGAATAATAGACTCCTGTTCCTTTCTTTGATAGCTTTTCTTGTTGTTTTAGGTTGTTTTGCTTGGCTTCTTCTAGCTTTTGGATATTCTTTGTTGTGTTGGTTGTTTGGAAACGTGCCATAAGTATTGGCATATCGGAGCTTATCTCTGCTGCACTTAAGCCTGCGTTTTCGGAAAAGCGACATAGTTTCATTACTAGGTCTTCTTCTGGTATTATTGGTTTTTGTGGGTTTAGTGTATAGGTATAAGTTTGTTCTATTGTTGTTTCTACTCCTGTAAATAGTGAAACATATCCGTCGATTATCTCATCTATTTGTTTGTACATGAAGTCAATTGTGGTATTAATAAATGTTCCGTCTAGGCCACCAGATAGTATATCTATCTGTTTTTCTCTTAGGGCTTCTATCTTCTTAACCACTTCTTCAGCACTCATATTCACTTTCTCCAATTGTCTCATCTTTAGTAGTCTTGTCTCGTAGATTGGCTTTGTGGCAATTGCTTCAGGTTGTTTATCTTCTTTTTGTTGAATTTCTTTTGGCGCAAGGTTTGGATAATATGCCTCTCTGATTGATTGAGGGTGAATTTTCGTTCTTGGAGATATTTCACAAAGAGTGCCTATCTCGGAGGTCTTTACATTCACTCCTTCTTTTACAAAAAGAGCATAGACTTGGCTTGGGTTGCTAACTGCCTTGGGTTTAATCTTTATATCGGAAATATTATATCTTACCTCGTCGCTTGTTATTAAATTCTTTATACCCAACATATAGGCATTTTGACAATATACACCCTTTGTTCTTATTGTCTTTTGAACCTTTACCTCAAATTCTACCTGTGTTTGTGGTATATTATAGTAGATTACCGCCTTGTCATTATCCTCTTTTACTTGGGATATTGGGAATGAACGATATGTTTGCGCATTTGCAACAAACCCCATTATTGTCATTGCTGATATTAAAACTAATCTTTTCATAATATATCTTTTATTATTTTTAATCTTATTATTCCGTATTTATTCCCGTTTTTTACTATCTCATAGTCCTTTTGGTTAAGGTATGAGGCATAGAGTATTCTAGCTATGGCTTGAAGCTCAGTATTGGTTGAACCTTTGTCTATAACGCTAAAAATGGTATTAAAGTTCTTATCTATTACATTTAATTTCTCATTTTCAACAACAAAGGCATATCCATTTACCATTGGGCTTATATAGAAATAGCGTTTTGTGGTTATTGGTCTAAAGGTGTATTTGTCGGCATAGGTCCAACCTTTTTGGTCTTTTACTAATAATAGGCTATCAAAGACTAATGAGTATTCAAGGTATTTTGCATCCTTTATTGGCTTAAAGTCTTTGGAAGGCTTGTTGTTTACTATCTTTGTGCTTACTACTCCACTTTGGGTTATAAGTATTAAGGTATTATCCCCTTGTATATCTAGTACTGGGTTAAGACCGTCGTAGATTATTATCTTTTTGGTGTTAAATACGGTATAGCGATTGTTTACCCTTGCAACAAAGAAAGTGTCCTTGGCAATAATTACCCTTGCATCGTCATAGACGGGATTAACATATACTCTTCCTTGTGAGTTCATTATTCCCCTACCACCATTTTCTATCTGTGAATAGAAACCATTGTAGTTTGTAAATTCTATATCGGAATAATAGGGTTGAAATAATAGTTTCCCTGCACTTGTGAAGAGGGAGGTCTTGTTGTCTTTGTTTATTGCCTTAATATATTGCTTACCTTTGCTTTGAGTGATTGAAATGGTCTCGTATTTTGAATAGGTTAGTATCTTCCCCGTTTTGTCCATCAAACTCCAACCCTCATCACTCTTGACCGAATATGTTTCATCGTTAATTACTATTCTTGCATCTTTGAATTGTGGCTCTTTAATTATATTTCCCTCATAGTCTGCCATGCCAATTAGAGTGTCTTTCTTAAAGAGTATTCTCTGCATATCGAAGGCTATTATGCTCTTAGTGTCGATATTCTTTATCTGCTTGGATTTTATTTCCTTTTGGTTAGAGTTTAAAAGAAATGCTTTTTCGGCTCTTCTTCCATAATAGGTATCACTTCCTATATGCTTCACAATCTCTGCATTAGGCTCAATTATCCACGCAAAAGGATGTGGGGCAATTGTATCAACTTGGTAGATGATTGTGGTATCGTTATCGAAGTATTTTACTAACTTGGAATTGGTATTAAAGACCATATTCTTGTCCTTCATTGAGGCTACAAAGAAGGTGTCGTTTTTTATCAAGGTCTTCACCGTGTCGAACTCTGGGTGTAGTATTCCTTTCCCATAGCGTGTGGCTATACCATACTTTCCCTTTTCTTTTGTTATTATAAAATCTCCCTCAAGCACATAGGCATCCTCATAGTAGGGCTGAAAGACTACCCTGCCCTCTGTGGTTATTATTGCTGTTTTAGAGTTTTTATACTTACCTTTTACATATATTCCAAAGGGTGACTTATAAATACTTATGCTATCGAAGAGTGCCTCGTAGATTATTTTTCCCTCACCACTAATCAAACCACACTTATTATCCTTTGTAAAAAGATATAGGTCGGAGTATAGAAGGTCTTGAATCTTATCGTAAATAAATTCCGTTTTCTTTGACCCAAAGCATGAATACATGGCATATTTTCCATCCCTCTTTAGGATAACCGTATTATTACTCTTTCCTACAATCTTTACCGTGTCGCCGAATACATATTTCCCCAATTTATCCATTAGTCTAAACTCACCATTTACCCATATTATACATGCTCCCCCTGAATACATATAGGGCTGAAAGAGCATTATGTTTTCTATGGTTAGGATATTTGATTCAAATTTGATATTTGGTCTAATATGCATTATCTCTGCCCTATCCATATATCCTAACTTACCATCCTTAATTACTCCAATAAACCCTTCGCTCTCCGAAAGCAGGCTATCGTATTGTATCTTGAGTTTTTGAATAAGTGTGTCCTCTTGTGCCTTTGATATTTGAACAAAGACAATTAGGATTAAGAATATGGATAGTATTTTCTTCATTATAGAGCTGGCTCTTGTTGGCTTAGGCAATGAAAGGAACCAAGTCCCCAGATAATATCTGTGGAGTCTATCCCAATAACCTTTCTATCTTTGAAACATTCCTCAAGTGTATATATTGCCTTATTATCGTTCTTGCAGTTAAATATTGGAACAATTACCGCCTCATTTGCAATATAGAAATTTGCATAAGATGCTGGCAAGCGCTGGTCTTCCCAAATCACTGGCTCAGGCATAATAAGCTCTACAACATTTATCTGCTTACCATTCTCAAGTCTTGCCTTATTCAATAGTTTTAGGTTTTCTTGAAGTGGCTCGTAATTATAATCTGATTTATTTTCTTCCACTACTGTAATTACAGTATCCTCATTCACAAAACGAGTTATATCGTCAACATGACCATCCGTGTCATCTCCCTCTACTCCATCCGCTAGCCATATAACGTTCTCTACTCCATAATAGTTTATTAACTTTTCCTCTATCTGCGATTGGTTAAGACTTGGGTTGCGATTTTCATTTAGCAGGCAAGCTGTTGTTGTTAAGAGAGAACCTTTTCCATTAAAGTCTACTGAACCTCCCTCCATTACTATCTCAGGGCGAAATACCTCTAAGCCTAAATATTTAGCCATTTGAGATGGTATCATATTGTCTAATTCTGCTGGGTATTTGCCTCCCCAAGCATTATAGTCCCAATCTACAATTGCACGGCTCTTTCCATCATTATTTAGTAATATTGATGCTCCATGGTCTCTTGCCCAAGCATCATTGGTCTTAAAATCATGAAAGACAATCTTTGTCATATCAACTCCAAGAACAATAAGCTCCTTGCTTACTCTTTCCCTCATTTCTTGGTTAAGGATATTGATATTTACTATCTCACCCCTGGCTAACTCTTTAATAAACTGATTATAGAAAGGGAAAATAGTTTCAATCTTGTCTGGCCATGAGTTCTCGTTATGTGGGTATGAAAGCCATGTTGAGGCGTGTTTTACCCATTCTGCTGGGAAATAATATCCTAATTCTTTTGGTGTCATATTAATCGTTGTCTATATATCTTTTTGTAATTGGTTGGTATGAGTCTATTCTTCTATCTCTTAGATATGGCCAATGTGTGCGATAATAATCTGTTAGGTTAAGGTCTAATTCAATAACCTTTATCTCTTCTTCTAAATGTGGTGCTTGGTAGAGAAGTGTTCCAAATGGGTTCGAAACAAAACTTCCTCCCCAAAACTGCATATCTCCCTCTACTCCTGTCCTATTTACACTTACGGTATGCACTCCGTTTGCTATGGCATGTGAGCGTTGAATTGTTTGCCAAGCGTTATATTGTTCTGTATTTGTTGCCTCGTCTTGAGTCTTTGCCCAACCTATTGCCGTTGGGTAGAATAATATCTCTGCTCCCATTAGGGCTGTGATTCTTGAAGCCTCAGGATACCATTGGTCCCAACATATCAGAACCCCTATCTTTCCAAACTTTGTCTCAAATACCTTATACCCTGTGTCGCCTGGTGTGAAATAGAATTTCTCGTAATAACCCGGGTCGTCTGGTATATGCATCTTTCTATATTTGCCTAAATACTCTCCATCTGCATCAATAACGGCTGTGGTATTGAAGTATAGTCCTTGTGCTCTACGTTCGAATAATGAAGCAATTATTACCACTCCCAACTCTTTAGATAGGGCTTGGAATATCTCCGTGCTTTCTCCTGGTATTGGTTCTGCTAGTTTAAAATTTTCATGGTCTTCTACATCACAGAAATAAAGCGAGGCAAATAACTCTTGAAGACATATTATATTTGCTCCCTCTTTTGCTGCAAGGCGTATTTTTTCTATTGTCAATCTTATATTCTCTGCCTTTTCCTTAACGCAAGAGGCTTGTATCAATCCTACTTTAACTTTCATATATCCTTGTATTTGTTTTCTTTTTAAAATTTATCTGACTTAGGAATACTCCTAATAAGACTACTACTATTCCTAATACCTTATTCATTGTCAAAAATTCCTTACCTAAGAATACTGCAAATAGTATTGTGATTATAGGCACTGCGTTTGTAAATACTGAGGTTTTTTGTATTGTGAGTCGTTTTGCTGAATATGAATAACAGATAAAGGCAACGGATGAACATAGTATTGCTAATGCAAATAATGGGTAAAGTGTCTCGAAATTAAATTCCAATGTTTTTAGTGTCTTGTATTCGAAAACAAAGAAAAAGGGTAGATAGTAAATTGAACCTATAATATTTTGGGTTGTAGTTATTGTAATGGGTTCATATTTTTTTATCACCTTATATAGCACAACACTATAGCTAACTGCCGAAAATACAGCCAAAAACATTAATCCTATCCCCTTACCACTTACTGAGAATGTTGCCGAGGGTGATATACTAATAATCATCAACCCAATTATTGTTAGGAATACTCCTATTATTATCTGCCAACGTAAGGCTTCTTTGTGAAAGAAATATAGCCCAAAGGGAACAAAGACTGGTATTGTTGAAATAATTATTGAGCCTATGCTTGGGTCGAGGTATTGCAAACCCCAGTTTTCTCCAAAAAAGTATAGGAAAGGTTCGAAGAATGATAGTAATAGAAAGAGTTTATAATCTTTTTTATCTATCTTATCTAATTTACCTGCCGTCTTGAAAATAACAAAGAGTAGTACAGAGGAAATCAATACTCTTAGCGTGATAATAATTATGGGAGTAAAACCGTAATTGAGTAAGTCCTTAGTCCAAATAAAGCTCATACCCCAAAAAAGCATTGAAAAGAATATTGGAATATAAACGTAAAACTTCTTAAGCATATATATTATATTAATTTAGTTTGCAAATATCCGAAAAAAAATACATTTTATTATTACATTTGCATAACTAAACAGCAGAAAATGACAAAAATTGGAGTTTTATCGGATACTCATGGCATTTTGCCAAAACAAGTTTATAGTTTTTTTAAGGATGTTGACCTCGTCCTTCATGCTGGGGATATTGGTTCGATTGATGTTTTAGATGAGCTAAAGCTTTTCAAACCTACAATCGCCGTGTATGGGAATATTGATGGTTATGATATTATTGGGGATATTAATAAGGTTGAGTATATTGATATTGAAGAGATGAAGATAATGATTACTCATATCGGTGGCTACCCTAATCGTTATGAAAAGGGTATTAAGGAACTTATTGAGACTCATAAGCCTTCGATATTTATATCTGGTCATTCTCACATTCTAAAGGTAATGTACGACAAGAAATATAATCTACTACATATTAATCCTGGTGCTGCTGGAAGATATGGTTTTCATAAGGTAAGCACAATGGTTCGTTTTGCTATCAATGGCAAAAGGGCTGAGGATTTGGAGATAATTGAATATGAGAAATAAATATATTAAATAAAATTCTTACTTTTGCACTAATAAAATTTGATTAACCTTTCAAAATTGACTTATGAAAAAGTTTTTTCTTGCTATATTATTGATCCTAATTTCTTTGACCTCTTATTCTCAGTTTTTAGAAAAATCGGAACTTGGGGTTATTGTTGGTGGAGGGAATTATATTGGGGATATTAATCCTAAGTATAATTTCTACAATACAAAATTTATGATTGGAGGAATATATCGCTACAATTTCAATCCTCGTTGGGTTTTTAAAGGCTCTGCAATGTTTGGAAGAGTTGGTGCTTATGATTCTGACTTTGAATTTAATATTAGAAACCTTAGCTTTGAATCAAATATTAGTGAGTTTGCTGCAACATGTGAATTCAACTTCTTCGATTACCAAACGGGTAGTAGAAAACATCGCCTTTCTCCTTATCTTTTTGCTGGAGTTGGTGTTTTCCTTATGAATCCAAAAACCGAAATATATAATCCTCTTACTCTTAAGAAAGAATGGGTAGAACTTCAACCTCTTCGCACAGAGGGACAGGGTATGGAAGGTTATAATGACCCTTATTCTCTTACTCAAATTTCTATTCCTTTTGGTCTTGGTCTAAAGTTTAGCGTAAATTCATATGTTTGTCTTGGCTTGGAATGGGGATTAAGATACACTTTCACCGACTATATGGATGATATTAGTGGTAATTATGTTGCAAGAGATGAGATTGCTTTATGGACAAATGAACTTGCTGCTGCTTGTAGCGACAGAACAAATGAGATTGCTACAGGTGTTTACAACGAAGCAGGAACAATGAGAGGCAACCCAAAGAAAAATGACCTTTACCAATTCTTCGGTTTAACAGTAACAACAAAACTTGACTTCTTTAGAACAAGAGTTAAATGTGATACGTTCTAAGAAAACTATTTATTTCGTAAATAATTCTTAGGAACAAAAAAAAGGAGGCTAAAACATTGCCTCCTTTTGAAATATGTTTGTTTTGTTTCTATCTTAAACGGTCGGATGAGCGAACTAAGCGTTCGTCTTTTCTTATTGCTCTTTGTGCAAGAATCATTAATAATAACTGAAGAATTGGAAAATAGCATCCTACCGCGTAAGTTACCTTTGGTGTTGAATAGATAGCAGCTATCTCTTTTGATAAACCATCTATTCTGTATAGGAATAAGTATCCAACATAGATTGCTAGTAATAGAAATGCTGCTGAAAGAACCTTTAGTTGTAATGACCTATTCTTGTAAAGAAATATCGCTACTAAAGAAATTAAGGCTATTCCTAACTGCATAAATATTAAACTCCAAGCTGGTGTTTTCTGAACTAGTGGCATTGCCTCTGGAGTAAGCTTTGTTGGCAATAGGCCATAAATTTCATTAAACTGTAATGACTTAAAGTCAAAACTAAATATTGCTAATGGGAAAAAGAATGTAGCTACTGTAAGTAAAACTACAAATGCCATCCATAATGTTTGAATTCTTTGTATCATATCAATTATTATTATTCTAAGTTATTTCTTTAAAAAACAAGTCTTTAAAACTATGCTACTTCCATCTATCTTACAGTCTACCTGCTCTGGATTCTCGGTTAAACGAATACTCTTTACCTTTGTACCCATTTTAATAACCATTGTTGAGCCTTTTACTTTTAGGGTTTGAGTAACAATAACAGAATCTCCGTCCTTTAACTCATTTCCATTTGCATCGACACATTTATCCGAAACTTCTTGGTCTTGACCATCTCCATTCTCATTCCACTCATAACCACAATCAGCACACACATTAAACATACCATCAAAATATGTATTCTCCATTTGGCATTGTGGGCAGCTTCCTATCTCTGACATAATTTCTTAGTTTTATTCTCTTAATTATAAACTATTCTTCATTGCAGCCTTAATAAAGCTGATAAATAATGGATGAGGATTTTCAACTGTCGACTTATACTCTGGGTGGAATTGAACTCCAACAAAATAAGGATGATCAACAATTTCGACAGCCTCAACAAGATTTGATGCAGGATTCATACCCGTTGCTATCATCCCTGCCTGAGCAAATGCGTCTAAATATTTATTATTAAACTCGTAACGATGACGATGACGCTCAGATATATCTTCTTTATTATATGCCTGGTATATCTTTGTTCCTTTTACTAGCTTGCAAGGATATGAGCCTAAACGCATTGTCCCTCCCATATTTGTGATAGCCTTTTGCTCTTCCATCATATCTATTACAGGATACTTTGTACTCGGAGACATCTCAAAAGAATGTGCATCTTTATATCCTAATACGTTTCTTGCAAATTCAACGACAGCCATCTGCATACCTAAACATATTCCAAAGAAAGGTATCTTGTTTTCACGAGCATAACGTATTGCACAAAGCTTTCCGTCAATTCCCCTCGCTCCAAAACCTGGGGCAACAAGTATACCATCTAATTCCGAAAGTAATTCTATTGTCTTTGAGTCGCACTCTTCTAAGTGTTCGGAATGAATCCATTTTACTTTTACCTTGCATTGTAGGAATGCTCCTGCATGAATAAACGCCTCTGCTATTGATTTATAAGCATCTTTAAGCTCAACATATTTACCTACTAAACCAATTGTAACCTCGTTTAATGGGTTTTTTAGTTTATATAGGAAACTCTTCCATTCTTCAAGATCTGGTTCTCCTTGAACTGTTACTCCTAAACGTTTTAAAACTTGAATATCAAGTTTTTCTTTCAACATATTTAGAGGAACTTCATATATTGTTGGAGCATCGATAGACTCCATAACATTTAAACGCTCAACATTACAGAATAAGGCTACCTTATCTCTAATTGCTTCTGTTAAAGGACGCTCTGTACGACAAACAATAATATCAGGTTGTACTCCTTGCTCAAGCATCGCTTTTACTGAGTGTTGTGTTGGTTTTGTCTTTAATTCCCCTGCAGCTGCAAGATATGGGATATAGGTTAAGTGCACAACTGCTGCGTGATTTCCTAACTCCCATTTCAATTGACGTACCGATTCAACAAATGGTAAAGATTCAATATCTCCTACTGTTCCTCCAATTTCTGTTATAACAAAATCATATTTATTGGTTGAACCAAGTATTTTTATTCTTCTCTTTATTTCATCTGTAATATGAGGAATAACTTGAACTGTTCCTCCAAGGTAGTCGCCACGACGTTCTCTATCTATAACTGTTTGATATATTTTTCCTGTTGTAACATTATTTGCTTGGGTTGTTTGAACATTTGTAAATCGTTCATAATGACCTAAGTCTAAATCTGTTTCAGCTCCATCTTCTGTTACAAAACACTCTCCATGCTCATAAGGGTTAAGAGTTCCTGGGTCGATATTAATGTATGGGTCTAACTTCTGAATTGCTACTGAATATCCTCTAAGTTTTAATAAAAGTGCTAATGAGGATGCAATAATACCTTTTCCTAAAGATGAAGTAACTCCTCCTGTAACGAAAATATAACGAGTATTAAACATGGGTATTGAGATTATTATTTAAGATGCAAAGATAATTATTTTTTTAAGTTTGTCTATTATAATAATAGTATTAATTTTGCAGATATGAGTATTAAACAAAAAACTATCAATGGAATTATATGGAGTGCGATTGAAAGATTCTCCATTCAAATAGTTCAATTTATTGTTCAAATCATCATTGCACGACTTTTAATCCCAGAGGATTATGGTCTTATTGGTATGCTTGCTATTTTTATGGCCATTGCTCAAACTTTTATTGATGGTGGTTTTGCTAATGCTCTTATTCAAAAGAAGGATAGAAATGAGGTCGACTACTCAACAGTATTTTATTTTAATACTATTGTAGGGATAGTATTGGCTATTGCCTTCTTCTTTAGTTCTAATTTTATCTCCAATTTCTATAAAATGCCTAAACTTGCACCCGTTATTCAGGTAATGAGTGTGAATCTTATTATTCTTGCTCTTCAGGTTGTTCATAAGGCAAAGCTTACCATAGATATTGATTTCAAGACTCAGGCAAAGGCTTCTTTATTTGCTGTTATCGTTTCAGGTATTATTGGAATACTTATGGCATATTATGGTTATGGAGTTTGGTCACTTGTTGTTAATGTTACTCTTAATAATCTTCTTCAAACAATTATTCTTTGGTTTTTACTAAAATGGAGGCCATTGCTTGTTTTCTCAAAAGAATCTTTCAATAGATTGTTTGCCTTTGGTTCAAGGATATTATTATCTAATCTTATCCATACCATTTATCTAAACCTTTATACAATGATTATTGGTAAGAGGTTTTCGGCAACAGAACTTGGGTATTATACTAGGGCCGATCAATTTGCTCAATTTCCATCATCTAATATTACTGGTATTTTAGGAAGAGTTACCTACCCTATTCTATCATCTATACAAGATGATGATGATAAACTAAGAGAAATTTATCGCAGCTATGTAAGACTTTTTGCTTTTATTGTTTTCCCCCTAATGATTGGACTTGCTGCAATTGCTAAACCATTTATTATACTTATTTTAACAGAGAAGTGGGCAGGGGTTATACCTATTCTTCAAATACTTTGTATTTATTATATGTGGTATCCTATTAATGCTGTTCACCAAAATCTTATGCAAGTCAAGGGGAGAAGCGACCTCTTCTTTCGTTTAGAGATGGTTAAAAAAGTAATTGGAATTGGTTTATTATTTATCGCCCTTCCATTTGGAATTATATATCTATGTGTTAGTTTAATTGTGTATTCTTTGGTTTCTTTATCCTTAAATACCTATTTTGCAGCAAAGCTAATTGACTTTAGTATTTGGCAGCAACTTAAGGATATTTCTAGAATTTTTCTTCTATCAATTACTATGGGGCTTTCTGTATACTTGGTAAACTACGTCCCCTTGAATGATATACTTAAAATAACAATAGCTATCATTAGCGGATTTGTTATCTACATTATGATAGCTAAGGTTACTAAGATGAGCGAACTCAATCAAATTTCTAGTCTATTACTTTCAAAATTTAGAAAGTAATTTCTATTTCCCCGTAGGTGGTGTAGTTGGAATAGGTTCTGTTGGAGTTGGGGTAGGTTCTGGTGTAGGGGTTGGTTCTGGAATTGGTTCTTCAATAATTTCTGGAATTGGAGTTTGTTCTGGAGTAGATTTATCTTGTTTCTTCCAGTAATTCTTATATCCGAAAGCTAGGTTTGTTCCAAAAAAGAAATTCACACCCGACATTTCTGCGACATTATATGAAGAACTTACTGCTCCTCCAAAATAGATGTTTATCATATATAGATTTAAGTTCAAAGCAGCAGATGGATTCAACATAGATGAACTAGAGTTTTTACCTCCAAACATAAATGTATTTCCAAATGATAGATTTAGGTATCTTTCAAGTTGACAATTATAGAATAATGAAAGTTGATTATCGAAGTAATTATTGCCTATAGATGCTTTGTATAAAGCATTTAAAAATTGTGTCTTTGCAAAATTCCATGTATATCCTGCATAAATCTTAGTTGGAAGCATTGTTGTATATGATTCTGTTTCTACTGCTTCAAGATCTAATTTACTTATTATACTATCTTCAATTCCTTCAAAAGAATCATCATTTTCTCCATTTCCATTAATATTTATCGGCTCAATTGTAAATTTTCCACCAGGGTTTTTTGATTGAATATTGGTAGTATTTGTTGACCATTTAATATATCCTAAATCTTGGATACTAAAACTTACTAACATATCTTTCCTAAGTTTATATGTAGCACCTAAGTCAACGGCAAAACCTCTATTCTTCAACATCTCATCGACATTAATATTTTCAATGATTTCTGGAGAAGTTGGATCGTTTAACCCCGACATTTGTAGTTTGCCATAAATATTTGAAGTTCTAATTAGAAAATCTCCAATAGCAGAAATACCATTATTAAAATCCAAACTAAGTGAAGATTTTTCTGTTTCAATATTCAATAATCCAAAAGGCATCTTTGCTCTTAAACCTACAGTAAGTTTATCATTAACAACTCTTGTATAACCAATAGAAGGTGTAAGATAAGCATTCATAGAAATTAATTTGCCATCAAGTATATTCACTTGAGCATTGCTTAAATCTGTTCCGTAAACCAAGACTCCTATCAAATCTTTTGAGAAATTAATTCTTGTGTCGAAGTTTAAATCAATACCTAATGATACGTAATTCTTCTTTCCGACACTAAAACCAAATCCAAAGAGTTCAAAGTTTGTTGCTAACTTAAAGAAATTATTATCAGTTAGCTTACCATAAAACCCTTTTAAATCCAACTGCAATGAGTCTGCATATTGAGGATGTTGATTAATTAAATCCTTATAAACAAATCCAGAGGTTCCAAAATCAAGATTAAATGCTGAGATAACTGGAAAATTCAAATAGAATTTAGCAACAGGTGTCATTGCTGGATTCATCTTATATGACCCAGGTACATTTCTCATAAAATATACTATATCCGAAGTCTGTGCAGATGTGTTATTGCTAATAAATAAACTACTTACTGCAATAATTATAATAAAACATATCTTTTTCATAGCGATTCAAGTATTAAATTATTTTACAATAAGTTTTTTAGTTTGCTTAATATTTTCACCAACAAAAGTCAGAGTGTAAATACCCCTTGATAGCTTATTAACATTATATATCAAAGTATTCTTTGTTAGTTGTTTTGTATCAACCACCCTTCCCAATACATCTGAAACAAACATATTAATCTTAGCAGGATTATTCTCAATGGTTATAATGACATCATTAACTGCTGGATTTGGATAGATTGAAATATTAAATTTATTATTATCTACCTCACTAAGAGAAACATTATGAAGTCCTAAAGTTCTAAATTGACCTATTTGGCTGACAATTACTCCTTGAGAATTCAAGGCGTAAATACCGACATAATATGTTGTTCCTTCAAGTAATGTATCTAAAGTAATATTAAAGCTAGAACCTTCGAAAGGATAAGATGTAAATAATTCATCACCCCATTTCTTAATAATAAATGACTTAACATCTAAAGCAACAGTCCCCTCTACAATACTCCCAGAAAATGTTGCAGAATTTGTATCAATATTTGAGATAGTGACATTTGATACTGTTGTTGGAACATAATTTAAAGTAGTAAACATTACTGAATCTCCATAGAAATATCCATTCTTTGTTTTTGAGAATGTTCTAAAATAATAATTAGTATTTGGAACAAGCTCATTTAAAAGATAATTGAATGTTTGGTCTTGAGTTGTAATAAATATTTTTTCGTATTCAGATTCTGACTCGGCTCTCCATTCAAAACCTCTAAAGAAAACTAATTCCGAACCAGAATTAACCTCACCATTTAATTTTGCAGAAGTAAGTGTTATTTCTGAAGGTTGGTGTGTAAATACTGTCATAGGTACAGGTAGAGTTACAAACTCCACTTCTTCGCTATAGGTCTTTGTACCATTAGCATTTACAGCAAAAGCTTTGAATTGATAGGTAGTATTTGCATTCAAAGCAGAAAGATTATAATATATATCATTTAACTGAGATATACTTAAATTTAATACTACATAATTAATATCATCCTCTGACTTATACTCAAAACCAATACTTGTTAGTGAAGGAGTATATCCTGATGCAATACTTGCTTTTAATTTTGCTGAATTATTAGTTATACTATCAGGAGTTAATGCAGTAATTGTTGGAGTAATTTCTAAAGGTATTAGAGTTTTGAAAGTTTGAATTGAGCCATAGATAGTATCTAATTGATTAATTGCATATGCTCTAAAATAATAATTAGTATTGCTAGATAAAGAAGAAACAGTATAAGAATAATTTCCCGCTGTATCTCCTGCTACTATATATTTATTAATCCCTAAAGTATTTACATCAAAGTTAGAATTACTAGAAAGTAATAATCCCTTTTCTGAAACTTTTGGAGCTCCTGAATTAACTAATTTAGCATTTAACTTAGCAGAACTTACGGAAATATTAGTTGCTGATGAAGAAGAAACAGACATAGGAATAGAATTTGTTCTAAAACTAATCTCTCCTCCTTCGTAAGAATTATTTAAACCTAAACCAAATGTTTTATATGTATATTGAGTGTAAGGCTCAAGCTCTGTCATATTGTAGAAAATAGTAGTAGTTGTATCTAAATTGATGTTTTGAGAAATATCAAATACTCCATAACTACCACCTTGTTCTTTAAAATAGAACCCATAAACCTGAATCAATAAATCTGACTTAAAAATCTTTCCATTGAGTTTTGCTGAGTTTGTAGTTACATCTGTGGCAGCATAAGTAATAAATTCAGGCGGAATTTGCATTGTTGTAAATGACTTTTCTTCTCCATAAACTCTTCCATTAGTAGTTGTTTGTACATAAGGACGGAATCTATATGCTGTTGAAGCACTTAATCCACTCAACACATAAGACATACTATCACCGATTGAAGATATTGGGATATCAGTATAGTTAGACTGTGATGACTTTTTGTATTCAAAACCTTTTGATGTTATTGTAACATTTTGTCCTTGACTAATAATTTTTCCACTAATTGTTGCTGAATCCTCTGTTATTGAAATTGGATCAAATGTAGTTAAGGTTGGAAGGACAACATTAAGTGCTGGGGTTGTAAAAGAAGATATATCTCCTAATATAGTCCCGTTTGGATTGATTACATACATTTTATAATAGTATGTAGTTCCTGCGGTTAAACTATTAAGAATCTTAAAATAAGCTCTGGCTGAGTCAATAGTCAAAGTATACTTAGTTGAACTCATATTTATATTTGGAGTTGTACCAAAAATAAAACCAAGTTCAGTTGGTGCTGGATTTCCCATTAAAACTAATGAACCATTAATGGTCGCAATAGTCTGAGATATTGATGTTGCACTTGAAGTTGAAACTATAGGTGTGATAATTGGATTGGCTGTTGTAAATGAAAGCTCTGGACCTTCATACATTGAATCTATTACCACTGCAATAGTTTTATAAACGTATTGTGTATTATATGGAAGATTCTTCAATACGTATGAAAATGTATCAGCCATATTAACCGTGACATAAGAATAATTATTATCGATAACTTTCTTAAAGGCAAAACCCTTACCCATTAACATTCCTCCACCTGTATTTTTCTTTACATATCCTCTTAATTTTACAGAGTCACCTTGTATTTCTGTTGCACCAAGAGTAATAATTGTTGGAGGAGTAGTTTGAGCCATAGCAATGGTAGTAAATAATACCATCACAAGACCTAAAATATTATATTTAATATATCTTTTCATGATTCAAAATTTTAAAGATTATTACTTACTACCAAGTCTAGCATTTACATCCAAACCAACCTTTATACTCATTCTAGCTTCATTTGCTAATCTAATAAAAGGTTTATTCCCATTATTATCAGATGAAGTATTTAATGTCAATCTTATTTTTAACTTATTTGCCTTACTTAAAACATCAAATTTATCTGAAGTAATCAATACTTCAGTATTTTTATATTGAATATTAGCAAAGTTGAGTACAGAACCATAAGCATCAACATCAGCTCCTTGTACAGTAATCTTATTATCAAATACAGAATCAATAATTACATCATTTTCATTGAATGAATATAACTGAGCCTTTATTTCGAATGGGAATCCATTCTTAATATCAAGAATTAACTTTGCTGAATTAATAAAATCAGCAGCATCACCTAGGTCTATTGAATCGAGATCTATATCGTATTCCAAATTACTTATCTTAATCTTAAAAGGAAAGACAAATTTCGTTTTTATTCTAAATGATGCATCACTAGTAATAAAACCAGAGACATGATTTGGGTTTAGTTTTATCGAAGCATCATAATCTATTTTATTTGGAGCAATAGAAAAGGCATTAGCGTTAAAATTCAATCTTGTTCCAGATGTATTATAGGTATGAGGTTGTAATGCTGAAAGAATGGAGATTGTAGTATTAGGATTAATCAAATCTGCAATAGTCCCTGCTTGATTTGAAACCGTTGCATGATTTACTTTTATCTCAGTAGGTACACCAATGTTTGAAATAGTAGTTAAATCAAGGTAAATACCATCATCAAATTGGAAGGCTCCTTCTTTGAAAATATTACTAATTGTTGAATCGGAAAAGAAATCTAAGTCTTCACTTTCTGCAAAAGTTGTTTCAAAATAACCTAAATTACCATAGATAACATCGAAATCTAATTTTGTGAATTCAATATTTAGATTAGTATTATACTCTTGTTTAAGTGTTCCATTTACTTTAATAAATACTCTATCATAGAAATTAATCTTACCTGAAGCATCATTAACAATTTCATATTGCGACAAATCAATGCTTGTGTTTACAATATTTGTAGTTTGTTGACCTGCATTAGCAATCTTTAATTCTAATTTAAAAGTATCACCAGTTGTAATATGTCTTAGGTTTGGGCTCATTAATTCAATATATGACTCATGATTTAAATCAGAGGCCACGGCAATCTGAATTGAACCTTTCTTGAATTTAATTTTTTCAATGGTTTGTCCATTATCTAAAGTAGGTAGATCTATCGAAGTATTCTCCATTGCTTCATCCAATGAAGGATAATACATCTCTCCAACTATTGCGCCATTTACTTTTGGAAGGTCAAGATTTATATCCATATTTATCCCATCAATTGAACCAAGTGAAGGAATATCTGGAGTAAAAGTCGTATCTTTTTCCATTGTGAATACCATAAAAGAACCATGACCGTCATTTATGGTATCGAAACCACAGCCAGTAGTATCAGCAATAAATCTAAAATCAATTACATCTAATAATGATAAATCAATTTTTGCAATATTTCCAAGACCTATTCTTGGACTTACTGAAGGTGTTGCTATCCTATCAAATTCGAAGTCCTTTTCATCTACACAAGATGAAAAAAACATACCGAAAATAAAACTAAACAACAGTACAAAATAATACTTTAATTTTTTCATACCTATTATTTTAAATTGTTAATTATTATATTTAAACCACTTCCAAATTTCTTTATAAGTGATATTTTTTCCATACATTAATATACCTGTTCTATATATTTTAGCAGCAAACCAAATTGCACCTGCAATAAAAATAATCATCAAAGACATAGAAAGAGCAATTTCCCAAATAGGAACTCCAAATGGTATTCTCATCATCATAACCATAGGAGCAGTTAATGGAATGATTGACATCCAAAAAGCAACATTCCCAGAAGGATTATTTAATATTATAGGGAAGCAGACCATAGCCAAAATTAGCGGTATAGTAATTGGCAGAGTGAATTGCTGAGCATCAGTATCTACATCCATCAAAGCACCAACAGCACCAAATAATGAAGCATATAAAAAATATCCTGCCATAAAGTAAAAAAGAAACATTCCTATAATTAGAACATAATTTATTGAGAATAAACCTTGAGTAATCTGACTCACCTTCTCAGTCTCATTTGAAAAATTATCTAATTTATCAACGCTAATAACTCTTTCATTAAGAGTAATATTCTCTTTTTGAACAGGAGAAAATTTCTGAGGGTAAATCGTTTGAAGACCAGTAATTAATAAACCGCTGAGACATACCCAAAGCACAAACTGAGTAAGTCCAACCAATGCAAGAGCAATAATCTTACCCATAAGCAATTGTATCGGCTTTATTGAAGAAATTAATACCTCCACTATCCTATTAGTTTTTTCCTCAGAAACAGATTTCATTACTTGTGCTCCAAAGATAAAAATAAACATATAGATTAAAAATCCAGAGATTGTACCCAAAACGGTCTTTATTTCCTTATAAGAATTCTCACCAGAACGAATATCCTTTGAATAAAAACCAATCTTTGGATCATTAAACCAAGCCAAATCCTTAGCATTCATACCATAGTCATAGGTAAGAACATAATTTTTTAAAACTTCGGTAAGTTGATTCCTAATATTTTGTTGAGCCGAGAGACTTGGTTCATTATCCGAATAGAATAAAAAGCCCTTAATTGGAGGCATATCGTTTGTATTCACAATCTCCAAAACAGCATCATACTCTCCATTTTCTAATTTTATTTGTGCCTCATTAATATCATAACCATACTCAAAGCGTAAATCTTCGGTATTTTTAAAATTATTGAGATAAAGAGATGATTTAGATTCTCCCTTTTCAAAAATAGTTTCATCAACAACTAAAACTTTAGATTGCGTTTCTGAATTTAATGCTAAGAAAAAAGGAATAATCCATAGCGAGGCAATAAGAATAGGACCTAAGAAAGTCATTACCAGAAAAGACTTCTTCTTTATTCTTGTTAGATATTCACGTTTAATTATGATACTAATCTTATTCATTGCTCACTGTTTGTATAAAAATTTGATTCATAGAAGGCAAAACCTCTTTATATGAAATAATATCTGTTTGTTTAAGTATATTGCTAAGTAAATCAGCATTTTTCCCATGCTCTATCTTAAGTCTTGAGACTTGAGTTTGGTAATAAACCTCCGAATTAATTAACTCTGAACCTTCAATCAATAAATCTTTTATATTGTAATCCTTAGGTATAACTATTTCAAACTCATTTTGTTTAAATCGTTGTTTAATTTCTGTAACTTTTCCGTCCAAAATTTTCTTTGAACGGTTTAGAAGAGCTATTGAGTCGCATATTTCTTCTACCGACTCCATATTGTGAGTAGAAAAAATAATTGTAGCACCTTTGGACTTAAGCTCAAGAATTTCAGCCTTTAAGAGATTAGTATTTACGGGATCAAAACCACTGAAAGGCTCATCGAAAATAAGTAATTCGGGTTCATGAAGTACTGTGGTAATAAATTGAACCTTTTGTTGCATACCCTTAGATAATTCTTCAACCTTCCTATCCCACCAAGAAAGAATATCAAACTTCTCGAACCAATACTCCAGTCTTTTCTTAGCCTCTGCCTTCTTTATTCCTTTTAACTCTGCAAGATATATAGCCTGCTCTCCTACCTTCATCTTTTTATAAAGCCCTCTCTCCTCTGGAAGATAACCAATATTATGAACATGGCTAAGGTTTAACTTTTCTCCATTAAAAAGTATCTCCCCCTCATCTGGAGCTGTAATTTGATTGATAATTCTAATAAGAGTGGTCTTGCCTGCTCCATTAGGACCAAGAAGTCCAAACACACTGCCTCTTTCTACATCGATAGAGACACTATCCAAAGCCTTATGATGAGCATAGGTCTTGGATACATTTTTTGCTGAAAATATTGCCATACTATTCACTTCTTACGCATCTGACACTACGTCCAAATGCTCTAAATCCATATATACTAATATTTGTAACAAGTTCTTCCTTATTGAAATCAATACATCCCGAAGTACCTATTGAAACGGCATCGCTAGCCCAATAATAACCTCTTGTTCCTAGATGTTGGAAATTTCCTGTATAAGCACTTCTCAAACCTGAACATGGAAGTTTCAACTGACCATTAGCAATACTAATGTAGTAATAACCTCCAGAACTAACCTTCATCTCATTACCAAGACGCAACAATGCCTTCCATTCTTTTTGAGTAGGAAGTCTATAACCACAAGGGCATGGATTATTCTCTCCCTTTTCACCTTGCCAAAGATCATCGTCCGAATTCAATAACCAGTCGTTAGACTTTTTTTCATCAACAATAAAAAGTCGATGATTGATGTTTGTTAGATTTGCTCTAATCAAGGTAGTATCGGAAAATCTCTTTTCGTGACCATCGGTATTTCTTCCCCATTGATAAAGGTCGCCCCAAGAGTCCGAAAACTCTAAGTCGGCAGTAGAGGCACCAAGATTTCTGTCTAAAAAGTATAAAACACCCTCATCTGTCTTGATAGGAGGAAGTTCTAAATAAACAAATTTTCCTTTTTCTGTGTTAATTGGTCTTGCAAAGTTTGCATCATAACTTTGAGCTGTTGTATATTTGCAAAATAATACAAGTAATAAAATGCAACAACTGTAACGATAATATTTCATCATGTTTATTAATAATTTACAATTGCACAAAGATATGAATTTAATTTATTATAGACACAATATCATATTACAGAATGCGTTCAAAACTGATAAAAAAAACTTATGCAACTAAATATAAATACTTTTAATTCCTTAAAATACCGAGATTTCAGACTATATTTCATTGGGCAATGTATTTCATTAATTGGTACATGGATGCAACAAATAGCCATGAGTTGGCTTCTCTATAACCTTACCGGTTCTATAGCGATGTTAGGTGCCATATTTTTCATATCTCAAGCACCAATCTTACTAATAACGCCCTTTTCCTCAGCCTTTATTGACAAGGTAAACAAAAGAAAAATACTAATAATAACGCAAGGAGCATCGATGCTTCATGCAATAATACTCACAATACTTACCCTCACAAACACCATAGAAGTATGGCAATTAGTCCTCTTAAGTTTCTTTCTCGGAATAATAAACGCAATCGATATGCCAACAAGGCAAGCATACTACACCTCATTAGTTCCAAAAGAAAACCTAACAAATGCCGTTGCTCTTAATTCCGCAATAATCAACGGAGCAAGACTTATTGGACCTGCAATAGGTGGAGTAATCGTTGGGCTCGTTGGAGAAGGTGGATGTTTTCTCGTCAATTCAATAAGCTATATATTCGTAATCATAGCTTTATTTATGATAAAGTCAGAGCAAATTATAATCAACCAAAACAAGACAAGAGTTGTAGAGGATATTAAAGAGGGTTATAAATACATGAAAAAACATGTACCAATAAAAGTATTAATATTCACGACTCTAATTTTTTGCTTTCTAATTTTTCCAATAACAACCTTTATCCCTGCATTCACAAAAGACGTTCTTGGAGGAAATAGCGAAAAGTTAGGATTAATTCTTTCCGTAGTTGGCGTTGGTTCATTTATCTCTGCAATGTTTCTTGCCTCAAGAAAGGGACTACTTGGGCTCGAAAAGCTACAACTTGCAGCAATCTTCGTCTCATCAATAATCTCAATATTTTATTTCTTCGTAACATCGCTATGGATAACCTTAATTCTCTCGGCAATCTTAGGTTTTAGCATGGTTTGCACAATTGCCACAACAAACACTATGCTTCAAGCCCTAACCGACCTCAACATGAAAGGAAGAATTATGGGATATTATACGATGTGTTTCTTAGGTGGCTCTGCTCTTGGTAGTTTGTTGTTAGGCTGGTTAAGCAAAGTATTCACCCTACCCTACACAATGGCGGCAAGTGGAATAATTTGCGTAATAGGAATAATCATATACCTTCCATACCTCGAAAGAGTAACACAACAAACCAAAGACAAATATATAGAAAATGGGATAATCCCCGAAATCCCAGTATAAACCTTCTTTGTTCGAAAAAGCTGTATTTTCTTAATACCTACCGACTGTTAATATTAAGAAATGCAAATTAGGTATTTTAGCACAAAAACCTTGTTTTATCACTCTAGAATCTTATTCTACGACAGCGGAATCTTATTCTATTTTTCTAGAATCAAATTCTATTTCACTAGAACAAGGAGTTATTTCTCTAAATACCTTATTTCTACAAAATTAAACCTCGTTTCTGTAAATTTTTATCAGACATAAATTCATAAATATGAGGTTTCTTTGAAAAAAGAGGAAATAAATCTATAAAAAATGGTCAAATGAAGATATTTATTATAAATAATTAACGAATCTTTTTCCCCAAGCCGCCCATTGTCTTCAAATTTTCAACCCACAAGACCCCATCTCATTACTAACATTTAACATCAAAACTTGCAAAATGTTAGAAAAATACCCAAAAACCAACGTTTTAGTTAAATCAAAACCAACAACCAAAAAATATACGCCGTAACTTTGAAACTTTGTTTTACATACAAATTATCACTAAAATTTGTGCTGTTAGAATTCTTAGGAACATGGTTAGTGGGTAGACTGTTGCGTATGCTACCGATGGTGCTTCATTTGTCGCTACTGAGTTTGCGAAGGCAAGTGCAGGGGGATCGGTCATTGAGCCTGAAAGTAAACCTAAGATTGTATAGTAATCCATTTTATATCGCAGTCTTGCAAAAACACCAACTAAGAATAATGGAATTACCGTTATCATTAAACCATATATTGCCCAAATATAACCTCCATCCATAATTGTGCTAACAAATTTCTCTCCTGCTCCCAACCCTATTGCTGCTAAGAACATAGAAATACCTATCTCTCTAATCATCATATTGGCACTCGTTGTGGTAAAGGTAATTAGTTTATAGTATGGTCCAAAGCGTCCAATTAGAATTGCAACGATAAGTGGTCCTCCCGCTAAACCTAGCTTAACTGGTGATGGCAATCCTGGAAAGGCAATTGGTATAGAACCTAAGATTATACCTAGGGTTATACCTAAGAAGATTGGTATTAGATTTGGATGGTCAAGACGTTTCATTGAGTTGCCTAATAAATCGGCTACCTTTTTAATATCTCCTTCTTTTCCAACTACCGATACTCTGTCTCCAATTAATAGCTGAAGGTCTTGTGTTGCTATAAGTTCAATACCTGCTCTTGTAATACGTGTAATGTTTACACCATATAGTGAACGTATCTTTAGAGCGCCTATCTTCTTACCATTTAATGATGGCTTTGTTACTACTATTCTCCTTGATAATAGTTTTTCTTCTCCACTCTCCCACTCTGCCTCGGTAACATTTGTTGTTTCTCCCAAAAGCATGATTATTGCGTTTGAGTTTGCTTGTTCTATTACTACACGAATAATATCACCCTCATTCACAATTGTTTTATCTGTCACTGAGTTTACCTCATCGTTTGATTTCTTAATTCTGGTAACTACCATTGGCTGACCAAATAATTCTACTATCTCTCCAATTGATTTTCCAAAGATATTATTCTTTTTTATTACTATTGAGAGAACTTGATTTGTCTCTTTATTTTCTTTGGACAAACTTGCATCTTTCTCTGGTTTAATCTTTAAAATCCATTTTATTATCATTGGAGTAAATATTATACCTATAACTCCTAATGGATATGCTACTGCGTAACCTAAGGCTACATTCGGGTCTTCTGCACCTGTTATATCTTTTATCGCTCCTTGTGCTGCACCAAGACCTGGAGTATTTGTAACGGCTCCAGAAAGGACACCGACCATTGTTTGGATATTAATTCCTGTTACTATATGAATAATATATGTAACCACACATCCTAAAAGGACAATCATTGCGGCAAGAGAGTTTAATCTCAGTCCTCCTTTTTTTAGGGATGCGAAGAACCCTGGTCCTACTTGCAACCCTACTGAGTAGACAAAAAGTATTAGACCAAATTCCTTTACGAAGTGAAGAAGTTCCTTTTCTAACTCAAATCCAAAATGACTTATTGAAATACCTACAAAGAGTATCCAAGTGATACCGAGTGATATGTTTGCAATTTTTAATTTCCCAAGTTGAATTCCCAGTGTAATTGTGATGGCAAGCAACATAATAGAATGCCCAATTCCACCTCCATTAAATAATTCGATAAACCAATTCATGATTATTAATGTTGAAAATAATAAAAGTCCATCGAATCAACCCTTAAGTTTATCCGATGGACTATTTGAAAAAAATAATTAATTTCTATTTTTGAAATAACTTTGTAAAGTTCTTTGGAGTTCTATTCTTCCAATCTCCCTTGTGGTAGTTGTATGACATTATCGCTGGAACAACTGTTGTTGCTTCTGCGAATACCATTTGTTCGTAGGTTGTGTCTACCTTACCCCAAGAACATGCTTCTTTTAATGTAGAGCTTGAACATGCTCCATCTCTTGAGTCAGCTACAGTTATTTGAACTGCATATTTATGCATATCAACTTCGTGTCCTAAAATTTCTGCACAAACTACTGTGTCTTGAACGAAATTCTTAGGAACTCCACCGCCTACCATAAATAAACCTGTTGTTCCTGCTTTAATTTTTATATCTGTCAACTCTCTAAAATCTCTTACTGAATCGATTGTTAGATGTGTTTCTGGATTTTCTACTTGGTGAAGTACTAAACCAAATCCTGCTGATGAGTCTGTGAATGCTGGACAAAAGATTGGAACATTGTTTTCATAACATGCTTGAATCAATGAATCTGTCTTCTTTGCATTTCCATCTGCTAACCACTTTCCTATCTCATGGATAAACTCACGAGAAGAATATGGTCTCTTTTCAAGAGAATCAGCTATTAATTTTATTGTTCCGTCACAGTTTTGTAATTCTTCTTCATCGATATATGTATCATATATTCTATCTACATAGTTGCTACGAAGGAATTTATCATCGATAAAAGGCGTTCCTTTATAGTGTTTAAAGCCTAAGGCTTCAAAGAAATCCATATCAATAATCGATGCTCCTGTTGCAACAATTGCATCAACCATTTTATTCTTAACCATATCAACATACACTTGCATACATCCAGCAGCAGATGTACTTCCTGCCAAAGTTAAGATAATAGAACAATCTTTATCATTAATCATCTTATCGAAGATATCAGCAGCTACAGCTGTATCACGAGATGAAAAAGACATATCACGCATTGCATTAATCAAATCAGTTGTGTCGATTTTTTTGATGTCGATATGTTTAACTACATCCTTTAATAATTCTTTTTTTTCCATTTTATAATATGTATTTGATATTAGTCTCCGATTTGGGTTTGCAAATATACTACCTTTTCTCAAATCTGTCAAAAAATATTTTTCAGTTAATCAACCAAATAAGGTATATTGTTAAAAAAACATCAGAAAAATTTAATCAAAAATTTGGTAGTAATAGAAAAAGCTGTACCTTTGCAAACGGAAAGATGGCAGAGCGGTTGAATGCGGCGGTCTTGAAAACCGTTGACTGTAACAGGTCCGGGGGTTCGAATCCCTCTCTTTCCGCTGAACAAAAACTCCTTAACAATGTTAAGGAGTTTTTTTGTTTTTAACCATTCACTATTTCTCTTTTAATTTTGCGAAGTACATTGCAAATGAGCGGTACATAAAGTGTGTCCATTTTCCAAATGGTACTATTATTAAAGCCCATTGAACTAGCACAATTAAATGCATTAGGTATAACCACTTATTTCCTTCTAAAATATCTAAGTCAATAAAAAGTCTTACTAAAAACGCCGTTAACCCCATTAGAAATAGCCATATTACAAAGAATAAATCTGATGGCTGAGTATATTTGCTCACCTCTTTATTTCTCTTCATACGACTCGATACAAAATCAATAGTAACAACAAATACAATTGCACTCATTACGTATCCTAATATTATTACAAATAAATATGGAGAAGCAAACCAGTTTAAAAATACAGTTGTAAATAATAATGATAGGTATCCTATTACTAGAACGAAATGTTCGAACCATCTAAACTGATTATCATCGCATCCTAAGGCTCTTTTTTGTGTAAACATATGAATAAATAATTCCCCCATACTCTTTACATACTTAGCAATAGAAACCTTAGTCTTAGGTTTAAGAATAGTATAATACCACATTCTTGCAACATTTGGCATTAATATAAATACACCTACTGCTGCAATTGCAATCATTTCAAACATATGTCCAAAGTGAATCATCTTTTCTAATTCGTAGCCCACAGAGCCTGCAAACCATAAAACTCCAATAAGTGTGATTATAAATGCAATAATACTTATTGGCAGTGATTTGTATAGAAGTCCAGATAAACCCGTCCAATCATATTTTGAAGTAAGATAACGTCTTAGTGACATCATTAATTCTCCTGGATTTGCCTCTTGAGGACAATGTGTTGAACATTCTCCACAATAATAACATTCCCAAGGTTTAAGTGATGCTTTTATTTCGTCTTCAAATCCTATGGCCGAAAGCCTTACCATCTCTCTTGGAAAAGAGACTTCTTCGGTTGATAGAGAACATACTGCTGTGCAGTTCCCACAGTTATAACAGGCTCTGAAGTTTACTGCTCCGTACTTACTTATTTCATTTCCAAATTTAGTGTTTATCTTTGCCATTACTCATTCAATTTATAGGTATAATACTCGTCCATATCATCAATATCTCCAGTTTTTACAAAGCCGTACTTTACCAGCGACATTAAATAATAAAACACTTTATCTGTAGGCATATTCAATTTTTCGCTCAATTGAATAACCGTAAGGTCTTCCTCTTTAAGAGCTTCAAGCATAAGTTTCTTTATACTATTAAACTCTTTTAGATTGTGTTTTGCCTGCTCTGGTACTCCGCCCAATTTTTCTCGCAGGTATTTTGCTGTTTTCCCTTTTTCTACTTCCATCTCATTATTAAGCTAAAGCATCAATCATACTCATTATTTCAGAACTTGAATATGCAATTAGGTTTATTGCATCTGGCTTACATACTGGGGCACACATACCACATCCCTTGCATACTGTATTGTTAATCTGGGCGATAGTCCGTCCTTCCTTTTCTTCCATATGTATGGCATCGAAAGGACAAGCCTCCTGACATGCTCCACACCAAGAACATTTATCTTCTTCGATAACTGCTATAAGGGGGCTAGTCTCCAACTCTCCCTTACTTAGTATTGAATATGATTTTGTTGCCGCCGCAAGTGCTGAGTTCACGCTCTCTGTAATATTCTTAGGACCCTGACAGGCTCCTGCAATGGTTATCCCATCTATAGCTGTCTCAACTGGTCTTAGCTTCATATGAACCTCGTTATAGAATCTATCCCTACCCTTAGGTAACTTAAATAGGCTACCAACACTATTATCTGCACGAGGAACCATACCACCTACTAATACAACGAGATCAGCCTCTACCTCTACTTCTCTATTGGCACTTAGTATATCATTTATTTTAACAATAGCCTTATCTCCATTTACACTTATTTCAGGGATACTATCCTCATTGAATTGAAGATAAATATCTCCTGAGCCAAGTGATTCGGCATATAGTATCTCCTGCTTTCCATAGGTACGTATTCCTCTATTGAAATGGTAGTTATTAATATCTGAAAACTTATGCCTTGCAATAATTGAAGCGTGAATTGTAGAGGTGCAACAATTACGTGAACAATATGTATTACCTCCATCACTCTGACGAGAACCAACACAATAGATATATACTATATCCCTAATCTGCTTACCATTATATACTAACTTCCCATTTTGAGAGTCAATCATTTTCTTAAAATCAACAAGGGTAATAACATTTTCCAAACTCTTATAACCATACTCTCCTTCCCCTGGTGTGTATGAATCAAAACCCGTTGCCATAAGAACAGAGCCTACATTAACATCTATTATTTCTTGATTATCATTGTTTGTAATTTTTCGAATCTTTAGGCTGAAATTTCCTACAGAGCCCTTATTTTCTATAACCTCACTATTAGTTAAAAGACTTATGTTTCCTCTCTTTAATACTTCAGAATATAGACGTGTAATTATTTGATAACCTGTCTCTGTGGTTGTGGAAAGAGAAGTAAACTCTGCTACATGACCTCCTACTACTGAATTTCTTTCGATCAATATTACATCACAATCCTTCTCAGATAATGATAATGCAGCCTTAAGCCCTGCAATTCCGGCACCAATAACAGCCACTTTCTTTATTGCCTTTACTTTTGTTGATTCAAGTGCCTCGGCATATCTTGATTTAGCTATTGCTGCTCTTACTAAATGTATTGCCTTCTCTGTTGCTCCCATCTTATCGTCGGAATGAGCCCAAGAGGCTTGCTCTCTAATATTTGCATGCACATAGGTATATTTATTTAAGTCTGCACGCATAGATACATTTTGGAAGGTTTGAAGATGTAGCTTTGGTGAACATGATGCTACTACTACTCCATCTAAATCATTGGCTTTTATATCCTCCACCATATCTCTTTGATTAGAATCTGAACATGCAAACATTGTAGTCTTGGATAATAATACTATACCTTCGTCTGCAATTGCCGCACGAACTTTTTCCACATCTACATAATCGGATATATTACCCCCACAATGGCAAATATATACTCCTATTTTTTTCTTTTTCATGAGTGTTGAATTAAGTAACTTATTGCTTCTGATGATGCTGAACCAGCCGAGAGTATTGAGTCTGGTATATCCATTGGTCCCGAAGCTGTTCCAGCAACAAATACTCCATCAATACTTGTTCTTGAAGGGCCTGCTAAGGCATCACTCTGACCTATAAAATTAAATTTATCTAGGCCTAATGTATCTCCCTCAAATAACTCGCTAATTCCTTCATTTGGCAATACTCCTGTTGATAGTATTACCATATCATGCTCCTCTTCTTGTAGCTTACCTGAGTTTATGTCCTCATAACGAAGAATTAAATTCCCATTCTCTTTCTCAGTAATTCTTCCTATCTTACCCTTAACAAAGTTTACCCCCATTCCCTTGGCTTGTTGATAAAACTCCTCAAAGCCCTTACCAAATGAACGTATATTTATGTAATATATGGTTACGTCTGCCATTGGCAAGGCTCCCATTAATAATTGAGCCTGCTTGATAGAGTACATGCAACATATCTGTGAGCATATAGGGTTACCTACAGAGGCATCTCTTGAACCTACACAAAGAACATATGCAATCTTATCTGGCACCTTACCATCTTTTGGACGTAGAATTGTATTGAAAGGACGTGTTGGAGCTATCTCCCTCTCCATCTGCATGGCTGTGATAACATTTTTGAACTTACCATATCCATAGCGTGGGATATCTAATGGATCGAATAGCTTAAATCCTGTTGCTAACACAACTGTCTTTACCTTGATATCAATTATTTCTGGTTCCATTGTGAAATCTATACAGTTTGTTGGACATGCTCTTTCGCAGGCCCCACAAAGGGTACAGTTTTCAATATCTATTGCCGCTGCCTTTGGGCTACATATACTAAAAGGAATAAATGCTGCCTTACGACCTATCAATCCATATTGATACTGGTCGCTTACACTAACAGGACATGCCTCTTCGCATAGTTGACATGAGGTACAATCCTCTATATGAACATATCTTGGTTGCTTATTTATTCTTGCAGTAAATTCTTTTTCTCCTATCTTTCTAATATTACTTGCTTGCGCACCTGTGAATATGGTAATATTGGAATGACGTGATATTTCTGATACCTTAGGGGTTGTTATACAAGCAGAGCAGTCAAGTGTTGGGAATACCTTACTAAGCATTATCATCTTACCACCAACTGATAATTCCTTATCTACTAACAATACCTTATATCCAGTATTTGCAAGATTAAGAGCTGCCTCACCACCTGCAATACCTGCACCTATCACCAAAGCGTCGTACGAAGTTTTGTCTATATTCTTTTCCATTATGCCTCTCTAGTTTTTAGTAAGTACTCATTGAAACTTCTCATCTGTTTTACAAATGATTCACTACAAACCGAACACATAGCAGCCATACGTAAACGTGCTGGATCTATTTCTTTTTCCTTCATTTGATTATGTGTATTTGCAACAATATGCCCCGTTTTCTCTGTACACGACTCTCCATATATGCAATCAGATCCATCCGCTGCAATAAATACTCCATCAAATCCTCTCTCAAAAGCATGTAGTATCCAACTTGGCTTAATCCCACTAGAGCATGGAAGCGATATTGTATATACTGTTGGTGGATAATGCAATTTTAATAATCCCGCCATATCTATGGCGGGATCAGAAATTTTCTCAGTGGAAAAAACTAGAATTTTCGCACTCTTTTTGTTTAATTCTCCCATGAGAGTAAATTATTTTTTCTTCATGTACACTTTAAAATATCCATTTTCGTCAACTGAACCTAGATATTCATGACCTTGTTTTGTACACCATTTAGGAATATCTTGCTTTGTACCCTCATCGGCAGAATATATCTCCATAATATCTCCTGATGCAATTGTTCCTATTGCTTTCTTTGCTTCCAAGAGTGGACCTGGACATGCTGTACCTCTTGCGTCAATTGATTTTGCTACTACTACTGATTTTAATTCATCTTGTGTCATAATATTCTATTTTTTAAATTTATTTATAATTGAATTTTCTTATTTCTTAGATAAATAATTGTATTGAGCTTTCTCCTGCATCTGCTACAAATGTTGCTGCTCCTGCAAAACTAAGATGAGGATAATCTATCATCTCTTCCTTCTTGAAACCCATAAGTCCCATAGACATTTCACATACAACTATTTCAATGCCTAATTCTCCTGCTTCATTAAACATTTGCTCTAAAGACATAACATTCTGCTTTTTCATTAGCATTTTAATCATCATTGGTCCCATTCCAAGCATATTCATCTTTGATAATGATAATTTATTTTTACCATTTGGCAGCATTAATCCGAACATCTTCGAAATAAAATCCTTGCCTTTTGGACTCTTCTTTGGATCACGAAGTGCTGATAATGACCAAAATGAGAAGAAAAGTTTAACTTGAGTATCCATAGCTGCTGCTGCAATTGAGATAACCATTGCGGCAAGAACCTTATCCATATCTCCAGATACAACTGCTATAGATAATTGGTCTTTTCTAGAATTTTTCAAATTTTCAATCTGCTCATTTAAAGCATATATTTGCTTTTGTAATTCTTGGATGTCTGTTTTTTTAATGTCTTCCATAACTTAAAGATTTTGAATGAATTTTATTTAAAAATTATATCTGCAAAAATATATAACTTAAACAAACTAAGTTAGATTATTGTTGTGAATATGCACACAATATTTTGTGATATGCATCACAATGTATATATTTGCCGAATGGAAAACGAATGTAAAATATGCCCTTTTAGCTCTAAAGCATCAGAAAAACTATGCGAATGCAGCTACGATGAATTAAATGAAAACCATGCTAAAGTAAATTTTATCAAGGGGAATTCAATACTTAAACAAGGTAACCTTTCTTCAAACGTAATTTTTTTAAGGACTGGTTTGGCTAAGATTCATCTCTCAGGACCTTCACATGAGCAAATTGTTAGACTTGTCAAAGCTCCTACTTATCTAGGGTTACCTACTACTTTCGGGAACAAAATAAATCAATACTCGGTTACCACTCTATCAGATGTAGAGGTTTGCTATATTGATATTAATGTATTCCAAAAATTACTTAAATCAAATGAAGACTTTTCGTATGAAATAATACTTGAACTATGTAATAGTGAATTAGAATCTTTCCGTCGCTGTGCAAATAGGACTCAAAAACAAACTCGTGGCAATCTTGCTGATGTATTACTAGAATTTGCAAATCATATCTTCGAATCAGAAACATTCACCCTACCTATTTCTCAGTCTGAGATTGGAAAACTTATCGACACTAGTAGAGAAAGTGTCAGTAGGTTATTATCCGAATTTGATAAAGATGGGCTAATTAAGATGAATGGGAAACAAATTGAAATTACTAACAAAAAATCATTGGAGTTGATTAGCCAAAATGGATAATTACTAGGATTAGACAATAAGCTTATCCTAGTTACTTAATCTCAATCTTATACTCCTTCTTTTCATTTGAAGTTGAAGTGTTTCTTGGAATGGTTATTGTCAGCACTCCATTTTCCATCTTCGCCAAAATCTTATCTTTGAGAATATTATCAGGTAATGATAGCGATTGCTTAAAATGTGTGTAAGAAAACTCCCTTCTAATATACTTTTCTTTTTTTTCTTTCTCCTGTTTCTCATCTTTCTTTTCCATAGAGACTTCAAGTATATTATCATCATTTATTTTTACACAAAAATCATCCTTAGTCATTCCTGCTGCAGCAATTTCAATCCTAAATTCATCGTCGGACTCAATAATATTAACCGCAGGTGCCATTGAATTATTCTTTCCAAACCAATTACTACTTAGAAAGAAATCGTCAAAGAATGTTGGCATCCATTCTGTTGTTTTTTTTACTGGTAACATAACATTTGATTTTATTTCATTAAAACAATTTGAAATGTAAATTGTTTAAGTTAATACCAATTTCAACAAAAGATATTATCTTTGTAATCTAAAGTTAATTAACCAATTAATTAATTATTAAAAACACGAATTATGGAATGTTGTTTAAATGGGGCTTGCCCTTTATCAGAAATCTCTTGGTTGTGGTATGCTATTGCAACCGTTGTTTCATTTTTTATTGGTGCTATTTGGTATGGAGTCTTATTCTCTAAAACTTGGATGAAGGCCATAAGGTATGAATGTGCTTGTGGTGCAGATGTAATTAACGGAGAAAAGTGTACTTGTAAGTCTAATGGAGTATTCCTAACTATGCTTTTCCAATTTATTTCAACAGCTTTTGTTGTATTTATGTATTTTACCTTAACTTCAATCTCAATCTGGTTATCGGTTATAGTTGTTGTGGCTGTTTGTGCTTGGATGAAATCAAATCTAAAGTTTCAAATAAGTGATTGGAAAAGATATTTTACATTAGCCTTAATTGATGTTGGATATTTCTTCATTGTTTCTGTTGTTGCAGTTCTTTTTTCATTAATTTAAAATCAAAGTAATTATGCTTTTTAAAAGAGATAGAATTAGTAGCGAATTTGATATAAAGATACCTAAACTTATTGAACGTACTAAAAGAAAAGTTGCTGTATATACGGTAATTGGAGAATATGGCAAACAAGATTATACTACTTGTTGGTCAAAACTATGGTCCTTTATTAATCAAAACAAACTTTTTGGGATGAGAATGGAGTTTTTAGGTATATTTCCCGATGACCCAACAACAACTCCTAACGAAGAATATCGTTTTGAAGCTTGTATTACTATCAACAAAGAAGCACAAGATAATGATGAAGTTAAGATTAAAGAAATCGAAGGGGGTAGATATTTAATGTTTCTCTATACAGGGTGTTATGATAATTTCAAACCAGTATATGATATAATTTATAATGAATACTTAGCAGATAAGGACTATAAATTTAGATCCGCACCATGGTTAGAGAAATATCTAAACAACCCAGAAAAGACACCTCCTCATAAACTCAGAACAGAGATTTATATTCCAATTGAATAAAAAAAAGCCGAGAATTTTAATGTTCTCGGCTTTTTTATCTTATGATATGGTTTAATCTTCTAAAAAAAAGACTATTGTACTCACAACTCTCGCTTTTTGCAAATATGCTTCCTTTGGTGCTGATGAAGCTACTTCCTCATCGTTATAATAAGATCCGACAATTGATATTTGACCTTGAGATGCTGTTTTAATCTTTCCTAATTTTGACTGAGAGTCATTAGCAAATTGTTCTCCAGCTAGACGTGCATTCTTTGTACTCTCGGCAATTAAAGCTGGCTTTATACTATTAAGTTCTGGAAAAACAAATTCGCAGCTGATACTTGAGGATAAATTTCTATTTATTAAATCTAGATCAATATTATTACTCATTTCTGATGCTTTTTCAACATTTTTTATAGAAATTATAATTGTTCTTGAACTCCTATATCTATCAATTTTAATTTTTTGCTTGAGTTCATAATCATATCTATAATATTCTTTACCATCATAAAGACTTATTTGACTTACTTTAATATCGCCGTCTATATATCCCTTTTCTTTTAAATACACCTGAATAGCTTTAACTTGATTATCTGTTTTTGATATTAATTCTTTCGGTATATCGCCAGAAAAAGATATATTTATTTTAATAAAAGCTTGGGTAGACTTTATTTCTTTTTCGGCTAAACCTTTTACTGTTACTATTCTATCTTTATCGCTAAATGATTTCAACCCTTTAAATACATAATAACCAGCAATTATTAATCCTAATGCAATAGAAATTGCAAGGATAAATAACCCAAAATCTTTAATTTTATTCATATTCGATTATTTTTTAGCCGGTGATATTGGAAAATCTTGGAATTGAATTGTTACAGCTCTAATGTCTTCGAAATCGTAAACATCCACTAACTTCCCAATAAACCTTCCTGAAATCTTTCCATCTTGATTCTTTGTTATTACAAGATTACCTTCTTTATAATACATAAATTTATCAAAGGTAACGGAATTTTCTGTTGCACCTCTATTTTTGAAATACATTACATTGTAGTCTAAAAAACCACCTTGGTCATTTACATTAACATGAAGAATAAGATATTGTCTTAGTGTGGCAACATTATCTGATAAATCTTCAGTACAAACAACAAAGTCAATAAACTTTGATTCACTCTCTTGAGGTTCTGTCTTTGCATACATAGTTGCAAAATTATTCCCTCTCCACATAAAATCACCGCCAAGTTTCATCTTAAAATATAATCCAGATGATGGGATTGGGCTATCATCTATCTTGACTTCATCTGTTTCTTCTTTACATGAAACAAAAATTAATGAGATTAATATCCCAAAAACGATGGCAAAATTCTTAATATTTTTCATAGTATAAAGTAATAATGTGTTTTTCTTTGTGCAAAGGAAAACATTTTTATGTAATTATCAAACTATTGAACAATAAAAAAGCCGTTATTGTAAGTAATAACGGCTTTTTTATTTAGAAATAATATTAAACTAATTCATGAATTACTAATCCTGAACGAAGTTTTGGTTCAAACCAAGTAGTCTTTGGTGGCATAATATTTCCTGAATCAGCGATATCAATTAATTGTTGCATTGAAACAGCATATAATGCAAATGCTACCTTCATTTCTCCATTATCTACTCTACGTTTTAATTCACCAAGTCCACGGATACCTCCAATAAAATCAATTCTCTTAGATGTTCTTAGGTCTTTAATATCTAATACTTCATCAAGAACTAAATTAGAAAGAATGGTTACATCCAATACCCCAATTGGGTCATTATCATTATAAGTTCCTTCTTTAGCTGTTAGCTTATACCAAGCTCCTGATAAATACATTGAAAATTCATGAAGTTTTGAAGGGGAATAAATATCTTCTCCCATTTTTTCAACTACAAACGATTTTTCTAACTTAGAGATAAATTCTTCTTCCTTTAAACCATTTAAGTCTTTAACTACACGATTATAATCAATAATCTTTAATTGGCTATCTGGGAAAATTACTGCCATAAAGTAATTATATTCTTCTTCTCCTGTATGATTAGGATTTGCAGCTTTTCTTTCTTGACCTACTCTTGCAGCAGCAGCTGTTCTATGATGACCATCAGCTACATATAATGAAGGAATCTCATTTTCGAAGATTTCTTCTATTCTTTTTACAGTTATTGGGTTTTCAATAACCCAGAAATGGTGTCCAAAACCGTCTTCTTTTCCTACGAAATCATATATTGGTTTTTCATTCTTAACAATATTTGCTACGATTTGATCAATTTCTTTGTGTGCGGGATAAGCAAAGAATACTGGCTCTACGTTTGCATTTGTAATGTTTACGTGAATCATTCTATCGTCTTCTTTATCCTTACGAGTTAGTTCGTGTTTTTTAATGTTATTATTGAAATAATCATCAACGTGAGTACAACCTACAATACCATATTGAGTTCTTCCATCCATTGTTTGTGCATAGATATAAAGCTTTGGCTCATTATCTTGAACCAACCATTTATTATCTTTAAACAAATTAAAATTCTCAACAACTTTATCATATACTTCTTTTGAGTGCTCATCAATTCCCTCAGGTAGATCTATCTCTGCCTTGGTTACTCTTAATAAAGATACTTCGTTTCCTGCTGCCATTACTCTTGCTTCAGCAGAATTCATTACATCATAAGGAAGTGTTGCTAACTTATCAGCAATCTCAACAGGAGGGCGATAGCCCTTGAAAGCTTTTACTCTTGCCATTTTTGTTTTATTTTGAATGTTAGTATTTTAACTTTAAATTGTTGTGCAAAGATAAATTAAATATTTCAATCCTCAAAAAGGGAAAAATGATTTTAGTATTAAAGCATTAATTAGAGACAATAATTATTAATTCTTTATCTTATAATTATGAAATTTCGTGGAAATAAAATATATTTGCAGATTGGTAGTTATTTATAGGTAGGTACAATATATTTATAATTATTTGATTTTATCTTGAAAACAATTTATAAAAGAACTCTTAAAATTCTATTTACTCTTGTTGTTATTTCATTCTTAGTATCATGCTCTACTAAGAAAAATAAATGGTATACAAGAGCATATCATTCAACTGTTGCTCATTACAATGCTTATTGGAATGGTAATGACGCTTTTAAGCAAGGAATAAAAACTGTGAATGAGGCTCAAAAGGATGACTTTTCAAGGATATTACCCGTTTTCAAAGTTGGTCTTAATGATAATGTGGCTACAATAAAACCTAATATGGAAAGAGCTATTGAGAAAAGCTCTAAAGTTATCAAAAAGCATTCAATGTTTATTGACCAAAAAGAAAGAAATCCAGAGATAAAAAAAGCCTATCTTCTAATTGGAAAATCCAGCTTCTACAAAAAAGATTACAAGACCGCAACGGCAACTTTCAAATATATAATCAACTCATACAAAGATAATGATGTTGCTTATGAGGCTATGATTTGGCTTGCGTTTACTTATTGTAAAACAAAAGAATATTCATTATCGGAAACTACGTTAGATCAGGTAAGGAACAAAATTCAAGATGGTAAAGCTCCTAAAAGTTTAAATAAATTTCTTTATTCTGTTTATGCAGAAACTGCAATTGATCAAAAGAAGTATGGTAAAGCACTTGAATACATACAACTAGCAAAGAAGAATTCATGGTCACGTTCTTTCAATACTAGATTGATGTTTATTGAGGCTCAGTTCTATCAGCAAGCAAATGAATTAGAGAGGGCAAGTAAACTTTATGGAAAAACATCTTCTAGAGCTACATCTTTCGACATGCAATTTGCCTCAAAGCTTTTTCAAGCCATGTGTTATGATCCCAAAAAGGGAAATAGTAAAAAGATTATTTCAAAACTGGATGACATGGCTCAAGAAAAAAAGAATGAAATATACAAAGACCAAATTTTCTATGCATTAGCAGAAATATATTATAAGGATAAAAACGTTGATAAAGCCTGCTTGTATTGGGAAAAATCGGTTAATGCATCCTTTAATAATGATAATCAAAAAATATCCTCTTCTCTTCGTTATGCTGATGTAAATTACGATCTACTTGAAAAATATGAACAAGCTCAAATGTATTATGATACTGCACTCTCTGTTATGAAGAGGGATTATCCTAACTATGACAAAATTAAAAGCAAACAAATAGTTCTAACAAATTTAGTTACAAATATTAGAATAGTTAATAGATGGGATAGCCTTATGGCTATGTCTAACCTTAGTCTAGCAGAATTAGATACAAAGATTGTTGAATGGATTTCTCAGTACAAGAAAAGAGAAGAAGAGAAGAAAAAAGCTGAAATGCTTGCAAAGGCATTATCTCAAAGAGCAACAACAGGAAATCCTTATGATCAGTATCAACAACAAAGCTCTTGGTATTTCTATAACAACAACACTGTTCAAGCTGGCAAAACTGAATATATTCGAATTTGGGGAAATAGGAAACTAGAAGATAATTGGCGTTTAAGCGACAAACAACAAAGTTTTGATCTTAGTGAATTAGAGGATTCAACTTCTTCCGAAGATATTGATTCTTTAGATACATTTGGTCAACCAATCAAAAAACCAGTTATTACAACTCAAGACCCCCTTTCAAAAGATTTTTACACAAAAGATATACCTAGAACCCAAGGTCAAAAAGATACTGCAAACTTTGAAATTTCAAAGGCTCTTCTAACAATTGGCTATATATACTATCAAGGTTTATCAAACAATGGAAAGGCTATTTCAACATTTCTTGAGCTCCAAAAGAGATTTCCTACCTATCAAACAACATTACCTTCCTCCTATCATCTTTATAGAATATATGATAAGATTGGTCAAACACCTAATGCAAACTATTATAAGAACAAGGTATTAAAGGAATATCCTGAAAGTGAGTTTGCAATGATGATAAGCAATCCTGACTATTGGCAAGAGCTGGCTAAATCAAATACCAAATCAGAAAGATTATATAAAAACGTATATGATACATACTCAAACAATGATTATCAAAGTGCAATTCAACTTGCAAAAGATGCTATAGATTCTCTTAATTTTGGACCATATATTCCTAGACTTTTGTATATCGAAGCCTTATCTAAGGGAAAATTACATGGGATTGATTCACTTATGAATTATTTGAATATGATTGTATTTAATTATCCAAGTTCTGAAATAACTCCAACTATAGAAAACCAACTTAAATATCTAAGCTCTAATTATAATATTGCAAGTAAAAATCTTGCATATAAGCCAAATGAGATCAAGTCAAAAAATAATAAAGAAACTAAGGAAACTGACAACGATGAATCTAAAGAACAAATTAACAAGAAAGAAGTAGTTGAAAATACAATTATTGATGAAGACATTCTTGATTCTGAAAGTCTTATTTATAGATATAGAAATATGGATCATTTCTATGTAATATTATTTGATGATGATAAGATTAATGCATCCGAATTGAAAGTTCTTTTTTCTGATTTCAATTCAAAATATTACCCTTCTGATAATCTAAAGCTTACTAGTTTACTATTTACTATGAGTCAACAAATGATTACTGTTAATAAGTTTGAAGATATTGAGAAGGCTATGACTTATTTTAATTCAATTATTTCAACAAACGAGGTATTAAAAGATATTGATCCAAGTAGCTTTAAACACTTTATTATATCTAGTCAAAACTACCCTACATTCTATAACAGAAAGAATATTCCTGCATACTTAAAATTCTTCAGAATATTCTATTTAAACCCACAAAAGAATAATAATAAATAATCTAAAAATATTATATTATGGCAAAATCTTTATACGAACAAGAGACCAATTCTATTAATATCATTAATAGTAAAACTAAGATTAAAGGAGATATATCAAGTGAAGGAGATCTAAGAATTGACGGCACTATTGATGGTACTTTAATAATTAAAGGGAAATTAGTTGTAAGTACTACAGCTATAATAAATGGGAATATTTCTTGTCAAAACGGTGACATATCTGGAAAGGTAGAGGGAAATATTATTGCCAAAGAATTATTATCATTAAAAAGCAATTCATATATCAATGGCGATATAACAGTTGGACAACTATCAATTGAACCAGGGGCTTTATTTACAGGTAAATGTAGTATGGTAAATGCTCAAAAACCTATAATTGCTAACGTTGAAAATAAATAATATGCAAAATAATCCTATTACTTCTTATATCCTTAAGCTAACATTCTACTCATTGGCTATAAGCTTTATTGGAATGTTTTCTCTTATATTTTTACCCAAAGAATATATAAGTCAAAACCTACCCTACTTTATTGCGATGTTTTATGTCTGCACAGGAATAAGTTACATATCAATATATCTTTTAGTTAAGAATAAAAAGATGAGATTTGAGAATATATTTATGATAACAAAATTCTCTAAATTGTTTGTTTATATAATAACATTCTGTGTAGTACTTTTTCTTGGGAATGAGAACCCAATTTCATTTTTAATTTCTTTTGCATTACTTTTTGCATTATATTTGCTGTTCGATACATTAACACTTAAGAAGTTAACCAAAACATTTTAAATAAAAATATATGAAGAATAAATCATTACTTTTTTTAGGAGCAGTATTAATAGTTAGTATTTTTTCAACCATTGGTTGTAAAGAAGAGGTAGACAATGATATTATTACTGGTAAATGGGTTGAAAAAGAAATCCAAAGTGATACAACAATTGCAGATTGTGTTAAAACATCTTATATAGAATTCTCAGAATATAATATTGATCTTCACAAAAGGGTATTATCATTCAATAATGTATGTGACACTATTTACCGTTCTGTAGGAAATTACACAATAAATGGAGACACATTGGTAATTAAAGACACAATGAATGTAACTAAGCTATATACAATTCAATTTATCAACGATAAAGAAATGAGATTTACTGAACCAGACGTAAACAGTGGAGGTTTAATTTATCACAATTACCTAAGATTTGATAAGTAGTTTTAAATACTACTTATCAAAAAATGCCTTAGAATCTCCCCACTCGTTATATTTAATTTCATGATTAATAGCCTCCATTTTTAAATGCAGGCTATTTTTTGCATCTATAGGTCTATCCTTTACGTTTTGTTTATTTGGATAAATAAGATAGTTTTCTCTGTATTTCAATGGAGTCAGATTTGGCATCATAATATTTGCTCCAGCAAGTATTGCCTTTTCTCTACCCTGTTTATCTATGGTCTGACAAGCAGTTGCTGCAACCATATTAATTCTTGGCATCAATAATCTAAGACAAGAAATCATTTTAAGGGTTAAATTCATCCTCATTTCATCCGATAATAACTCATTCTTATATTCATAAAGAGGAGTCTCATCATGAGGAATAAATGGTCCCATCCCTACCATTGCAAGATCTGTATTTTTAAAGAATAAAAGATCATCTGCCAAAATTTCTAAACTTTGAAAGGGGAGCCCTATCATTACACCTGACCCTGTTTGATAACCAACCTTCTTAAGTGTTTCAATTCCATTTATTCTAACATCATAGGAATGTTCTTGATTCCTTGGATGAATCTTATAATACAGTTCAGTATTAGAACTTTCAATTCTAAGCAAATAACGATGTGCACCTGCATTAAACCATCTCCTATACACATCCTCTGATTGTTCTCCGCAAGAAAGAGTTATTCCTAGCTTATTATTATAACGCCTAGATATTTCTGAGACCAAATACTCAATCTTATCTGCAAATACCCTATCACTTCTTTCTCCCGACTGTATTGCCAAGGAACCTAATTGCATTTCCATAGCAAGCTCAGCGCAATCGAAGACCTCTTGGTCTGTTAAAGTATATCTAGGAATATTTTTATTTGAGCATCTAACCCCACAATATAAACAATCCTTCTTACAGGAATTGGAAAATTCTATCAAACCACGAAGGTATACACCATTTCCCAGCTCACGAAGTTTTACTTCTAAGGCCCTATCCAAGAGTCTTTGCATATCTTGGCCCTCTAAAGAGAGCAAATATACGAGTTCCTCTTTTGTAAATTCTGTATTATTTAATATTGTTTCTAAATTCATTATCAATTTGTTTATGATTTCTCAATTCTCTTTATTCCCACTTATTCTATATTTTCTTTGCCAGTAAACAAAATTATTGTACTTTTGCATTGGGTAAGTCTTATACGATCAGCTCCCTTTGAATCTCCCCAGGGCAGGAATGCAGCAAGGTAATTAGGTTGTAGCGGTGCGATATAAGTAGCTTACCCATTTTTTATTTGGTTTAGTTTTCTTGAATCTCTGCCTTTTCAATTCCCAAAGCATTTAAAGCTCTCTGATATCTTCTAGCATTATTAATATGACTATCAAAGTCAACTGCAAAATTATGATATCCCGAAAAATCTTCTCTTGCACAGAAATACAAAAAGTTATGCCTTTCATAATTAAGTACAGCATCAATTGTTGTTATTGAAGCAACACATATAGGACCTGGAGGTAACCCAATATTTCTATAAGTATTATATGGAGAATCAATATCCAACATATCTCCTGCAACTCTTTTAATAGTAAAATCTCCTATAGCAAACTTGATTGTAGGATCTGCTTGCAAAGGCATTCCCTTATTCAATCGATTTATATATACTCCTGCTACCCTCGACTTTTCCTTATTCATATTTGTCTCTTCTTCAACAATGCTAGCAATGGTCAAAACTTGTAGCTTAGTCAATCCAGATTCTTTCAATTTACTTAGACGCTTTGACCAGAACTTTTCTTGCTCTTTATTCATTCTTTTTACAAAATCCTCACAAGAAATATCCCAATAAATCTCATAAGTATTTGGAATAATAAGTGATAGAGATGTGGTTGAGTCAAGACCATATTCCTTTAAAATTTCATTGTCATTCAATTTAATAAGCATTGAGTCTTTATTAATAGAAAGATTGTTTGAGATAAACTCTGCAAACTCCTGCTTTGTTCTAAACTTATTGATAACCAACCTTACTGGCGACTGTTCTCTATGAGCTAGTTTATTAATCATCATAACAAGACTCATACCATCTTTCAGTTCGTAACGACCAGAATAAACCTTGTTATACCTAAATACTTTTGAAAGAATATCAAAAGCGAAAGAGTTAAAAACAATATCTTGTGACTTAATCTTCGAGACTAATTCTGTCTTAGATGTATTTGGAGATATATAAATATAAACCTTCTCTTGAGGAGTACTAACCCTAGAGCCCAAGAGAAAAACCACACAAATAATAAATGTCACTAAAACTGCTGCAACAGGTATAACCCAACCTAGATTTTTCTTTAAATAATCTATAAACATAAACCGAATATTTAACCTCTATTTTATTTTTTGAAATAATTTGACGTCAATAAAGCCATCTCCCCTTCTTAGCCATTGTCTTAATATTGCAGTTTCCTTAAAGCCACATTTAGAGAAAAGCCTAAGACTTGAAATATTATCCTCAGGAATATGAGCAAAAAGCTGATTAAGATGAAGGATGTCTCTTGAGTAGAGCCATAATTTATCGATAGCCATAGATGCATAACCCATATTACGATATTTAGTATCGATTAGCACCCCTACTCCAGCTCTAAGATTGTCTGGCTCCAAATCATATAAATCAACACAACCCACAGTAATAACATCATTATTTTCAATAATATCAATCATAAAGCGTATCTGCTTAGTTGTGTAAATATCATAGTTTTGAACACTTTTTACATAATCCTCTATAGCATATCGTGAAAAAGGAGTTCTAGTTGAGCATAGATTCCATAGAGAAAAATCATTCTCCCATTCAAAAATCCTATCAATATCCGATAGTTCAACCGCTCTTAATCTTAAATCCATAATACTAATTACCTCTTTATTTTACGGGGCAAATATACGCAAATAATACAATAGGGTATGTCATCTATGATACAAAGGCTTGAAAATATATTATATATTTAGGATTTTTAGAAGTTTTTGATTTTCTAAATAATAATAAATGAAGTACCTTTGCAAAAGATTTCAAACATAATAAAATTCAAATAAAATATGATTACAAAATTAGATCAAATTATCGAAGCTGTTAAGGCTAAAGGTAAGAAAAGATTAGTTGCTGCTTATGCTATGGATTCACACACAATTGGTGCTGCATCAATGGCTACTGACTTAGGAATTATTGAAGCAATCTTAGTTGGAGATGAAGCTACAATTAAAAAAGTTTGTACAGAAGAAGGCATAGATGTAAACAAATTTAGAATTGTTCAAGAGTCTAACGAACAAGCTGCTGCTAACCTTGCTGTAAAATTAATTAACGACGGAGAAGGCGATATATTAATGAAGGGTCTTTGCTCAACTGATAAATATATGAGAGCAATCCTTAACAAAGAAAAAGGTTTAATGCCTGGTGGAAAAGCTGTTCTTTCTCATGTAACAGTTTTTGAAGTACCAACATACCATAAACTTTTAATCACATCTGACGTTGCAATTATACCTGCACCAGACTTCAATCAAAAAGTTGCAATAACAAACTATGTTATTGGCACTGCTCACGCTTTAGGAAACAACAACCCTAAAGTTGCATTAATTGCTGCAACTGAACAAGTATCTGTTGGTATGCCAGCATGTGCTGAGGCTGCAATAATTGCTGCTATGGCAAATCGTGGACAAATCAAAGGAGCATTAGTTGATGGACCTTTAGCAATGGATGTTGCTGTTGATATGGAAAGTGTACAAATCAAGAAATTAAAATCAGAAGTTGCTGGAGATGCTGACTGTCTAGTATGGCCAACAATCGAAGCTGGAAACGTATTCTACAAGACTGCTACTAAATTTGCAGGAGCAGAACTAGCAGCAATGGTAGTTGGAGCAAAGGTTCCTTGCGTTCTTTCTTCAAGAGGTGATAGCACAAAGACAAAGATGTACTCTATCGCTCTTTCAGCTCTTTCTTGTAAATAAGAAATAAAACTCTGACTAGGTAAAAACACTAATCAGAAAAAATACAAAGCGAGTATCATACGATACTCGCTTTTTTTGTTTAGTAAACTTAGTATCATTAAAAGAAAAACTTTACATTTGCAATTGCTTAATAAAAAAACACCATTATGGCTTCTAGTGTAGATTTTATGGAATATGTTTTTGACCAGATTAAAGATATTGGTGAAATTACATACAAGAAAATGTTTGGAGAGTACTGCGTATATTATAAGGATAAGGTAATTGGGCTTGTTTGCGACGACCAACTTGTAATAAAGAAAACCGTTGCAGGCAAGAAAATACTTCCAAACTCAGAAGAGATACCTCCTTATGAAGGTGCAAAACCTTGTATTCTTATTGATAACCTAGAAGATAAAACAATTCTAAGAGAAATAATAATAGCAACCTACAACGAACTACCAGAGCCAAAACCAAAAAAGAAGAAACCAAAAAAATAAAAATAAAAATATGGAAAAATGGGCTAAAGAGCTTCCTATCGCTATAACAGTTAGCGATAAGGATGGAAAGATTATTGATTTGAACGATCGTTCTGCAATAACATTCTCAAAAGACGGAGGAATGGAATTAATAGGTAAAGACCTTCTTGCATGCCATCCACCAAAGGCACAAGAGATGATATTATCAATGATGGCTAATCCAAGAGTAAACGCATACACAATAGAGAAAGAAGGCGTAAAGAAACTAATATACCAGATGCCTTGGTATGAGAATGGGGAATTCTCTGGACTAGTTGAGCTAAGCCTTGTGCTTCCAAACGATATGCCTCATTTCGTTCGCACTCCAAAGAAAGTATAGTAGATGAAAAATATAGGATTTTTGCTATTTATTATCCTCTTCCTTGGAGGGTTATTAAGCTACGTCATTATCAGAGGCTATCAATCGCTCTCTGAATTTAGAGTAATAAAATTGACCTACGCAATAAGCTTTGTCGCATTCTTTGCTCTACTAATCACAACCTTAATGTATGCAGATACTCTACATAATAAATTTGCAAACATCCTATATTTTGTTTCCTATACCTTCTTTATCCTTCTCGCCTACCTCTACCTACTATTTATCATTGTGGATATATTTAGGATAGTTAATCATTTCTTTATCCATATCCCAAAAGAGTCTATGCTTGTAATTCGTCTTTGGAGCATGATAGTTGGTTTAATAATCATCACAACTACTCTAATTATTGGAAACTATAGGTTCAATCATCCACAGGTCGTTAGACTTGAGATAAAGTCAAACAAACCCTTGCAAAACAAGAGACTCAAGATTGTTGCTGCAAGCGATATTCACCTTGGACACTATATCAACAAGGATAAGTTCGATAAATATGTTTCTCTAATAAATGCTCAAGAACCAGATATTGTACTTTTTGCAGGAGATATTTTTGATAGAAATCTTCAACCAGTGTTAGACCAAGGCATGGATGAAGAGTTTTTAAAGATAAAATCTAGGCTTGGAGTATATGCCGTAAGTGGTAACCACGACTATTATGGAGGTAATAAACATAGAAACTTCGACTTCCTTACAAAATCAGGAGTAAAAATACTTCTCGATAGCACTGCCTTGATTGATAATAGCCTTTATATTATTGGAAGAGAAGATAGAACAAACACCAGAAGAAAGCCCCTAAATGAGATAATTAGCGGAATAAATCCTAACCTTCCCTCAATTTTACTAGACCATCAGCCCTATATGTTAGAAGAGGCAGAAAAACATAATATAGACCTTCAAATCTCAGGTCATACACATAATGGGCAATTCTTCCCAATAAACATCATCGAAAAGAAAATGTACGAACTCTCCTACGGCTTTATGAAAAGAGGAAACACCTCCTACTACGTCTCCTCAGGCCTAGGAATATGGGGACCAGAATACAGAATAGGCTCCCAATCCGAAATATTAGTAGTAGAATTCAGTTACTAAAATATTACAACCAAATGTTTTCAGGGTATAGATAAAACAGCTAACGATAGTTTGTTATCAATTTTGTTTATTCATCCTATTGTTTTACTCAACAATTAGTTTCTTTGTCTGAATATCTTTACCACTAATTATACAAATATTATAAATCCCCTTTGCTAATCCTTCAACATTTATTTCTAGTTGACTTTTTCCTCCCTCTAGTTTATACATATCAACTATTTTTCCATACATATCAATAATTTGCACTTCTGTCATTTCTACTCCATTTTCAATAGATAGAATAGCCTTTTTATTTGTAGGATTTGGATAAAGTTTAACAGAGATATTATTATCAATTTCGTTTTCTAAGCCTACAAAACTTTTACACATTATTTTACTAAATTCAGATACACAATCTCCACTTATTGCTTTAATTTTATAGCAATATGCTGTAGAGCTAATAACATTATAATCAAGATAAATAGATTGATCAACAACTGTAACTAAAATATTATTTCTATATATTTCATATTTAGATGCATCTCCTTGCCATATTATCTCTAAATAATTATGCTGAGGATATACCTTTAGATTACTAGGTATTGAAGGAGTAGAATTAAGAGTTAGATTAAGGATAACAATACTATCACACCCATTTATAGTTTGTAAGTTTTGTATATATGAGCCTGCTGTATCTGCATTAAAATTAAATCCATATTTATTATACACTTGACCTTGACATATAGTGTCATAAATTGTTTTTGAAAATATAGTATTAACTATTAAATTAAGGGTAATAATACTATCGCAACCATTTATTGTTTGTAGGTTTTGAGAATATACTCCAGAAGTATCTGCATTTAAATTAAATCCATAGTTATTATATTGTTGCCCTTTGCAAATTGTATCATAAATAATTGTTGAATATCTAGAATTTACATTCAGAATTAAAGTAATACTATCACAACCTGTAAATGTATATATCTTATAAATATTAATACCAGATGTGTCTGCAATAAAATTAAAGCCATATTTATTATACAAAAGTCCTTGACATATCGTATCATAAAAAGTTGTAGAATATACGGTGTTTAGTAATAAGTTAAGTATGATAATACTATCGCAACCGCTCATGGATAGTAGGTTTTGTATATAAATCCCCGATGTATCTGCAATAAAATTAAATCCATATTTATTATACATTTGCCCTTTGCATATTGTATCAAAAATTTCTATCGAGTATATTGGAGTGACAATTAAACTTAATGATAATACACTATCACAGCCAGTTGTTTTTTTAAGACTTTGAATATATACTCCTATCGTATCTGCAATAAAATTAAATCCAAATTTATTATATTTTTGCCCTTTACAAATAGTATCATAAATTATTGTTGAATATACAGTATTGACGGTAAGTGTTAGTTTAACACTATCACAACCATATACTAAGTTATAAACACCAGCAGTATCTATATTAGCACCATATTGGGTATACTGTTGTCCTTGACAAATTGAGGTTGTAATATTTTGATAAGATTTTACAGGGAATTTATTACTAAAACTACTCCAATATGGAGCAGTAGAATATAAATTCATTGAAGCACAAGGAACATATATCTTAAAACCTGCAGGTACTTGATAAAAAATATATTGCGACGCTATGGTTGGTGGATTATTTGCAAGAAAATAAATTGACAATAATCCTGTGCAATTATAAAAACATGACTCACCTATATAAGTAACTGAATTGGGAATAATAACTTTATTCAGACTTGTACAAGAATAAAAAGCCTCCTTGCTGATTGAATCAACTGAGTTTGGTATTGTAACAGAAGTTAAGCTAGTGCAATATCCAAAAGCACCTAATGGGACAACATTAAGAGAATTTGAAATTGATATAGAGTTAAGTCCTGTACAATCAATAAATGCATAATCACCTAAAGATGTAACAGAGTTTGGAATTATTAATGAAGATATTTTTTCACACCCTCGAAATGCATTAGCGCCTATAGAAACAAGGGTGTTAGGCAATGTAATTGCTTTAATTTTATAACAAAGATAAAATGCATAATCTCCAATAGATATTAAAGAATTTGACATTGTCACCATAGATAAACTGTCGCAGTGAGCGAAAGCTGACTTCCCTATTGATTTTACAGAGTTTGGAATGAATATGGACGGCAATTCTGCGCACCAAGTAAAAGCATATTCACCTATTGAAGTAACTGAATCAGGAATTGAAATGGATTTCAAATTATGGCAATAATAAAAGGCAGTATTTCCAATCGAAGTTACTGTCTTCGGAATAACTATAGAAGTTAATTGAGTGCAATCTTTAAAAACACTATTGCCTATTTTAGTAATTGAATTTGGCAAACTTATTGATTGTAATCCATTACAACCTTCAAAAGCAGAATCTCCTATTGATAAGGTAGAATTTGTAATTGTTACAGAAGTTAAATAATTGGAGCAGAAAAATGCTTTTGGAGCAATTGAAATTACGTTGTTAGATACTGAATAACTTCCCTTTTTTCCGGGAGGGTAACACACTAATGTATCTTGATTCTTCGAAAATACAATCCCATTACTTGAAGAATACTTCGCATTATTCGAGTCAACTACAATTGACATTAGACTATTACATGTTTGAAACCAATCAGGTTTGAATTTTGGGATTGAACTTCCTATTGATACAGTTGCTAAACTTGTACAAATTGCAAACGCATGTTCACCTAATGATAGTACGGAATTTGGGATAGCAATTGAAGTAAGTTTATCGCACCAATAAAAAGCATTATCCCCTATAGTTGTAACAGAATTTGGTATTGTTATTGATGTAAATCCCTTACATTTTGAAAATGCAGAATTTCCTATAGAAGTAACCGAATTTGGGATTGTTATTGAAGTTAATCCAGTACAATTTTCGAAAGCATTAGCTCCAATATATGTAACTGAATTTGGGATTGATATTGAGGTTAATCCAGAGCAATTAAAGAAAGAAGAACCAGCGATTCCTATAACATGATATGTATTGCCATTATACGCTACTGAATCTGGAATATTTATACTACCAGTATAGAATGGACTTGATGCTACTTCCACCCTATTTGAGTACAAAAAATTGTAGTATATTGTTTTACCTGAATTTACTGCACTAAAATTATATCCAAAAAGAATATTTACTGAAAATAATATTATTCCAACTAACAAAAAAAATTGTTTTTTCATATCAAAATTATTTTTCTATAATAAATTTCTTAAACAAATTCAACTTCTTTCCAATTATTTTTAAGGTATAGACTCCATTCTCAAATTTATCAGAATTTATTCCCAAATTATTTCCCGTACTTATATTAATATATCTAGCCACCTCTTTTCCCATAATATCGTATATAAATACATCTACATTTTGCGAAATTCCAGTAAATTCAACATTAATCTTATCTTTCGCAGGATTTGGATAGAGTAATATTGATTTGTCATAATACATAATATTTTCCAAACCGACATAATCGCCACATACAGTATCACTAAAATTTGATTCACACTCCCCAATCAATGCCTTAACTCTATAACAATATGTTGATGAATTTTCGACATTGTTATCAAGGTAAATTGGTTGTTCAACAGTAGAAATTAAAGAGTCGTTTCTATATAATTCATATTGCTGCCCCTCTCCCTGCCATGTAATTTCTAAATAATTTTGCATATGCACAACCAGTAAATCATACGGTTCAGAAGGTAAGGGATTAACAGTCAAATAAAGATATATATTACTATCACAATCTGCTATCGTTTGCAAGTTTTGAATATACAAACCAGTTGAATCTGAGTAAAAATTAAATCCATAATTATTATACAATTGACCTTGACATATGTTGTCATAATGTATTATTGAATATGTTGGATTTATTACCAAATTAAGCGAAACAGTACTATCACAACCTTTTATTGTTTGCAAATTTTTAATGTACAATCCTGTTGTATCTGCAATAAAATTAAATCCATAATTACTGTACAATTGACCTTTACATATTGTATCATTTATTTCTGTCGAATAAGCTTGATTTACAACTAAATTAACTTCAACAATACTATCACAACCTGATAAAGAATACAAGCTCTCACTATACTTCCCTGATGAATCGGCACTGAAATAAAATCCGAATTTATCATAAAGTTGACCTTTGCATATTGTATCGAAAATGGATGTCAAGAAAGTTGGGTTAACAAATAGATTTATTTTATAAATACTATCGCAACCGCTAATTGTTTGAAGGTAATTTTTATATAACCCGGAAGTATCAGCAATAAAATTCAATCCATAATTACTGTACAATTGACCTTTGCATATTGTATCATGAATCGATATTGAATAAATTGGGTTTACATATAAATTTAATGATATTATACTATCACATCCTGTTGTCTTTTGCAAGTTTTGCGTATATAATCCTGATGTGTCTGCTATAAAATTAAATCCATAGTTACTATACAATTGTCCTCTGCATATTGTATCGTAAAGTACCGAAGAGTATTCTGGATTGACAGCCAGTGTAAGAAAAACGCTATCGCAACCATTTACAAATTTATAAAGTCCCGAGGAATCGTAATCAATCCCATTAACAGTGTATTTATCTCCTTGACAAATTGTTGCAGAAATATTTTGGTAGGTTTCAATAAATGGAAGAAAATTGGTTATTGAACTCCAATATTGAGTAGACATATATCGACTCATTGAAGAACAAGGAACAAAAATAGGAATATTTTTAGAAACACTATCAAATGTTGTTGATACAATAGTTGGAGGAGGATATACAGACTTAAATATTAATGATTTTAAGTTATTACATGCATAAAAAACCTTTCCTCCTATAAACGTAACAGAATCAGGAATTGTTATTGACTCCAAACTATCGCAATAAGAAAATGCAAAATCCCCTATAGAAATTATTGAATTTGGCAACGATATAGAACTAATATTTCCACAACGATAAAATGCATAATTCCCTATTTTATTAACAGAATTTGGGATTGAATAATTCCCTGACTTGCCTTCAGGACAGGTAATTATTGTATCAAAATTTTTCGAAAATAACACACCATTATTTGAAGAATATCTTATATTATTCGAATCAACATTTATTGATACTAAATTTTCACAATATCCAAAAGGGGGAAATTGGCTTATTGAATTAATTGAACTTGGAATAAAAATTGATGTCAAGGCTGTACAACCAATAAAAGCATTAGCTCCTATTGATGTAACTGAGTTTGGAATAGTAACTGAAGTTAAATTAATACACATATAAAATGCCATGTCTACTATTGTGGTTACAGAATTGGGAATAGAGTAACTCCCTGATATTCCCTGAGGGCAAATTAATATAGTATCTCGGCTTTTAGAAAATAATACCCCATTATTTGATGAATATCTAGTATTACTTGAGTCAACCTGAATTGAAGTCAAATTAGAGCAGCCTACTAAAGCATAATTAGCTATTAATGTTACAAAACGCGGAATAGATAAAGAAGATAAATTATTACAAAACTGAAAAGCATTGCCTATTGATGTAACATAATATGTATTTAAGCCATATTCAACCGAATCTGGGATAACAATATTCCCAGAATAAGGAGTTGTGTAGTTTTTTTTTGTAACCTCAACAGTATTTGTTGATTTAATGTTATAGTAAATCGTATCACCATTGCTTACATTAAAAAAACTATATGCAAAGAGTGTATTTATGGATAATAGAATCAAACCTAAGATAGATAGTATTTGTTTTTTCATAGGTATTAATATTTTTTATAGTGTATATTTTAGATAACAGCCTAGTTTATAAGTATTATATCTATTACATATTTTTTGACTTATAAAGAGGCTAATATGATTTATAAAAAGAATTATTGCAAAATTATAAAATAAAATCTTATAAAAAATATTTTATCTTTTTTTTCAAGTTAAAATTAATTAATTTGCGGAAAATATGACTCCGTATCTTTGAATCTAAACTCCGTATCTTTGAAATTATTTGAGATATAAATTTATTTTTCTTAGAGGAAATTCAATGGAAAGGGCGTTTATTTTTTATTTAAAGGCTATATAAAATATTATTTGCTTGATTGCGGAAATTCTAATGCACATTTGAAACTTTTTTATTTGATATAAATCTCCTGAATCCTTATTTTATTCTCTGAAATGCTTGATTTGATCTTTTTTTATAAGGATTTATTCTTGCTAGGGTAGCTACCCTAGGTGTGTTATGGTAGCTACCGTAGCAGTGCTAGGGTACCTACCATAATTTATTAAGATGTGCATCTAAATTTTTGGGGATTGTTTTTTGGCGCAGGCAAGCGGCGCCTTTACTTATTGCAAATATACGAAAAAATATTTGATTATCTTAGCTTTAGATTTCCTTCTTCTAGGATAATAATACCATCGTCTAACATTGTGCGGATGATTGGGATGATGGTTTCTTTTGTCCCGTATTTTATGCTATTTGAGAAATAGTCTGGGGTTCTTGGATATTGAGAAAGTTCTTCTATTATCATATCCTCTACCTTCTTTGGCTTATGTTTTTGTGAGATGCAATAATCACATTTCCCACAAGCTGGGCTTTCAAAGCCAAAATAGTTCAAGAGATATTGCTGACGACATCGCTCAGAGGAAATAAAGTCTATAAGCTCATTTGCTTTCTTAATATTTACCTCTTTTATGTTGTGGTAGCTCTCTTCGGAAAGAGCAAAGTTATCCTTGTGAAGTCGGTTTTGAGTAAAGATTAATTGTGGTTTATCGCTCCTTGGGTCATAGTATAAGACTCCATATTTCTCTAACCTCTTTAGGTTACTATATGTATTTGACTCGGTATCGAAACAAACCTTTGAAATCTTCTTTTCGTCAATGATAGTAAACTCCGTCATTACTCCTGTGTACATCCTTCGCAGAGCCTCCAAAAGATTATAATACATTGGATATTCTATCATAAAATTATAGAGGGTTGTTCTATCTACTATAATCTTTATCTTTGAGAAAGGATTTCTATTCTCGGCAATCTCTAAGAGTCCTGAGTTCTCAAGAATGCGCACAGAGTTAAAGACAAGAAAGGGTTCTAGGTTATAGTTTTGAGAAAAAGAAACTATATCCCAATCAAACCTTCTATCTATCCCCGTTCCTACTGGCACCTGAAAATAATTAGATATGCCATTATATACATTTTGTATATACTTTATATCTGGGAAGTTGGCATCAACTGTTTCTAGTAGACGTTTTTTATCCTTTTCGGTATATAATAAGACACCATAAGATTTCTTACCATCTCTTCCTGCTCGCCCAACCTCTTGAAAATATGCCTCTATGCTTTCAGGTAAGTCGTAATGTATAACATAGCTTACGTTTTGTTTGTCTATCCCCATACCAAAGGCTGTTGTTGCTACCACTACATTAACCCTATCCTCCATCCAATCTTTTTGAATCTTATTGCGATGAGGAATTGTAAGCCCTGCATGATATGCAGCAACGCTAACCTTTAATGCTGCAAGACTATTAGCAAGCTCAGTAGCTTTCTTGCGAGAACGAACATATATAAGACCTGAGCCTCCAATATTTTCTATTACCCTTTGTATCTTGGTTATCTTGTCTGGCTCTTCAAAGACTGTATAGGAAAGATTAGCTCTTTCGAAGCTCGATGCCAAAGAGTTCTTTTCTCTAAACTCTAGCTTTTCTTGTATATCATCTATTACATCCTTGGTTGCAGTTGCCGTTAGTGCAAGCACTGGAACATTTGGATGATACTTCCTTATATCTGCTATCTTAAGAAATGATGGTCTGAAATTATATCCCCATTGAGAAATGCAGTGAGCCTCATCAACGGCAATAAGGTTTATCATCATCTTCTCAAAATAAGATATGAATAATGGAGATGATAGTCTCTCGGGTGACACATAGAGTATCTTCACCTTACCATAAAGACAGTTATTTAGAATAAGCTCTATCTCGGAATTACTCATTCCTGAATATACTACCCTTGCAGGAATACCCTTTTGTTTTAGAGTATTTACTTGATCGACCATTAAGGCAATAAGAGGAGAGACAACAAGACAAACACCTTTTTTTGTTAGTGCTGGCACTTGATAGCAAAGAGACTTTCCTCCTCCTGTTGGGAGCAAGGCAAGGGTATCTCTATCAGACAAAACAGAGGATATAATAGCTTCTTGATTTAATCGAAAGCTATCATATCCCCAGTATTTCTTTAGTATCTCTAAAGGTTGTCTTGTTTGAGACATTAATATTCGAATGGTGAATTAAAGTCTTTAAATATTGGATTATTCTTATCCCTTTCGGAAAGAATAGGGTTCTCTATTTTCCAATCTATTGCTAGGTCTTTATCGTTCCATAATAAAGAGCCTTCCGATTCTTTATTATAAACATTTGTACATTTATATGCAAAGACTGTTTCCTCCTCAAGGGTAACAAAACCATGGGCAAAGCCCTCTGGTATATAAAACATCTTCTTATCTATTGAATCAAGCTCTATTGAATATGACTCTCCATAGGTTGGAGAATTCTTGCGGATATCTACTGCAACATCCAATACTCTTCCTTGAAAAACTCTTACAAGCTTTCCTTGAGCAAAGGGAGGTCTCTGAAAATGTAATCCTCTTACAACTCCTTTAGATGACTTTGATTCATTATCTTGAACAAAAACCATATCCAAACCATTATCAGCAAACCTTTTGTAATTGTACGACTCAAAGAAATAACCTCTTTCGTCACGAAATACATCTGGCTCAATAATAACAAGACCTTCTATGGGAGTTTTGATTATTTTCATTTCAATTTTTATTTTATCCGTGTATTGCTTTTCCGTAAGCTGCCTCAATTGCCTCCATCATTGCCTCTGACATTGTTGGATGTGGATGAACTGCATCGATAATATGATGTGCATTGATCTTGTTTTCTCTAGCAAGAACAGCCTCAGCAATCATCTCAGTAACATTATCGCCTATCATATGACAACCTATAAGTTCATCGGTATTTGCATCGATGATTACTTTCACAAATCCATCTCTATTTCCTGATGCAGATGCCTTACCTGAAGCCATATACATAAACTTACCTACCTTTATTTCCTTTCCTGCCTCTTTTGCCTTTTCTTCTGTTAGTCCAACAGAGGCAATTTCTGGAGTTGTGTATGTACAACCAGGAATATTATCATAGCTAATTGGTCTTGGGTTTAAACCATTTATTGCCTCAACACATATTAAAGCTTCTTTAGAAGAAACGTGTGCAAGAGCCGGTCCATGAACTATATCTCCAATAGCATATACTCCTTCGATATTTGTTCTATAATAGTCATCAACAATAACCTTTGTGCGCTCTGTCTTAACTCCTAACTCTTCAAGACCTAGGTTTTCAATATTTGTTGAAACTCCAACAGCAGAAAGAACTATATCAGCTTCGATAGTTTCTTCACCCTTCTTTCCCTTTAGAGTAACCTTTAATTTATCGCCTGTAGTATCAACTGCCTCAACAGATGTTGATGTCAATACCTTCATTCCATTTTTCTTAAATGCTCTTTGAAGAGTTGAAGCAACTTCTGCATCTTCGTTTGGAACAATTGTTGGCATAAACTCAACAAGGGTAACCTTTGTTCCTATTGATTGATAGAAATGAGCAAACTCAGAACCAATTGCTCCTGAACCTACAACAACCATAGATTCTGGCTGAGTGCGCAAAGTCATTGCTTCTCTATATCCAATTATCTTCTTTCCGTCTTGAGGAAGATTTGGTAATTCTCTTGAACGAGCACCAGTTGCTAAGATTATATGATCTGCCTCGTATATTTCTTTAGAACCATCTTTTAATTCAACTTCTACCTTCTTTCCTTGTGCAAGTTTTGCATAGCCTTCAATGACTTGAATATTATTCTTCTTCATCAAAAACTGTACTCCCTTACTCATATTCTCTGCAACCCCTCTACTACGGTTTACAATTGCATCCATATTTGGCTTTGCTACTCCTTCTAATTCAATCCCATAATCAGAAGTATGCTTTAGATAATTAAATACTTGTGCAGATTTCAAGAGTGCTTTTGTTGGGATACATCCCCAATTTAAACAAATTCCTCCAAGGTTTTCTTTTTCAACGATTGCTGTTGAATAACCTAATTGTGCAGCACGTATTGCTGCAACATATCCTCCAGGACCAGAGCCTATAACTATAATATCAAATTTCATTTGTAAATATTTTAATCGTGTGTTTTTTCAATTGCCTCAGTGATATTAATCGCAAAGTCTGCTAATTTCTCATACTGAGCATAAAGACTACTATAATATATACCTGTTTGGTATGAATATTCATTATTCTTAATTGATTCTGTATGTTCTGTTCTTAATTGATCTCTGAAACTATTAATCTTGTTTTCAATTTCATCAGCTTCAATAGATGATACTTGTGAATAATTATTATTCAAATTTTCATCCATTAGTGCAATAGCTTCATGAACATATTCATACATCATATTTAATTTATCTCTCATTTCTTGAGTAAACCAAATATTCGATTTATTTTTATTGTCAATTGATAATGCTATCTGAAAACAACTATCGCCTATACTTTCTAGATTATCAACAATACGAAGCATTGAACTAACTTGCATTGAAGCAGAATGACTTAACTCTGATTCTGAAACCTTTGTTAGATATGAGGCAATCTCAATTTCCATTCTGTCTGTAATTTCTTCGTATTTACATATCCTCTCATAGACTTCTTTATACTTTTTGTCTTCTTTTATTTTTAGTAAGCCAGGAAGCATTTCATACATTCTCAACACTCGCTTTGAAAATATCTCAATTTCCTTCTTAGCTGGTTCTAGGCTTAACTCTCCAGCAGAGAGCATCCCTAAAGGTAAATATTGTAGTCTGAAATCATCTTCTTCGTCCTCTTTTGTAGGGATCATTTTATTTACAATCTTGATGATTTGAGGAATAAACCAAACTAATAACATGGTATTAGTGATATTAAAGAAGCTATGGAAAATAGAAAGTGCAATTGGAATTGCTGTGCTATTAACTAGTGGGTTTACACCCTCTGTCATTAATGATATTTTACTGATCAGGGTAAGTATAGGATTAAATAAACACAATATCCATATTACACCTATTACATTAAAAATAAAATGAGCCCTAGCTGCTTTTTTTGCTGTTTTATTTGCTACAACTGCTGCTAAATTTGCAGTAATTGTTGTCCCAATATTTTCTCCTAACACAAGTGCAGCTCCTACTTCAAAACCTATAAGACCTTTGCTACACATAACAAGTGTAACAGCCATCATTGCCGAAGAGGATTGAACTACACAAGTAAGTATTGTACCTATTAGTACAAATAATAACGTTGAAAAATATCCATAATTCGATAATGAAGCGATATATTCAAGCACTCCAGCATATTCGGGCTTAGTAAAGTCAGGAACTCCATTGGTCAAAAACTGCAATCCAAGAAACAATAATGCAAATCCAATTAAAAACTCCCCTAAGTTTTGCTGTTTCTTGATAAACAAAAGTGGAGTTGCTATTGCAATTATTGGTAAAACACAATCAGATATTGAAAATTTAAAACCCAGTAATGATACTAGCCATGCTGTAACCGTTGTGCCAATATTTGCACCCATAATCACAGATATTGCTCCAGCTAATGATAAGGCTCCAGCATTAACAAAGCTTACTACCATTACTGTTGTTGCTGAGGAAGATTGAATAATCGATGTAATCCCCATCCCTGTCAAAACTCCGCTGAACCTATTTGAAGTCATTTTTGAAAGAAAACCTCTTAGACTGTCACCTGCAAGTTTTTGCAAGGCATCACTCATGATTTTCATCCCATAGAGAAAGACTCCTAATGAGCCTAAAAGTTTAAGAACTAATATAAGTACATCCATAATTATATATCTTTGGAAAGTAAAAAAAGTTTGCAAATATACATTAATATATGATAATTAGCAATTGTTTTCATTAAAGAAAAAAAGAAAGGATTATACATTCTGCATAATCCTTTCTCAAATATAATGATAATATTAATCCGCTATTTTCTTCTCAATATCATCTACCCAAGTTTTATAGTTTTTGTCGGTATTATATTGATTGACGACTTGCTTACATGCATGAAGTACTGTTGCATGGTCTTTTTTCCCACATTGAGAACCTATTATTGCTAAAGAATGTTTTGTAAGTTTCTTTGCAAAATACATTGTTAACTGACGAGCTCTTACTACTTCTTTTTTTCTTGTTTGAGATTGGATATTATCTACTGAAATATTAAAATAATCGCAAACAACCTTTTGAATATAATCAATTGATACCTCTCTGACATTACTTTTGATAAACTTATCTATCATTTGTCTAGCAAGATCAATAGTAATTGTTTTCTTATTGAAAGAAGATTGCGCAAGTAAAGAAATTAAGGCTCCTTCTAGCTCTCTAACACTTGTATTAATATTATATGCTAAGTATTCAATTATTTCATATGGCATTTCAATGCCATCTTTATATAACTTATTTTTTAGAATCTTTATTCTTGTCTCAACATCTGGACCTTGCAAATCAGCACCTAAACCCCATTTAAGACGAGAAATCACTCTTTGTTCAAAATCTGAAAGTTCGGCAGGAGTTTTATCAGATGTAATTACAAGTTGCTTCCCTGCTGAATGAAGAGTATTGAAAATATGGAAAAATGCATCTTGAGTCCCTGTTTTCTTTGCAAAAAACTGAATATCATCAATAATCAACAAATCTATCATTTGATAGAATTGCATAAAATCATTCTTAGTATTATTAATTACAGACTGAGAGTATTGTTGAAAAAACTGCTCTGCTGAAACATATAATACAGTCTTATCTGGATAATTCTTCTTTGTCTCAAGACCTATAGCATGTGCTAGATGTGTTTTTCCTAAACCAACACTTGAATAAAGGAATAATGGATTAAAAGAAGATTTCCCTGGATTTTTTGATACAGCATAACCTGCACTTCTAGCAAGACGATTACAATCCCCCTCAATAAAATTATCGAAAGATAGGTAATCATTCAATTGGGAGTTAATCTTTAGCTTTTTTAGCCCTGGAAGAATAAATGGATTTGGGAATTCCCTTGAAGGAGTATTATTAATATCCAAAGGAACATTTATTGGTTTATTGTAAGTGGCAGACTTATCAGTTGATGGTTGTAAAGTAGAATAAGGCATTCCTGAATCCATTACAATACTATATTGTAATTTAGATCCATTACCTATTTCTCTTCTGATGGTTTTCTTAAGGAGATCAACATAGTTCTCTTCTAACCAATCACAAAAAAATTGACTTGGCACCTGAATTGTCAACACCTTTCCATCCAATTGAAGAGGACGAATAGGTTCAAACCAAGTCTTATATAAGTATTCGTTTTCAAGGTTATCTTTTATAATCTTTAAACAACTACTCCATACTTCTACATGACCTCTTTGCATATTAGTTAAAAACAAAAAAAATTAAACAAATGATATATTGAGACTATTTATTTTCCCAATCACAAAATTATATCAAAAATAATCCAATTAAATTTTATTTTCTACTTGCATATTCCAAAAAATATACATACAAATCACCTAAACAATAAAGTCCAGAGAAAGGACTTTATTTAAAAAAATCTCAATTTGTATAGTTTTCAACAAGTTCTGAAAAATATTAACATTAGACTGGCAATATATAATAAAGTTTTCTATAAAAAAAATTATTTAGCAACTAAATTGCATAAAATATCAACAATAAAAATCAATGATATAAATCTGGTTTACAGTCTATTAAAGAGACTAATAACAATATTAACTAACAAAACACCAAACCAAACTTCTTTTTTAACATTAAATCAAAGATAAAAATTTAACGCTCACATTTGAAATTGAAGACAAGTTATCAACAATTTTCACAGAGTTGGATTTTCTTGTAATAAACTCTAAATAGCAATCCATTTCAAAACGATGATTTTGTTGAATAACGTCGAATTCTTTTAAAATTTTCATAACATCATTCATAAGTACATACTCAAAACTAACACTGTAGAGTTCATTGACTGTTTTCTCAATAATGCAAGAATTATTAAGAACATCAATCGTTGCCTGCTTATATGCGTTAATTAATCCACTAACTCCAAGCTTTGTCCCACCAAAATATCTAATAACAACAACTAAAATATTTGTTAAATCTTTTGATAGCAACTGTCCATATATAGGTTTTCCTGCAGTTGAAGATGGTTCTCCATCATCATTCATCCTAAAAGTCGACTTATCAAATCCTAAAATATATGAATAACAATGATGTCTTGCATCGTAATATTCCTTCTTAATATCCTTAATAATATCCTTAACCTCATTCTCATTTGAAACTGGAAAAGCTAGCGAAATAAACTTACTTCCCTTCTCCTTATATATTCCTTCTGACCTCTCCTTGATAGTTAAATAAGTATCTTCAAACATATCTCACTTCAAAATCAATATTAATAACTATAGTTTCTATAAAATTTGATCTTATTGTCTCCAAAATTCTCAACTCTATCCAACAACACATCAGCTATAGTTGGAGATTTTAGCCCATGATAAAACCTATTATTACCAACAAGAACATTAGCTTCATCCCAAGCTCCCTTGTCAAGAAAACTATCTAAAGTATGCCTTCCTCCCTCAACAATAATTGATTTTATTTTTATACTATATATATATTGTATAATTTGATCTATTATATCTTTTTCAAAATCTAGTCGGACAAAAACCATATTTCCCTTTTCTTCACCAATAAGAGAATTAAAAATAATTGTTCTTTGACTATTATCGTATATATTTCTATCTTTTGAGATATTCAAATCCCTATCAATTATTAATCTAATAGGTTGCTTACCCGCAACATAACGAACATTTAGTCTTGGATTATCATTTATTACAGTATTTTTTCCAACTAAAATTGCATCCTCCTCTGACCTTTGCTTATGAACCCAAACCTTTAAGTTATCATTTGTAATCCAATAATCTTTCACCTCTCTTTTTCTATCTATATCCATAAATCCATCAATGGTTTCAGCCCATTTAAGAATAATATATGGTCTGAATTTCTCGTGAGAGGTAAAAAATCTCTTATTAAGCTCCCTACCCTCTTTTTCCAGCACACCAACAACAACTTCTATTCCTGCATCTTCAAGAATCTTTATCCCTCCTCCATCAACCTTTGGATTAGGGTCTCTATTACAAATTACTACCTTTGGAATATTGGAAGCAACAATTAAATTTGCACAAGGAGGAGTCTTACCGTAATGACAACAAGGTTCAAGACTAACATATAGAGTCGATTTCTTTAGAAGCTGCTTATCCTCAACGCTGTTAATAGCATTGACCTCCGCATGAGCCTGCCCATATATCTTATGATAGCCCTCACCAATTATTCTATCATCACAAACAATAACACAGCCTACCATAGGATTAGGGCTTACGTTTCCTGCCCCAAGCCTAGCTAATTCCAAACATCTTCTTATATATATTTCGTCTTTCATTATTATATTCACTATTTAAGAATACAAATTTAGATAATTATTCGGATAAAAATTGTTTTATCTTTGCAAAAACGTTTTTATGAGAATACCATCAAATAAAATTTGCGACATAACCCGATTTGCCTTAAATGAACTAAACGGCATATACCCAGAGAGAGAGATTAAATCCTTAGTCAATATATTAATTACTCATTTTACTGGTTTTTCTCTAGCTACAATAATAGCAGAACCAAATAAAACGGTGTTGGAATCAGATCTATTAAAGCTAAACTTCGCAATAAAAGACCTTAAGGCAGAAAAACCTTTGCAATATATTATAGGAGAGACTGAATTTTATGGACTAAACATAAGACTTAAACACAATGTGCTAATACCTCGTCCAGAAACAGAAGAACTTGTAGACCTAATCATAAAGGAAAACAAGGACATACCTAATCTTAGGATTGCAGACTTAGGAACAGGAAGTGGAGCAATAGCACTAGCAATAAAAAAGAATATCCCTAATGCAGAGGTTTTTGGTTTTGATATTTCAGAGGATGCTCTTTTACAATCCAAAGATAACGCAACAAAGCTTAACCTTGACGTTATATTTGAAGAGGGTAATATATTAGATAATAATTTCACCAAAGAAAGATTCGATTTAATTGTTTCAAATCCTCCATATGTAATGGAAAAAGAAAAGAAAGAGATTAGAAATAATGTATTAGAATACGAGCCGCATCTTGCATTATTCGTTTCAAACAGTGACCCTCTAATATATTATAGAGCTATTGCAGAATTTGCAAAGACAAATCTAAATAAAGGCGGAAAGGTTTATCTTGAAATAAACGAGGCCTTAGGACAAGAGACTGCCGAATTATTTAATTGCACGACAAGAATAATCAAAGATATATTCGATAAGGACAGGATTATTGTAGCCAATTACTAATAATCTCTCTTCCGCAATTTGAGATTATTGACTCTGGGTGAAATTGAAGTCCATTAATTTTATAATAAGGGTGATAAACACTCATTATATTTCCATCCTCATCATAGGAGCTAACTCTTAGTTTATCTCCGATACCATCTCCAACCCAAGAATGATAGCGTCCAATAACTGGGTTTTTAGGGAGGTTATTCATCAACCTATCATTATAATCAATAATATTTAGAGAAGATAAATGCCCATGCTTAGGAAAATCCATAATCTTAAGACTTCCACCGAAATATTCGATAATTGCTTGATGCCCTAGACACACTCCAAGAATTGAATGAGAAGTATAAGTTTTATCAATAAGTCTTAGCAATTCTCCAGCCTCTAAGGGAATACCAGGTCCTGGAGAGAGAATAATCTTATCATATAAATCCAAAGACTCAAAATCAATTTCATCATTCTTCATAATATCAACACCGAAATTAGAAACCTCTCTAATCAAGCCTATTATATTATAAACGAAGGAGTCGTGATTATCAATAATCAATATAGATGACATATATTATTCTATTTTTATAGTACAAAGATAGTGAATATAATTAATTCGACTAATTTTGCATTATGATTAAGGTAAATGAGATAAGACAGAGAATGAACGCTTTTGGTAGAGATAGAAAGCCATTCTTATTTATTATTGACTTCGAAAAAGAAAACGGATACTTTATTGAAAACCCCATAAACCAAGAAGATATCCTCTTTAATATTGAGGGCATTACCAATTCATCCTCTAAAGATTTTAATATTTCCGACAAGGAGGCTTATCTAAAACACTATCCCCTATCTTATGATGATTATAAGAAAAAGTTCGATATTGTTCATAAGGCATTACTTCGTGGCGATAGCTTCCTAACAAACCTTACACTAAAGACGAGGATAGATACCAACCTTTCCCTTGAAGAGATTTATCATAGGAGTAATTCCCCATTTAAACTCTATATAAAGGATAGTCTTGTATGCTTTTCTCCAGAGTGTTTCGTAAGGATAATTAATAATAAGATTTCCACCTATCCAATGAAGGGAACAATCGATGCCAATATCCCCGATGCTGAGAATATTATACTCAACGATTATAAGGAGACTGCCGAGCATTATACTATTGTTGACCTAATGCGTAACGACCTTAATCAAATAGCTAGGAATATTAGGGTGGAGCGTTTTAGATATTTAGACCTAATAAACACAAATAAGGGTAAGATATTTCAGGTAAGCTCAGAGGTTATTGGAGATTTAGAGGATGATTACAATAATAATATTGGAGATATAATTCTTGAACTTCTACCTGCCGGCTCAATATCTGGAGCTCCAAAGGAGTCAACCGTTAGCATTATCAATAAAGCAGAAAAAGAGAAAAGAGGATTTTATACTGGTGTCTTTGGATACTTCGATGGCAAGAACCTAAACTCTGCCGTTCTAATAAGATATATCGAGAAAGAAAATGAAGAATTTTTCTTTCGCTCTGGTGGTGGGATAACCATCAATAGCAATCCAAAGGACGAGTACCAAGAGGTTATTGATAAGATTTACCTTCCCTTTTAATTCCTTTTTACTATGAATAACCTTAGTTTTATTGAAACAATTAGAGTAAGAAATGGAGTCTTGGAGAATCTTTTCTTTCATAAGAAGAGGATGTTTGAGACCTGCAAGGAGTTTAATATTGATTTCAAAGAAGACTATCTTGAGAATATTATTATCCCAAAAGATTTATCCTCAAAGGAGCTTAAGCTTAGGATTATTTACTCAAAAAACTCGTTTGAGCATAGCCTTGAGATATATAATAGAAGAAAGATAAGTACCCTTAAGCTTATTGAGGCAAATGATATAGACTATTCTTTTAAGTACGAAGATAGAGATAAACTTAATAATCTATTAAAACAAAAAGATGGTGCCGACGAAATACTTATTGTCAAGAACGGCTTTATAACAGACACCTCCTTTTCAAATATTGTTCTCCTAGACCAAAGCAACCAACTATTCACCCCTACAACCTACCTACTAAACGGAACCCAAAGACAAAGACTTCTTGCACAAAACCAAATAAAAGAAATCCCCCTAACCCCAAAAGACCTAAAAAACTACAAATCCCTACACCTAATCAACGCCCTAAACGAACCCCTCGACACCGCACCAATACAAATCGAAAACATTTATTGATTTATTTCAGAGAATCTTTCTCCCAATTCAATGGATTTTCACGAATATATTTAGATATTATATCGTATGATTTTTGATTTCTAATTATATGTTCGTGGTAATTGCGTTGGAAAATTTTACCAATCTTATTATTATCATGGGCGCAATTATTATCATGGGCGCAGGCAAGCGGCGCCCCTACGATACGCGTATCCAAATTAATAATATGTTTCACCGTTAATGATTTATATGCACGAATTATGGCGCCTAACGTAGGGGCGCTGCTCGCCTGCGCCCTTGTCTGAGAACCATTTTGAATTCTTGTCTGCGCACCAATTAAATCTGATTCGTTAATAACAATTATACCATGAATATGATTGGGCATAATACAAAACGCATCAAGAAATATATTAGGAAAACGATTACCAAGTTCAAACCATTGCTCTCTTGCAATAACCCCATAATCATTCAAAACCATTTCCCCATCAACAATATCTCCAAAAAGATTAACCCTATCCTGAGTACAAATGGTAACAAAATAAAATCCCGATTGAGAATAATCCCAACCCCTCAACCGAACACTCCTACGATTATGAATATATTTATTATACGGCACAGATATAGAACTTTATACCTAAAATAAGTTTTATATTTTCAATTCATGATTTGCAAAATACAAAACGTTGATTACATATCAAGAGTGTTAATATCAATAAGCTTCATAATTTTAGGACGAAGCTTATCATGGACAAGTTCTAAATAGTTCTTTCTATCTATAATAACAGCATCTAATAATTTCATAAAATTATCTCCAAGATAGCCTGCTAGTTCAGAATATTTATTCAAAATTTCATCTTTGCTATGTTGTTCAAGTATATAGTTAATAATTAAACTAGGTTCCTCTTTAATTTTGCAATATTCTCGCTGCATTTCAGAAACATTATTATTAATTTTATTGAACAAAACCGAAGCTTTTTGCAAATCATCACATATGTTTTCTGCAAAAATACTTTTTGCAATTAGATTATGTCTAAATAGCATTTTATTTTTATCGTTAATATAAACAATATACCTAACAGAAATTAAATCATTACAAACAAATAAGATATCATCTACCTTCTCCATTTCAATAGAAACATTATTATTTTTTGGTGCTAATCTTAAATATGTATCTACAAGATCATAATAAACAGCAACCCTTTTATCATATAACTGAATCTTTAAACCGTGTATTTGTATTTTTTCCTGATTTTTAGCAAACTTATAATTTAGGCAAATAATAAATATTGTAAGAATAATAAAAGCAACTACATTTGCAATTGATGCCCAAAACATCCACCAATCATAAGTGCTTGGAAACATTAATTCTTTTACAATTTCATTAAGTATATTAAGTTGATTTGCATCCATATATTATTTATTTGATTTAGTTATCTATAATATTAACTGGATTCAAAGATAGTAAATATTTTTTGAAATTGCATATCACTAAAGAAATATTTTAACTAAAAGGGGTATTTTTCGTGGTTTTTGTAACATTTAGTAGGTTTTGGGGTTAATTGTTATTAATTTTATTAGGGGTTTAGAATTGAATAATTGAAGAGAGGTTGTGGGCTCATGAAAAAGATTCGTTAATTCTTTATAATAAATTTGGGTTTTTTGATAGATATTTTTTGGAATTTTATTTGTTTCAAAAAAATCAGGGATTTTAGAAAAAAACTCCTTGATTTTTTCTGAAAAATCAGGGAGTTTTCGCACAAAATCAAGGAGTTTATAAATAAAATCGGGGATTTTTTGGAGCTATATCTTATAAAATTTTACTTTTCTCAGAGATAGTTTCAAAGAAATGGCTTTAAAATTCAGATAAACAGCCATTTCATGAAAATAACTCCTTATTCTACGAAAATAGAATCTTATTCTAGAAAAATAGAATCAAATTCTATTGTCGTAGAATCTTATTCCAGAGCACAAAAACACGGATTTTTACTTATAAATGATGATTTTCATTTCTTAATTTTAACAATAAAAAAGGGCGTGCTAAATTAATTACACACCCCATTAGAAAGGTATTAAAAAATTAGACTATCCCATAAATGGGTAACGGAAGTCCTCTGGTGTTAACAAAGTTTCCTTTACACATCTTGCGCTAATCCAACGATAAAGATTAAGTTCAGAACCTGCCTTGTCGTTTGTTCCTGATGCTCTTGCACCTCCGAAAGGTTGATTTCCTACAACTGCACCTGTTGGTTTGTCGTTGATATAGAAATTACCAGCTGCATAACGAAGTTTATCTAATGCTGTTTCAACTGCATAACGCTCGTTAGCAAAGATTGAACCTGTTAGTGCAAATTCAGAAGTCTTGTCGCAAAGCTCAAGAGTTTCTTCAAACTTATCTCCATCATATAGGTAAATAGTAATTACTGGACCAAAAAGCTCTATCTCCATTGTTTCATACTTTGGAGTAGTTGTTGTGATAATTGTTGGCTCAATATAATATCCTTTTGATTTATCTGCATTTCCACCAATTGCTATTTCAGCATCTGGAGATGTCTTAGCTCTTTCAACATATTTCATGATTGTGTCGAAAGCCTTTTCGTCGATAACTGCATTGAAGAAATTGCTAAGCTCTCTTACGCAACCCTTTTTCATTTCAGCTACCATTTCTTTGATATATCCTAGAGTTTCTGCCCAAAGTTCTTTTGGCATATAAGCTCTTGATGCTGCAGAACATTTTTGTCCTTGATATTCAAAAGCACCTCTTACGATAGCAACCGCTAATTGTTTTGGAGTAGAAGATTTGTGAGCAAAAATAAAGTCCTTACCACCTGTTTCTCCAACAATTTTTGGATAAGTCTTATAGTTATTTACATTTTCTCCGATAGTCTTCCAAAAAGCATTGAAGGTTGAAGTTGAACCAGTGAAGTGAACGCCACCAAAATCAGGTGATGCAAAAACAGTATCTGAAATAACTGATCCAGCACCTGGCACAAAGTTTATTACTCCATCAGGAAGACCAGCTTCTTTATAGATTTGCATTAGATAATAGTTAGAAAGGATAGCTGTTGTTGCAGGTTTCCAAACGGTAACATTACCCATAATTGCAGGAGCTGTGTTTAGGTTACATGCAATTGCAGTAAAGTTGAATGGAGAGATTGCATAAACGAAACCTTCAAGTGGACGATACTCCAAACGATTAATTGCAGTATTATCACTCATTGGTTGTTGTGCATATATCTTTGATGCAAAGTAAGCATTGAAACGTAAGAAGTCAATAGCCTCACATGCTGAGTCAATCTCTGCTTGGAATGGGCTCTTACCTTGACCTAACATTGTTGCTGCATTGATAAGATAACGATGTTTCTTTGATATTAATTCAGCAGCCTTAAGCATAATTGAACAACGTTCAATCCAATGAAGCTTAGACCATTTTTTATGAGCTTCCATTGCTGCATCAATAGCCATTTGAACAGTTTCTTTTGTAGCCTTATGATATGTAGCAAGAACGTGTCCGTGTTCTGTTGGCATTACAACCTTACCCATATCTCCTGTCTTGATTTCTTTTCCACCAATGATTAATGGAATCTCAATGCAAGTATTATATTGTCTATCTAACTCCTTCGATAATGCTTCTCTCTCTGGTGAACCAGGAGCATATCCTAATATTACTTCATTTTTAGGTCTTTCGAAAAAGAATGTTGTGTTGTTCATAAAAAATTAAATTTGTTAATTGTTGATTATTATATTTCTTAGTTTAAATTTATCGTTTCTAAATCTTTAGAACGATTTAGACTGCAAATATATTTTTAATTTTTGTGCTTTACAAGAAAAATCATACTTTTGTATTAAGATAATAATAAAGTTATGAGCAAAAAACTAGAAATTGCAGGCACAAACATCTCTCATAAAGACCTATCAATCATCGGAATAATGACCTCTTTGAGTAGTTTTTCTTTAGCTCAAACAATTAATTCAAATTTCCAAACTAATTTAAAATTATTAAAAGATTTTGAATGTTGGGACAATAAGGCCGAAGAGACTCATTTGTTTAAGCATTACTATTACTTCAACGAACAATTAAAGCTTCATAACATTCTGATTAAAAACAAGAATAGTGAGGATGTCGACTTATTTACCCATGCTAATAAATACAATTATATCTTTGTTTTTGTTGGAAGAGACCACTCAATCTATTCCAAAGAATTTATAGATTGTTTGGGTAAGGTTGAAAATATCAATTCTATTAAACAAATTAATCCATTCGAAAAACCAAAGCCTGAGGTTGCTAGTTATGACTTATTCGATAATCCTATTGTAATAAAACCTAAGAAGACTTCAAAACTAAAGTCTTTAACTTCCAAAAAAGATGATATTCCTATTATTCATTATAATATGAATCAATTTGTCAGCGATTTGGACTTTTATCTCGAAAACCTGATTAATGAGAAAAGACTTTTCGTTGCCTTTAAGGTAAGACTTAACGATAAGCTATTGAGTGTTGTTAATAATTTCAAGGCTGAGTTTAAGGAAGAGAATCTAAAGTTAACGGAGCTAGAAAACATTCATGTAACTCTTGTTTTTCTTGGTTCAACTGCCAATAAAAAGATTAGCAATATTGAGATTGCCTTGATTGAAGCAATTGGAGAAACAAAAGAAATTGAGATAGAGATAGAGAGTTTGAATTATTTTGAACAAGGAAAGATTTCTACAATATGGTTTGGGATAAAGGAGAATGAAATCTTGGATAATTTGGTTAAGAAAATAAATTATTCTCTCGATAAAGAAAAGATTAACTACTGCAAAAGGATTAATTTTATTGGACATGTAACAATTGCCAAAGTCAAAAAGATTAAGAACAAAAACAAACTTGAATCTAGGCTAAACACTCTGTTTAATATCGAACCTCAAAAGATTATTATCGAAAATCCTACCCTATTCGAAAGTATTACATTAGATAATGCTACTCGATATGATATTGTGAGAGTTTTCTAATTCACATATAGAGATATAGAGGTCTTGTTCTTGTTGGTAAAAAGAATTTATTTGTACATCTTTGGAATTATGTATTTCAACCTCTGGTTCAAGGGTAATATAAAAGGTATTGAATGTATTAGCAATACCTGTTCCTATGCATTTCACATATGCTTCTTTTAGTGTCCAAATCTTTGTGAAAGCAATATCTAAACTTTCTTGGTCACTTATTGAGTAGAGATATTCTGCTTCTTTTTTATGAAAGAACCTTTTAGCTATCTCCAGCTTAGCCTTTCTCTTATTTTCAATATCTATTCCTATTTCTTTCTCTGAAAAACATATAGCAATAAAATTATTGTTATGAGATATTGAAAAATGAAGGCTTGTGTTATTTAAGAAAAAAGGTTTACCCTCTTGACTATAACTTATTATAGGCTCGAAGGTAAACCCCTTATCTTTAATGTGTTTTTGAACTAATTGTTTTGCCCACAAAGAAACTTGCTTTGGTTTAGTTAGGTTATTATCCTCGCCAAATAACTCCTTAGCTTGCTCTAGTTGGAAAACAAAAAATTCCATTAAACTATGCGTTGATTCCTAATAATTCAACATCAAATACTAATGTACTTCCAGCAGGTATATTTCCTACAGGAGAATCTCCATAAGCTAAGTCAGCTGGGATAAAGAATGTATATTTAGAACCTATGTTCATCAATTGTACACCTTCTGTCCAACCTGGGATAACTTGATTTAATGGGAAAGAAATAGGCTCATTTCTTAGAACTGAAGAGTCAAATACTTCTCCTGTTAATAATGTTCCATGATAGTGTACATTTACTGTATCTGTTGCCTTTGGCATATCTCCTTCTCCTTTAGTTACAACCTTATATTGTAATCCTGATGGAGTTTCTACTACACCTTCATTTTCACGGTTAGCCTTTAAGAATAAAGCACCTTCTTCTCTAGCCTTTAGACCAGCTTGTTTCATGTTTGCTTGTTTCTTTGATTGCATTTCTGCTTGCCAACGTCCCATAACCTCATTCTTTTCTGCATCTTCTAATGCATCAAGATGTTTTCCTTCTGCAGCTGCACGTAAAGCCTCAATCATTATGTCAAGATCTAAATCGTACCCTTCTCTGTTAAAGCTGTTACCAATGTCTTCTCCAATGATATAACTTACTTTTGCTTTGTCGTTTAATAATTCCATTTTTTTGTTTTTGTATTTTGGTTACTTAATAATTTTCAATTCTTCAATTAAATTCTTTGCTCCCGCAAACTTATCAATAATGAATAATACATATCTTGCGTCAACATTTATTGTACGTTGAAGTGCAGGTTCAAATGCTATATCTCCACTCATTGCTTCCCAGTTTCCGTCAAATGCAAGACCAATTAAATGACCTTCTGCATTTAGAATCGGACTACCTGAATTACCTCCTGTTATATCATTATTAGAAAGAAAACATGTTACTACCTCTCCTTTTTCGTTTGCATATTGTCCAAAGTCTTTCTTCGCATAAAGCTCTTTTAGTTTTGAAGGAACAACAAACTCATCAGATGTTGGATCTTCTTTTTCCATAACACCTGAAAGTGTTGTCACATAATCATAATGAACTGCATCAGCAGGGTAATAGTCTAATACTTGTCCATAAGTCATACGCATTGTAAAGTTTGCATCTGGGTATTGAACAAGGCTTGCATCCATTTCTCTAAGAGCTGCTACAAAACGATGACGAGAACTTTCTAATTTTTCATTCGCTGCATCATAAACACTATCCTTTACTCCAATAAGATTATATGCAAATTGAGAAACCATAAACATATGGTCTTTTCTCATTTTCTTTGCATTTGGCTTCTTAATAAATTTGTCAAAGCTTGCCTTATTAGCTAAAACAGATTCTTCAAATGTTTCTTCAACAAATTCATCAATATTACCATCAAACTTCTTATCAAGATATGCCTTCATTTCTGATTTTTCAACAGTTGATAGAAGTATAACTAAAGAACGGAATAGCTCTTTTTCTGTTTTATCATCGTATTTGACAAAGTGTTCATCAACCTGTGCCTTAATTCTTCCTACTACTTTATCATAATTAGGATTTTTCTTATCTAGTGAATTTAATGTGAATCCTAATCTTAAAGCCATCAATGTTCTATTGCTAGACATTATACCTAGATTACCATACCATGAATATTTTGCAATCTTAGAATCACCAATAGTTTTGCATGCTTGATTCAAATCCTTAACAACATCTCCATAACGTTCTTTTCTTGAGTTGTCAGCATTTATCCAAGAAGTTAATCTTTCTTCAATAGCTTTTTTCTTAGAAAAAACATCAAGACGTTTCAATCCTCTTAGTTCTCCTTTTTTATTCTTCCACATATTCATATAACCTGCATAATCAGAAGCATATAAAAGACGTATTCTATCATCTGAGTCCATCATCTTCTTCATTGTAGGTAACATAAACTCTCCTGCTTTTATTAGAGAAGGATCTGAGACATTGATAGTATTTGAAACTTCTCCAGAGGTCATATAGCGTTCTGTTGATCCTGGGTAACCCCATATCATTGTAAAGTCTCCCTTATTTACTCCCTTAATGTTTATTGGTAGAAAGTGTTTTGGTTTGAAAGGAACATTATCCTTCGAAAATTTTGCTGGAGAATTATCCTTATTTGCATAAACTCTAAAAATAGAGAAGTCTCCAGTATGACGTGGCCACATCCAGTTATCTGTATCTCCTCCAAACTTACCTATTGAAGATGGAGGTGCACCAACAAGACGAATATCTGTAAATATCTCATAAACGAACATGTAATATTCTAAACCTTCAAAGAAAGGTTTAATTACTACCTTATATTTTCCATCTTGAGAATTTTTTTCTTGAAGGGTCATGATATTCTTTGCTATCTTATCCTTAATAGCAGCTTTATCTAAGTTTTTAGCATCATCTCCAAGAATATCTTTTGTAACATCAGACATGCTTACTAAAAAAGATACTGTCATATCTGGGATAGGAATCTCTTGAGAGTGATCATAAGCCCAAAATCCATTTTTTAGATAATCATGCTCTACTGTTGATTGACCTGCAATTGCATCATATCCACAGTGATGATTTGTAAAAAGAAGACCTTTTTCAGAAACAATCTCTCCTGTACATCCATTACCAAATTGAACAATTGCATCTTTTAATGAAGAATTATTAATATCGTAAAGTTGTTCTGCAGTTAGCTTTAAGCCCATTTTCTGCATGTTTGCATGATTCAATTGCTTGAAAAACATTGGAAGCCACATACCTTCGTCAGGTCTTGGTGTTGGTTTTGCAAATATTGATGTTGCAATAAACATCAATGCTAAAGAAAATAATGTAATTTTTTTCATACTACCCAATATATTTAATTAGTGAATACTTATTTTTATCAAAGACAATTTTTGCCACTTCTTGTATCTCAGAAGCCTTAATCTCATTAATTGCCTTATTTGTTAACGCAAGAGTATCTATTCTATTATGGTTGAGTACTGATTTACCCATAGATATTACCTCGTTTTGATTGCTCTCGAACTGGATTGCTAACTGACCTATAAGTTGTAATTTAGCTTGATTAAGAGTTCTTTCACTCATAGGCTTATCGCAAAAATAATCTAATTCTTTTTCAATAAGACTTATTGTCTTATCTATATGTTTTTCATCTGTTCCTGCATAAATAGTAAAAATCCCTGTATCGGAATAAGAAGAATAATTAGATTCCAATGTATAGGTATAACCATATTTCTCTCTAATATTAAGGTTGAGCCTTGAGTTCATTGCTGGTCCTCCAATAATATTAGTCAATAAAGAAAATGGAACTTTATTCTTATTATTATAGCTAAATGCTACATTTCCAATTATTGCATGAGATTGGTATGTGTCTCTTTTTAATTCCTTTTCTCTTGGCTTATAATCTCTAAAAGGTGACCGCTTATGAGTATTTGACTTCGCCGGAATATGACCAAAATATTTTTCACAAAGTCTTATCCATTTATCAAAGTCTATTGAGCCAATGGTTGAAATAACCATCTTATCTGTTGAATAATTTCTATCAATAAAAGATTTTACTTTCTCAGAGGTAAAAGCTTCTACTTTCTTAGGAGTTCCAAGTATCAAACGACCAAGTCCATGATTTCTAAAAACAAGATTTTCAAAATCATCATAAATTAGCTCGGCAGGGTTATCCTCATAGGAGTTTATCTCATCTATGACAACTTTTTTCTCTTTTTCTAACTCCTTTTCTGGAAATGTTGAGTTGAATACAATATCGGCAAATAGTTCTATAACTCTATCATAATATGAATTTAAGAAGGTTGCATAAATACATGTTTCTTCTTTGGTTGTAAAGGCATTTAACTCACCTCCAACTCCATCTATTCTATTTAAAATATGTAAGCTCTTTCGCTTTTGAGTACCTTTAAATATACAATGCTCAATAAAATGGGCAATACCATTCTCGCTCACTAGTTCATCTCTGGAGCCAACATTTACTGTTATTGCGCAGTGAGCCACAGGTGAATATGTAGAACGATGCACAAGCCTTATTCCGTTAGAAAGCTTGTGCATCATATATGGTAGTTCCGATTCTAATATCACTATCTTGAAATTATATAAAAGTCGTTTGCTCCTACTTTTTTATTTATTTGTTTCATAAATACACTTGCTGCACCATAAGTATCACGAGAACCATAGCTAACATAGTATACATTCTTTCCTTCTTTTTGTCTTGAAATAATATAGCTATCAAATCCCATACTTCTTGCCTTACGAGCAGCTTGCTGAGCATTAGTCTTATCTCCAAAAGATCCACCAACTACATCAAATCCTCTACGAGATACATCTTGCATAGCAATTGGTGTTGTATAGTCTATTTCTACTGTTGGAAGTGGTGGAACATCTTTTTCTCCACTTATCTTTGGTTTTGCAGGCACTTTTGGTTTTACCTTTTTAACTGTCTTAGGTTTTTCTGTATTTTCCTTTGCAGGTTCTACCTTAGCTGGCTTAGGAGTTTCTGTAACCTTATTTTCTAGTAATTGTGAAGGAGTATTATCTACATCTTGAGTTAATATGTCAGTAGGTGTTTCTACAGGAACTATAGGTTCTGGCTTTACTTTTGTAGTTAGATTGAGTTGTTCTGCTTGACATTTAGGTGTGATATAATTATTTAATCTGAGAGTTATAGGTTCTAAAAATTTCACATCCTTTGTCCAACACATATAATGAGTAAGAACAAGAATACCGGATGCTATTAATGCGATTAAAACCAGCATAAAAAGAGAAAACCATATAGCTTTTGCTCTAACTTTTCTACTCTTTTTAGATCTTTTTTGACGATGTTTTTCTCTCTTTGCTCTAATTTTCTTAACAATAGAGTTTACATCATCGTTTCCTTTTGCGTCTAATTCACTTTCTTCTTCTTCTGTTTGAGAAATTCTTTGCTCTACCTCTTTCCTAGCTTCTTCTAATTTATTAATATCTCTATCTATTGCTGCCTTTTCTTCAAAAACTATCTCTTTCTCTTGTTTTTCTTCAACCTTAATCTCTGATTGAATATGTTTAGGTTTAAAATCAATTGAAGGTACATTCTCTAATGTCTCAATCTCAAACACTGGTGCTGAGACTGAAGTTGAAATAACAACTTTTTCTATTTCAACATTCTTAGGCTCTGGTTTTATTTCCTCAATAGCAGTATCTTCAACATTCTCTATAGTAACAATAGGCTTAATAATATCTTCCTTATCAAATGTTTTTACATTTTTAAGAGTTGCAAATGCAAAGCTTTCATCCAAAAGGTTAAGTCCTTCCAAAGCTTTAAAGCTAAAAGTATTATCCACATTCTTTGTTAAAACACCAATCTCTCCTATCTTATAAGAACCAACAGCATTAAGCTTATCCTTAACTCCATTACTATATTGTGTAATCCAACTTAACGCAGTTTCAACTGAGATAAACTCATTACTTGCCATGTAATTAACAAAGCCAAGATCATTATTTTGAATATTCACAAAAGACAACTCTCTTGTTGGAGGAGTAATTGTATTACTAACATAAGAATGAGAAGCTGGAGTGTATCTTACTTTAAAGGTTCCAATACCAATAAGTTCTGCACTATCATGCTTCTTTAAATAGTCTAATAAATTTACTGCAACATTCATTGTTATTATTATTATATTATTATTATCAATTTAATTTACCACCTTTGGTAATTTTAAATATATATATCTTTTAAAATTGAGAGTTTACAAATTCTAAATCCTCTGGAGTATCAACCCCAAAACTATCAAAATTACTTTTAACTACCTTAATATTATAGCCTTGCTCAATCCAACGTAGCTGTTCCAATGACTCAATCTTCTCTAATTGCGAAGGCTCAAGCCTTACAATTTCATGCAATATCTCCGAGTCAAAGGCATATAAACCAACATGTTTATAATAGTATCCCTTAGCAATTCCATATTCAAGAGTCTCACCTCTGAAGTAAGGTATTATTGCTCTGGAAAAATAGATTGCATTATCTCTATCATCAAAAATTACTTTTACGCAATTAGGTGAGGATAATGTTTCAATATCTTCAATCATTTTGCATAAAGTTGCAATCTGAGTATCTTCATTAGTAAAACTAGAGATAACCTCATCTAGTTGTTGCTTTTTAATAAGTGGTTCATCACCTTGAATATTTACAACAATATCATACTCTTCTCCCTCTTGCTCAAGCCTAGATAAAACCTCATTGCAACGCTCTGTTCCACAACTATGATTTTCATCAGTCATCATTACATCATATCCGTATCTGATAACAGTATCAAAAATCTGTCTTGAATCTGTTGCAACTACAACCTTGTCAAATAAGCCACTCTCAATAACTGCCCTATAAACACATATTACCATCTCCACTCCATTCACCTTTGCTAAGGGTTTGCCTGGAAAACGTGTTGAGGCATAACGCGCAGGAATAACTCCTAATATTCTCTTCCCAATATTCATTAGAACAAACCGTTTATTTCTGCATTAATCTTATCGATAACAACTCCTAAATCCTCCTTATTTGTACCAAAATCTAAATCATCAATCTCAATTACCAATAATTTTCCTCTTTTATATTCCTCAATCCAACGATCGTAACGGTCATTCAAAGATGTAATATAATCTAAACGGATAGCATTTTCATAGTCTCTACCTCGTTTTTGTATATTTCGGATTAGAGAAGGAACACTAGCCTTAAGATATATGAGAAGGTCTGGTGGTTGAATAAAAGAATTTAAGAGTTCAAAGATATCAAGATATGTCTCATAATCCTTTGTTGCCATAAGTCCCATGGCGTGAAGATTAGGTGCAAAGATATAAGCATCTTCAAAAAGTGTACGGTCTTGAATTATATTCTTGTGTTCTTTCTTTGCATCAATAAGGTGACGGAAGCGTTTGTTTAGGAAGTAAATTTGAAGATTAAAACTCCATCTACGCATATCATCATAGAAGTTTGCAATATATGGATTATCATCAACTTGTTCAAACATTGGTGTCCATCCAAAGTTTTTAGCCAACAACTCCGTCAAAGTTGTTTTTCCCGAACCAATATTTCCAGCTATAGCAACATGCATATTATCAAAAAATTTTACTTATACTAATCGTCAAAGATACAAAATTATTTAATATCAATAATAAAATGGATTTTTTGATACGCTGAATTCAACTCGAAAATGAAAAAATATAATAACTCCGTACAAAAATATATGAAAAATAATCAGAATTTAATTTGAAAAAAAACTAAGTGTATTTGATTCTGAACTTACAAGATGAAAAGATAATACTTTGCTAAAATAATGATAATGAACATTATTTTTTCGATAAATATAAACAAAATTGTATTTTTGACGTTCTATTGCTAAATATTGCTTAATTTATAATATTAATCTTGCTATAATGGAAATTATTAATGATAAGCTTAAACTCATAAGAAATAAAATTATTGATTATTCAATAATTGGTCTATTGGCATTTTCAATTTTTATTTTTGGGGCTTCAGTTATTGGTGTAATTCTTTATGATATTAATATGTTAACTATCTTGTATGGAATTGAACTATTAGTAGTATGCCTTACTTTAGTGTTTAACAAATATCTATCTCCAATCTTAAAAACTCACATTGTTTGCTGTTGCTTTATCTTTCTAAGTTTTCTTAGCGCATATTTATTTGGGCTTTCTGGTAGAATACTATACGGAATAATTGGGGTAATTATTGGGACTTTAATGTATGGAAGAAGGCTTGGAATAATCTATACCATTATTGCTATATCTGGAAATTTTACCATAGGGTTACTATACTCGCTTGGTTACATTGACTTACATCTGGATTTTAATAAAAACAATCTTAATATATTATCGTGGGTTAATGCCTCGGGTTCATATATTTTTGTAGCAATTACAATTATTTTAGCTATTGGTGGGTTTTATAAATTGTATGTTCAATTGATTTTTGATCTAGGAAATAAATACGAAGAATCTCAATGTCTCAACGAAGAGTTGATGAGTAACAAAGTAAAATTAGAGGAAAGTGAGGAAAAAATATTATTACTATTAGATTCTACTGTTGAAGGAATATATGGTGTTGATTTAGATGGAAATTGCACTTATGCAAATAAATCTTGTTTGAATTTTTTAGGCTATAAGTCAGAGGATGAATTAATTGGTAAAAATATGCATAATTTGATTCACTATAAGCCTAATAATATAGAATCCGATATTCATGATTGTATTGAGACAAAAGTATTTGAGAAACAATTAGGGTTAATTGCTAACGATGAAGTTTTTCAAAGAAAAGATGGTTCTTTTTTCCCTGTTGAATATTATTATTATCCACAGATAAAAGATGATAAAGTTATTGGTTCAGTAATAACTTTTATTGATATTACAGAAAAAAAATCTAAAGAGAATATTATACTAGAAATTAATCAAGAGCTTAACTCTCTAAATAATGATAAAGATAAATTTATTAGAATCCTTGCTCACGATTTAAAGAATCCTTTTAATTCACTTATAGGTTTTTCACAGTTACTATTAGAAAATATTGATGAATTTGAGAAGGATACTATTAAGGAACAGATTAGTATAATAAATGAGACATCTATCAATACTTATGAACTTCTTGAAGATATACTCCTATGGCTTATGTCGCAAGCAGGAAAAATAAAAAATGAACCATCTCCTATCCTATTTTCTGATATTTGTAGTGAGATTATTAATAATGCAAATATTCAAGCATGTGAAAAAAATATCAAGATTGATTTTTCTTTGGAGCCTAATCCAACAATTTTTGCAGATAGGAATATGTTTAAGACAATTATGAGAAACTTATTATCAAATGCAATTAAGTTTACTAAAATGGGAGGGAAAATTTCAATTAGTGCAAGTATTGTTGGTAATGATGCTATCATTTGCGTAAAGGATAATGGTATTGGTATGAGTAAAGAAAAAATGAAAAACATTTGGGTTGCATTGCAGGAAGATAAATCAATAGGAACAAGTGGAGAAAGAGGAACTGGTTTAGGGTTATCTATTTGTAAGGAGTTTGTTGAAAAAAATAATGGGAAAATTTGGGTAAAATCAACCTTAGGCGAAGGCTCAGATTTTAAATTCACATTACCTTTAGATGGAAAGTAATAAATTAAAAATAAATATTATCTGATATTGATACAATAATAACAATTGCGTTTCGTTTTTCAGCAAAGATTTTTTTACTACAAAATAATTTAGATTAAATGATAAATAAAACTATAACTTATAAGATGATTAAGTCTGAGGATTTGAATCATCACGGAACACTTTTCGCTGGGCGTTGTGCTGAATGGTTTGTTGAGGCATCATTCATTGCTGCTGGCTCTGTTTTGGATCCTAAACATACTGTATGCCTAAAAGTACATGGTCTAGAATTCGTTCACCCTATGAAAATAGGAAGTATACTTGGTTTCGAAAGTAGAATTGTTCATACAGGAAGAACGTCTGTAACAGTATATACTTGCGTACATGAAATTAAATCTATGGATATTCAACGTCTTGATGGTTTTGTTACCTTCTGTTATCTCAACGAAGAATCAAAGCCTACACCTCACGGACTAGTTGTTACTACTGAAACAGAAGAGGAAATAATGCTTAACCAAAAAGCCTCAGAACTTCTTAAGAGAAGGAATTAATTCTAAAATTTATTTGCACAATAGCTTCAAAGGATTGGACTAAATAACTAGTCCAAAAAAATTAGATATTTGTGTAAAAATACAAAGATATTGAACCTAAATTGTTTGATATTTATAGCTGAAATCTTCGTTATTTATTTCCAAATTTCCAAAATGTATATATTATATATAAAGATTTTGGAATGACATTTTTTAGGACCTTCCTTACCTTAATCCTTCCCCAATTATCTGTTCTCATTTCACGGTGAATAAAAAATGAAAATCCAATTTTTAATTATATAAGGACACCCAAAAATCTTTTGTGGATTTTGGGGCTGTCCTTATATTTAATAATTAAGTTATTTGGTAATGTATCAAATTGTGGCCTTTTTTTGAGTTAAGAGCTAAAAGCTAAAAGTAATACGCTGTATCACTCATAGTAAAACAGCGTATTACTCATAGTAAAACGCCATATTACACATCGTAATACAGCGTTTTACTTTTGTATATGTTTTGCTTTGTTTTTGAAGTCTTATTTTTAAGAAGGGAATAGGATTTTTTCTACTTAGTTATTTTTTCATCAACTCCTTTATTAAGAGCAAAGAAACTCCGCTAAAGGGATAAAAACAAAAAAAACTTTATTGAATTTAGCACTTCAACTTGAGAATATTAATAAAGGTTAATTATCAAGAAAACTATTTTTGTTTCTAAAGTTTTCTGTAATTTTGCATCTCAATAATTTTCAAATAATATGGAATTAAGAGAAAGAATTATTAATGAGAACTTTAGGTTACTAACAACAAAGAGTGCAAAAGCGATTACTATGGATGAGCTTGCTAGCAATCTAGGCATTTCTAAACGTACACTTTATGAAAACTTCTCTGATAAGAAAACACTTTTAGAAGAATGTTTATTGAATTTTCTCAATAAGAATAAACAAGAGAGCGAAAAAATTTGGAATGAATCCGAAAATGCGATGGTTGCTTTTATTACCTATATGCAAAAAGCGAATGATTTAATGAACACTATCGGATTTGATTTAATCATGGATATAAAGAAGTACTTTCCTGATATCTTTGCGCATACTTTCGAAAAAAATATGGATGATCACCGTACATGTACTCTTAATAGCATAAATACTGCTATCTCACAAGGCTTAATAAAAAAAAGTACAAATATTGATTTCCTTATAAATATGATTCAACTAAATATGACATATGCAACAGGGCAAGAATACATATTACGCAATCCTAACTATACAGCAAGTTCGTTAGCTAATGCACATCTTTATATCATCCTTCGTGGTTTTGCTACTTATGAGGGTATAAAGATTTTAGATCAATATGATAATATATTTTTAAAATAAATAATTGACAAAATAAAACAATAAATAAGATGAATAACAGATTTTTTAAACTATTGATTTTGGGGTTATTTCTCTGCTCAATTGAGAGCTTTGCTCAAGAATCTAAAACTTTGAAATTAGATTTAGATTTAGCTACTGCTCTAAAGATTGCTCATGATAATAATCCTACAATAAAGATTGCTGAAATTGAGATTAAGCGTCAAGACTATGCAAAAAAAGAAGCTATAGGTTCTTTGTTACCAAGCTTAAATGCTGCTGGGCAATATACAGATAACGTGATGAAGCAAGTAATGTTTATGCCAGAAAGTTTTGCCACTCTTATGGGTGGTCAAAAATACATGGAGATGGGATATAAAAACTCTTTCTTGGCTAATGTATCTGTTCAGCTTCCTCTTGTGAACTTCACTCTTTGGCAAAATATCCAGAACAAGCAAAACGATATGGAAATGATTATCGAAAAAGTTCGTGCATCAAAAATTGAGATGACTAAACAAGTTAAGGATGCTTATTATGCTCTTTTGCTTGGTAAAAGTTCGCTAAAGGTTATTGAGCAAAGCTTTGACAATGCCAAAGAAACCTTAAAGAATGTAGAAAACTCTTATAAACAGGGTGTTGTTTCTGAATACGATTATATTCGTGCCCAAGTAAATGTGAATAGTATTAACCCAAGCCTTATTAATGCTAAAAATGGAGTTGACTTAGCAACAATGCAGTTAAGAATGATTCTTTCTTTGCCTTCTGATATTGATCTAACTATTAAAGAGAGCCTTGAGAGCTTTACAGACAATTTAAGTTTCTTAAATACTCTGGATAAGAGAAGTATTATGAGTGATAACTCAGACCTACGAGTTTTAGACTATAACATTAGAGGTTTACAAAACCAACTAAAAATTATCAATACTCAACATCTTCCTTCTCTTACTGCTGTTGGTTCTTATCTTTATCAAACTCAATCCGAGGATTTCAAAATTGCCGATTACACTTGGATTGGTTCTGCCTCTATTGGTCTAGCTTTAAATGTTCCAATTTTTTCAGGTATGACAAAGGTTAATCAAGCTAAACAAGTGAAGATGGCAATCAAAGGTCTGCAAATGCAAAGAGATTATGCTAAGCAAGGTATTAGCCTTAGTGTTGAATCTGCAATTAATTCTATTAATGCTGCAAAGGAACAACTAACGGTAAATAAAGATGCTATCAAACAAGCTCAAAGAGGATATGAAATTGCTAAGGTTCGTTACCAAGTTGGTTCAGGGACTATACTTGAACTTAACTCTAGTGAGCTTTCTCTTACTCAAGCAAACTTAGTTTACCAACAATCCCTCTATAATTTCCTTTCAGCTCAAGCTAATTTGGAAAAAGTAATGGGTAGCGAAAAATAATTTATAATGAAATATATAAAAGAAATAAACATGAAAAAGATTTTGTATTTAATGTTGATTGCAGGTGTATTATTTACTGCTTGCTCAAAGTCAGAAAAAAAAGATGACACAAAGAAAGACGAGGTTGTTAAGGTCAAGATTGAACCTGCCTCAACACAAGAAGTTGAACAAATATATGATTTTACCTCAACTGTCGATGCTGCGGTAAAGAACTTCATTACTTCTGCAGGTGGTACTCGTATTGAAAAAATATGGGTTGAAGTTGGTCAAAGAGTTTCCAAAGGACAGAAGCTTGTTACAATGGAAAATACAAACCTTGCTACTGCAAAGGTTCAACTTATGAATGCTAAGAACGATGTTGATAGAATGGAAGCTCTATTTAATAGTGGTGGTTGTTCTAAACAACAACTAGATCAAATAAAGACTCAATATGATGTTGCTAAAAGAAATATCCAAAATCTTGAGAGTAATATTAACCTTACCTCTCCTATCTCTGGTATTATTACTATGAGAAACTTCGATAATGGAGATGTTTCTGGAGGACAACCTATTCTTCAAGTTATGCAAATATCTCCTGTAAAACTTAAATTCAATATTAACGAAGCACTATATAGCAAGATAAAGATTAATTTGGGAGTGAAGGCAAAGATAGAAGTATTTGAAGGAGAAGAATTCGCAGGAAAGATTAGCTTAATTGCTCCTACTATCGACCCATCTACACGTACTTTTATGGTTGAGGCTTCATTTACTAATGCAAATCAAAAACTTCGTCCAGGGATGTTTGGTAGAGTAGAATTAAACCTTGGAAAAGCAAATAAGGTTGTTGTTTCAGATAAAGCTGTTATCAAGCAATCAGGTTCAAATGATAAATATGTATTTATTGAAAAAGATGGAGTTGTTGAAAATCGTAAGGTTGAATTGGGAAGAAGAATGAAAGACAAATATGAAATTCTAAGTGGTATTGAAAATGGAGAAAATGTTGTCGTTAGTGGACAATCAAGATTAGTAAGTGGTTCTAAAGTTGTTATTGTAAAATAATTTTGAAATGAAAATATACGAATCGTCTGTTAAAAAACCCATTACAACGGCACTGATATTTGTTGCCATAATTGTACTTGGTTTATTTTCTTTTAGCAAGCTGAGCGTTGATATGTTGCCTGAGATTGAGATGAATCAAGCTATGGTAATTGTAAACTACCCTGGAGCTTCTGCTGAAGATGTGGAAAATAATGTAACTAAAATACTAGAAAGTGCTCTTAGTACTGTTTCCGATTTAAAGGAAGTACGTTCTACTTCTAAGGACAATACTTCGGTTATAACCCTTGAGTTTAATTGGGGGGTTGACCTAGATGAGAAGAGTAATGATATGCGAGACAAGATTGAGCTTGTAAAACAAGCACTTCCTGCTGGTTGCTCAACTCCGATGATTTTGAAGTTCTCTACCGATATGATGCCTGTTATGTATATATCTGCAACTTCAAAAGAAAGCACAAATAATCTATACAAACTTCTTGAGGATGGAGTGGCAAACCCACTAAATCGTATCAATGGAGTTGGTACAGTTTCTATCTCTGGTGCTCCAAAGAGAGAAATTAGTGTAAATGTTGATCCAAACAAACTAGAGGCATATAATCTTACAATAGAACAAATTGGTCAAAAGATTGGTGCAGAAAATATTAATACTCCTGGAGGTAGTTTCGATATTGGTTCCGAAACATACGCTCTTAGAATTGAAGGAGAAATCAAGGAAAGTGAAAAACTAAAAGAGGTTATTGTATCAAATATTGGAGGAAAGACTGTATATTTAAAGGATGTTGCTTCAGTTAGTGACACCATAGAAGAAAGAGCTCAAGAAACATATATCAATGGTCAGAGAGGCGCATTGATTGTTATCCAAAAACAATCAGGAGCAAACAGTGTTGAGATTGTAAATCAGATTAGAGAAAAACTTCCAGAGCTTCAAAAGAACCTACCTAATGATGTGAAGACAACCGAGATAATGAACACAACAGATAGCATCTTGAACTCAATAAGTTCTTTGACCGAAACTGTTATCTTGGCTATATTCTTCGTGATTATTGTAGTGCTATTCTTCCTTGGACAATGGAGAGCTACAATGATTGTCATTATAACCATCCCTGTCTCTCTTATAGCTGCATTTATTTACCTGTTTATATCCGGAAATACCATAAACGTTATCTCCCTTTCTGCGATATCCATTGCTATTGGTCTTGTGGTAGATGACGCAATAGTTGTACTTGAAAATATTACCACCCATATAGAAAGAGGTTCTCGTCCAAGAGAAGCTGCTATATATGGAACTAATGAGGTAGGTGTTGCAGTTATTGCTACAACGCTAACAATCTTAGCTGTATTCTTCCCATTCACAATGATGACTGGTATGGCAGGTATAATGTTCAAACAACTTGGTTGGATGATATGTATTGTTATCACAGTTTCTATGGTTTGTGCTTTAACTCTAACTCCTATGTTATGCTCTACCTTGCTAAAGAGAAAGCATAACTATGTGACCAAAACTGATAAACTTTATGCCCCAATTGCTAATGGCTTAGACAAAATGGATAACTTCTACGAGAGAACTCTTTCATGGGCAGTAAGAAGAAAGTGGCTTACTATTGGAATGGGTGTGGCTATCTTTATTGGTTCAATATTTATCGCTACAAACATTGGCTCTGAGTTTATACCTCAAACCGATAATGGTCAAATTACTGGTACTGTTGAATTGCCCGTTGGCGCTAATGTAGACCGTACTCGTGAGATTGCTAAACGTTTAGATGCTAAGATAAAGAAAGACTACCCTGAGATTGAATACTCTACATTTACAATTGGTGCTCCTAGCGACGACAACGACAACGCTTGGGCTGCATTCCAAACAAGTGGCTCTAATATCCTATCTGCTCATATCAGACTTACAGACTATAAGGAAAGAGATAGATCAATCTACGATATTTCTGAGCTTATCCGTAAAGAGCTTGACTCCTACCCCGAGGTGAGCAAATATAAGATAACTCCTGGAGGTCAAGGAGGAGGTATGACTGGAGGTGCTGCCGTTGAGGTTGAAATCCTAGGTTATGACTTTGCGGAAACAGAAAGGATAGCCAAAGAGATAAAGACTAAGATGGAGAAGATAAAAGGTTTCCGTGACGTTACCATCTCTCGTGAACAGTACAAACCTCAATTTAGAGTAGACTTCGATAGGGATAAACTAGCCCTAAATAATCTAAACGTAGCTACAGCTTCTCAATACGTTCGTAACAGAATGAACGGTATGACAGCCTCTTTATTTAGAGAAGACGGAGAAGAATACAAAATAAAGGTTCGTTACGATAAGGCAAACCGCCAAAGTATCGAGGACATAGAGAATATTATGATTGTTAACCCACTTGGTAAATCGGTACGACTATCCGAAGTGGCTAAGGTTAATGAAAACTTCGCTCCACCTCAAATCGAACGCCAAAACCGTGAACGTGTTGTAAAGGTCTCTTCGTCTCTTTATGGAGAAACCCTCGACAAGGCTGCTGGAAACCTACAAAAGGAAATAGACAAGATGGATGTTCCGTTGAATATTGGAATCCAGATTGGTGGAACAATAGTTGACCAACAAGAATCCTTTGGAGAAATGGCTACACTGCTATTACTTATCTTGATGTTGGTATATATCGTAATGGCGGCTCAATTCGAGTCCCTTACCTACCCATTCATCATCATGATTTCTATACCTTTCGCATTCACAGGGATGTTCCTTGCACTGTTTATGAGTGGAATTACGCTTAATATGATGAGTGCTATCGGTGGTATCATGCTAGTTGGTATCGTTGTAAAGAACGGTATCGTGCTAGTGGACTACATCAACCTTAACCGTGAAAGAGGTATGAAGATTATACCTGCCGTTGTCTCTGGAGGTAAGTCTCGTCTAAGACCAGTACTTATGACTACAGCAACAACAGTATTAGGTATGATACCAATGGCATTAGGTATAGGAGAAGGCTCAGAGCTTTGGCAACCAATGGGTGTAGCTATCGTTGGAGGACTAACAGTCTCAACCCTAGTAACACTGATTATCATCCCAACATTCTACGTTATCTTCGCATACCGTCAAGAAAAGAGGATAAAGAGAAAGAAAGAACGTGAATTCGCAGAAAGTCAAAGGGTATAAAAATGTAGGGGCAGACCTATGTGTCTGCCCATTTATATAAATGTATTGATTAGCAGACCTATGTGTCTGTCCTTCAATACAAATGAATGAAATAGAAAAATTCGTGGACTTAAATAAAATAAAATATGAAAGCAGCATTTATATCATATAATCAAACTCACGTCGAGGATATTGAAGAAATCCTTAACCAGTTGGGAATCCGTGGGTTTACACGTTGGCTGGATACTCAAGGCAGGGGAACGGCAGATGGCGAGCCTCACTATGGCACTCACGCATGGCCTGCTAAGAATATGGCGACTTTGGCAATTGTTGATGAGAATATTGCCCCAATCCTTAAGAAGCGTATTCAGGCTCTTGACAGGGAGCAACCTAGTCATGGTCTTAGGATATTTTTCTGGGAGACCTGCGATGTTTAGTTTTAAAGATTAAAATAGAAAAGAAATAGGGAGCTGCGTCACGCCGGCTCCCTATCTACCAAACAAAAAAACTAAAACTAAAAAACTATGAAGAAATCACAATCTCTTCTAATTCGATTGTGTTTGCATAGTAAACAGCGTGAGAATAAAAATGTTCAAAAACAATTCGTTCAAACGTCACTTTTAACATTTTTCACTACTGGGAGGAACAATATTCCTCCCTTTTTTCGTATTGACGAGGTAGTTAGAATGGGGTTTGAGGTTTGTGTAAAAAAGTGTAACTTTGCAGCATGTTTGTACAACTTGGCTATTGGGGACTTTTGCTCTCGAGTTTTCTTAGTTCTACCGTTATCCCACTTAGTTCGGAGGTGGCACTTGTTGCCCTGCTTGCCATGGGACTGGACCCTGTTTTGTGTGTCTTGACTGCAACTGTGGGTAATTCTCTGGGGGGTATGACCTCTTACGGGCTGGGCTATCTGGGAAAATGGGAGTGGATTGAGATGTTTTTCAAGACTCCTAAGCATAAGGTGGAGAGGTTTCAGCATAGGATAGGTCGCTATGGGGCTATGGCTGGGCTATTTGCTTGGCTGCCGATTGTGGGGGATTTGATTGCTCTGGGACTTGGTTTTATGAAGTTAAATCCTTGGTTGTCTTGCCTTTATATGTTCGTGGGTAGGCTTGTTCGTTTTTCGGTGGTTGGGGGGCTTATGCAGTTGTTTTAATTTTGCTATCTTTGCAACTCTGAATTTAAAACAACTTATGAAACGCAAAAATTTTGTACTTGTCTTTTTATTTATCCTCACTGCCTCAACGGCTGTTTCTCAGACGGATAGTCTCGAAAACCCTTGTAAGGGCATTGAAATCGAGAAAAAAATACTCCTTTCTCAGAAGGATAGCCTTGTAACTAAGGTCGAAAACCTCAATTATCTTTACGAAACAACTGGATTTGAACTCACTAATTGCAGAAAGAGTTACCATTTAGATTCCCTTGCTTGGATTAGAAAGCATGGGGAGATGGAGGACTACACATTTTCTCTAAAGAAGATTAATGATACCCTTACCAAGCTCAATGAGGAGTTTCGCAAGCAGCTAAACGATAAGAATTTACTCCTTGAGGAGAAGATTAAGATTCTGCAACAGAAGGAAATACTCTTTGCCGAGAAGGAGCAGCTCTACAAGGATGCCATTAATAGTTCAACCCTTGACAAGACGAAGGTGGAAGGTTTGGTTGAGGCGAAGAATGCAAAGATTTCGGGCAAGGAGAAGGAGATTGAGCTGCTTCAGAAGAGCATCAACGACAAAGAGAGTTCTATCAATCTTAAAGACCAGACTCTTAACAAGGTAAGCCATGAGAAGGACATGTATTACAAGATGGCCGACACCCTTCGCACAAAGCTTGTGGAGGCAGAGAAGGAGCTTCTGAAGATAAACGAGGAGCTTAAGTACACACGCCAAAGGGCTATAGATGCAGAGACGAAGATTGCCGCTGCAACCAATCGCAAGAAGAAGGTAAGAGTTATACAAGGCATTGCCATGCGTTACCCAACCCCTGCGTGGGACATCTCGCCAAGGGCAAACAACAGCGGTGGATACGACTACGTTATCTACAACAAGAACTCCTCTGTGGTTGAGTTTGACTTTATTACAGGAGCATCGGTTATGCTTTACGATTTGACGAAAGAGGGTTCGAAGTTTGACCAAGATATTTCTGTCTATGTAGGATTTGGGGGTGCTAACCTGTTCAAGAATTTCTACATAGGTCCCTCCTATCGCTTCCTCGACTTCTTTCATCTAACAGCAGGTGTGAATGTGGCTGAGTATTCTGTTTTGGCAGAGAAATTCAATAAAGAGGGAGATGCCTTAGCTCCAGGTTGGTCTATAAAGACTACGAATGAGTGGAAGATTACTCCCTTTGTGTCTCTTTCTCTTGACTTGGATTTTCTGTCCTACATGGGTAAAAAATAATACAACCAAAATAAATATATGGGTATGGAAACAATCTTAATCAAAAACATCTTTCATATTGGGAATATTGTAGATGTGTTAGTGGAAGGTAATAGGATAAAGACTATCGCTCCAAATATTGTGGCTGACGCTACTAAGGTTATTGACGGAAGCAACAAGGCTATTATGCCTGCTTTCTATAACTGCCATACTCATGCTTCGATGACTCTTCTTAGGGGGTTTGCCGATGATATGCCTTTGTTTAAGTGGCTAAAGGAGTATATTTGGCCTTTTGAGGACAAGCTTACTGCGGAGAATATTTATGATGGTTCTCGTCTTGCTATTTTGGAGATGATTCGTTCTGGTACGGTGTTCTTTGCCGATATGTATTGGCATCACGAGGCTACAATTAGGGCTGCCCATGAGATGGGTGTGAGGGCGAATATTGGAGTGACCTTTATTGAGGCTAGAGGTAAGGCTGAGATTGATAACAATTTCAATTTCATCAATAGCTTTAAGTCCCCTTCTGATTTGATTTCCATTAGTGTTGCTCCTCATGCTATTTATACTATTGGGAAAGACCTTTTCCAAGAATGTTCAAAGGTTGCCAATGCGAATAACCTTATCCTTCATACCCATCTTTCTGAGACGCTTAAGGAGGTTGAGGATTGTAAGATGTATAATAATGGTCTTACTCCTGTTGGTTATCTTCATTCTATTGGTGTTCTTTCTTGTAAGACTAACGCTGCTCACTGTATTCATATAACGGAGCTTGATGCCGAAATAATTTCAGAGCGTGGGGTTAACATTGTTCACAACCCTTGTTCAAATATGAAGCTTGCCTCTGGGAGTTTCAATACTCCTCTTGTAGAGAAGTATGGTTGCAGTATAACCTTAGGCACCGATGGCACGAGTTCGAATAATAATCTTTCGATGCAAGAGGAGATGAAGTTTGCTGCCTTTTTGGCTAAGCTTTCTTATAACGATACCTCTTTGCTTTCTGCCAAGAGGGTTTTTCAGTGGGCTACGGAGAATGGTGCGAATGCCTTTGGTATAGATGCTGGACTTATTCAAGAGGGTAAGCTTGCCGATTTCCTTATCATTGACCTTAATAACGAAAGACTTGTCCCTAACCATAAGCTAACTTCCAACTGGGTATATTCTGCCGATAGTAGGTGTATTAGCTCGGTTGTTTGTAATGGTAAATTATTAATGGAGAATGGAGTTATTGAGAACGAGCAAGAGATAATAGAAAGAGGGAAAAGAAAACTCTAATTTTATAAGAATATTTACAATTAACATCTAGCCCAAATTTAGTCGTGGTTTGAAAAAAATGACTTAACTTTGCAGACTATTAATTCTAGGTTTAATAATAAAAAATATACAATTATGTACGAAAAGTTTCAAAGCTTCCTACAAAACGAAATATCTGGTATTCACGATGCAGGACTTTACAAAAAGGAAAGAGTTATCATTACTCCTCAATCAGCTTCTATCAAGACTGATTCTACAAAGGGTGAGGTTTTAAATTTCTGTGCTAACAATTATCTTGGTCTTTCCGATAGCCAAGTGCTAATTGATGCTGCTAAGAAAGCTATGGACGAAAGAGGATTTGGTATGAGTTCTGTTCGTTTTATCTGTGGTACTCAAGACCTTCACAAAGAATTAGAGAAGAAGATTGCTGATTTCTTTGGAACTGAAGATACTATTCTTTATGCTGCTTGTTTCGATGCAAATGGTGGAGTTTTTGAACCTCTTTTAAATGAAGAAGACGCTATCATCTCAGACTCATTAAATCATGCTTCAATTATCGATGGTGTTCGTCTTTGTAAGGCACAACGTTTTCGTTATGCTAATGCTGACATGGCAGACCTTGAGGCTCAACTTATTGCTGCTAACGAAAAGGGATGTCGTTTCAAACTTATCGTAACTGATGGTGTATTCTCAATGGACGGAAATGTTTGTCCACTTGATAAGATACATGTTCTTGCTCAAAAATATGATGCTATGATTATGGTTGACGAATCACACTCTGCTGGAGTTGTTGGTCATACTGGTCGTGGTACAACAGAACAATACAACCTTAGAGGTAAGGTTGAAATCATCACAGGTACTTTAGGAAAAGCCTTCGGTGGTGCTATTGGTGGTTTTACTACTGGTAAAAAAGAAATCATCGAAATGTTACGCCAACGTTCTCGTCCTTACTTATTCTCAAACTCAATCCCTCCAATGATTGCTGCCTCTGGAATAGCAATGTTCGACCTTATTGACAAAACAAATACACTTCAAGATAAACTTCACTCTAACACAGAGTACTTCGTTAAGAAGATGACCGAAGCTGGATTCGATATCAAACCAACTCAATCTGCTATATGTGCTGTTATGCTTTACGATGCAAAACTTTCTCAAGATGTTGCCTCATCACTTCAAGAAGAAGGAATATTTGTAACTGGTTTCTACTACCCTGTAGTTCCAAAAGGACAAGCTAGGATTCGTGTACAAGTTTCTGCTGCACATGAGGTTGAACATTTAGATAAATGTGTTGCTGCATTTACGAAGGTTGGAAAAGAACTTGGAGTAATAAAATAATAAACAATGAAAAAGATATTAGTTTTAGGCTGTGGTGGCCAAATTGGTTCTGAACTTACGATGCGTTTAAGAAGCGTGTATGGTGGAGAAAATGTTGTAGGAACAGATATTAGAATGCCTCTTTCTGATGAGCTTATGCAAAGCGGTCCAATGTTAGCATGTGATGCAACAAACAAAGAACAAATCCAAGAGATTGTAAAGAAATATGAGATAGATGCAATTTATAATCTAGTTGCTATACTTTCTGCTACTGCTGAGGCAAACCCAATGCTTGGGTGGAATATCGGTATGGGAGCTTTGTTAAACTGCCTTGAAGTTGCAAGAGAATATAAATGTGCAATCTTTACTCCTAGTTCAATTGGAGCTTTTGGAGATAACTCTCCACTCAATGGAACTCCTCAAGATACTATTCAAAGACCAAAGACAATATACGGTGTAACAAAGGTTGCAGGTGAGTTATTAAGCGATTATTATTTTACACGTTTTGGTGTAGATGCTCGTTCTGTACGTTACCCTGGTTTAATCTCAAACGTTACTCTTCCTGGTGGTGGCACAACAGACTATGCTGTGGAGATATACTACGCTGCCGTTAAGGGAGAAAAGTTTATTTGTCCTCTTCCAAAGGATATGTCGCTTGATATGATGTATATGCCGGATGCCTTAGATGCTGCTATCAACCTAATGGAAGCAGATCCAACTAAGCTTATTCACCGCAACTCTTTCAACGTTACTGCTATGCACTTCACGCCAGAGGATATCTATGCTTCAATAAAGAAATACATTCCTGAATTTGAAATGGAATATGATGTTGACCCAATTAAGGCTAAGATAGCTTCTACTTGGCCAAACTGGATGGACGACAAATGTGCAAGAGAAGAATGGGGCTTTAACCCTAAGTTCGACCTTGACGCAATGACTGTTGACATGATTAAAGTACTAAGAGAAAAATTCAACAAATAAGGTTGGAAAACATATCAACTTAAAAAAATAGGCGAAGTAAACTTCGCCTATTTTTTTCTCATAGTTTAGATTTCTCCTTTTATTATCATATGTCTCCATATAAAACGACAGCGACCTGTTCCTTTGAATTTTATATTCCTAAAGCCTGCGTTTTGCAGAAGGATTGTTATTGTTTTTCTTGACCAAAATTTTATATGTCCTCCTTCCCACAAGGCACTAAAGCTATGATCCATCTTATTGAATAAGGCTAATACTATATTCTTTAAATAACCATAATATGGTGTAGTTAGTATAAAGGTTCCACCTCCATTAGCAACAAGAATTGACTTTACAAAGGCTGTAAAAGATGCTGGGCTATATAGATGCTCTATTACCTCTGTTGATATAATTGTTTTAAAAGGAATATCTTTTAATTCTTGTGGGAGTTCCGATGAGGTAATATCTTTAACAAAGAAATGATTAGGATAGTTTCTATTAGCAAGTGCTACTCCTTGTTCTGAGGCATCAATACCATATATATTAAATCCCATACTTATTAATACATTGTCCATAAACCCATTACCACAGCCTATATCTAATATTGGAGAGCCATCTCTTGGCAATAGGTCAATAATGTACTTAAATATATCATTAAAATATGGTATTGAACTTTGTTCGCTCCATCCAAATTCTTTGTATTGAGTCTTTTCCATCATAAAATATCAAATAAATATTTTTACTATAGAATAAACACATAACTCAAATAATAGTTTATTACTTAATTGATTTTTATGCATATTTGCTCTGTTGTGGGGGATATGCCATCCCCCACATTATTATTATTAGGATATATTATCCGATAAATAAAACCTCTCTTAATTTTCAGATATATTCCAAATATTTATTTCTCACCGTTTTTCCTCTCTCAAAAACTATCACTTCCCTACAATCTTATTCAAGAAAAATAGAATAAGATTCTATTTTAGGGAAGGGTTTAGTTGATTTTTTTAATAGCAAAGAGTTTGGACTTGGCACTAAACAAACTTGATTTAGTGCAAGTCTGAACCTATTAAACTTAGGGCGTGAATTCCATGTACTAAGGGGGTGGAAATCACGCCCGATTATTAAATATCAATCAATTACACAAAGACGTTAGAAATCTTCAAGAAAATTAACAATAACATGCGATACGAATTAGAGAAATATAAAGAAGCATTCAAAAACAATAAAAAAACGATACTGATTTTCTAAAAAAAATCCCTGATTTTTTCTGAAAACTCCCTGATTTTTCCCATAAAATCGGTTTCTTTTCCCAAGAAATCAGGGATTTTTTTTATAAAATCAAGTTTTTTTAGCATATAGTCGGCAATGTCCAAACCTTGTACTCTGCCCCTAATATTTTTGTGATTATTTGATAATAAACCTTGTTCCATTGTTCCACCCCCTTAGTACATGGAACAATGGAACAAAGTTTAATAAGTCAAGTTAGCATAGTGCAGAACTCTCCATTTTCGTTTATTTAAAACTTTTTAACCATGCGTGCATGCACGCCCCTTAGTAGTGTGCATGCACGCAACAAGTTTAATAGGTTCAGACTTGCACTAAATCAAGTATGTTTAGTGCCAAGTCCAAACCTTATGCTATTAAAAAATCTCGCCCTGCATTAATTCCAAATCCCCCAACCCAACCAATTCCCCTAATTTATCCCCCACAAACCCAAAACTATCCCAGAGAAAAATCAATCTTTCACAGAGAAAAAAATAATTACCTCAAGGAAAAATTAAAACATTTAGTTAAATATCAATTCAAAACTCAAAATAACTTGAAAATATTTTTACCTTTGAAACTTTAAACAAAGTCTTAACAAACATATAAAAAGTTGCATTTGCAACATAAATTCAGCATAGATAAAATCAAAGAAAAATGAATAAGATAAATATTAGTATTTATTTAGTAATTATATTGACTTCTAATTTTTGTTTTGGGCAGTCAAAAGATTTTAAGGGAATAATTGATAGTATAACTTCTATTAATAGAATTGAACATGAATATACTGGGATTGCAGGCAAAGAAGGTAATAACTACAAAAACTTTTTAAAGTTAAAAGAGAGTGCCTCTACTAAAGAACTTGTTCAACTAACTAAAAGCTCAAATCCAACTCTTGCTTGTTATGCAAGCTGGGGATTAGCAGATAATTCTTATTCTGAATTAAAATCAATTTTCAAACAATTCCTTTTAGAAAACAGAAGAGCAGAAACTTTTTCGGGATGTATTCTTTCCGAGGATTTTATATCTTCAGTATTATATCATTGGTATTGGAATAGAATTGATGTTAATGAAAGAAAGAATGACAAAATACTCCAAGAACTTGACAGCATAATTCTATTTAGTGATTCAGTTTATTGGCTTCTATTAACAAGGGCTTTAGATAATAGAATCTATTCAGAACCTTATAAATCCCAAATAGCAAAATTTGCGTTTGACAAAGGTTATGATGAAGCTATTTTTTATTTATCCAATTGGCATAAAGCAGAATATTATGATAAAATTAAATATGCTCTAATTAAATACCTAAATGATACAGATTTTAGCACAACAGGAACTACAAACTACTATAAGACTGTTGATGAACTTTTAAAGTTCAAAAACAAAGAAATCAATGAAATTGTAATTAATAAGCTAAAGAAAGACAAACATTGGAAAAGAGAAAAAGAAAATTTCATGTATCTATTATCTATGTACAGCATATACGGATTATAAAGACTTGCAAGACAACCTTTTCCTTAGGACAGAGATAATGACTAGTCCTAAATATGGGTTACAGATTTTATACAAAATCATTCACAGTGTCAAAAAAAGTGAATGATGAATTAATTTGGAGTCTGCTCAAATAAAAACAAGACAAAGACCATGAGTTTAAAAGCAAAAAGGCAATAAAAACGTTATTGTACTATAGGTAATAGATAATTATATCGGTGGTGCTCCTTATCATAAACTACAGATGAATAAGTCCTCAAATAATTATTTTCACAGAAAATAGATACATAACTCATTTAATAGTTTATACCTTAATCCTTTTTATGTATATTTGCACTAATTAATAAAAAAACACCTTTAGATGGAAAAAAAACTACCATTCTTTCTAATTATTCTCTCTTTATTTCTATTATTAATATCTCCTAACTTCTTATCTAGGGGAATGTTTATTGATGGAATTGTTTACTCAAATTTTTCAAAGAACTTTGCTTTAGGATTGGGTTCATTTCTTCATCCGTACTTTTCTCCAACATATCTATTAAATTTTAAATCACACCCTCCTATGTTCTTTTTTATTGAGGGATTATTCTTTAAAATATTTGGATTAGATTTTTATATTGAAAAAGTATTTTCAGTCCTTTGTATTCTAATCTCAGGATTTTTAATGGTAAAACTCTATATAAAATTAGGTTTTAAGGTATCGTTTCTCCCTTTTTTATTTTTTGTTTCTATACCATTAATATTTTGGAGTGCTACAAATAATATAATTGAAAACGCACTTATGGTATTTACTACTTTATCAGTCTTATTATATATCTATTCTTTAAACAATAAACACTTTTTTTGGATATTTCTTTCAGGATTATCTATCGCAATTGGTTTTAGTCTAAAGGGTTTTGTTGCGCTATTCCCTTTCTCCTTCCCGTTCATTTACTGGCTTGTTGCAAGAAAATTAAGCCTAAAAAGGATGATTATTGACACATTACTCATAGTTGTTTTCACAGGCTTACCTATCATAATTAGCATATTTTCTTTCCCTGATGCAAAAACTTATTTTGAGAGTTATTTTAAAATACAGATTATGGGTAGCATAACAATTGCACAAACTGTAGACTCTCGTTTCTATATAATTGGCAGGTTTTTGAGCGAAATAATTACTCCTATAATTATTCTAATTATATTTTTAATCATTAATAAGAAGAAGAATATTAAACTATTTCCAAAAAATGAGGATACTAGGAATGGTTTGGCAATATCCATATTTTCATTAACTGCAATCTTACCAATTATGATAACTATGAAACAAAGCGGCTTTTATATGCTTCCAGCCTTTCCCTTTATATCAATAGGCATAGCTTCAATTATTGATTTGAGGGCAAAGGAATTGCTATCTAAATTAGAAATCAAATCAAAATTATTTCATATTATCAAATATTCGTCCTTTGTATTATTATTTATTTCATTCATTACTTGCTTTAGTTTTTATAATAGTTACAGTAGAGACAAAGAATTATTATCTGATATTGATAAACTTGCAAGTCATCTTCCTAGTAAAGCTCTTGTAAATATTCCTCAAGAAATGAGACATGAGTATTCATTAATTGCTTATAGTGCAAGAAATTACAATATATCCATTGACCCTAATATTACCAATAATAGAAGATATTTATTGGTGAGAAAAGAGATTGATAAAAACCAATATTTTCAAGATTACAAAAGAATTGAATTAGAGACCAAGCAATTCTATTTGTATGAAAGGAAAAAATAATAATTTCCTACTTTTGAAACTTTACATTGTTTTTGTATATTTGCCAAATGATTAAAATTAAGTTACTAATATTCTCTACTATAGTTCTATTATTATTCATGATAGGGATTTCAAAGGCATTTGCACAGTACAAGGGAAGCTTTTATAATAATTATAATTTAGATAGCAATAAGATAGGCTTATTATATTTGGATATTGATAATATTAATTTTTTCAAGAATAATGAGTTTTTGGGAGAGAAGATTAGTGGTTACACCCTACCAGGTTTTATTCTCAAACCAAAACTGAGCCTTCAGTTATCAAGGAAAATTAAGGTTGAAGCAGGATTTAATCTATTACATTTCTGGGGAGCCGACGAATATCCTTCATCTTATTATTATAGTACAATTGCTGAGTGGAAAACAAAAAACTATCAAGATGGATTTCATGCTACACCAATATTTACTGCCCAAATTGAACTAGCAAAAAATCTACACCTTGTCTTGGGTAGCTTTCACAGAAATAATAATCATAATCTAATCACACCCCTATATAATAACGAGATAAATATTAGCTCCGACCCTGAATCGGGTATTCAACTCCTTTATAATTCGAAGTATTTCTCTTTAGACTCATGGCTAAATTGGCACAACTTCATGTTTAAAAATAATGCAGAGCAAGAGAGTTTTACATTCTGCCTTTCTACCAATTCAAAGATTCTTAACACAGATAAACTAGAACTATATATTCCAATTCAATGGGTGGTTAGACATTATGGAGGAGAAATTGACACAACTCCAAATATGAAGACTGAGACTTATATGAATATGGATATTGGTCTAGGGGTAAAGTATAAGATTGATAAAAAGTATATTAAATCTTATGGTTTCGATATTAATTATGCAATATATAATTCCAACTGCAATTCTACATTAAAGAAAGGATATGGAATTTTCCCTCGAATATTCATGGAAAACAATGACTATAGGTTCAATCTTGGATATTGGGTAAGCGAAGATTTTCTCCCTATTTTGGGTTCTGCTCATTTTGGGAATATCTCAACAAAGATACCTGATCTAATATTCAATAAGATGAGTATGATTTATTCTTCCATAGAGTATACATATAAGTATCATAAGAATTATAGTCTTGGTTTCGATATTGAGTATTATCACTATCTTCCTTATAGTTATAATGTCAGCAATATTGAGTATAAAAATAAAATAGGGAAAAATAGTTTTTCAATCGGGTTATACCTTAGGTTAAACCCACGATTCAAATTATTAAAGGTCAATTTAGATTCATAGATAAAATCCAAATTAATTTTCAAATAATTATATTGATTTTTTCTATGCAACATAATTAGAAAAAGAATGTTCTATACCTAAATAATTAAAACATGAAAAAAATACTTTACACACTAGCTTTTATATTATTATCCCTATATTCCTTTGCTCAAAAAGGGAGTGTAGAGGGACATATTTATGATAAAAATACTAACGAACCGATTATGTTTGCCAATGTAATTGTTCAAGGAAGTACACTTGGAGCCTCTAGCGACCAGAATGGTCATTTTATTATAAAGGATGTCCCTGTTGGATTTATTCGACTTGTAGCAACAAGCATTGGATATTCCAAAACACAAACTCCAGTCTTACAGGTTTTCAATAATAAGTCTGTAAACCAGAATGTATATTTAGAACCCAATAGCACAAGTCTTACTGAGGTAAACATAGTTTCAGATATTACCGCTAAAAAGGCTGAGACTCCCCTATCTGTTCAAACAATAACTGTTGAAGATATTGAGAAATCCCCTGGAGCAAATCGTGATGTTTCTAAGGTAGTACAAAACCTTCCTGGTGTTGTGTCAACAGCTGTAAATAGGAATGATTTAATTGTTCGTGGCGGTGGTGCGTCCGAAAATGTATTTTATTTAGATGGAATAGAAATACCTATTATCAATCACTTTGCTACTCAAGGCTCTGGTGGTGGTGCTGTGGGAATCATAAACCCTGACTTTGTTCGTGAGGTCGAGTTTTTTACCTCTGCCTTTCCTGCTAGTAAGGGAAATGCTCTAAGTTCTGTCATGAATATTGTTCAAAAAGATGGTTCTTTAGATAGACCTCATTTCAAGGCTTCTGTTGGGGCATCGGACTTAGCAATAACATTAGATATCCCTACTGGGAGTGAATCAACTCTATTACTTTCCTATAGACGTTCTTATCTACAATTTCTTTTCCAAGCTCTTGGGCTCCCATTCCTTCCTACCTATAACGATTACCAATTCCGTCATAATGTTAAGTTTGACTCAAAGAATGATATAACATTTATTGGTATTGGAGCAGTGGATAATATGGTATTGAATACTGGAATTAAAAATCCTAATGAGAGTCAAAGATATTTATTAAACTATCTACCTGTATATAATCAATGGAATTATACAATGGGAGGTATATACAGACATTACTCTTCTAATTTTTACAATAAATGGATACTTAGTCGTAATGCGTTAAATAACTCTTCTTATAAGAGACAAAATAACGATGAAAATCTTCCTAAGGTAATGGATTATAATTCTCTTGAGGCTGAAAATAAACTGCGTTATGAGCATTATATTACTAATCTTCCCTTTGAATTTATGTTTGGTGGTGGAATAAAATATTCTCGCTATAGGACGGAAAGCTTTAGAAAAATATTCGCAAACAATCAATTGATTACAGATGAATATAATACTAATATTGATTTATTTGCATACCAACTATTTACTCAAGCATCAGATAAATATCTTAATGAAAAGCTTTCTCTTTCATTTGGAATTAGGTTAGATGGTAGCACCTATTCAAAAGAAATGGTAAATCCATTAAATCAATTCTCTCCAAGACTTTCTGCATCATACGATTTATCTAATGGTTTTTTTATCAATTCAAGCATTGGAAGATATAATCAAATGCCTGCATACACAACTCTTGGATATAAAGACTCTACTGGTAGCTTGGTTAATAAGAAAAACAACTTGAAATATATTGACGTTAACCATGGAGTTCTTGGACTTGAGTACAAACCTAATAATAAATTCAAGGTATCCATTGAAGGATTCTACAAACAATATTACAATTACCCTATATCTCTTAAAGATGGTATAAGTCTTGCCAGCAAGGTTACTGATTTTGGAACAGTTGGAGATGAGGCTGTATCATCTCTTGGTAAGGGAAGGTCTTATGGTGCTGAGTTTCTTATAAAACTCTCTGAAAGCAATAAATATAGTGTCTATTCAACATTTACATATTACGTTTCTAAGTTCACCGATATAAAAGATAACTATATCTCTTCTTCATGGGACAATAGATACGTCTTCAATATTAGTGCAAATCGTCAGTTAAAATATAATTGGACTCTTAGTGCAAGGTGGAGATTTATTGGTGGAAGTCCTTATACTCCTATCGATTTAGACCTTTCTTCTTCTCGTCAGGCATGGGATGCAAAGAACCAAGCCTATCTTGATTACTCAAAATACAATACCCTAAGACTTGCGAATTTTCACCAATTAGATATTAGAATCGACAAAGAATTCTTCTGGAGAAAGGTTTCACTTACCCTTTATGTAGATATTCAAAACGTATATAATTTCAAACAAGAGTCTGTCCCAATCTATTCTAACCTAACCACTAGTGGGCAGCCAAACATAATAGACCCAAGTCTTCCTGAGGCTCAGCAACAATATAGAATAAGAGAAATAAGCTCAATGAGTGGAACAATACTACCAACAATAGGAATAATAGCATACTTCTAAGAAGAGAAAACTTATAACATAATTGAAATAAAGACTCTTTCCTTATAATTTAGCAATATAGGGAAAGAGTCTTTATAGTTTATGGTAGTATCTTTGCAATGTAAACAAAAGATAAAATAAATTATGGGTAATAATGATTCTACAAGACAAGATTATTTAAGAAGAGTAAATCTTGTTATTGACTATATCGACAAAAATTTAGACAAAGAAATAAAACTTTCTACGCTAGCAGAAATATCATCATTCTCTCCTTTTCATCTTCATAGAATAGTTAGAGCTTTCTTAAACGAACCAATAGGAGTTTATATAACAAGACAAAGAGTAAAAAAAGCAGCATCTTTACTTCGTAGTACAGATATATCTATTCAAGATATTGCTTATAAGGTAGGCTATGATATGCCTTCCTCGCTTTCTAAGGCATTCAAACAACTCTACAATTTTTCTCCCTCAGAATACAGAACCGATAAAAATATAGTAATTATGAACAGAAACATTTCAAACGAAGATTATATTCTTCAAGAGCCACAAATTGTAGAACGTCCTGACAGCAAAGTTGTCTACATACAAATAATAGGAAAATATGGAAATAAAGAATACAATGGAGTGTGGGAAAGAGTATGCCAGTTTGTAGGCAAGAACAATCTATTTGGACAAAGAAACGAGTTTTTAGGAATAGGACATGATGACCCATCAATTACAGAGGCTTCAAAATGCCGTTACGATGCTTGTATTACAGTCGATAGAGATGTAAAACCTGAAGGAGAAATAGGGTTTAAAACCATAGAAGGAGGAAAGTATGCAGTATTTTTTCACAAAGGCGCATACGACAGACTACCATTAATATATAATGCAATATTTAGTAAATGGCTTCCTGAAAGTCCATACCAACTAAGAGAATTTCCAAGTTTTGAAAGCTATTTAAGCGACCCTTGCAAAGTAAAACCCGAAGACTTAGAAACATTGCTCTATATCCCAATCCAATAATAACATCAACCAAAAAACAAAACTTATAGTCAATTATTTCACTATAAGTTTTGTTTTTTGGTTAACTTTTTCATTTACTATCCTAATAGTATAAATTCCCTTAGCAAAACCCCTAACATCAATCTCCATTTCACAATTTCCCTTTCTAATCCAACAACTATGAACAACCCTTCCAAACATATCATAAAGTATAACCTCAGCATCAGATTTCAATCCCTCAACCTCTAATTTTGCTTTATTATCAGTAGGATTTGGATAAAGTCTTGTTGTTATATTATTTGATTCCATGTTATCTAAGCCTAAATAACTTTTACATACAATATTACTAAATACACTTTCACATTCTCCAATCAATGCTTTTACTTTGTAACAATAGGGTTGTCCAGCAATTAAATTATAATCAAAATAAATTGGTTGTGAAATATTAGCAATCAAACTATCTTCACGATAAATATCATAACTCATTCCATTACTTTGCCAAGTTATTTCAAAATAGTTTGGATTTTGATTAATAATTAAATTTGAAGGTATATCTGGAGTCGGATTTACAATAAGATTTAAATTTACTATACTATCACAGCCTTTTATTGTTTTTAGACTTTGTGTATAGAAACCTGTTATACTTTCATTAAAACCAAACTGATTATAAGTTTCACCTTGACAGATTTCTGCTATTATTGTATCATTATATATTGGATTGACAGTTAATGTTAGGTTTACTATACTATCACAGCCTTTTATTGTTTGTAAACTTAGTGTATGTAGTCCTGCGGTTGAAACATTAAATCCATTTAGTGCATAGGTGTCACCTTGACAGATTTCTGCTATTATTGTATCATTATATATCGGATTAACCGTTAATGTTAGGTTGACTATACTATCACAACCTTTTATCGTTTGTAAACTTAGTGTATGTAATCCTGCGGTTGAAACATTAAATCCATTTAGTGCATAGGTGTCACCTTGACAGATTTCTGCTATTATTGTATCATTATATATCGAATTAACCGTTAATGTTAGGTTTACTATACTATCACAGCCTTTTATCGTTTGTAAGTTGAGTGTATGTAGTCCTGCGGTTGAAACATTAAATCCATTTAGTGCATAGGTGTCACCTTGACAGATTTCTGCTATTATTGTATCGTTATAAAATGGATTAATACTCAATGTTAATATTACACTATCACAACCATTTACAAAATTATATACACCAGCTGAATCAATATTTGCCCCATAATTAGTATAAAAATCACCCTCACAAATTGAAGTTGTAATATACTGTGGAGTTCTAAATGCAATTTTATTTGTAAAATCACTCCAAT